>VYKS01001295.1_pt1 | contig 9373 bp, 6 predicted proteins | sample 5114511 | NCBI WGS metagenome assembly VYKS01 (sample SAMN12291795, study PRJNA351875) | freshwater metagenome | isolation source: freshwater lake | place: USA: Michigan, Gull Lake | collected 2011-07-05 | reverse complement strand
CTACGATGCCTGGATCGACCTGAGGGACGGCGCGCTGAACTGGCGTTTGTGGACGCATCTTGGCCTCAACGATATCCGCGCCCGTTACCGGCGTTCGCGCATCGGTCAGCACTGGCATACGATCAGCGTCGCGGTGCTGGTCGGCGCGATTTCCCTCGTCTATGCGGCATTGCTCAATCTCGACCCGCGCGCTTACGCGGTTTATGTCGTTTGCGCTTTGTCATGCTGGTCGCTGATCAACGGCATGGTCAACGAGTCCTGCAATGCCTTTGTTTCATCCGAAGGTGTACTGCGGCACTACAGTTTTCCGAAGTCGATCTTTATCTATCAGATGATCGCGCGGAACATGGTGATATTCGCCCATAGCGTCATTCTTATCGTTCCCGTGTTCCTGCTGGCAGGCCACGGCTTCTCGTTCAACATCCTTTTCGTGATCCCGGCCTTGCTGCTCTACGCCATCAATGGCGTCTGGGTTGGCATCGTTCTGGGTACGACCTGCGCGCGCTTCCGCGATATCCCGCAAGCCGTGGCCGCCGTGATGCAAATCGGCTTCATCCTTACCCCGGTGATGTTCATGCCGACGAGCCTTGGCGCGCGGCATCAAGCCATCATCGACATGAACCCTCTGGCGCGTTTCCTGGCGATCGCACGCGATCCGCTCATGGGGCAGATGCCCTCGCTGGCTGATTACCGGTTCGTGCTGACTGTGACAGTGCTGGGCTGCGCGCTCGGGCTTTACGTTTTCGCCCGAACCCGGCGCAAACTGATCTACTGGTTGTGAGGATTGGCATTGGCGCGCATTCGTCTGCATAACGTCGGGGTCTCGTTCCCCGTCTATTCCGACGCCGGTCGCTCGCTGAAGAGCGCCGTTCTCAAACGCAACGTTGGCGGCAACATCCAGCACGACGACGGCTCGGTCACGGTCGTGCGCGCCCTGACCGACGTCAACCTCGAACTCAATGACGGCGATCGCCTCGGTCTGCTCGGGCACAATGGCTCGGGCAAAACGACATTGTTGCGCGTGCTAAGCCGCATTTATGACCCGACCTCGGGTTACACGGAGATCAGCGGCTCGGTCACGAGCATGACCGATCTGATGATGGGGATGGATATCGAGGAGACTGGCTACACCAACATCCGCATGCGCGCGATTTTCCTGGGCCTCGGCGACAGGGACCAGGAGAAACTGATCAAGGATGTCGAGGACTTCACGGAGCTTGGCGAATTCCTGGCGCTGCCGATCCGAACCTATTCGCAGGGCATGTTGCTCCGATTGTGTTTCGCGGTTTCGACGGCCGTCGAACCGGACATCGTCATCATGGACGAAATGATCAGCGTGGGCGATGCCGGCTTCCTGCAAAAGGCGGAGGAACGGCTGAACAGCATGTTCGAGCGCGCCCATATCCTCGTGCTCGCCAGCCATGATCTTGAAACGATGAAGCGACTCTGCAATCGCGCCGCGTTGCTCGAAGGCGGCAGGATAGTGCTGGTTGGCGAACCGGAAGATGTTGCCGCCGCCTACAACAGGCGTTTCATCCAGAATGTGAGCGCCCCGCGCCGCTTCGCGCCAGCCAGCGCTGCAACGGTGGAAACCGCTCCGGTCATCCCGGCCGACAAGCATCCGGACCAATCGCCGGAGGCGATGCAAACAGCAGATGCGCAAACTGCCATCGCTGCCGCTCTAGGGCGCGCTCGTGCATGGGCGATCAATGACGCCCTGCCCTTTTGGTCCGAAACCGGCTTCGACAAGCAGCTTGCATCCTTTCACGAGCGGGTCGATTTTGCTGGCCGTCCGATCACGGACATCCCACGCCGCACCATGGTTCAGGCCCGGCAGATTTCTGTCTTTGCCCATGCATATGAACTCGGCTGGAGCAAGGATGGCGGCGATCTGGCGCTGCGGGCAGCCCATGCCCTGCTGCAGCGTCATTGGCGAGCCGACGGGGCAGACGGCTTCGTTTTCTCCACAGATCCGGTGGGCGCGGTCGCCGATCCCCGCCGCGACACCTATGCTCAGGCCTTTGCCCTTTATGGGTTGGCGTGGGCCTACAGGGTTGATCCGCAACCGGTCTTCCGACAGGTGGCCATCGATACATTCCTGTTCCTCGATAATGTGCTGGCGGCCGAAGCCTGGGGCGGCTTCAACGATGGCCTTCCGCGACTCGATAATCTAAGGCGGCAAAATCCGCATATGCACCTGTTAGAGGCCAGCCTCGCCTGGTTCGAGGCCACGGCCGATTCTCGCTTCCTTGCCCGCGCCGGAGAGATCTACGGTCATTTCAAGACCCGCTTGTTTCATTCGCCGACGGGATTCCTGACGGAATACTTCGACGACCGCTGGCAGCCTGCCGAAGGACGTCTCGGGCGCATCTGCGAGCCGGGCCATCATTTCGAATGGGTCTGGCTGCTCATGAAATACTGCCGCCTGACGACCAACTCGGTGGCGCGCTACACCGGCCCGCTCTATGGGCACGCCATGCAGTATGGACGCGCCGCCAATGGCCTGCTGGTTGACGAGTTTCTCAACGACGGCAGCACGGCCAAGGCCTCGCAGCGCTGCTGGCCGCATACAGAGGCGGTCAAGGCCGCCGCCGCGCAGACAGAGATGGGCCTGAAGGGTCATATTGGTGAAGCGGCGGCGTTTCTTGAAATCCTGATGGACAGGTTTCTCGGCAGGCCTTTCCCTGGCGGCTGGATCGATCATTTCGATGCGGCCGGAAAACCTCTGGTGGACTATGTCCCGTCCAGCACACTCTACCACGCTTTTCTCGCGATTGCCGAGGCTGATCGGGTGTTTACACTTGAACCACCGCCGACGGCTGGTCCCTGAACTACTCCCTGGCTCAAGGCCTCAGCAGCGTGCTGACGAGCCGTGCCGCGTTATGGCGTTGGCTCCAGCGGGCAGAGCGGGATTGGGCACCGGCGCGCAAATCGTCGTAAGCGGCAAGGGCCTGGGCGACCGCCCCACCCAGTCCATCAGGGTAAGCGAAGGTCACGCCATGATCGGCAGCCATCCAGCCTGAATCCGGAACGATGACCGGTTTGCCCAGTGCCAGAGCCTCAGCGAATATGCCCGAACTTCGGCCGAGGTAGAGGGCAGGATCGTAAGGTAGAAGCACTATGGACGCCGCCGTCAGAAAACCGGCATAAAGCTCCGGCGTCAGCGGCCCATCGATGCAGGTGACCAACTCGGAAGGCGCCCGGCGCAATAGATTCGTCGTGGCAGCTATGCCGGGGTCGCCGCCGATGAGATTGGGGTTGGTCTGGACGACAAGACGCGCCCGAATGCCTCTGTCGCGCGCTCGCCGCAAAGGCTCGATGACCTCGCCCAGATGGTGAAACCCCTTCTCCCGCCGGGCACTGCCCAACATCACAATATTGATGTATCCGTCCGAATCCCTATGCGGATAGGCGTTCATGTCTCGAACCGGAATTGGCAATTCGCTGAAATCGAGAAGCGGGAAACGGGCACGATACTGCCTGCAAAGGCGCGCCGTGTCCGCATAAAGGCGCAGGCGCCAGCCTTCCGCCTCCTGTGAGGACAAGTCGGCAAGCAGATGAATGGTATGGCGGATTTCACGTGCGAGCGGCCCGGTCTCATCAAGATCGCGGCGCAGCACGAAGTGCCAGACCGGCCCGCCCGGCGAGCCGCCAGCAGGAGCCGTCTGGCGCAGATGCATCAGCAACCCCGCGAACAAGGCAGCGTCGGGCGTCGGAATGAAGACGTGATCATCCGGCCCGATGCCGTGCTTGGCCAGCAAAGCCATAAAGCGCCCCGCCATCACCGCATTGGCAGCGGGGTTTGGTGCGGAAAAGCTCGGCCCTTTGATACGACGCAGGAAAGGCGCAAAATCGGGAGCAAAGCGCGAGACCGCGCCAATCATTCGCGACCCCAACCGGGGCGTTGCTTCGGCCAGCCCGGATTCTTCGCCAAAGGGCGCGAACGACAGGCCGTCATCGACGCAATCGCCTCCCGCAAGGCGGAATTTGGCTGTGCTGGTCGGACCCAGCGCCGAGACGACCAGGATCTCAAGGCCAACCGCCCGCGCGGCAGACGCGACCTCGCGATCATAGTCGAAACAATGCCCGTCGAACCCTCGCAGGCCGGTATCAACGATCGCGAGGCGACGCGCCGACATTGATCTCTTTCAGCAACGCCGCGACGAAAGCATCTGCAGATTGCGCCTTGCGGTGTTTGACGAGATTGCGCACCAGCGAATCATAGAGCGTCGGATCGCCCACCAGTCGCCCGATTGAGGCCGCTAGCGCCGAAGCATCAACCGATGACGCCACAAGGCCGGTGATCTCATGCTCGACCTGTTCAACGAGCCCGCCAACAGGCGTGACGATCACGGGCAAGGCATTGCCGAGCGCGGCGGCGGCCGGGCCAGACTGACTGGCTTCGATATAGGGAAGGATCATCGCGTGATGCGATTCCAAAGCTTCATCAAAATCATCCTCGCTGACCCAATGATTGGTCACAGCGGCACCCAACGCAGCAAGCCGTGGCGCAAGATTACCAAGTGAGCCCTCTCCCATCACGGTCAATGCGACATGAACCCCTTGTGCCCGCAGCATTTCGACAGCCTCAACGAGCAACGGCAGTCCCTTATAGCGCAACACCCGCCCGAAAAACAGCAGGCGCCACGGCTCGCCCTGCCGGGGGCGGCGGCGTTCGGCCCCGGCGCGATAAGCGCGCACCGGGTGAAAGAGCGTGGTCATCTTCGCCGCTGGAAGCCGTCCGGTTTCGACCATTCGCTGCGTCACCCCCTCGCTGAGGGTAAAGACCCTGTCGGCCCGGTCAGCATCGTCCGTCAGCACCTTATGCACCACTCCGGTCCAGTCACCGGGATGCGGCGTGGCATCATGGAGAATGGTATGGTATCGCGCGCCTCCGCGCCGCGCGCCGCGCGCCGCGGCGACCGACCAGACATGCGGCATCAGGTTGACGACATCGCTGACGTTGCGCGCGCGCACCTCGGCCGCCACAGCATCGGCAATCCCGCCCAATCGGTAGATCCCTGTCAGCGCCCCTGTTCCCGAAGAAAACGTGTCCACCGCGTGAAGATGCGCACCGAACTCCTCGAATTGCACGATCTGCTCGTTCTGCCGGGCCAGGCTGAGGCACCAGTCCAGATCGGGCACCCGGTCAGCCGCTTCGGCAATGTTATGCACCAGGCGGGAAATCCCCCGCCGACCCCAATAAACCAGCATGACTGACGCCATATGACCGGTCCTTCAAGCCTGATCGATCAGAGCAGTCGGGCCGGATAGACCAGCGATGAACCGGCGTGATCGATCGTAATCGGGATGACCGAGCGCGGCGCCACAGCCCGGCGCAGCGCCTCGACCTTGTCCGGATCAATCAGCGCCAGGAAATAACCGCCTCCCCCCGCGCCACAGAGCTTGGCGCCATAGGCGCCTGATGCCTTGATCAACGCGAACAAATCATCGATGTCCGCATTCGAGATGGTCTTGGTAAGGGCGCGCTTGATGGACCAGGCCTCATTCAACATGGCTCCGAGTTCGCCCAACAGGGTCGGAGCCCCATCCTCGAGAATGCTCACGGCGCTTCCGACCTGCGTGTAGAGATCGGACAGGGGCCGGTCGATGGTTTTCGCCTGGGTCGCCTCAACCTGCGCCATCACGGCTTCGGTGGCGCGCCGGGCAATGCCCGTATGCACCAGCACCATGGACCGGTTCAGCAGGTTCAATGTCTCGCCGGAAATCTGGACCGGCGAAATCGTGAAGCGGTCAGGAAAGAAATCGAAACGGTTGATGCCGCCAAAGGTCGCGTGCAGCTGATCCTGCACGCCGACATTTTCCTTGAGCAGGTTGCGTTCCACGTTGATGGCGGATTTGGCAAGGTCGATGCGCGTGCTTGGCAGATTGAGCAGATTGTTGATGAGGTTCAAGAAACCCACAGTGAAGGCCGAGGAGGAGCCAAGTCCGCTTCCCGTCGCCGGCAGATCCGACATGATGCTGAAATCAAGCCGCTGCTTGACGCCGTAGTGCCTCAGGACCTCGCGAACGACCGGATGGTTGATGTCCTCGATTGACTTGACAAGCTCGACCTTCGAATAGGCGAGGCGATAATTATAATCCTGATGGTTTTCGATGCGGATGGCACCGATGTGGATGTATTTGGCGATGGCAAAGCCAACGACCGCTCCCGGATTGCGGTGATAATATTCCTTGTAATCCGTACCGCCCCCGAACAGGCTTACCCGCAGCGGCGTCCTCGTCACATGTAGCATGTTCGGCTCCCGCGGATGGCGACTAGAAAGATGATTGATCGCTTCTTGCGACCCTTACGCAAAGCTTTGCTTGCAGCAGCCTGGTTCACCCGGAAACACTTTGCTGATCGCAGGCCTCAAGGAAGCCATGCAGCAAAGGACATTCGATCGTCGAGAGGTTCGTTGACAGGTTGACACGGAAAACAGCCGTGCCCAAAGCAGCAGCGTCTAACTGTTCCCGCTGTTGTGCACCATAGCCCGTCTGGACCAGCGTGCCACCCAAGAGCCCTGATGCACGCCCGGCCTCGAGATCGTTCGCCCGATCGCCAACGACCCAGGAGCTGCCAAGGTCAAGGGCCAAATCCTCGTGGGCGCCGATCCGGTATGGCTCCTTCCCTTCCTCATGATAGGCGCAGGCATAAACGGCATCGATAGAGGCGCCGGCGCTGGCCAGAAGCGCGTGGATCGCGGCCTGCACGCTTTCGAAAGCCTGCCAATCGTAAAGGCCCCGCCCGATGCCGGCCTGATTGGTGATCATGACGACCGGAATGCCAAAGCCATTCGCCCTTGCAATCAAACCGCCCGCATCCGGCGTCAGCGCAACATCCTCGACACGGTGAAGATAATGCCGTTCCTCGACAATGACGCCGTCACGGTCAAGAAACAGAGCCCCACGACCAGCCGGGACAGGCCGTCTGGGCTCAGCCCAAAGGCCGTGCTCACGCAAAAACGATGTCATGATAACGTCCTTCAGGCATAGCCGACCTCAATTATGACAGCTAACAATCAATTCCAATATTTTTTTGTAAGTTCACGGCCTAGGTACGACATGACGACCAGACCTTCCGAAGCGGAGAAGCCCATGCGCCAGCCTCCGCCGATATCTCCGTCCGAAATTCCGGCGCTTGTGCTGGCCGGCGGGCGAGGCACACGCATTGCTGCCTTGCAGCCGAACACGCCCAAACCCCTCGTCATCGTCCATGGTAAGCCCTTCCTCGACTGGTTGACGGCCTATCTGGCGGCAGCCGGCCTGCGGCGTTTCATCTATTCGGCGGGGTATCTGGCGGAGCAGATCGAAACATGGGCCGCAGCCCAGCAGGATCAGCGGGGTTTCAACGACCGCTTCGAGGTTGTGCGGGAAGATGCGCCGCTCGGCACCGGCGGCGCGATCCTTGCCGGGATGGAACGCTGTGGCGAATGGTTCCTGGCGCTCAACGGCGATTCGCTCGTGCTCTGCGATCTGGCGCAACTGCTCATGCATGCCGGGCGGGAGGATATCGATGGTGCCATCATCGGCCTGCCGGTCGCAGATACCGCCCGCTTCGGTTCGCTCGATATCGACGAAGCGGGCGTCCTTCGTGGGTTCCGCGAGAAACAGCCGGGATCAGGCCTGATCAATGGCGGCATCTACCTGTTGCGCCGCTCGCGCCTCGATCCCTTCCGCCGAACTGGCCCGATCAGCATTGAAACCGAAATCCTTCCTGCTCTTGTGGCACAGGGCAGCTGGATTCTTGTGGTAAATGCCGGGGCGGCACCATTCATTGATATCGGAACGCCCGAGACGCTCGCGATAGCAGACCGGTTTGTGGCTTCGCATCTGCCGCTGTTTCAGATGGGAACCCCCTGAGCAATATCGGCATTCCATCTGTAGGCAAACCCGAAGCCGTGCGGAGATGAGCCGCCTGGCGATGATGATGGACGTCCACTGTCAGCTGTCGCCAAGTAATGTAGATCTCTGCTGCACGAGTGTTGGCAGCATTCCCTCCCGCTCGGCGACCTGCATTGGATTGCCGAGGCGCATGGGTTGAAAGCAGCAGGTTAGCCTTGTTAGGTGGCGTCAGAGACCCGGTAGGCGCATGACGCCTATCACGGTATCATCCGGGCAGGTAAACCCCGCTATGGCAAAGGCGTCGACGATCTCAACCGATCTCGGTCCTGCGTTCGGGCGATAGGCGCCGGTTTTCCTTTCCGCTGATTGTGAATCGGCGCGGCTTTTGACCCCGGATAGGCACCCAAACATGACCCCACTCTTCGCATCTTAAGGCTCTGCAGAAACTCGTCATTTCTGTCCAATTGCGGGGTCACGTTTCGGCGCCGATTGGGGTCAAACTTCGGTGCTTATTCACAGTTCAGGCCGGGAGCGGCTCGGTGCCTTTGTCGAGAAGGCGCAGATACGTTGGATACTCAAACACTCGTCCGCGCTGACGGCCGGTGATTTCGCGCAGGATGTTGGCATCGACCATCAGGTTGAGTGCGTTGGTGACGGTCGGAACCGAGATCTTCAGTTCCTTGGCAACTGCTCCAATCGTGACGAGCGGACGCTTCTGCAGAAATTCGTGCACCTGGAGCGCTGAAGGCGCCGCCCGCCCAAGCCCGGCAATTGCCGCACGATCATGATCGAAGAGGCTCATGACTTCGCGCGCCGTATCAGCGGCCTGTTCGGCCGTTTCCGCAACGCCTGTGAGGAAGAACTCCATCCAGGCTTCCCAGGCGCCATCGAAGCGGACTTCCTGCAACAATCGGTAGTAGTCCTGGCGGCGGCTCTTGAGAAACAGACTGAGATAGAGGATCGGTTCGCGGAGCACGCCCGCCTCGCAAAGCATCAGGGTGACGATGAGGCGCCCGAGACGGCCATTGCCGTCGAGAAACGGATGGATCGTCTCGAACTGGACATTGGCGAGACCGGCGCGGATCAGGGGTGGTAGCGTCGGGTCGTCCCGATGCAGGAAGCGCTCGAAAGGGTCGAGGCACGCCATGAGCCGTTCGGGTGGCGGTGGAACGAAGAGCGCATTGCCAGGCCGCGTGCCACCGATCCAGTTCTGGGAGCGGCGGAATTCCCCTGGCTGCTTGGCTGCGCCACGCCCGGACTTGAGCAGGATCTCGTGCATCTCGCGAAGCAGGCGCAGCGAGAGAGGGAAGCCGCTGCGCAAGCGGCGCATGCCATGGTCGACGGCTGCGACGTAGTTTGATACTTCGGCCACGTCGTCGAAGGGAACCTGCGCGGCCTCGTTGTTCTCGAACAAGAGCAAGTCCGACAACGACGACTGCGTGCCCTCGATCTGGGACGACAGCAGTGCCTCCTTGCGGACATACATGAAAAGGAAGAGCGGGGTCGAAGGCAGGATCGTGGTTACGCC
>VYKS01000660.1_pt1 | contig 9418 bp, 2 predicted proteins | sample 5114511 | NCBI WGS metagenome assembly VYKS01 (sample SAMN12291795, study PRJNA351875) | freshwater metagenome | isolation source: freshwater lake | place: USA: Michigan, Gull Lake | collected 2011-07-05 | reverse complement strand
AGCTTTAAAAGAGCAGAATATAGCTATCGAGATTATTGTAGAATCGACTGGCTTATCATACGAAGCTATTCAAAGGATTTGAGCGAACAATGTATTGGGAATTACACGATCGCCAGCTTGCTGTTATTGGTGTTTGCAAATAATTATTAAGTTAATTTATGAAATGGTTTGTTACTCAAGGATTTTAGCAATTGCGCTGTTAATGCTGTTAATGAGTTTCTATGTTTAGCGTTGACAAAAAATATAAATGACTGAAAAATAATGTTTTAACGTATGAAAGTTGATCGATCTATCTGAGGTAGTTGTGGGCTTGATTAAAAATGATTCTGCTGTCAAATTAACTTTTCGTTACATAGTTGTAAATTTCCCCGCCGACTTAACTTATATGGAGATATTGCTATGGCTGCCGACTTGATTGGGTTTTCCACGCGTGAGGTGATTAACGGACTGATTTATCAAGATCCAAATGCAACGTTTCGCATATCACCACAGCCGATCTCATGGGGTGAGATGGTCACCGTTACTGTCTATATCGCAAATACTGGCAATGCAGCAACTGGTCAGTTTGCAGTTGGACTGTATCTTTCAACAGACTCAACAATAACTACAGCGGATACTTTTCTAGGAAATATAAGCCTTCCATCGATAACGACACAACAGCCTGTGGTTGGGTGGAATCTTAATGTTCAGATGCCATCGTCACGGCCAGCAGGGCCGATTGGCAATTACCACCTTGGCATGATACTGGACTTAAATAATGTGGTGCCTGAAAATAATGAGTCGAACAATAGCAATCAAGGCAGCGGACGTGACTTGGTTGCTGTGTCGGTGTTGCCACCAGTGGCAAGCGTTGCTGACTCCGTTGGCTCGTCAACTGACAAGGCAATGAGTTTTGGCTCAATTGTTAATGATGGCAAGGGAAATGCGTCGGTTTCCTATGCTGTGACCCTCAATAATTCTGCTGCTAAATCCCTTCTCAAGATCCCTCAGAATGGTGTTCGTCTGTCATCAGGCACTAATTTCAAGATTGGCAGCATACTCAGCAATAAGCTCTCCCAAGCGGTTAATGTTTCAACCGGCAGTAGTCTTATCGCTGCCAACAGTTCTGAAACCTGGACAATCGTTGTGACTTTTGATCCAACGGCCAATGGCAATCTGAGCGATACGTTGATCATTGAGACAGATGATCCCGTTAATCCCACCATCAATGTGGCTCTCAGCGGTGTTGGCATAGGGAAAGGCAACTTAGTCATCTCTGATTCGGTCAATCCTACAAATGACCAAAAAATTGATTTTGGCAATACTGCTGTTGATGGAGCGGGTGGACTTTTCAGGACAGCGACACTTACGCTGGCGAACAACGGGAGCGGGCGTTACGGAGAAAAGTGCGGGACAAACCGATTTGGTGACGACCTATTCCTATAACTCGACAACCGGTCTGCTCACCAAGATGACGCGGCCGAACAATACGGAAACCATCTACGGATATGATGCCAATGGTCGTCTGAATGATATCCATCACAAGCGGACTAGCACGCAAGCGACGGTGTTGCGCTACGCCTATACGCTCGATGCGGCGGGGAGACGCACTGGCGTGGTGGTGACTTCTGAAACGGGGGTACGCGCTGAAAAGTATGTTTACGACGATTTCAATCGTTTGACCGAGGTGACGTACTCGGATGACAACGGCACGATTGACGCGAGCGATCGTGTTGTGCGCTATGGCTATGACAAGAATGACAGACGCTTGACGCAAACGACCTTTGCTAATGGGATAAGCGCAGGAGCAACTGAGACATTGACTTATGGATACGGATTTGAGAATCGTTTGCTCACGGTGACGGATCAGAATGGAGTTGTACAGGAACGGTATGCGTATGATCAACAAGGTAATCAGGTACAGAAGATCACACCGTCTAAATCTATACAATATGCCTATAATTCCCGCAACTTACTAACAGCAGTTGATGATGGATTGTCCTACATCCAATATGTGTATGACGGTGCTGGTCGCCGTGTGGCGGAAGTCATCGATGGTGCAACAAATCGCCTGATCAATGACCCATCAAAATCGATTTTTCAAGTCTTAGAAGAGCGGCAACAGAACGGCTCTATTGTCGCAGATTACTCCTATGGGCTAGAGCGAGTTGGCGGCACGATCAGCGGACAAACCAGCCGATTGTTCTACTTATCAGATTCTCTAGGAAGCGTGGGTGCTCTAGCCAATCGTGATGGCGCAACTGTTGATACTTATCGTTATGATGTTTTTGGTGGCTTGAGGAGCGGCACTCGCTCAACATCTAATCCTTTTCTATTTACAGGCGAACGGTTTTCTGAAAAGACCGGCAGTATCTATCTTCGGAACAGAGAATATGATGTAAGAGCAGGTGGTTTTCTGCAAAAAGATCCCGAACTGTTTGCCGACTCTGTTAATAACTATTCCTATGTTGCTGCAAATCCTATCTTATATACAGATCCATTAGGATTATCCTCCATCGGTGATTCTCTCCGAAAATTTGTCGAAGAAAACTATCCGAATAAAGACCGCTATCGTGATCTCAGTGGAAGTTCAGTTGGACCTAATGGAGAAAAATATGATGATAAGAATGGTTTCATAGATATGAGACACTATGGGGTGGCGCGAGATGTTGCTCTGGCTCTTACAGGAGGAACTGTTGCTGTTGGTGTTGGTGTTGGCGTTGCTGTAGGAAGTGTACCGATAGCGGTAGCAGCTCCTGTAGTAGCTGTACTTGGTGTAAATGTGGTGGCGGGTGGTCTTTGGGAAGCGGGGCAATATGATGGTAAATATAGTGCAAGTTCTTTTAGAAATCAAGATTTACGCTCTAATTTTTTGGGTAGTCTAGAGGGAGCTACACTTGGACTTTTAAAATTTCCTAATAAAACTTTAAATCAAATTTTATTTCCTACACCCGAATTTACTGACTTTGGCAATAAAAACTTCTCCTGGCCAACATATGCAAGTGTTGGCACACCTGGCGGTGTCCTGCTTGACAAAGCCGCCACCTTGATTGATGCCAACCTTGATGACATCGCAGGTGCATCCTACGACCCAGCCACCGGCCAGCTTGTCTTCCTCGGATCGCAGAATCCCGGCACCCTTGCCAATGTGAACCTAGATTTATTTGCGACAGCCATTCAGTCGGTCTTTGGTTCCGCTGTGCCGCCTTATGTGACGCTAGATCCACCCGCGAAGCTGATTCAATCCAGTTTCAATCTAGGGAATGGGGATGGAGTGATCCTCAATGGCAAAACCGCATCAGTCCCGATCAAATACACTCCCTATACACCGACTGAAATTGATGATATGTCGTTGTCGTTCAAGATCAACGGCCAGCAACAAACTGTCAGGCTCAATGGTTGGGTCATGAATGGGCAAGGTGGTCTCAATGCCAGTGCTGGTGGTCGCCCTGGACAGGGATTGACCCTGTTTGGAGGCGTGTCCAATGGCCAAGGGCAAGCTACCTTGGCAAGCTCGGTCAGTGGCATCACCTACACCATGCCTGCCTTCGGCACTGATGTGATGAAACCTCAGTTCAACGCGGGAAATATCAATCTCAATGCTGGTAATTCGATTAATATCGGCAATTTCGGAGGCGGTGGGTATACATTTCTTCTAAGCCCTCAGACCCAAGATTCCACATGGACATTCTCCATCACCAACAACAGCGGATCTACTCAGACGATCTCCGATTTGCAACTCGTACCCGATCGACAACATCGTAAGTTTGGCGGTCGCGTGGACAACACTCGACTTGGCTGGATCATTGAAGAGGCTGATCGGGTGATGAAAGCCCTCGGCATCGGGAAAGATCATTTGACGGGCGCAACCTACAACAGCAGCACGCCCGACCTACCACCAGGGTATCAAAATCTTCTGGAGCGCTATCGCGATGCAGGTATATCTGGAAACTTCAACAATCGTTTCTGGTTTACGCCCAATGAACAAACCCTGAAACGTTTTATTGACCCCTCCAGCGGAGAAGCCACTGTTGTTTTTGATCGAGCGACCGTGAAGCTGAATACCGAAGCGCTGGTACTTGGCCAACCAGAAGATATCGTTGCGCGAAATTGGGCTGAATATTTTAATGCGAATTATGATGCGTTCGCGGCGAAAACTTTCCCAGTTTATGACCCCGATGACCCAACCCATACAAAAATCATCAACGTCAAGATTTTTGATGAACTGCGAAATGCGATGAAAGCCGTCTCGCTGGCTCGCTTCTTCAAAGACAATAACATTCCCCTTGATACATGGTGGCTCAACAGCTATCAGGCACCTGTTAAATATACCCCTCTTACGATTCCCACACTGACCAACTCGCTGCAAAACGGCGCGATTACATTAACGATGCACGGTGGGGTCTCGATCAAGACACCAAACGCCTACATCCCAGACGTGGTTGCCAAGTCGATCGCCGATGCGGTCAAGAACCAGCGACCTGCCGGATCTGGTGATCTGGCAGGCCAGTCGTGGAATGTGACTTCCGGCACCAGCTATGGAGGATTGAAGGCGGTTGCCACAACCCTAGACGATCGCAAACAAGATGCCAACATCACCCTCGCCGCAACCGACCTGACCTTCCCAAGTGCTGGTGGGCGACAGTTGGCCTTCAATCGCTTCTACAACAGCGGCTATCTGATTGACGATAACCTCGGACGCGGTTGGCGATCTGTTCAATACGATTTGCAATTCCAGTTACCCAGCTACGTGGACGATGCAGGGTTAATGCGTGACTCGACAGGGGCTTCCTTGAGCGTTTTCGGAGCCGATTCCGACACTCGCTTGCGATCTGGTGAACTTCGGATTTACGATCATGGCACAGGAACCTTGCTAGATTTCAACTCTTCCCTCTCGGCACGCTATGAGTTGGATGCTCAACAGAACCCGATCTTCCTTATTTCTGGATTGTCAGCGAATAAAGTTCCAACCTTTACGCCCGGAACCTATCGCGATGGCAGCAGCCTGACCCAAGATCCGTCGTCTTTTAATTACACACTGACGCGATCTGATGGCAGCAAACTGGTGTTCGACTTCAATGGCAAATTACTTCAGGATATCGACAGCCGTGGGTACACGTTATCCTACAGCTATACAACTTCTGGCAAGCTAAGCCAGATCGTGGATGGGACGAATCAGGCGATTCGTTTAACCTATGGGGCAGACGGACGCATCGACACGGTCATCGCTCCCGAACCCACTGGAAACGCTCAACGTAAGGTTCAGTATGTTTACGATACCCAAGGACGTTTGATTCGTGTCGATATTCAGGCTTTACAAGGAGATGGAACTTACCTGACGACCCGTGACACGAAGTATGACTACAACACCGATAATCAACTAACAGGTATCACCGGACCTGACGGGGTCAAGACACTGACGGCGGCGATCGATCTCATGGGCCGACAAGACATCAGGCAAGATGCGATCGGTAACATGGCAGATCTCAACTTTACACTCGATTCGACGACCGGCGATCGAACGACTCAGACCATTGATATGGGAACGAGTGGACTCAATAGTGCAACGGCCCACGGACTGGCGGCAATCAAATACTTTGCACCCGGCTCCACCAGCGTGCAACAGTTCGATCCGACCGCACGGACGACCAAGACGGTCGATGCGTTGGGGAATGAAATCAAGTTCGGTTATTCAGGTGATTTGCAGGCACCTACTTCGATTACCTTGCCAACACCCAATCGACCCGCGATCAGTGTGCAGCGCAATTCCCTAAGTCTTCCGACCGTAATTAACGATCCTGCAAATGTTGGCGCGACACCGATTCAGATCACTTACACAGCCGCAAACAAGCTGGATACGACCACTGACTCGAAAGGAAGGGTAACTAAGTACACCTATACCGATTGGCATGATGTGTCTACTGTCACCATTGACTTCGGCACTCCGTTGTCCGCTACCACAACCTACAACTACAACTCTAATAAGTTGTTGGCGAGCATTGTCGATCCGCTTGGGCAGACTGTGCAGTCTTACGATTATGACGCGTTTGGCAATATCACAAAACTGACGGATGCCGACGGTGTTGTGACGACAGTAACCTACGACACTCTTGGACGACTGAAGCGAGTCTTTGATCCGCGCCTGACTGGTACGATCAAATTCACCGAATATTTTTACAATGACAACGATCAAGTTACGCGGATCGCCACGCCAACTGGAGACATTACCAATATTTACGATCCCATTACCAAGCGGCTCGTATCAACGACCGATCTCACAGGCACTACGACACAGTTTGACTACAACACGGCTGGTCAACTGATCAGTGAGACGCAGGTTTCATCGAGTGGAAACGCAGTCACACAGTATGAATATGATCGCCGTGGCGAATTGGTTGCGTTGACTGCTCCAGAAGGCCATCGTACAGCGTTTCGATCTGATGTTTTGGGACGTTCAACAGATGTGATTGAAGACAATAATATTGCTCCAATTGCATCTGTTCGGGCCATTCCTGGCATTAGCACTAACACATTGGATGTGTTTGTTAAAGCAAGTGAGCCGATAGTGGTTGCGTCGCTTAAGTATTGGCAAGAAGGTCAGAGCAGTTCGAGTGCGATCACTCGAGACATGAGAGTTACAGATCAAACGGATCTCGTGTTTAATTTAACTAACATCGATCAGTCCAAGAACTATCGATATGAATTAACCCTAACAGATCGTGTCGGTCGAGATCAAACGCTTCCGCAAGCCATTCTGCCAGTGGACGCGATTCTAAACATAGCCAATTCTGAACATGAGTTTTCTGGAGTACAAGGACAAAATAATTGGTACTACGGTTATTATCTTAAACCATTTACTAGTGCCGATTATCAACCAATGACACAATTTGTTGATAATGTCTGGAAAGTTAATAACGGAACTTTCTGGACATTGATTTCGGATTATGGAGGTCATCCCAATGGAGTCATTGGCGGAATAACTCCTGTTGACCAATGGGCAGTCCGTCGCTGGGCAAGCGAAGTTGATGGAGAAATTCGGATTTATGGCATTTTAGCTAAAGGTGATACTCAGGGAGGTAATGGTGTTATCGGACGTATTTTTGTAGATGGAGTACAAGTTTGGTCACAATCAATTGCTGGCACTGACGGTACAGGAGTTAATTATCAAATCACGACAAAAGTTAAACTCAACTCTATAGTTGACTTTGCTATTGATCCAAAAGATTCATACGATGGTGCAGACACAACTATCTTTAAAGCCAAAATTGATGCTTTAAACCAGACCCCTACCAATCTCATTCTCTCTAACAGCAACATAGCTGAAAATCAAGCCGTTGGTACATTAATTGGTAATTTGAACACTACCGACCCTGATAGTGGAAATACTTTTACCTATAGCTTAGTTACAGGAATAGGTTCAACCGATAATGCCCTTTTTACCGTTACAGGTAATCAGTTAAAAACTAACTCTGTCTTTGACTATGAAACCAAAAATAGTTACAGTATCCGAGTTAAAGCGACAGATCAAGGTGGTTTATCCTACGAGAAACAATTAACCATTGGTATTAATACCGCTAATTCACTGACAGAATTTTCTGGGATTCAAGGACAAAACAATTGGTATTACGGCTATTACGATGGTCCTTTCACTAATTCAGATTTCCAGCAAATGAGCCAATTTAGTGATATTTGGACGGTTCAAAATGGAACGTATTATACTCTTCTGAGACCAGACGGTGGGCATCCAAATGGAGGGTCTGTACAACAATGGGCAGTTCGTCGTTGGGTAAGCGAAATTGATGGAGAAGTTCAAATTTATGGCAATCTAGCAAAACTTGGTTTAGGTGGCAATGGAGTAATCGGACGTATTTTCATTGATGGAGTAGAAGTCTGGTCACAGTCAATTGCTGGTACTGATGGAACAGGCGTTAATTATCAAATCAGAGCCAAAGTGAAACTTAACTCTGTAGTTGATTTTGCCATAGATCCCAAAGATGCGAACGATGAGAATGATACTACTGCCTTCACAGCCCAAATTGATGCTTTAAACCAAACTCCTACCAATCTCACTCTATCTAACAGCAACGTAGCTGAAAATCAGACCATTGGAACATTAATTGGTAATTTGAACACTACCGACCCTGATAGTGGAAATACTTTTACCTATAGCTTAGTTACAGGAATAGGTTCAACGGATAATGCCCTTTTTACTATTACGGGTAATCAATTAAAAACGAACTCTGTTTTGGATTACGAAACCAAAAATAGTTACAGTATCCGAGTTAAAACCACCGATCAAGGCGGCCTCTTCTACGAAAAAGCATTGACCATTAATATTGGTGATCTGCCCGAATATACCACCATCGAAAGCGTCGGCAATACGACCTTACTCAAAGACCCAACCAATAAATACTTCGCTCAAGTGGGAACAGCAGCTCCCATTGCCATCAAAAACGGCGGACAACAAATCTACAAAGACATCTATTCTTCCGATTGGCAAACCCTAGCAGTAGAAACCGTCAACGGTGAAAACCAAGTCCTCTGGAAGAACGTTACAGGAAACTATCTGCACATCTGGAAAACAGACAGCAATTGGAACTGGGTCTCCTCAGAAGGACAATGGGACTTAAACTCAAATGATGCTTTCAACCAAGAAAACACCTTTGGAGTCGATGCTAATGGTGATGGTTCTGTTGGTTCTCCCTACACCGCCATTGAATCCTTTGGTAACACTCAATTTGTCAAAGATGTAGCCAATAAATACTTCGCCCAAGTAGGAACAGCAGATCCCATTGCTATTAAAAAGGGCGGACAACAAATCTACCAAAGTATATTCGGAACAGATTGGCAAACCCTAGCCTTAGAAAATGTCAACGGAGAAAAACAAGTCCTTTGAAAAAATGTGGCTGGAAACTTTTTACATACCTGGCATTTAGATAGTAACTGGAACTGGGTGTCTTCCGAGGGTTATTGGGCCTTAAACTCAAATGATGCTTTCAACCAAGAAACCACCTTTGGAGTCGATGCTAATGGTGATGGAGTGATTGGTACTCGCATTGCGACCGAATCAGCAGGAAATACCGCACTTTTCAAAGATGGAAACAACAAATACTTCGCTCAAGTAGGAACAGCAGATCCCATTGCTATTAAAAACGGCGGACAACAAATCTACCAAAACATCTACGGTTCAGAATGGCAACCCCTAGCCGTAGAAACCGTCAACGGCGAAAACCAAGTCCTCTGGAAGAACGTTACAGGAAACTACTTGCACATCTGGAAAACAGACAGCAATTGGAACTGGATATCCTCAGAAGGACAATGGGCATTAAACTCAAATGATGCTTTCAACCAAGAAACCACCTTTGGAGTCGATGCTAATGGTGATGGAGTGATTGGTACTCGCATTGCAATTGAATCAGCAGGAAATACCGCACTTTTC
>VYKS01000656.1_pt1 | contig 9475 bp, 7 predicted proteins | sample 5114511 | NCBI WGS metagenome assembly VYKS01 (sample SAMN12291795, study PRJNA351875) | freshwater metagenome | isolation source: freshwater lake | place: USA: Michigan, Gull Lake | collected 2011-07-05 | reverse complement strand
CAGTTAATAGATTCCAGTTATCAAGAGATTCGGCGTAAGCGTGGAACTCGTAGAGGATTCTTTCAAGATATTCTCTCTCTTACCAAGTACTTTATCTTTAAGAGTTGGCAACATCTAATCGAATTTATGCTTGGTGATGCTCCTGTGTTTGCAGATTCGTGTTAATTTTACTTTCAGCGTTGTGTATCTTTTGTTACGATTTTGAATTTGGAATTGCTGTCAATGTAGATTTTGTAAACAGCGATCGCCCCACATCCCTCATAAACTTGATCGCCTTTCACTCACCCAAACTAAACTGCGATCGCCCTGATCGCTTATTTATTTGACTAGAAAGGCAGATAGTGAATTTGTTCTTGCACTTCAAATTTGAATTGGCGTCTCTTTTGAGAGGTCGGCTCCAACGCAGTGTTAGACCGTCATCACCAACAACTTCCTACTGAATCATAGCGCTTCAACTCTCACGATACCGCCTTCAACTGCATCTATCCGCAATCCATAACTGTAGAGTAATGACATTCCAATCAAAGGGTCAGTCTCTGATTCGGCAACGTCAATTTCACGAAACTGTCCATCCCAAATAATTGTTATTGAATACAGATCAAATAAAGTCTCACTACCGTCACCCAACGTCACAATATCGGAAGCATTCCATGGCAAATCGAGAGCAGTAATGATTGAGGATGGTAAAGTTAGGAAACCGTTAAACCCTGTATCAATGACTGCATCGATAACTTGCCTTTGCCCGTTCGCATTACCAACAACCAATGGAAGTGTTGCCTCACAGTGCCGATTCACAACTCCCTGCATCATTTGGGTTTCACCAAACTCCGTGAGCCAAAGTGATAAACAGCACGATATCCAATGCGGATGACCCAAGGTTGAGCATCAGGATATCGTTTGAATAATTGGTTAGTTGCTGGCAAAACATGATCGGCGAGTTCAAAGGCTCCAGTTTCAATATCAATCGCTACGATCTTACCTGTATTGTCAGATTCTACTTGCTGCCTAATGCTCGATTCATAGAGTTCTTGCCCACGCCGAGCTAATTCTTCTTTGCTGTAACGTCGTTGACGAACTGCCATAGCTTTTGTGTTGTTAATTTGTAATTTCATTATAGCTTTGGGTAGAAATCAATCTCTACATTTGGTACTAAAAATTTGGCACTAAAAAAGATGCGATCGCCTCTCCCTCACCCAAACCAAGATCGCTCTGATCGCCTCACTATTATTTGTCTTTGCGGCAGTATACATGATGAAAGTAATCGCCGATAACCTCTCGGAACTCAGCAATGTAGCGAACCATTTTGAACCGCGTAATCTTGAATAGAAACAGACAAAGCTAACGGTCGTATCGCTGTTGGTATAACGATGGAATTCGGCGTCTGTCGTAGGCAGTCCTCTGGAATGACGTGTTATGCCTCTTTCTCATATCTAAGAATGTCATCCCGAAATTTCTTCAAACTTCGCTTGAGGGAGTTGATCTTGGAGATGGACAGTCGCGGATCGAAAAGACCCTCGTCAACGCGAGAATCATTTTCCATTTCATTTATGAGAGCTTCGCAAAGGGTGAGCGGTTCCCCCACGACTCCGTTGTCCATTAAGAACGAGTCACAAAGGACTAAAGTTTGCCCAATGTAGTATATGCCTTCTGGATTTGAATGAAAGTTTTCAAGGGAATTGATCAAATCGTTGAGTATTCTCATATCAGTAGTCGGTGCCTTTTCCTTGTCCAAGGATGAAGATAGCAACGCAAGATTTTCTTCACTTTTAACGGGAAGAGGAATCTTCTCAGGTGGAAGGATGTCCCAAGTAATGGGCCCAATCTTCACCGACTTGACCTTCACACGGCGGAGAAATTCGCTGAATGCGGACATATTGGCTCCTAAAAGGCATAACTAGGTATTATACTGAAACTTTTTGTATAACAACCCAAAAGAGGATTATTATACGGAAAAATTCGGGGTAACAAAACTATTTACAGTAATGCACAGAATTTTTCTGGATAACATCCTTATAGGGAATATTACAAAGAAAAATACAGTGCAATATTGTAAAACCAATTCTTAGAAACAGAGAAAAGTAGCTGAACCCACCAAAAATAAATCTAGAACAATTCTTGCATCATCTCAGAGATCGGGCAACCTATTAATTACAGGTACTCTTTAGAATAAGGCTTTTAGAACGATCAAAATTTGAATTTAAAATTGGAGTATCCAAATAGCTTCCCGATGATTTTCTAAATTTTTAGCGATAACTAATTTTACTAATTTACCCCATTCCCGTAATTTGTTAAATAATGGTGAGCGATCCTGAGTCATAATAGCCATTAGTACTGATTATTTGCTGACTCTTAAAACCGCTATGACCTCCTCTGACCATAAAGATACGGACTATAAAGATACTGTCAATTTACCGAAAACTGATTTCTCCATGCGGGCAAATGCGATCGCCAAGGAGCCAGAAATTCAAAAGTTTTGGGCAGAGGAGAAAATTTACGAAAATTTAGCTGAAAATAACCAAGGCGAAAAGTTTATTTTGCATGATGGGCCTCCCTATGCCAATGGCAGTCTGCACATGGGTCACGCCCTTAACAAGATTCTCAAAGACATTATTAATCGTTACCAAATGCTGCGGGGGCGGAAGGTTCGCTATGTTTTGGGTTGGGATTGTCATGGATTGCCGATTGAGCTAAAGGTGATCCAAAATCTTAAACCTGAAGAACGTAAAGCCTTAACCCCATTAGAATTGCGCCGTAAAGCTAAGGATTTTGCCTATAGTGCGATCGCCGAGCAAGCTGCAGGATTTAAAAGGTGGGGCGTGTGGGGTGACTACGAAAATCCTTACTACACCCTGAAACCAGAGTATGAAGCCGCTCAAATTGGCGTATTTGGCAAAATGGTACTTAATGGCTATATCTATCGAGGTTTGAAACCTGTATATTGGTCGCCTAGTTCCCAAACAGCCCTTGCCGAGGCAGAATTAGAATATCCCGAAGATCATGTCTCCCGTAGTATTTATGTCGCCTTCGCTGTGAAGGAATTGAGTGCGGCTTTTAAGGCAGCTTTGGGGGATTTAAGTTTTAATAATCTCCATGCCGTGGTCTGGACAACGACACCTTGGACAATTCCTGCCAATTTAGGCATCAGTGCTAATCCCAACCTAAGCTACAGCATCGTGCGGTCAATTTCTGATTCAGGTGAAAAGCATTATATTGTAGCGACGGATTTAGTTGAGAAGTTAGCTTCTACCTTTGGAGAAGAGTTATCTATTCAGCTTACTTTTAGGGGTGAAGTTTTAGAACATATAATCACGAGCCATCCAATCTTCGATCGTCCTAGTCCCATTTTGCTTGGTGATCATGTTACAGCCGAGTCTGGAACTGGTTTAGTGCATACTGCTCCTGGGCATGGGAAGGATGACTTCATCGTTGGCAATAAATATGGTTTAGCCGTTCTATCTCCAGTCAATGACTATGGCATCTTTACGGAAGAAGCTGGTCAGTTTACAGGTTTGAATGTGCTTAAAGATGGGAATACCAAAGTAATTGAAGTGCTAACCGAACTTGGAGCTTTAATTAAAGCAGAAGATTATAAGCATAAATATCCCTACGATTGGCGCACTAAAAAACCCACAATTGTCAGAGCTACGGAACAGTGGTTTGCTTCCGTTGATGGCTTTAGAGAGATTGCCTTAGGTGCAATTAAAGAAGTGCATTGGATTCCTGCGATCGGCGAAAATCGCATAACTGCCATGGTGCAAGAGCGATCAGATTGGTGTATTTCCAGACAGCGAAATTGGGGAGTACCGATTCCTGTATTTTATGATATGGATACTAATGAGCCGTTATTTACACCTGAAACGATCGCCCATATCCAAGAAATTTTTAGAACTCAAGGTTCAGATGCTTGGTGGGAATTAAGTTTAGAAGAACTTCTGCCCAAGGAATATCACAACAATGGCAAAAATTACCGTAAAGGCACAGACACAATGGATGTGTGGTTTGATTCTGGCTCTTCTTGGGCAGCGGTGATCAATCAAAGAGAAGAGTTAAAGTATCCTGCGGATTTATATTTGGAAGGTTCCGATCAACATCGAGGCTGGTTCCAATCTTCGCTTTTAACTAGCTGCGCTACCAATGGCATTGCCCCCTACAAGACGGTTTTAACCCACGGCTTCACGGTGGATGAGAATGGTCGCAAAATGAGTAAGTCTCTGGGGAATGGTGTCGATCCGATGGTGATTATTAATGGTGGTAAAAATCTCCAACAAGAACCTGCCTATGGTGCTGATGTTTTGAGACTGTGGGTTTCAAGCGTTGATTACAATTCTGATGTGCCAATCAGTAAGAATATTCTCAAGCAAATTAGTGATGTCTCTTTTAAGATTCGGAATACTGCACGATTTTTATTAAGTAATCTGTTTGACTTCAGTCCTACTGATAATGGCATAAGTTATGAGAATTTACAGGAAAGCGATCGCTATCTTTTACATCGCCTATATCAAGTCACCCTAGAAATTACGGAGGCATATAATAATTTCCAATTCTCAAAGTTCTTTCAGTTAATTCAAAATTTCTGTGTAGTCGATCTATCTAACTTTTATCTAGATATTGCCAAGGATAGATTGTATATCAGTGCCGCAAATTCCCCACGCCGTAGAGCCTGTCAGACGGTTTTGGCTTTGACTGTTGAAGCGATCGCCACTTTAATTGCCCCTGTACTCTCTCACCAAGCGGAAGATATTTGGCATCATTTACCCTATCTAGTTCCTACCAAGTCGGTATTTCAATCGGGTTGGATAACTAGTCCTGAACAATGGCATGATCCTGAACTAGCAGCAAAATGGGATATTCTCCGAGATGTGCGATCGGAAGTAAATAAGGTTTTAGAATCTGCTCGAAATGCCAAAGCGATCGGTTCGTCTTTAGATGCTAAGGTTTTACTCAAGGTAAATAATTCCGAACTCAAAACAAAATTACTATCCCTTGGGAAGGATTTAACCTATTTATTTATAGCTTCTCAAACCGAATTAGTTTCAGACTTGCCAGATTCTCAATTTATTGGTTATTCTGACGGGCTGAGTATTGCCGTGGTTAATGCTGATGGCGAGAAATGTCCCCGTTGTTGGAATTATTCTACTCATATTGGTGAATCTACCGAACATCCTCATTTGTGCGATCGATGTGTTGGGGCTTTGGCAGGAGATTTTTGATAAGCTAATTTACAGATTATTTATTATAGGTGAACTCCATTGAGTATTTACATTGTTATACCTAAAACGCGATCGCTTATGGGATCGTTGGATTTAATTTCAACAAAGCTAACGGTGGAATCTAGCCAAAAACAAATTAAGGCGATCGCGGATTTATGGCGGGAGGATCATGATTATCAGGATATGCAAGCATGGGTGAGTGATGCTGAGGCTGTGCAGAATTTAACTGGGGATCAACCCAATGTGACTGGAGCTATGGTTCTAGACATGCCTGATGATGAAGCGGCAGAAATGCAAGGAGATTTGACGAATGTCTGGGTTTTACGAGATGAACCGATTGAGTTAATTCAACCAGCACGTAATATTAATTCTATTAAATCCACAATTAGTGATGCTGATCTATGGCATTTGGAGGCTATTAAATTAGTAGAAGCAAGACAAGGGGGATTCAATCAAACTGGTAAAGGTGTGACGATTGCAGTTTTGGATACGGGCGTAGAGGGAAATCATTCGGAACTGAGGGGCAAGGTGGTAGAATCCTATGATTTCAGACAAGGGATTGATCCTATACTTCCTCAAGATACCAATGGTCATGGTACTCATGTTGCTGGTTTGATTAGTGGAAATCAAGTGGGTGTGGCACCGGAGTCGAGGTTGATTAATGGCATGATTATGCCTAATGGTGTGGGAGATTTATCTAATTTCGTAACTGCGCTAAATTGGGCAGGTTCAAGGGCAGATCTACAAATTGTCAATATTTCGGCAGGTTTACGCCAATATCGAGAAATTCTGGAAAGTGTGATGGAAAGTTTAATGGCAGTAGGAATTTTGCCAATCTGTGCCGTGGGTAATGAGGGCTGGCGCACATCGCGATCTCCAGGGAATTGTCGGGATGTGATTTCCGTAGGCGCGATCTCCAGAGATTTAACTGTTACGAGTTTTAGCGGTAGCCAGATTGTTAATGATCGCCAAGTTCCAGATCTTGTTGCGCCCGGAAAGGATATTTATTCGGCGGCATTGGACGATCGCTATGAGTCTATGAGTGGCACGTCAATGGCAACGCCGATTGTGAGTGGGGTGGCGGCGCTAATTTTAGAAAAGTATCCAAATATTACTCTGTTAGACCTGCGAGAAGAGCTATTTCAGCGCTGTAAGCCTCTAGCAGATTTACCCCAACGCCAAGGTGAAGGTATGATAAACGTATTACCGATCAAGAAACCTTAGTAATTTTGGTTATGCAGCTAAACGATCGCCAGATAGCTAAAATCGATCCCCTGTTACAAGAGGCACTGAAGCAAGCAACGGGGGATGAATTAGTACGAGCGATCGCAGTTTTAAATACCGATGAAGTGGCGATCTCGGCGGCTTTAGATCCAGAGGCATTTTCGTCACGGTTGGCTTATCGAGAGGCATTGATTGCCCAAAGACAAACCCAATTACAGACAGAATTGAGTGCAACTATGCGATCGCTGCATGATTTGGATTTAAAAACGGACGGTGGTTCCATTAGTCCGGTTTTGGCACTGGAGGGGACGGCGAGACAGGTTTTAGCAGCGTTGGATTTGGCGGGGGTGCAACATGCGAGTCTGGAACAATTAATTGGCTTACCAGAAGTTGCACCTGCGGCTTCTACTAAGTATCTTGCCCAAATTTATATGGATGCCATGGGAGGAAAAATCGATCAATACAAAAAACTCATTACTCAGGCGGCACAACAATATATTTTTAACTATGTCCAGCGACACGGCATTTTGAGAGTGTTGGGAATGCGTGAGCCAGTAAAGCTAGAGTCAGTTTATACGGGTGTGAAGTTTTTGGATAAGGCGGGTATTCTACAGTTACCCTCTACGAACAAGTTGGAAGAAACCTATAGACAGTCGAATAATAATTGGTATCAAGGGAAATACCAAACTGAAGATGGGATTAAAGTGGCAGACAATCAGCAATTTTTGATGGTTTTAGGACAGCCAGGATCCGGGAAATCTACATTCTTGCGGCGTATGGGGCTAGAGGCATTGAAAGGTAAAAGGGATATCGCTCGACACAGGTGCATACCCGTTTTTTTGGAGCTAAAAACCTTTAAAGATCAACATGTGACCATTGAGGAGAAAATTATCGCAGAGTTTGCTACTTGTAGATTTCCTGAGCCTGAGCAATTTACCCAAAATGCCTTAAAACAGGGTAGATTGCTAATTCTGTTGGATGGTTTGGATGATCTACCAGCAGCTAATATCAATGAGGTGATTAGGCAAATTGAAGACTTTGTTGATCGCTATGATAAAAATCGGTTTATTGCTTCTTGCCGAATTGCCGCTTATCGCAATAGTTTTAAGCGCTTTTTTGATGTGGCGATGGCAGATTTTGACGATGATCAAATTGAGACATTTATCAATAATTGGTTTCATTCCGAAAGAGATCGGCAAGCGGGAACTGCACAGAAATGTCGGCAACTTTTGGCAATGCCGGAGCATAAAGCTGCGAAAGAATTAGCTCGCACTCCACTTTTACTCACATTTCTTTGTTTAGTTTACGATCGCTCCCAAGGATTTCCGACTAATCGTAGTTCTTTGTATGGCAAGGCTTTACGGATTTTGCTAGAAGAATGGACAGCAGAAAAACGCATTGTAGGCTGGACGGTGTATGAAGGATTGAGCACAGAACTAGAAGAGTTACTACTAGCTCAGATTGCCTATGAGAACTTTGCTCAGGATCGGTTGTTTTTCCCCAAACACGATCTGGTGACCCAAATTAAAACCTTTTTGATAAGTAATCTGAATGCTCCTCAGGACTTGGATGGTGAGGCTGTGCTTAATGCGATCGCCATTCAGCAGGGGATTTTAGTAGAACGGGCTGAGGATGTGTTTTCGTTTTCTCATCTCACATTGCAGGAATATTTAACAGCACAGTATCTAGTTGACCATAATCAGATAGCCCCATTTGTGAAGGCTCACCTGACTGATTCCCGATGGCACGAAGTATTTACCTTAGTCGCTGGACTAATGCGGGGTGGAGCCGATGATTTGCTTAGGGCTATGGCATCCCAAACCCAGCAGCTCATGAATTCTCCTAAACTTTTAGGACTTTTAGCATGGGCACACCAAGTGACCGATGGTGCCAAAGGAGAGTATATACCTGCTGCTAAAAGAGCTACTGTTCTTCTTGCAGCTTTAGATCAAAAGTATTCATTAAATTACGCTCTTGTTTCATTCCAATCCATACGAGATATTTCAGCTGTGTATGGCTTAAATGAACTGCTTGCCAAATCTCTCTCTCATGCTTCCGATATTATAATTGATTGTCCTCCGATTCGTGATGTAAAATATGCGATTGAAAGAACTATCAAAATAGTCATTGAATTTGAAAAAATAAAGATTTATAAGAATGTTAACTATAAAGGTCTTATTGACAGATTGAGAGAAATTGAAGGACAATTTCCTGATTACAATCCATCTGAGTCTGACAGGATTCTTAGTGTTGCTTTAAACATCTTTGACACCTTCTTGCAAGAGACACACCTCGATCCAAACTTGATAAGTATTTACGGCTTGGAAGCAAAAGCTTTAGAGGAATATTTCTATGCCAATTGGTTAATAGTGCAGTGCAAAAATGCGGCTGTGCGAGTCTCCCCACGGGTATGGCAAACTATTGAAGACGTTATGCTGATGCCGCCATCTCCAGACTTAAAGGTAAATTAAGGAATGATCAAGTTTGACCTTCTGAGGATCAAATTTCATGCTCCGACATGCTCCGAGGGATCGCTTTACCCCTTAAGGATCAAGTTTGGACTTCTGGGGATTGGGTTTGATGTTCCGAGGACGATTTCCTGCGGGATGCGTACCGCCGCTGTACCTATTGAGGATCAAGTTCGACCTTTCAAGGATTACTTGAAATGTAGTCAAAATCAATGGAATGATTTGAATCTACTTTCTTAGATCTGTGCCTGAATTGTTCGATCTGTTTCATTAGAATCGGATTATTCAAGACATATTCAGTTTCTTCATGGTTGTCCATAAGGTTTAGTGCGGTTGATTGGCTGTTATATTAATATCATATTAATCTAGACAGGATCGGGTTTGATCTTCTGAGGATTGGGTTTGATGCTTTAAAGGCGATCGCCCCAAAAATTTTAGAAGTAAAAGCTTAGAGAAAAAGATAACTAAACCACTATGCACTGAAAGTGCATAGGTTTGTCTGGGACTGAAAGTCCCCTTATTCCAGCATAAAGTTGTCAGTATCCATGTTGGACGGATTACGATGATGTTCCA
>VYKS01000706.1_pt1 | contig 9522 bp, 8 predicted proteins | sample 5114511 | NCBI WGS metagenome assembly VYKS01 (sample SAMN12291795, study PRJNA351875) | freshwater metagenome | isolation source: freshwater lake | place: USA: Michigan, Gull Lake | collected 2011-07-05 | reverse complement strand
AGACCGCCATAATCGCTCCACAAAGATATTGTCTAAGGCTCGACCTCGCCCATCATGGCTGATAGCTATACTTTGCTTTTCCAACCTTGAGGTGAAAGCCAAACTGGTAAACTGTTGGCTTAAAATTAACTCACTGTTTGATTAACACGGCGGACGGAGACAATATCTGACATTTTATTGATTTGACTACAAATCTTTTCAAACTGGGAGCGATCGCTAATATCAATTGTCATTGTAATAATTGCAGTTTTACCAGGGGCGGTTTTAACAGAGGCATCACGGACATTCACTTTATGATCGGCAAGGCGAGAGAGAATATCTTTGAATACTCCCACTCGGTCAATGGCTTCCACTTGAATATCAATGGGATAGGTAGCAGGGCGATCGCATTGGTCGGCTTTATTCCAGCGCACGGGAATGAGGCGATCTCTTTGCAGATGAATAAAATTATTACAATCCTGTTTATGAATAGAAATACTACGGTTGCCGCCCAAGGTAACTACGCCAATAATTGGTTCGCCAGGTAGAGGATGACAACAGCCAGCAATATGATAAACCATACCTTCTACTCCTAAAATTGGAGATCGTGAAGGGGGCGAAAGCGGCGGCTGGGTGGGGAACTTAACGGCTTGCTGCTGGGGCTGATTTTCTCGGAGTTTGTTGGTGACTACATTCACGGAAAGCTCACCATAGCCCAAGGCGGCGATCAGATCGTCGGTACTGTGGTAATTACATCGTTCTACCACCTTTGCCATCTGTTCAGATTTAAGAACCGAATCTAAACCTGTTTTCCCTAATTCCTTTTCTAAAAGTTCTCGACCATGCCTGAGATTTTCTTCACGGTGCGATCGCTTATACCACTGACGAATGCGATTTTTAGCGGTACTGGTAGCAGCGAAATTAATCCAATCTAGACTAGGATGGGCATTATTTTGGCGCAGAATCGTAACTGTATCTCCATTTTGGAGTTTCCGATCTAAACTTACCATGCGCTGATTTACTAAGGCACCTGCACAATGATTTCCAACTTCGGTATGAATGCGATAGGCAAAATCCACAGGGGTAGCACCACGGGGCAGACAATGGACATCACCCTTCGGCGTAAATACATAAATCTCTCCATCAAATAAATCTTGCTTGAGGGAATCAATGTATTCTTGGTCGTCTTTAATATCTTTCTGCACCTCCACCATCTGACGCAGCCAGTTATACTTCTCCCCATCATCACCCGTTACCCCACTAACAACAGAACCATATTCTTTGTATTTCCAATGGGCAGCAATGCCATACTCAGCCACACTATGCATTTCCCAAGTCCGAATTTGGACTTCTAACGCATGACCTTCGGCACCAACTACGGCGGTATGGAGAGATTGATAACCATTGGGTTTGGCTAGGGCAATATAGTCTTTAAATCTACCCGGAACTGGGCGAAAACAGTCGTGGGCGATCGCCAAAACTCGATAGCATTCCTCATTAGTATTAACGATTACCCTAATGGCGGCAATATCATAGATTTCCCCATAGCTTTTTTGCTGCCGTTGCATTTTGTCGTAGATGCCATAGAGATGCTTGGGGCGACCACTGACTTCAAATCCAGAGAGTCCAATTTTATCGATCCGCGATCGCAGGATTTCCGCAGCTTCATTTATTCTGGTTTCTCTGCTACTTCGGGTTTCGGCAACTAGAGCTTGCATTTCTCGATACTGCTCGGTTTCTAGGTACTTAAAGGCTAAATCCTCTAGTTCCCACTTAAACTGTCCAATTCCCAGTCGGTTGGCGAGCGGTGCAAAAATATCTCTGGTTTCACGGGCAATTAGCTCCTGCTTGTGACGGGGGAGATGTTCTAGGGTTCGCATATTATGAAGGCGATCGGCTAACTTCACCACAATCACCCGAATATCCTTTGCCATTGAAATAAACATACGGCGAAAGTTTTCTGCTTGCCGCTCAGTTTTACTATCAAAGTTAAGTTTAGATAGCTTAGTCACGCCTTCTACAAGTTGCCGCACTTCTGCCCCAAACTGGGCTTCTATTTCTTCTAGGCTTACGGATGTATCTTCGACCACATCATGGAGAAATCCCGCCGCTATCATGGCACTACCACCACCCAAATCTCTTAAAAGCCCTGCCACTTGGACTGGATGCAGAATGTAAGGCTCTCCCGATGCTCTAGTTTGTCCTTTGTGCAGTTCGTAGGCTAGTTTAAATGCTCGAGAGACCAAATCTTGACATTCCCCCCCCGTTTGGATTTGGTTCCAGCAGTCTTGTAACCATATTGGTACCCAAGCTTGGTCGACGTTGCTGTTAACATTATCCAGATGGGCGATCGCAGTTATCATCTTATATAGGTTAAGTAGATTATTAGAATCCAGCTTTTAATCTCGATGCTTGAATTCTTCCATAATCCTAGCTTAAACTTCTGGTTATTTAAGTTTACACAGCACTTTTATGGGCGATCGCCATACCTAAGCACACCTACAAATTTTTGCTTAAACCTTCCCCTCGGATTTTGCTATACCTTGGCAGGGGCTAGAATTTTATTTATAATATAAAACTCATCTTACGTACTAAAAAATAAAACCCAATTTAATGTGGGGTTTGGGGCTGCGCCCCAATTGAGGGCGAAGCCCTCAAACTCCCTTAACTCAGGTAAGTTTCTGAATGAAATACGTAACATCAGTTATAAGTTATAAAAGACTAAAAATAGCGATCGCACCTTAAACCTGATAAAGATCGCCAATATAGCTTTCATAGCCGTTGTAGAGTTTAGTTTTCCTTCTTTCGCCTGTGCCGAGCATTCGTTCTGTAGCCTGTGACCAGCGAGGATGGGGTTGATTGGGGTTGACATTTGCCTCAAAGCCATACTCATTGGGGACTAGGGTATTCCAAAATGTGGCGGGCTGGCGATCGGTGAACTCAATTTTATCGATCGATTTAATACTCTTAAAGCCGTACTTCCACGGGACTACTAACCGAATTGGCGCACCATGCTGTTTTGGTAGCTCATGCCCATAGATGCCGATCGCCAAAATTGCTAGATCGTTCATTGCCTCCGCCATGGTTAAACCTTCAGTGTAGGGATAGCTTTGCAGATCTTGACGGGAGACTTCTTCGGGTCTAAAAAAGGTACTTAGTTTCACAAATTTAGCATTAGATTTTGGTTCTACGAGCTTAATTAATTCTTTAAGTGGGAATCCGATCCAAGGCACAGCCATGGCCCAAGTCTCTACGCAACGATGGCGATATAGTCGTTCTTCTATGGGCATTTTGGCAATTAAATCTTCGATCGCCAAGGTTTGAGGATTATTAACTAGCCCTTTGATTTCTAATGTCCAAGGATGGGTCGTAAATTTATCTACGTGCTTCCATACATCCTTATTACCACTAAATTCATAGTAATTATTGTAAGTTGCGGCTACTGCTTCATCGGTGAGAGGGCGATCGAGGCTAAAGCTGGAATTTTTAGTAAAAGTTAACGCCTTGAGATTAGCGGATTTAAGATTTTCCTTTATATCATCTTGATTTGTAAAATTGCACCCTATTAGGGTTGAAGATATACCTGTGGCGATCGCTCCTAATCCTAGACCCTTTAAAAATCGGCGGCGATTGAGAAAAACCGCTTCTGGTGTAGCATGGTTCTCAGAAATAAACCAGTCAGGAAATATTTTTATTAAGGTCATGTATTACTTGGGGTCACTTAATCTATCAATTGTACCAGTTCTATTAATATGATTAATACTTCCCCACTGCCCCAAGGATGTGTATTACGCAAAGCCCAACTTCAAGATCGGTGGTATTTGCAAAAATTAGTTTGGCAGTTTGAAATTGAAGAAGTTTTAGAACTAGATGTAAGAATAATAGGCTACAGACTAATAATTCTATTAGGAATTTGCTTGATCTTAGCCTTACAAATTTATTTATTAGAATTTAATTCAACTATAATCGTACTAATATTAGCTATTGGAATTACTTACTCTAGCTTTTTGATTTTCACGGCTATTAATGACCTAATTATCATTTTTTTAAATATTTTGATTGGGGCTGTTTTTAACTGGTCAAAATTTTGGGTAATTGAATATCAACAGGAACTAATTGGTTGTGCTTCAGTTAATTTTTATCGCAAAAATTCTAGCTTAGGATACTTGTATATTAAACCTCAGTGGCGTAATCAAGGCTTGGGTTCCTATTTATTGAAATATCTAATCCATAAATCTCAACATCCAGTTTCATTAATTTGCAAACCTAAATTAGTGGAGTTTTATGCTACCTACGGCTTTTCCGAAGTGTCATGGAAGCAATTATCACCTAACCTCAAGATTATGTATGGAGTTTTTCGTCCGCATCCCAAATTAATTGGTTGTCCTTTAGTATTAATGGAATATCAGATTGCTGCATAGTTTTATTCCACCCGATCGCTATTTTGCCTATCTTAATTGGTCGCAAGTTGCCGAAATGCCTGATAAAGAGAATGTGGTGCTCATTCAACCTGTGGGAGCGATCGAGCAGCATGGTTTACATTTACCCCTAGCTGTTGATGCTGTAATTGGCTTGGGAGTATTAGGAAAGGCTTTGGAGCAATTAGATCGTTCTATTCCAGCCTATAGCTTACCCCCACTTTACTATGGTAAATCTAATGAACACGCCACTTTTGCTGGCACGATCGCTTTATCTGCCCAAACTTTAACTAATATATTATTTGAAGTAGCTGAAAGTATCTATAGGGCTGGGTTTCGCAAATTGGTGTTTATGAATTCCCACGGTGGACAGCCCCAGATTTTGCAGATTGTGGCTAGAGATTTACATGAAAAATACCCAGATTTAATCATATTTCCGTTATTTATCTGGAATGTTCCCAATGCAGCGATCGCTTTACTTAGCCCCAAGGAACTGGAGTTGGGTATTCATGCAGGAGATGCTGAGACTAGCTTAATGTTGGCTTTATTGCCCGATCGAGTCAAGATGGATCGAGCCGTGATGGAATATCCCCAAGGGTTGCCCCAAGATAGTTTGCTGTCCATGGAAGGAATGCTGCCCTTTGCTTGGATTACTAAGGATTTAAGTAAAAGTGGGGTAATTGGTGATGCTACAGTTGCGACCAAAGAAAAAGGCGATCGCCTTCTAGATTCCCTAGCTTTGGGATGGGTGCAGATAATTCAGGATATTTACGTTTTTAAGCAACCCCGAACTTGTTAAAATCTAGTCACAGTAGTTTTAGGGTAAGCAAAAAGTTCAAAACTTTTTATCTAGTTCCGATAATTTTTGCTGTAATTGACTATAGCAATTACCCTAAAAACCTGCCGTCAAGCAATTAAAACCCAATGCGATTGGCAAAATAAATTTTTAGGGTAATAGAAGATAATAGACTTGGAATAATCATAAATTTTAATATTAAAGTTTTTATCTATGGCAGATCGTTACCTAAGGGCAAGAAAATTACTGAAACATATTGGTTTATTTCTGATTTCAGGTTTTGCCATCTTGGCGATCGCTAATTTGAAACCACTAATCCAAAACTTACAAGTCATTGCCCAACCCACCCGATCCGAAATTCGAGGCGTATGGATGACTAATAATGATTTAAATATCATGCGCGATCGCCGCAAACTAAATGAAGCTCTAATTCAACTCAAAAAACTAAATTTCAACACCATCTATCCAGTAGTTTGGAATTCTGGGTATGTCATGTATCCCAGTGTAACTGCCCAACAAACAGGAATCCAACCTTTTTTATTCAAAGGTACCGAGGGACACGATATTTTGGCAGATGTTGTGGCTCAGTCCCATCGGCAGGGATTATTGGCGATTCCTTGGTTTGAATTTGGGTTTATGACTCCATCTTCATCAGAGTTAGCCGTAAATCGCAAAAATTGGCTCACCCAAAAACGCGATCTCGGACTTAGTTCTGTAAATGAAGATGGAGAAGTAGTCTGGCTTAACCCTTTCCATCCAGAAGTCCAAGAGTTTATCACTAACTTGGTTTTAGAGGTTGTGTCTAACTACGATGTGGATGGGGTGCAGTTTGATGATCATATGAGTCTACCTAAGGAATTTGGATATGATGACTACACTATAAACCTCTATAAAAAAGAAGCTCAAGCTTGTAGACGGCGGGTAGTACCTCCAAAACCAAAACCAGTTAAGGCATCTCCAAAGATCAAAACCCCTATTCCCATTCCTCAGCCCATTTTGGATAATTGTAATATTATGGCTAATGAACCACCTCCTAATCCTAATGATCCGAATTGGGTAAAATGGCGAGCCAATAAGCTGACGGAATTTATGGTTAGGCTCAATAAAGCCGTCAAGGAGAAAAAACCAACGGCAATATTTTCGATTTCGCCCAATTACTATGATTTTGCTTATAAAGAGCAGCTTCAAGACTGGTTAGCATGGGTAAATAGAAATATCGTAGATGAATTAATTGTGCAGGTTTACCGCCCCGATCTCCAAAATTTCCTGAGTTTAATCAATCGCCCTGAGATCGAAGTAGCAAGGCAAAAGACCTTAACGGGCATTGCTATCCTGACAGGTTTAAGAAGTAATCCCGCCCCAATCCGCCAAATTTTACCCCAAGTCCAAGCCGTCAGAGACCTTAATCTAGGTATATCTTTCTTTTATTTTAATAGCCTCTGGAATTATGGACCCGAACCCATTGAAGAAAGACTGGCAAGGGCTAGAACTTTCTTTAGTCTCCCTGCTCGCAACTTTGATCCTTTATACAAGAACCCTTTTATTAATTAACCTCAGTTCGGGATCCGAAAGTATGAATTGCATCATATAACTAGGTTTCAAATTTAGATGTCCCCACAAAACCCCACTCCAATTAGGCTTTTTTTTGTATGTAAGGTGAGTTAGATAGCCCAAAATTCCACTAAGAGCAAATATCAGAACGCCCTAAATCAGAGTTAAATCTATACTTGAACAGCATATCATTTAGTATTAATAGAATTTGAGGTTAACTATGACAGAGCAATACGCTTATCTGCGGGGGCAGTTTTTACCATTAGAGCAAGCAACAATTAGTGTGCGTACCCATGCCTTTCTCTATGGAACAGCAGTATTTGAGGGCTTGAAAGCCTACTACTTGCCTGAAACTGAGCAGATGGGTGTATTTAGGATGGCTGAACATTACTCACGGTTAATGAATAGTTGCCGAATTTTAAGACTGCGATCGCCCTTAGGTCATCAAGAAATGTGTGATTTGACCCTAGAAATCCTGAAACTCAATCAGTGTAACTCCACAACCTATATCCGTCCCGTTGTGTATAAATCTGACCTGCGGATTGGACCAATCCTCACAGTAAAAGATACTCAGGATGATTTTTGTTTATTTACTTTACCGATGGATGGCTACCTAGACACAACCAAAGGCTTGCACGTTGGGGTTTCGGCATGGCGACGACTTGATGATAATGCCATCCCAGCCCGTGCCAAGGTTAATGGAGCCTACGTAAATACCGCCCTTGCTAAAACCGATGGATATTTATCTGGCTATGACGATGTTGTGGTGCTGACCAATGAAGGCCATGTTGCTGAAGGTAGTGCCATGAATTTATTTTTAGTCCGAGATAATAAGTTAATTACTAGCTCAATTACGGAAAATATTTTAGAAGGGATTACCCGTGACACGGTCGTGGAGTTGGCTACCAAGGAGCTAGGCTTACAGGTGATTTCCCGTCCGATCGATCGCACAGAACTCTATGTTGCCGATGAAGCATTTTTTGCAGGAACTGCCACAGAGATTGCCGCCATTACGCAATTCGATCATCGTTGTTTAGGAGATGGCAAAGTTGGAAAAATTACCCAACAGCTCCAAGAATTGTTTAGCAAAGCGATTCACGGACTTCTTCCCCAGTATAGTCATTGGGTTACTCGGATTTAAGGACGCAAACACAATTGCCCTTAATAAACTTTTAGAATTAAAATCTAGAATTAGAATGAATAGTAGAGCGACATTTTTTGGGAGCTACTTACTTTGAGTCGATTTGTAATTGGAGACGTGCATGGTCAATTTGATGGGTTAATGCTGCTACTGAAGCAGATAAATCTCCGTGCAAATGATCAGGTGTTCTTTTTAGGCGATTTAATTGATCGCGGTGCCCAAAGTGCCGAAGTTGTCGATTGGGTAATCCAAAATGGTCATGCTTGCATTATGGGGAACCATGAGCAAATGTGTATCGAAGCCTTTGCTTATCCGGGGTCTTCGGGGGTATGGCAAGGTTGGTTAATCAATGGTGGTTCACGAACTCTGGAAAGCTATGGCAAGGCGGGAATGTCTCCAGCCCATATAGATTGGATGAAGAGTTTGCCTCTTTACTTAGATCTAGGTGATTTTTGGTTGGTTCATGCAGGTTTAGATCCAAAACTAGAGATTAGAGATCAGAGTTCAACGGAATTTTGCTGGATTCGAGAACCATTTCATCGCAGTAGTGAACCTTATTTCCATAACAAAACCATTGTGACTGGTCATACGATTACCTTTGTCTTTCCTGGACTGAAGGCAGGAGAAGTTGCCCAAGGTGCGGGTTGGTTGGGTATAGATACGGGTGGATACCATCCCAAAAGTGGTTGGTTAACGGCTCTTAATTTGGATAGTTCCATGGTGCATCAGGCAAATACTTTTACAGGGGCAGAGCGATCGCTACCTCTGGCAGAAGTAAGTGTAGCAGTTGAGTCCAATCGGTCTAAAATTCAAAATCTAGTGCTTCTGAAACCCTTATTCCAAGCGATGTTTGCAATTATTGATATTTCACTTGATCGCTGAAATGGCGCAAAATCGTTCTGAATTTATTTTTGCTGTAAAAAAAGGGTCAGAACCCGCTAGTTACTTTTAATTAGGGGGCAGATTTACCCAACTACTTTCTCCATCTAGCCAATATTCTTTTTTCCAAATGGGAGCATTTTGTTTGAGGGTGGCGATCGCATAGCTGCAAGCATTAAAAGCCGCCTCTCGATGGGGTGATCCCACAGCAATTAACACACTTATTTCCCCAACTTTAAGCTTTCCTAGGCGATGATGAATTACAACACTGGTAATTTCTGGATAGGTAGCCTGAGTATCCTTAGCAATCTGCTCAAATACCCTAAGTGCCATCTGCTCATAGCCTTGATAGTCTAGATAATCAACAATTCTCCCACCTGTTTGGTTGCGTACCATCCCACTCATCAAAACTACAGCCCCATTTTTAGCATCTTCCGCAGCCCTATAGGCGATCGCAATATTTAAGGAATCAAATGTGAGCTTAAAATCTGTATTGGTAATCATGGATATTCTGATAATTCTTTACTCTAAATCTAAACTACGGCGCATGGACATAAGAAACTATCGGAGAGCTTAAATTCAGAGAGTTTCTTCGCCACTCCATATCATTCATGGGAATATCATTCATGGGAATATCATTCATGGTAATTGCTCGACTAGGGTGAAAGCAGGGCAAGAAAAGGAGGAGGAGAGAGGGCATTTTTAATTGCCTCAAAAGCTGAAAGCCCTTGTCTTTTGCCCGTATTAACAATTGAACG
>VYKS01000653.1_pt1 | contig 9557 bp, 12 predicted proteins | sample 5114511 | NCBI WGS metagenome assembly VYKS01 (sample SAMN12291795, study PRJNA351875) | freshwater metagenome | isolation source: freshwater lake | place: USA: Michigan, Gull Lake | collected 2011-07-05 | reverse complement strand
GTCTATTTTCTACCATTGCCTTTTTTACCACCCTAACCTAATTTAGAGATGAGTAGCAACTAAAGTCTCGCACTGAAAGTGCGTAGTTTTGACTAGCGATCTGGGACAATAAATCAGCCTAAATCTAAAAAGTCAAAAAGGAAACAGTAACTTAGTCATCACTGAGCATGACTAGAATTAGCTGCGATCGCACTCCTTCCTAAATAAACACAAAATATTCCTAGGTAGATTTCCTCAATAGTCTAGAGCCAAAACCCTTAAAAACATTGGTAAATATTAGCAGTAATAATTTTGGTCCAGGCAAGAAGATAATCCCTAGCTGTTGCATTAATCCTAGTGCATCACCCTGACCCCAATGCTCAACAATCTTTCCATTCTCAATCCGATCAATGTGCATAATTTCCAAACTAATTTGCTTACCTGTGGGTGGTAGCCCTTGAAATTCTCCGAGATGGGTGGCGATAAACTTTCCACAGGTTATAACCCGATCGCCTGAAACTATAATTTCATCAAAAATATGTTGTCCTGAACTAAATGCGGAATAAAATGACATCCCAAATTGCCTGAATTCTTCTCCATCCAAGGGTTTCGGCATACCTGCTAGATGAGCTGCAAAGTCTGGAGCCATAAGCATTAAAGCTCGATCCATTTGGCGATCGTCAAAAGCTTTATAGAATTGGAGAACAAGGGTTTTATTTTCTGCGTCTAGCATACAAAATTTCCTTTTTTACTGGATTTTAGGCTCTGGAGTGTTTCAAGTATTTAAGTTTTAATCAGTTTTGACCTAAGTCGATCGGTCTTAGTGTCATAATTTTGGCAGAAGAATTAAAAAGAATATGACTGCTACAGTAATTAATATAACCACTCCGCCTGTTGACTCCAAAGCCCAAGTTAGCCAATTCATGCAAGATTTTCAAGATCGAATTTGTGCGGGATTAGAAGCATTAGACGGTGAAGCTAAATTTCACCAAGATCAATGGGAACGAGAAGAAGGGGGTGGCGGGCGATCGCGCGTTATGGCGGAGGGCAGAATCTTTGAAAAAGGTGGGGTAAATTTCTCTGAGGTTTATGGTTCCCATTTACCGCCTAGTATTCTTAAGCAATATCCCGAAGCTGCTGGTCAGGTTTTTTATGCTACAGGGACATCAATGGTACTGCATCCCCGTAATCCATACGTGCCAACGGTGCATCTAAATTACCGCTATTTTCAGGTGGGGAATATTTGGTGGTTTGGGGGAGGCTTGGATTTAACTCCGTACTATGGATTTGGGGAAGATGCCCAATTTTTGCATACGACACTTAAAGCAGCGTGCGATCGCCACAATCCCAATTACTATCCAGTATTCAAAGCTTGGTGTGATGATTACTTTTATTTGAAGCATCGGGGTGAAACTAGAGGAGTAGGTGGGATTTTCTTTGATTACCAAAATAGTGAACCTAAGCTCTATAAAAATAGTAATGATTCACCCAAAGCCGAGCAAATGAGTAGTGATCTCAAAAACTTTCCTGAGCGATCGTGGCAGGAGATTTTTGATTTTGTCCAAGATTGTGCTGGATCTTTTTTAACCGCCTATGTTCCGATCGCTAAACGCCGTCAAGATATGCAGTACGGTGAGCAAGAACGCAACTTTCAACTATATCGCCGAGGTCGGTATGTAGAATTTAACTTGGTTTATGACCGTGGCACAATTTTTGGACTACAAACCAATGGTCGCACCGAATCAATTTTAATGTCTTTGCCACCTTTAGTTCGATGGGAATACGATTATCACCCCGAGCCAAATACTCCAGAATCTGAACTATACGAGGTTTTCCTCAAGCCCCAAGATTGGATCAACTGGAAAAGTTAAATTGCAAAATATTAGTTTTTGAGTGGGCTAAGGATAAAAATTAGGGTAGTAAATACCAGTTGTTCTGCTAAATTATCCTTACTGATTCTAGGATTTTGATGATAATATCCAGCCGACTCAAGGCACTTTTATATTACTTGCTGACAAGGTTAATGTTGGCTCCATTGTTATTGTGGGCGATCGCTTCTTTGGTATTTGTGCTAATGCGGGCAACCCCTGGAGATCCTGTAGATGCAATTTTGGGGGCAAAGGCTCCATTGGAAGTTAAGAATGCTCTGCGCTTGAAGTTAGGTTTATCGGGTTCTTGGGTTGAACAGTATTTTAGGTATATGAATGACCTGCTGCATTGGAACTTAGGCGAATCTCTAACCAGTTCTGGAGCCAAGGTAACGGAAATTATTGGTAATTTTTTCCCAGCTACGGCGGAGTTAGCAATTTATAGTATGGGGATCGCCTTAACTATTGGGGTCAGTGTGGGAGCGATCGCCGCTTTACGACCAAATACGGGTTGGGATTTATTTGGCAGATTATTTGGGATTATTACTTATTCTTTGCCATTATTTTGGATTGGGATGCTCTTGCAGTTAGTACTTTCGGTACAGTTAGGTTGGTTTCCCATTGGCACGAGGTTTCCTGCAACTATGACTCCACCTGTAACGATTACGGGCTTATTTACGGTAGATTCCTTATTGAAAGGGGATATTGGTTTATTTTTGACCAGCTTACATTATTTATGTTTGCCAGCCTTAAGTTTAGGAATTGTGATTAGTGGCATTTTTGAACGGATTGTGCGAGTTAATTTGAAAGAGACTTTGCGATCTGATTATGTGGAGGCGGCGATCGCTAGGGGCGTAAATGGTAGATCGGTGTTAATAAATCATGCCTTAAAAAATGCCTTAATTCCTGTAATTACGGTGATGGGTTTAACTTTTGCCTCTTTGTTGGGTGGAGCCGTATTAACCGAGGTAACTTTTTCCTTTCCAGGGTTAGCGAATCGCTTATTTCAAGCTTTAGTCGCCCGTGATTATCCTGTGGTGCAGGGTGTGGTGATTATGTTTGCTTTAATTGTCGTAATTGTCAGTATTGCGATCGATGTGATTAACGCATGGATAGATCCTCGTATTCGCTATTAGGAACTTTATCAGGAATTTCTAGGGTAGGTAGGGAAATTTTTTGCCCGAATCTAGTATCAATTTCTGGAGTGACAATGCCGCCCGACACGATGATTTTAAATGCATCTTCCACAGGCATACTCAAATTAATGACATCAACTTCTGGCACAATTACATACCAGCCCGTAGTCGGATTTGGCGTGGTGGGCAAAAATACACTCAGCATCGGTTGAGACATTTCATTAGCGATCGCCCCTGCCAAAGAACCTGTAACAAAACCCAAAGACCATAGCCCTGTGCGGGGATATTCCACGAGTACAACTCGCCTAAATTTATTCCCAGTATCAGTGAGCAAGGTACCCAAAAGTTGCTTTAAGGTTTTATAGACATCTCCAGCAAGGGGAATAGACTGCAAAAAGGTTTCCCCAGTTTTGAGGAGCCACTGCCCCACAAAGTTACGAGCCATTAGGCCTACCAAAATTAAGCCCAGTAATGGTACTGCCAAGCCTACTGCTAAATTAATAAAGTTGACTAAAAGTGGATGCAGACTAACAAAGGGATTTATTTGCTTGGGAATGCGGGTGAGGAGGTCAATGCTAAAGGCAGTCAGACTAAAGGTAAGCCAAATCGTGGTAGCAAGGGGAATAATTACTAATAATCCCGCAATTAGATCATTTTTTAGGGCATGAACCAAACGATTTGGGATGTCATTTTTTAAGCTACTTTTTTTTGCACTCATACTCTTGCACTGATCCTTAGTTGTAATTAGACTGGTGATTCAGAATTGCCTGATGGGAATTGATATGATGTTTGTCATCCATTAAATTTAGAATTTATGGGGACTTTATTAAGTATATCTTTATGTACTTTTGTAAAGTGTTGTAAATGCAAATATTCTAACTTTATTGATGTTACAGATCGCCTTAATTTATCCAGAAATTCCGCCCAATACGGGGAATATTGCCCGCACCTGTGCTGCTACTAAAACTCCTTTACATCTGGTTGAGCCTTTAGGATTTGAAATTAGCGATCGCGCGCTGAAACGAGCAGGCTTAGACTATTGGCAATATACAGATTTACACATTCATCCTAACTTAGAAGCTCTGGCGGCAGTGTCGGGGCGATGGATTTGTTTTTCAGCTAGAGGAGAGCATGATTTTCGGGAGTTTAAGTTTAGGGAAGATGATTTTTTAGTATTTGGGAGTGAAGGCAGTGGACTTCCTCCTGAAGTTTTAGCCCAAAATATTAATGTCAAAATTCCGATGGAGCATCCCAAAGTACGGAGCCTAAATTTATCTGTGAGCGTGGCGATCGCTTTATTTGAGGCAAAAAGACAGTTAAATATTTAATCTGCTAATTCATCAATCTAATTCATCAACTAACTTAACAATAGATTTCACGTACCGATCGGGATTCTCTAGCACCTCTTGGGGCGTAAAATGAGCCACAATCCAGCCTGATTTTAGTAAAAAGCTATTGCAGATATTTTGTTGTTCCTTGCTAGTTTGATCGGATACTTCCGAAATTGCGATCGCCAGATGGAGATTAGTAGCAGGATTGATATAGGTGAAATCGGGGCTAAATCTAAAGTTAAATGCGGGAATTTGGATTGTAATACTTTGGTGCAAGCGATCGCCTAAACTTTTTTTTAAATCTTTACCAAATGTAGTTAATTGATCCGAAATTTTTAAGCTATCTCCAGTTAGAGCCTTTTGGCCAATTTCACCATTAGTCTTACTCAAAATTTTTAAGATTTTAGGCTGGCGATAGGCTTTTAAGCTTTGATCGGTAAGGGTAAGGGCGATTTTTTGTTCATGCTCGCTTTCTTTACGAGAATAGGTTGTTAATAATAGAAAGTAGTTTTCGGTCAGTCCTGCATGGTCGCGTAATCGACTTTTAAAGGTTATATACTGCACCTGCATTTGCCAGAGGATTACCCCAAGCCCGACAATCAGCAAAAGTATGATCCAAATTGGCGGGATAAAATTACCAAGCACTCCGAGAATAAACATTAACCCAATTATGGCGATCGCTCCTTGAATCAAATTTACTGGTTCTGGGCTAGGCGGTGGTGGTTTGGGTAGCGATTCAGCAAACTGAGGGATTGGGGGCAACTCACGCATTGCCTTTTGTAACTGCACGGGGATCAGGATTGGCATAGTCCATTTAATTCTTTTGATGAAATTCTACAGGTATTCTGGTAGGTCGATATAGCCTGAAGCCAGAGTATAAATTAGTTTTTTGGTAATTTGAATTACCTGCACATTTAGAACTTCCATGATGGCGGTGCGATCGCTATATTCTAAAAAATTAACTGTGAGTTTTTGACATTGTTTGATGGCTTGAGAGCTATTTAATCGGCTGTTTGGATGGAGAGATTCGGCGATCGCAATTAAATTTACACTTAAAGATTCACCTAATCTAATTTGTGGTTTAAGTTCTACTAATTCGGCAAGTCGAAGTAAAGCACAGCATCGGGAATAGACATACTGAGTATGGGTATATTGGGCGAACTCTTGAGGCTGAGGGATAAAGTTAAGAGCTAAATCGCTGATCTTTATGTTGTCCAAACATTCAGAAATATAGGTATCTGTGAGCGTAAAGTTGAATATTCCCTCTGGGGTTAGGGCGATCGCTAATTTAGAATTGACAGGAGATGTTACGGGAAGTTCAGAATAAATAATCTGAGCAATTTCTAAGGGTGATTTATGGATTTTAGAGCTTAATTGATGGGCGATCGCTGAGGTGTAATGGCATTTATAATTGCGATCGCAAAATCTCAGAGAAAATTTATATTCGTCGTTATAAATTTGGGAATGCTTAATCCCTAGTCCTAAAATTTTTTTAATTTGCAGATTTGGTAACAAAAACATGATTGTTTCCCAGATGATTTAAAAGGCATCACTCTCCCACGCATCACTAAAACTTAAGAATTCTAACTAATACTATCCTCAGTCAAAACTTAATTATTAATGGTAAATTTCTGTAATTTTTTAAAAATAAAAAAGGTGAGCATAACCCACCCTCAATCTATTTATAGTTTTAATTTGATCTAAGCCGTAGCTTGTAATTTTGCCTTGGCACGTTTTAGAGCTTGTTCAGCTTGAATTTTGCCTTGCTTATCGCCATCTTTAATAGCAGCTAGGTGTTTCTCGGCGGCTTCTAACTCTTTACGAGCTTCTGCTGCATCAACTTTACTACCTGCGATCGCGGCATTTACCAGAACCGTGACTTCATTTTCTTCAACTTCAGCTAAACCACCCATAAGAGCGATCGCTTGCCATTGATTGTTAGTTTTAAACCTCAGTACGCCAATATCCAAGACTGTGGTTAAAGGAGCATGATTAGTCAAAATCCCCAATTGCCCTGTAGAGCTAGGAAGTATGACTTCATCCGCAGTCCCATCTAAAACTGTTTCCCCAGGAGATATAACTTTTAGAATTAGGGTCATAATTACTTAGCCTTCAGTTTTTCAGCCTTAGCGATCGCTTCTTCAATATTGCCCACAAGATAAAATGCTTGTTCGGGCAGGTCATCTAATTCACCAGCAAGGATCATCTTGAAGCCCTTAATGGTTTCTTCGAGGGTCACATACTTACCAGGAGAACCAGTAAATACTTCAGCTACAAAGAAAGGCTGAGATAAGAAGCGTTCCATTTTACGGGCGCGATAGACCACAGTACGGTCATCTTCAGACAACTCATCTAAACCTAAAATTGCAATGATATCTTGTAATTCCTTGTAGCGTTGAAGGGTTTGCTGAACTTCACGGGCTACCGCATAATGCTCTTCACTGACAATTCCAGGTTGCAACATGGTCGAAGCAGAACCCAAGGGATCAACAGCTGGATAAATCCCCTTAGAAGCCAAACTCCGAGACAGAACCGTAGTCGCATCCAAGTGGGCAAAGGTAGTAGCAGGAGCAGGGTCAGTCAAGTCATCTGCAGGTACATATACCGCTTGCACAGAGGTAATAGAACCATCAGTAGTACTGGTAATCCGTTCTTGCAGATCACCCATTTCTGTACCCAAAGTCGGTTGATATCCTACCGCCGAAGGCATCCGTCCTAATAGTGCGGATACTTCAGAACCTGCTTGCACAAAGCGAAAAATATTGTCGATGAACAGAAGCACGTTTTGCTTGGCAACATCACGGAAATATTCTGCCATAGTCAAAGCCGAGAGAGCTACACGCATTCTGGCTCCAGGAGGCTCGTTCATTTGTCCGTAAACTAGTGCAACTTGGTTAATTACCCCAGATTCTTTCATTTCTTGGTAAAGGTCATTACCTTCACGGGTGCGTTCGCCAACACCACCAAATACAGATACCCCAGAGTGCTTTTTAGCGATGTTATTGATTAATTCCATAATCAATACGGTCTTACCTACACCAGCTCCACCAAATAAGCCGATTTTGCCACCACGACGATAGGGAGCGAGGAGGTCGATAACTTTAATCCCCGTCTCAAAGGTGGAAGGCTTGGTTTCAAGATTTACGAATAAAGGCGCATCTCGGTGAATTGGTAATGTTTCATTGGTATCAACTGGTCCTAATTCATCTACAGGCTCACCTAAAACGTTAAAAATCCGTCCTAGTACTGCGTTACCTACAGGAACACTAATTGCTGCGCCTGTGTCTGCGGTTTCCATGCCACGGACTACACCGTCAGTTGTACTCATTGCCACGGCTCGTACTTGGTTATCGCCCAGTAGTTGCTGAACTTCGCAAGTAACCTTTACATCTTGACCAGCTTCGTTTCTTCCAGAGATAACTAAAGCGTTATAAATTTCAGGCAATTTGCCGTTGGGAAATTCCACATCCACAACAGGCCCAATGACTTTGGTGATGTAACCAATATTTGTTTTTTCTGCGGTAGTGACCATGCTTGCTACTAGCTTTTATAATGATTATTAATACTTCCACCCATCAAAATATCATTTTATGGACAGTTTTAACTTCAGATTTTGGAAGTTTATCTAAAAACCTAATTTAAGCCTATCTAGATCCTGCTCATTTTTATCAATTTCTGGAAAGGATCATCCAGCTTTACGCTCAAAATACAATATATCGATAAAAACGGCTCCAGTTAGGAGTAATAGCTTATGATCAGGTGTAAGGGTAGGATCTATATAGGTAACTTTAAAGTTATCGGCATCTGTAAACATTTCTTTGCCCAGCCCTGACCATTTCTTTTCAATTAGACAGACACTTTTTGTTCCCCGCACAACTGGGAATTTCCAAAACCGCCAAAAGGGTGAAGTCATGGACATAATGGTGCGCTTCTGGGGATCTAGAAAATCAAATTTTTTGTTAAACCAAGCAAAATGTTGCTGTAAGCTCCCGATATGGCGATCGCCTGCACCATAGATTTCCAGACGATTAAAAAACCAACGAAAGGGATGATGCGCCCTAAAAACTTTTTGTTGGTGGATATCTGTGCCAATGATGTCAAAAGTACGCCAATGTCCTAAAAACTGCCGCAATAATATATCCCCAAATCCCAGCTTTGCCTCTTCACAATAGCCAACTATCCGATCGTCATCGGTCTTGATCGCATAGCGGTTACGCCTTTCCCACCCAAAGATTTCAGCCGCCTCAAACTTTTGTTTGAGTAAAATACTGTTACTACTACTAAGGGTTTGTAAGAACTTGCTCATGCATTTAGTAATTTTGTTTATAAATAGCCTATGTCTAAATCACCATCGCAATGAGCTTAAAAGCACAAAAAAGGGCTGCATAAGCTATGAACTAATAAACAAACAGCCCCATGAAAATTAACTATTTACCGATGACTCTTTGCTTAAGGGTTGAAGTCTTAAGAGAAAGTTCACGGCGAGTATCTGCAAATAGCAAATAGCGGTAAGTAAACCAAATAAAGTACACAAGTCCGATTAGTTCAAGCAATGACGAAAATAGGGGAATGTTATTGATGATATTGATTACACCAATGACAATAGTTAACAAGGGGATGGAAATCAAAATAATTCCAACTAAAGTAAGAGTCGCTAGTTGCTCTTCTGAAATTGCTTTTTTCCACCAAATTGTTAGTTGCTCTAAAGATACTCGTATAAATTCCATAAATTGATCGGCGATCTTCTGAGATGCTTCGGGGCGTTGCGTAAAAGTTGATAATGTAGAGACTTCATTTTTAGGATCGACTTGCAGACCAGTCTCTCCTTTTACTTCGATGATGTTGTCCTCGGTCATAAATTTTCCTCCACTTCAAAAAAATAAGTTTATGTATATTGCACATAGACTCAGCTAAGAATACACAACTTTGTGACTTTATGTGTGTTTGAGAGTTTAATTTTTAACGATTAGAAAGAGCTTTGCTATAGGTATAAGCTATCTTAGCAGTCCTAGTTTAGCTAATTACAGAGGCGATCGCTACTCCCACAGATACCCTAAAGGCATTAAGTGTTGACGGATTAATTTGCGCCTCTTCTTTTTCTTCTTCAGTTTTAGCTAAATTCATGCTCTGCCAGCAATTCTAAATTCAGAATGTAATTAATGATACAGCAAACACAAAATACTTACTGACAAAGGATTTTGCTTGTAATGGCTAGAATTATTGCAACGTTTTGTTAAGTGGCA
>VYKS01000649.1_pt1 | contig 9619 bp, 7 predicted proteins | sample 5114511 | NCBI WGS metagenome assembly VYKS01 (sample SAMN12291795, study PRJNA351875) | freshwater metagenome | isolation source: freshwater lake | place: USA: Michigan, Gull Lake | collected 2011-07-05 | reverse complement strand
AAGACAGCTCAGCATTTGTTGCCGAGCATTTGTTTCATCAGCCAACGATCAGCGGCGACGGGGCTTTTCCTGATCGGACACTACCTTAAGGATGTCGAAGTTCATCTCGGCACGCGGTTCTATGCGGGCGATTTCACTGGCGACCTTGGCCCAGTCCCAATAATCATGGAAGTCGCCTTCGGAGCGGCTGCGGAAAGCGCGTTGTTGCGCCTCATAGTAAGCTCTGACCGGATCTCACCAGCGAGTTGCTTGGCATCCGCCTGCCACCGGCGCCGTAGCGCCCGGCGGTGTCCGAGCCATCATCAAAGAAACCGGAACATGAGTATTCTCGCTTAACTCGCATGGCGGAAAACTCAGCATTCAATCCAAAGACAAGTAAATATTATCAATTATTTTCATTTACTTAGCAAAAATCGCGTAACCTCGATTATGGAACTCAACGGTCATTTGCTGGCTGTTGCATTTTCTGCGGAAATGACCACCTAACGGCTCGGACAGTTGGCTGGTAAAGGGTCATTTGCCTGTTGCATTTCAAATGAGCGTGTAGCACGTTGCACCGAAGTCCGACGGTGAACGTAAATGCCCTTCAACTTGAACTCCTCACAATTGCCACCAACCATGCGCGGCGTAGTCTGCATCGGCTTGTTCAGTGCTCCTCGGTATTGGGCTACGGTATGGAGCGACATTCTGAAAAGCGGACTTGAGGCGTCGACACGGCGAAGGCATCTGGCAGCGCTTGATAAACTGTATAATGCCGTTCATCGGCAGCGCGGCAGAGATTGCCTCGATCAGCTAATCGCCGATGCGGATGCTGATGCTATAGAGGACTGCCTCGTAGGGTTCCTAGCTCAACTTCGAAATGAGGCAGTTGTTGATCAGGTCGACAAGTCGTCAACATGGTCATCGGCGGTCTGCTTCGTTACCGACATGCTCCGCTACGCAGGAACCGCATCCGGTATTCGTGCCTCCGAAATGGAAGCCAAACTTCTGCGGCTCGACACTCTTTACCGCCAGCTAGTTCCTAACCCAGAGACAGCAGCGCCCCCAATCAGAGCGCTTCCGCCGATTGTGATCGAAGACCTCTACGAGGTATTCCGTCCGGATTCTCCCCGCAATCCCTTCAAGACACCCACGCTACGTTGGCGTAATCTACTGATCTTCATGTTGCTGTTACGATTGGGGCTCCGCCGAGGCGAAGCTGCGCTGCTGCATGCATCGTCGTTCAAGGAAGACTTCGACCCCGATTTGGGAAAGACGGTTCATTGGTTGGATGTTGAAGAAACAGACGATGGCGATCCTCGCTACGAACAGCCGAGTCTCAAAACTGCGATGTCACGCCGCCAACTACCGTTGTCTGCCGAATTGGTGGAGCTGCACCGTTTTTATACCGCGAACTTCCGTGGACGCGCGAACTATCCACATCTCTTGATGTCGCAGAAGGCAAAGCCGCTGGCGTTACGTTCGTACGGGAAGATTTTTGATGTCGCAACCGAGGCCTTGTCTGACATCGCTAAGCAGTCTCTCAAGAAACAAGGCCTGCCGAATGTGTCTCCTCATGATCTTCGCCACACATCCGCAGTAGTGCGAATGCGGCGTTATCAGGATGCTGGGATGAGCGTTGATAAAGCGCAAGAGAAATTGCGGGTCTATTTTGGATGGTCGAAGAACTCATCAATGCCTCGCTTGTACGCAAAGGCGTATTTTGAAACCACCCTCGCTGAGGTGTGGGATGAAAAGTTCGATACCTTCGTGGACGCTCTCAGGCGTGCCGTGCCAGGGATTAACTAGATGACAGCGCGTTCCCTCGGACTGACATCAGCATTGAGTGAAGCGGCTGCGCGGCTGTCCGCCGAGTTGCCACCACTTCCAACCATAGTCCGTTACTACGATGACTTCGCGGACGAAATGCGTTCGTTCAACGACATTCAGAGCAACAACTCTGTTGATATGCTTCTAGATGGAATCCACACGAATGTCGACTTTAGAAAGTATTGGCCTGCCGATTTAATTGTAAAACATGTATTTGTTGATTTTTTGCGTCGGCTTGACCCTCATTCAGTTGTAATTCGGTACGGTAGCCTATCGAGTTACATAGAGAGACGCGGAATTAAACATCTGATTGAGCTTCTGATTGGTACGCCGTTTGAAGCTCGGGCGTTGTGGAATTCGAAAGTCGGTCCAGATGTAACTGCGGTCGAAGCATGGGCGCTCAAGGCGATGTTGCATTCCCTTTGTCGCCTCAGCATTGGCGAGTGGTCGCCGCCTGCTGCGTCGATAGTGCGAGGGCTGAAAGGTCCTAAAGTCGATAAATATGGTGTCGTCCGTGTTGGTGATTGCTTCCTTCCGCTCGATCAGCAGGCCCTAATTGTCAACCACATTGATGAGATGCGTGGAAAGCTAGATTCCGATCTTGGGGCACTTGGCCATGAAGAACTTCGGGACGTTTGCATCCTAATAATGTCGTTCCAGTATGCGTTCCGACCCGGCCAAATAGCCCGCATTGAGGCTGCTGACGTGCGACTCTTCTCGACCGGTGCGGTACATGTAGCCGTGAGCATCATAAAGCAGAAAGACAACAGCAAGCGCATCCGCGTCACGAGAAAGATCAAGCGCGAATGGGGCCCACTGTTCAACGAACTGGTGCAGCGTAGAGAAATGGGAATGATAGCCATGGAACCAGAGGTGCCCCCTCGCCTCCTCTTCGGCCTAACTCCACAAGGTGTCAGCCGTCGGATCATGGAGCTGACCGAAGAATTGACGGGAGAACCCTGGTCAGCGACTGATCTGCGGCACACAGCAGCGCAACGGCTCGCCGACGGGGGCATATCACATGTCGGGCTCACCGAATTTATGGGGCATACCAGCGACCGTATTGCCAATGTCTACTTTGATAAGTCCCCGGCCCAGGCTCAGCGGATCAACGAGGCTCTAGCCATCTCGCCGATCTATTCCAACCTGGCGAAGGTCGCCAAGACCAAGACCATCGACAAAGCCATGCTCCTGGGCCTTCCGCCTGATCAACAGATAGGAGCCGTGCCGCACGGGGTTCCAATCGCTGGCATAGGGGGCTGCGCACTTGGGCAAAGCCTCTGCGTGAAGAATCCGGTCTTGGCCTGCTATACATGTTCAAGGTTCATGCCGCTTGGAGAACCTGAAATCCACGAGGAAGTGCTCGAAAGTCTCCGTCCAGTCGTCGTTGAGTTTGCATCTGCGTCGCGGAATAATCAGCAATCTCCGGCCTACTCTCAGCTCAGAGGTACCCTCGATGCAGTTCGTCGCGTAGTCGAGGAACTGCGGGCAGACAAAGCTGTGAGTGATGGCGGATGAATCCATCTTACGCGGAGTATGTCGCCACCGCCAAGTCGATTGCCGCCGAACGAGGTTTGCAATGGGACCTGGTGTTTGATGCCCAAGGTGCGGTCAGCAAGAGAACTCGTTGGAATTTAACGGAACTGGTGGGCATGTTGCCGCCACCTACACTGTGGCTCGGGCAAGTTGGGGTTGATCCGGCCGCATTTTTGAAGCTGAACGAGATACGAGAGAAATCGGGCCAAGAGCCGCTGGTAGCAGGCGCTTTACCTCAGCATTGGCGGGACCTGTATCAGGCGGTAATCATCCAGCAACTCTTCATCCGACGAACCAAACCTTTTGGTGCTCTCAAGGTTGCCGCTGGCATTCGACGGCTTGCACCAGCAGCCTGGGAGACCCCGCCATGGAAAGTTACGCCTGAGCAAGTTCAACAGGCATACAATGCAGTTCTGCAGGTGCCAGGCTCTGGAAAGCTGGCGCTAGACTTCGCATCGACGGTACGCAACATTCTCGATAATCAAAGGCTTACCGATACTCCAAGCCTTGCGCGTTTTTGTGTGCCTTACGCAACGCCGGAATCCACAGCGGGACAACAACAGGTCGAGGCCGTGCGGAAGCGCGAGAACGCCCACGGTGGTCGCCAAGGCTTACGGCGGGAGTTGGCAGAACGAAAATCATCTTCGAAGCTGCCGGACGAAAGGGCCTTTTGGGAACTGGTCCGTATCGTCTTCACAGAGACACCACGCAACTTCTCTGATGTCATCCGGTTCGCGGCATTCAAAGTGCAGATCATCATGGGCTTCAGGATCGGAGAAGCCGCTCTGCTCCCGCTGGACTGGAAAAGATGGCGAGAATACCTGGACGCCGATGGCCGTTCTGCTGGCGCACGTGGCGGAATATCAAGATCATTGATGATCCGGCACTTCGCGGAGAAGCAGGAAGAGGATGAGCGGCCGGAAGGTTTGTCCTTTTACGAAAACACCCAGCACGTGCCACCGATGTTCGAAGAAGTGCTCATTGAGACACTGAACGACATCGAGAAGATTACCGCGCCTTTGCGGCAAAGATTGCGGTTGCAGACAGAAACAGGAAGGGTATTCCCAGAGTATCCGGAAACCAGCTTGGTTCCCGCATGGGAAATGTACGTGAGAATGACGGGAAACGCGGTCATCTCCAGCGCGGAGCTGCCACCTGCGCTCATTCAACGATATCGGCAGACCTACGACCCGCAGTTACTTCACGATATTCGAGAGATTCAGCTTGATGGCAAGCCTGCGGGCCTGTCGCAGTTCTGGACCAACCCGGCTCAGCGCCATATTCCAGTGCGTACATCATCGGGCTACATTATAAACGACCGCATTGACTGGCGGTCTGCCTTCGTTCGCGTTGGCGACATCGAACACCATATTCGAAGCAACCGATCCACCAAACTCTCCGACACGACACCTACGACTATTACAGATGGCACGCGTTTATATCCCCACGACCTCATGTTCATCATGCCTGTACGCAACCTGATCGAAGGGCGAAACGACGGCATTCTCGATACAACGATGTATTCCGCGATAGGGAGGCTGGAGGCTGCAGCTCTGAACGCATCGATCAGCGGGAAAGGTGTGGGCGGAGGTCAGACATTGTTCCAGCGCTATGGTCAAACAGACGAGGACAGGGCGCTGAGTCTCACATCCCACTCCCTGCGCCATCTTCAGAATACGGAACTCTTCCGTCTCGGAGTTGCCGACACGATTATCACCAAAAAGTTCAATCGGCGCAGCGTACAGCAGAGCTACGCCTATGATCATAGAAGTCTCGCTGAAGACCTCGCTGATATCGATGTTCCTGATGGCGTTGAAGAGCGTCTCGGCGACAAGGCGTTGCAGGTCTTCAAGTTGATATCCGCTAACAAAGCCCGTGGCCCCGTGGTGGATGAGTTCCGCAGGGTTGAGCGAGAATATGGCTCAGAGGCAGCCTTCGATTACCTGAACGCCGAAGCCGACGGACTTCATGTCACGCCCTATGGCCTGTGTATGAACAGCTTTACGAGCGACCCCTGCCCGAAGCACCTCGAATGCTTCAACGGCTGCCTTCATCTGGCGCGTACGAACGTCGTTAGCGAGCAGGAAAACCTGGAGCGCATGCGAGATAAGTTCGCAAAGGTGATCATCACGTTGGAAGCTCTACCAGAAGAGCGACGTAATCTCGGCTGGGCGAACCAGCTCACGCATGCCCGCATCCGCCACGAAAACATCCTGAAGGCGCTGGACACTGAACCAGGAATGCAGGTCTTTCCCGACGGTGCTGACCTATCAGTCCCAGCCGAGCAAAAAGCTGGTACCACCATTATCGATACGATGAAGCGGCTGAGAGACCTCGATGATTGATAAGGCCCAAATTTTGGAGGAGCTGCTGGAGGCGATGATAGCTGAAGATGAGGACATTACAGTGCGAGCCGTTTGCAGGCGGAGCGACGGGGTCTTCAAGCACGCCACGGACATCACCCGGAACGACGGCCGCCATCAGATTGTGAAGGCAGCGATTACGAAGCAGGACACGATCCGCGCGGCGGTCAATCGATCCAGCAAGAAGTCCCGCACTGAACTTGAAAAGCTGGTTGCAACGAAAAACGCAGAGATCGCGCAGTTGCAGGCCGACAAAGAACTGCTGATCGCTTCGCATCGTGCCATGATACTCGCCGTCGCTGAGATGGGCGGCTTCCCGACCTGGAAGCGGTTCTTCGAGAGATATCAGTCCACCATCGACCAGCTCGAAAAAATGCGCAGTCTGCCTGATGCCAACGTCGTCACCCTCTCACCTCGAAGGGAAACCTGATGGCGCGGGGAACGGGCAAAAGCGGCGTCGAGATCGCACAGGAACACGTGGATGCCCTGATCGAATATTTGGAGCAGCACAAGGATGAGCCGCTTCCCAGATACGGTGTCGATCTAAACAAGAGCCTTATAGCCAAGGAATGCGGCTTCGACCGTCAGGTCTTCCGGACAAATCCCCGTTGCGCCGAAATCCTGAACAGCGCCGATGAGCGCGACCGCAAGGCCAACCTGACGCGTCTGGAACAGGCGGAGGTGGATCGCGAGCAGAAGGCCAAAGTGGACGGAAACCAGTTGATCTTGGAGGAAGAGAACCTTCGGCTAAAGGCGGAGAACGCCTCCCTGCGCCGCGATCTTGACCGGATGAAGCGATTGAGCGCGGTGATCGCCGAGACTGGGAGACTTCCATGATTGGGTGTTTGAAGTCTGGTCCTCGGAGCCGCGCCGTCGTGGCCCCGATAGGCCGTGGGAGCTGGATCGCAGTGAATGAGGCACAGGGACCCGCGACGGCACGTCGTGGGTGGCCGCAGTGAACGGAGAGCCGGAGCCCATGGCAGGGGCCAATCAACGACGGGGTGGCGCAGAGGGGCAGACGTTCCTGGTCCTTGGTGAGCGTTCTGAGCAGTCTTCCTGGGAGCTGTCCATCACGTCAGTCCATGCCAGCCGGTTCGGTGACCATGTCATCATCGGTCGTGACGAGACCGCGCAGCTCCGCCGTGCCCTCGTTCTTTCCAAGAGATCGCCGCGTGATCCGGCGGTGGGCGAGACGTGGCGTGTGACGGGGCCGATCCAGCTTCATCCCGAATATGGCCAACAGCTCCATGCCGAGGTAGCTCTGCCCCTCGTGACCAAAGGTCGAGCGATCATCCGCCATCTTGCTACGGATAAGCGCTTCGTTGGGATCGGCTGGGCGACAGCGGAGAAGGTCTGGGAACGCTTCGGCGAGACCATCTACGACATCATACGAGATCGCGACTTGAGGGCGCTTGCGGACGTTATCGGAGCGGATCGGGCTATCGCGATTGTCGACGGGTTCGGTATGCTCGCCGAGGAGGTCGAAATCTTTCGCTGGCTGGACCGATACGGCGTCTCGCCACGTGTGGCAGGTGCTGCTGCCCGCATCTGGGGCCTCGGAGCCATCGACCGCATCAAGGCCGACCCGTTCACAATGACACTGCTGGAGCCGTGGAAAGAGGTGGACGCGAGAGCGCTTCGGCTGGGCATCGCCCTCGACGATCCGAAACGGCTGGCGGCCGCCGTCGAAGAGGCGTTGGCCGTCCGCTTTCGGGCTGGGAACATGGCCTCCCCGTCTACGGTTCTGAAGCCGCTAGTAAAACGCTTGCTCGCACCTTGGACCGGCGATCCGGCGACTGCCATCAATCTAGCCTTGGCAAATGGTCGCGTGGTGTCGCCGTCACCCGATCTTCTTCAGTCGAGAGCCTGTCGGTTCATGGAGGAAGAGGTCGCGCGGCAGATAGGCGAACGCATTGGTCGAGAGCTTCCCGGATATGACAGTAAAATCGTCGTCGACGCCATCGCCAAGGTCGAGGCGGAAATCGGCTACACCCTTACCCATGCCCAGCGTGAAGCAGTCTTTATGGCCACGAGCTGCGGCGTCTGCGTGATCAGCGGCGGGGCGGGCACGGGCAAGACGACTGTCGTCAGGGCGATTCTTGCCGCATCGGAGGCCATCCGCGACGGTCTTCCACCTTCGCAGCGCCATAGCGTCGAACATCTGCAGGTGGCACTTGCGGGCCGCGCCGTCAGGCGGATCAGCGAAGCGACAGGTCGTCCAGCGAGCACTCTGTCACGCTTGGTGCACGACATTGAGGATGCCGGGCGTCGTATCGAGGCAGGAACCGTCATCTTCGACGAGTCTTCCATGCTCGATACCCCATCTATCTACCGGGTGCTCGCCCAGTTACCCATCGAGGTCAATCTAATCTTCATTGGTGACCCCGGCCAGCTCCCCCCTATCGGACCAGGCCTGCCCTTCCACACCATGGTCAACGCAGTCAGGATTCCGTCGGTCACCCTGGACATCGTTCACAGACAGGACGATGCCACAGGCATTCCGGCCGTTGCATCCGCTGTGCGCACCGGAAAGGCTATCGGCCTCCGGCGCTTCGATCCGAACACTGCGCTGACACCTGGTGTCTATCTCTTCCCGGCGTCGAAAGACGACGTAGCTCTCAAAACTATGGCTGCCTTCCGCGCCATGTGCGGGCCGGTGCCAGCCAACGGCAAGACGAACGCCTTGCATGAGATGGACGTACAAATACTTACACAGGTGAAGAATGGCCCTTCCGGATCGAAGGAGCTGAACCGGGCTATCGAGGCCGAGTACATGGCTCGACAGGCGAAGATCGAGGACTGGGGTCTTAGCGTCGGCTCGAAGGTGATGTGGTTGAAGAACGATTACTCAAAGGCCCCTCGACTCGACGCCGAAGGTAAGCCCGTTGTCGACAAGATGACCGGCGACCCGATCTGCGCAGGATTCATGAACGGCTCGCTGGGGGTAGTCACCAAACTTGATCCCAAAGGTGCATGGGTTCGGTTCGACGACGGCGCTGAAGATGCGATCACAGCCGCCGACCTTGAGAAGCTCTCACATGGCTGGGCGATCAGCGTCCACAAGGCGCAAGGGTCGGCATTCAAACGGGTCATCATCCCTGTCGTCCGGTCGAAGCTGCTGGACCGGACAATGCTCTACACCGCGATAACACGCGGCATCGAGACGGTCGTTCTCGTCGGAGACTACGACCTTATCAACGAGATAATCGAGGCAGCGCCACCCAGCCTGGAACGCACCAACGCTCTTCAGCTCAGTGAAGAATAAAGCAACAGAAGGTAATTTAAGCCAGGCAACATCGACCAAGGATGTTGCAATCGCGCGCATGGCTGAAAGCAACAGATATGGAAAAATGAGCGCAGCAACACGCCCTGCGACCAGTGAAGCGTCAATGCCCTTGCAAAGCATCGCTTCTCATTCACTCACTCACCCAGCTTCATAGCCGAAAGCGCACTCTTTGGAACTAAAAGACATATCTATAAGCGGCATAAGTCAGCCAAAGCGCCTGATAGATCGACGCCAGCATTCGCATTCAGTTTCTCAGGAAACCGCGATATCCACCTCAAATTCCATGACAAACTGATCGTAGCCCGGCTCGACATGCGGCGGTGTCTCGCCCATCACGGTCTCATAGTCGAGCGGCGTATGCATATGGGTCAGCACCGCGTGTTTCGGAGCCAGACGCTCGATCCAGCCGAGTGCCTGTTCGAGCGACAGATGGCTCGGATGCGGCCGGTACTGCAGCGCGTCGATGTAAAGCAGATCGAGCTTGGAGAGCTTGGCGACGGTTTCCTCGGGAAAATCGGAGACATCGCAGCAATAGGCCACGTCACCGATCCGCAAGCCCAGCGAGATGATGTCGCCATGCTGCTGCACGAGCGGCAGAAGTTCGATCGGTCCGCCGGCACCATCG
>VYKS01000892.1_pt1 | contig 9662 bp, 9 predicted proteins | sample 5114511 | NCBI WGS metagenome assembly VYKS01 (sample SAMN12291795, study PRJNA351875) | freshwater metagenome | isolation source: freshwater lake | place: USA: Michigan, Gull Lake | collected 2011-07-05 | reverse complement strand
GCAAATAGCAGTGGTATATCATCTACTCTTTCGGTCTTTACGCTTACAACTTTGCTCATCATTTAATTTTAACCATATCTCTTCACCTCTTCCAAAAATCAGCGAACCGTAAGTAATTAACTAAGCAGGATTTAAAAGGAGAAAATAACTATGGTAATGGATTACATTATTGAAGACCTGATGGAAGAAGTAGTAGAGCGTAAAGCCTCTGACCTTCATATTGCCGCAGGGCTGCCTCCTTATATTCGGATTAGTGGACATCTCACGCCAACGGATCGAGATCCCCTCTCCCCCGAAGAAACCCAAAGACTGATCTTTGCTATGTTAAATAATAATCAGCGTAAAATCTTTGAACAAAACTGGGAACTTGACTGCTCGTATGGAGTTAAGGGGTTAGCTAGATTTCGGGTCAATGTTTATAAGGATCGAGGGACGATCGCTGCTTGCCTGAGAGCATTGTCCTCCAAAATTCCAGACATGGATGACTTGAAATTACCACCCATTGTTAAAGAGTTGTCGGAAAAACCCAGAGGTTTAGTCTTAGTAACAGGTCCAACAGGATCAGGCAAGACCACTACTCTGGCGGCGATGATTCAAACCATAAATAAGACCCGTGCCGAGCATATTTTGACCGTTGAAGATCCCATTGAGTTTGTCTATGAGTCTGTAAAAAGTGTAATTCACCAAAGGCAAGTTGGAGAGGATACAAAAAGTTTTGCCAATGCCCTTAGAGGCGCACTCAGAGAAGATCCTGATGTCATCCTTGTAGGCGAAATGCGGGATTTAGAGACAATTCAACTGGCAGTTTCCGCCGCCGAAACAGGACACTTAGTATTTGGCACCCTACATACCAGTTCCGCCGCCCAAACTGTGGACAGAATTGTAGATGTATTCCCACCTAGCCAGCAGTCCCAAATTCGAGTTCAGCTATCCAACTCCCTTGTCGCCGTTTTGAGCCAAACCTTAGTTCCCCGCTCTAATCCCAAACCAGGACAATTTGGACGGGTCATGGCTCAGGAAATTATGATCGTAACTCCAGCTATTTCCAACCTCATTCGCGAAGGTAAAACAGCTCAAATGTATGGATTTATTCAAACTGGGGGTAAAGAATCGATGCAAACCCTTGAGTCAGTTTTAGCTGATTTATACAAACAAGGTGAAATTAGTTTTGAATCAGCTATTTCTAAAACTTCCCGCCCCGAAGAATTATATCGTTTAGTTGGACCTAATCCACCTTCTATTGCGCCTAAAAAAGCTGGCTCCGATCCCATTAATCCCTCTTTAGTTAAGTCTCGCTCTATTAGTGGTTAACCATAGGTTTTTAACATAGGTAACAATATGCCCAAATTTAAATGCGATCTCAAAAACACCCAAGGTATCTCTGTAAAGCAAACAATTATTGCTGGGTCGATCAAAGAAGCTCGGGACAAAATGCGGGAACAGGGTTTCTCGATTGTCGAAATTAAGGAAGTAGCTGATGGCTTTAGCCTTGAAAAGCTAAGTATGTCCATGAAGAAAGTTACAGTTAAGGACAAGGCGATTTTTTCGCGCCAGTTAGCAACCCTTGTTAATGCTGGGGTATCTATTGTTAAAGGACTGGGTGTTTTGACCGATCAATGTGAGAATCCCAAACTTAAGATCTCCCTTAAAGAAATTCTCGATGATGTCCAACAGGGGGCAAATCTATCTGATGCCATGCGGAAACAGCCTGAATCTTTTGATAAGCTCTATTGTGCCATGGTAGAAGCTGGAGAGGCGGGTGGGGTACTTGATGATGTTTTACAACGTTTAGCCAAGCTCCTAGAGGATTCTGCAAAGTTGAACAATCAAATCAAGTCAGCAATGACCTATCCTGTAGCCGTGTCTATTCTGGCGGTTTTGATTTTTGTGGGGATGTGCGTATTTATTCTGCCGACCTTTGAGGGAGTATTTAAGCAATTAGGCGGTGAGCTGCCAATCTTTACCCAGATTTTGGTAAATATCAGCCTTTTTCTGCGTAGTCCCCAGGTAATCATAATTCCCATTGCCTTCTTTGCCTTTGGGTTTGTTTACAGCTATATCTATAGCACTCCCCCTGGCAAACTCTATTTAGATGGAGTTGGACTAAAACTACCTTTATTTGGTGATTTGCTCAGAAAAACTGCAGTGGCTAGGTTTTCTCGTACCTTTGGTTCCCTGTCTAAGGCAGGTGTGCCAATTTTAGGGGCGCTGGAAATTACGGGAGAAACCGCAGGTAATCAAGTTTTAACTAATGCTTTAACTAATGCTCGCCAAGTAGTTAGAGAAGGTGGTCAGATTGCACCTGCGATCGAGAAAGAAAATATTTTTCCTGTGATGGCAATTCAGATGATTACAATTGGCGAAGAAACTGGGGAGCTAGATAAGATGTTGATGAAGGTGGCTGACTTCTATGAAAATGAGGTAGAGGAAACTGTAAAGGCTCTTACCAGTATTATGGAACCTCTTATGATTGTGGTACTAGGCGGTATGGTAGGTTCAATTCTCGTAGGAATGTACTTACCGATTTTCTCGATCATGGATCAGATTAAGTAAGCCCTCATCAAGGCGATCGCCCCTATTAATCCAGCTTATATTTTGATTACTACGAAACCAAGTTCTTTGATGCTTGGCAAATTGCATAGTATGGGTAGCAGTTAGTTCCTTGGCTGTGTCTAGGTCAGTATTTCCTGCCAGATAGTCAGACATTTCTGCATAGCCTAGGGTTTTGAGTAAAGCTAGGTTTTTGCCATATCGATCTTGAATAGATTGGATTTCCTCTAGCCAACCTAGTTTGATCATTTGCTCAATGCGATCGCCTATTATTTCCCGATGATTTTCAGGTGTATTAATGCCAATCTGCACAATAGGGTAACTCGGTGGAGACTGAGATTGCTGCTCGGTTAGGGTTTTGCCTGTTACATAAAAAACTTCTAAGGCTCTAATCGTCCTAAATCGATCGTTTGGATGAATTTTAATGTTGGGATCAACCTGCAAGAGCATTTTGTGGGCTTGATTTTGTCCTAAAGCTAAAAGCTGCGATCGCAATTCTAAATTAGGAGCAACCCTAGGAATTTTCATCCCACAAACGATGGACTTAATATAAAGCCCCGTGCCGCCAACTAAAATCGGGGTAATTCCTTGATCATGAAACTCAGAAATTAAGCTTTGAGCCTGCTCTTGATATTCGGCGAGGGTTAAAGTTGTATCGGGTTCAGCAATATCAATTAAATGATGGGGGATGCTTTGTTGTTCAGCTAAGCTGGGTTTAGAAGTACCGATATTAAAATGCCGATAAACCTGTCGAGAGTCGGCACTGAGGATAGGAGCATTGAGAGCCTGCGCCAGCTTAATAGAAAGGGAAGTTTTCCCAGTGGCAGTTGCCCCTAAAAATTTATCTTTCCTCTGCAAGAAGACCCTCGCTTTAGCGATGGGATGAATTGCAGCAACTATTCAACTGATTCAGGTCTATCTTGATCCTAAATGTACTTTTTAAGTATATCAACAGTCACACCTCCACAACTTGCCACAAGTTAGCTGGATGATCTGAGAATCCCCCGCTTTAGCGGTGGGAGTGTCAATAAGTTATGGCTTTTAGGTAGTGGGGCTGGGGCGATCGCTTTTACTATGAATAAAGGGTAAAATGATAAGATCCAAAAATATAAACCTATGTAATCTAAGTTATGAGACAGGTAATTATTTATCCTGGGGAAGATGGTTATTGGGTTGCTCAATGTCCCAGCTTGCCTCCCTGCATTAGTCAAGGAGAAACCAAAGAAGTTGCGATCAGTAATATTAAAGAAGCAATTGAACTATATATTGAAGTTCTTCAAGAAGAAGGTCGTATTATTCCCGAAGACCGAGTTGAAACTGTAATGCTTGCTGTATGAGTAAGTTACCGCAAATTTCAGGGAAAGAATGTATTAAAGCTCTGAGTAAAGCTGGTTTTATTGTGAAACGACAAAAAGGCAGTCATATTATTCTCTGTCGAGACGAGCCTTTTGCAGAAGTAGTAATTCCCAATCATAAAACGCTTGATAAAGGAACTTTACGAGCAATTATTCGGCAAGTGGAACTAGAAGTCGATGAATTTATTGAACTGTTAAATTATTAAATGGAGAGAGATTTAATTTGGTGATGATAGATTAGAAGTCTGTTAAGAGATTATGATAATCTGACAATCCGTTCAGGGAAAAAATATGGGATCGGGAAAACTGCTGGGCTTACTTGGGGCTTTAATCTACGTTGTCTTTGCCCTTCTACCTGATAGCAGTACTCAAATGCTCTCTTGGCCATGGGTATTAATTTGGCAGGCGGGCTTGGTTAGTATTACGAGTATTAGTATTCTGAATTTGTGGCAACGGGAAAAACCATTTTTTTTATTAGGTAATCATCTAGACTGGGCGATCGCCTTATTTTTTATATCCATTTGCTGCTCCACCATTTTTGCCCAATTTAAGCCCCAATCTGTCTGGCAAAGCTTGATTGCCTTTGGCTTTTTGGGCTGTATTTATGTGATTTTTAACTATCTCAAAACAAGTAAAGATATAGATAGACTTCTTAACTTTCAGGCAATTTTAGGGCTAGTGATCGTGATTGAAAGTTTGGGCTTATGGATATTTCAAACTCTAGTGCCCGAACTAAATCGACTTAGTGCCATTGCCAAGCTGGGAGTAAACTTAGGATTTGATTTTTCTAATATTGAACTGCGGAACTGGGCTCCCTTTGGGCATCAAAACTATGTGGCGGGATATTTGGTCTTAGTAATCCCTCTATTTATAGTTAAAGCCATTAATCAAACTGGAATTTGGCGCAAAGTTTGGCTCGGTGGCATTGTTTTAGGCTTAATTAGTCTCTATACCACTAGCTCACGGGGTGGATTTTTGGGCTTGGTAGTAATGGTGCTGGCAGGTTTGGGGCTATTAGTATGGCAAACTTCGATCCCTAAGTTATGGCTTTTAGGCGGTGGGGTTGGGGCGATCGCCACACTCGGAATACTCATTGGTTTTAATAATCGTCTCCAAAGTCTTATCACTGGTTTGGTATCTGGTAGCGGTGAGTTATTTTTCCGTCAAATAACGGCTTTTACAGGTTGGCAGATGGGATTAGCCCATATTCCCTTTGGGGCTGGTTTGGGTGCGGTACCGATGCTTTATCAAAAATTTCGTCCCCATTGGGCAGGGCGAGAGGCAGAGATGGTATTTCAGCTTCATAGTTCGCCTGTACAGATTTGGGCTGAGTTGGGAGTTTTGGGGGCGATCGCTAGTTTATTGACCTTGGGACTTTTGGTGCGGCTATTTATTAAATTTCATAGCTCTGAAGCATGGAAGGCAAACAAATCTGATCGGGTAGTGACCTATGGTTTATTTGGCAGTTTATTAGGCTATGGAGTTCTTGCCTTGACTGACTTTCAATTGGATATATTTGCAATTAGTGGTAGCTTGGCGATCGCCTATGCCAGTCTGGCGTATTTAAGTCAGGTTTACGATCCTAAGCTTAGTAATTTTGAGTTAATCCATACTAATAAGTTAATGAATGCTGAGGAGCTAATTAATAACCTTGAACAAAATCCAAATTTACCGCAACTAGAAATTAGTAACCGCCTCAGGTTATGGGTAGCAATTGTCTGCACGCTTGGGATATTTGCAGCGATCGCATGGCTGACCCCAGTTAATATTGCATGGCAGTCTTCGAGTACGGGATTTATTTATTTAGATCGATTAAAAGCCAATCCCTCCGATCCGAAATCTGCCCAAGAAAACTTTACTAAATTTCGTGAGAGGTTAAAACTTGCAAATGAGTTAGCACCGTGGGAGTCCTATTATCCATATCAGTTAGGATGGAATCTAGGGGAAATTGGGCTAGGAAATCGCTTAGTTCCTTTACAAAAACAAGGACTGGAATGGCTGCAAAAAGGCATAACTGCTAATCCCTATCAAGAATTTGGTTACAACAACGCCGCTTGGCTGAGTCTTGCTACTCAATTACCGCAACAGGCAGAGACATATTTTCGTAAAAGTTTAGAACTAGTGCCGACAAAGCGATCGATCAGGCTAGGTTTAGGTTTCAGTCTATTGCAACAAAATAAAATTGATGCAGGATTTGCGGCGATCGCTGACGAATTAAAACAAGACCCCATATTTATTACTAGTCCCTTTTGGCAAACTCCCCAATGGCAGCCTCAATTACCCAAACTGGTGACTTTATGGCAAAAATCAGACCGATCTCAATCCCCAGCTACTGTAGCGGCGGTAAATTGGTGGATGGGAAATTCGGGAGCGATCGCAGAGTTAAGAAATTCAGGGAATCTAACGGCTGTAAATTTGGCGGATGCAATTGAGGGAAAATCACTGATTAAAAATCCTACATCTCCCAATAAATCACCTAGTGAATTGGCGATCGCCGCATGGTTTAGCAAAGATCAAGCCCAACGCCAAAAACTATTGCAAACTGCTTGGATTACAAAAAATCGCAGTATTCCAGACCAACAGACTAAAGTATTAATTGATGCCATGATCGAGCGAATGAAGACTGTATCTAGTTTTGATCAATTCTTACGTCAACCCCTATCCTTCAATAGTCCTCTAATTCTAAAATCTAGACGAACTCGCCAAGGCTTTAATGTCATCAGCCGTCATACCGATGGAGTCACACCTCAAGACCTATTTACAATTCAAGAAAACGCCATGATTCAAACTTTCTTTTCTGATTTATTTCAATAGGGTAGGGTTAGGAATGCAAAAATAGTCAAAAAAATTAGAGGCTAGGAAAAAATTCCTACACCCCTAAATAAAATTTTAGATTTTTACAGACTTTTAAGTCTTAAGCCGCAAGCTCTGGGGCTGGGTAAACACTAACTTTCTTGCGAGATTTGCCTAAACGCTCAAAGGTAACTATGCCTGCAACTGTTGCATACAGGGTGTCATCATTCCCTCTACCAACATTATTTCCAGGATGAATTTTAGTCCCACGTTGACGGATGATAATACAACCTGCGGTTACAGTTTCACCACCATAACGCTTTACCCCTAGACGTTTGGCGGTAGAGTCACGTCCGTTTCTTGTACTACCTGTACCTTTCTTGTGTGCCATAGCTGAATAATCTCCAAAAGTTTAAAATTAAAATACTTATCTTACGTACTGGAAAAACCCCGATTATTATTGGGGGTTTGGGGCTGCGCCCTCAAACTCCCTTAACTCTAGCAAGTTTCTGAATCTAGTACGTAAATCTTAGGTGCTAACTACTTATAGCTATAACCTATGTTGCTTCAGCAGATTCACCACCAAGATTAATAGTATCAATCATGATCCTAGTTAAACTTTGACGATGCCCATTTTTCTTGCGGGTTTTCTTTTTAGGTTGCATTTTATAGACAATTACTTTTCTTGCCCGTAAATGTTGCATTACTGTAGCTTCAACAGTTGCACCTGAGACAAGAGGCTGTCCGATTAGGTTAGAATCTTCTTGGCTGACAAAAAGGACATCAGTAATTGTGAGTTTAGTATCTGGCTCAAAGTGCAGTAGCTCTACGTCATAGAACCGACCTGGCTCTACTCGATACTGCTTTCCACCTGTTTGAATAATTGCGTAGCTCATAGTTTTAATAGTTTTAGTGCCGTACAGGTATTGGTTTATCCAATTTTTAGTTTTAATACTTTAAGTTTAGTACTTTAGGTTTAGTACTTTAGAAAATATAGCTTTACCTGATCCGAGCGTGAATAATTGCACAGCTTTTAAATATACATTAAAGTTATTGATATTTGCAAGGGAAAAAAAGTCTAGCCGTATGATGATAATTTTCCTATAGCTCTTCAGGAATTTTCTCAAAACCCATGCAACAGCCATCTGCGCTTACTTTTAGTCCCGATAGCGGTGATTCTCGATTGAGGCAGCGTTGACCACTATAAAAACGACAAATGTTGCACGTTGGAGTGCCTTGATCTTCAGATTGTCCATTTAATAATTCCCTCTGGCTTATACCCCTAATTAATAAATCTTCACCCTGCCATCTGGCTTCAATCAAACCCGTGTCGGCAAAATTGAGCCAGCGATGATCGCTAGTTACCTCTACAGGCAGCGTTAACATAATGGCAGAATTCAGTTCGGCAAGTTCACCTGAATAGGGAGAGAATTGATTTTGGCGTTGATGGGGAATATGAAAGGATTCTCCCACTGGTAAATCCAAAGGGATGCCGATCGCAGGACAATGGATATGATATCGATTACTGAGTTCTTCTAGGTTTGCTAAATCTGCTAAATAGCTAGAATCTCCATGCATAAACACAATATGCTGAGGTTTAAGGTTATGGATTAATTGAGTTGTACCAGAAATATCACAATGTTCAGCTAACAGATATGTGGAAAAAGGAATATCTTGATCTATGAGTTCGGCTATTAATTCCGTCTTCTGATCGGGAATGAAGACAAGGTAAGGATTAACTTCCAGCCTGGAATTATAGAGCCAGTCCGTGTCTTGATCCACAAAAATAATAGCAGGAAGTTGAGATTCCTGTATCAGTTCTATGGACTGAATCCGAGGGCTAATGCGATCGTCCCAAAATAAAGATTGATGTTGCGAAAAATTTTGGACGGAGGTTGGCAAATAAGTTAACAGTTCCATATATAAATCACAACCGCCACCCACGCCTGCATCAACCCAGATATCTAAATCTTTCCCCGTAAAAGCATGATGACTGCGGAGAAGCATGAGAATCTCTTGTCCAATTCCGACTTTTGGCACAGGAAATATAATGGAATAACCCCTAGCGATCGCCTGCTGGATCTGTTGGACTAAGGTATGTTCTTGGTGCCTTCGATGGGGATGCTTAATTGTGCCAAAACTGCCTTCAATAATTAAAACATCTAGATAGGAACCACGAAATTGATCCAGACGCAACCCCTGTACCATTCGAGAATTAGAGATTAAAAAGTCACCTGTATAGAGAACGTTATAGTTGCGATCGCCGCCTGTATAGGTTATCCAAATACTCGCCGCCCCCGGTAAATGCCCTGATGGTAAAAGTTTAATCAATAAATTAGGAGCTATTTCTACCGTTTCTCCCCAATCCAAAGGAAATATCGATCGCAATAATGGAGATGTCTGTTTGCAAGCTAGTTGGAGGAGATGGGCTGTAACTTCTGTGGTAAAAATGGGGATGTTGGGAGCGATCGCCTGTAATTCGGCAATTCCTCGGCAATGATCGGCGTGGGCATGACTACAGAATAAACCTGTCCAAGTTTGATGTTTAGCTAAGGTTTCTAGGGTTGATAAATTCTTTAATCCACAATCCAGTAAAAAATGATAAGCCCCTAATCTTAAATCGAGGCATACTCCTTCCCCATCCTGTCCTATACCCAAAGGTAAGCACTCTAACTCAGACATCGTGATTTTTTAGCAAGCTACCTGTCCATAATTACATATTTCTAAAAAACTGATAATTACTGACTGATGTTAGGTATTACATTCCAAATTCACCCGAGTTAAGGGAGTTTGAGGGCGCAGCCCCAAACCCCACCACACCAAATCGAGTTTTTATTTTATCTTTCCTCCGCAAGAAGACTCTCGGTTTACCGATGAGATGAATTGCAGTAGAAGTCTTGATATGCATAGGTTTCGTGATATAATTGGACTGGTCAACGACCTACTCGGACTCTGGAGACATAA
>VYKS01000786.1_pt1 | contig 9742 bp, 11 predicted proteins | sample 5114511 | NCBI WGS metagenome assembly VYKS01 (sample SAMN12291795, study PRJNA351875) | freshwater metagenome | isolation source: freshwater lake | place: USA: Michigan, Gull Lake | collected 2011-07-05 | reverse complement strand
CTCGTTGTCGTTGGCGACCAGAAGGGCCGCGTCGGCTTCGGTCACGGCAAGGCCCGCGAGGTGCCGGAAGCTATTCGCAAGGCCACCGAATCGGCCAAGCGCGGCCTGATCCGCGTTCCGCTGCGCGAAGGCCGGACCCTGCATCACGACGTGGCTGGCCGCCATGGTGCCGGCAAGGTGATCCTCCGTGCGGCTCCGGCCGGCACCGGCGTCATCGCCGGCGGTCCGATGCGTGCGATTTTCGAGACGCTCGGCATGCAGGATGTCGTCGCCAAGTCGCTGGGCTCCTCCAACCCCTACAACATGGTTCGCGCCACATTCGACGCCCTGGTGAACGAGGATGCGCCCCGTGCGGTGGCGGCGCGCCGCGGCCTCAAGGTCTCGCAGCTTCAGGCCCGTCGCGGTGGCGCGGATGCCGAAGCCGGCGCGGATTCGTAAGGAGTCGCGATCATGGCAAAAGCACCAGCAGCACAGACGATCACCGTCGAACAATACGCCAGCCAGATCCGCCGTCCGGCTCATCAGACCCAGGTCCTCACCGGCCTCGGCCTGAAGCGGATCGGCGATCGCCGCACCCTCAAGGATACGCCTGAGGCGCGCGGCATGGTTGCCACCGTTGCGCATCTCGTGCGCATCGTTGAAGCCTGAGTGAGGAGGAGAGATCCATGAAACTCACAGAACTCCATGACAATGCCGGCGCCACCAAGAAGCGCATGCGCATCGGCCGCGGCATCGGCTCCGGCAAGGGCAAGACCGGCGGACGCGGCGTCAAGGGTCAGAAGGCCCGCACCGGCGTCGCGATCAAGGGCTTCGAGGGCGGCCAGATGCCGCTGCATCGGCGCCTGCCCAAGCGCGGCTTCAACAACATCCATGCGCTGGACCTGAACGAGATCAATCTCGGCCGGGTGCAGCAAGCGGTGGAAGCCGGCAAGCTCGATACCGGATCGACGGTCACCGTCGACGCCCTGGTCGCCGCCGGTATCCTGTCCCGCGCCCGCGATGGCGTGAAGGTGCTCGGCAACGGCGAGTTGAAGTCGAAGCTTTCCTTCGAGGTCTGGGCTGCTTCCGCCTCGGCGGTGGCCGCCATCGAGAAGGCCGGCGGATCCGTCAAGATACTGCGTCCTGCCGCGGAGGCGTCGGCCTGATTAAATTCTGCTCTGCGGCTGGCGATTGCCGTCCGGAGGGCCTATTTCTCCGGAGATGCGCCTCCGGCAATCCGCCCGGGTCTTGACCCGGGCGCTTGTGTGTTTAGGGACTTCATCGCTGCCCCGGCCATTCTGACCGGGATCAGTCAAAGACAGGGTCGCGGTCGCCTGATCGCGGGATATGATGGCATCGGCAGCAGAACAGCTCGCATCCAGTCTGAATTTCGGTGCTCTCGCGAAAGCGGAGGAGCTGAAGAAGCGCATCTTCTTTACGCTTGGCGCCCTGCTTGTCTATCGCCTCGGCACCTACATTCCGCTGCCCGGCATCGATCCGGAGGCGCTGAGAGCCTCCTTCGCCAATGCGCAGCAAGGCATCCTCGGCCTGTTCAACATGTTCTCGGGCGGCGCGGTCAGCCGTATGGCGATCTTCGCGCTCAACATCATGCCCTATATCTCGGCATCGATCATCATCCAGCTGCTGACGACGGTGTCGCCCAAGCTCGAAGCCCTCAAGAAAGAGGGTGAAAGCGGCCGTCGGCAGATCAACCAGTACACGCGTTATCTGACTGTCGTCCTCGCTCTGTTCCAGTCATGGGGCATCGCTGTCGGCCTGCAGGGTTCCGGAAATCTCGTCCAGTTTCCGGGGCCGTTCTTCGTGATCTCGACGGTCATCACGCTGACCGGCGGCACCTTGATCCTGATGTGGCTTGGCGAGCAGATCACCAGCCGCGGCATCGGCAACGGCACTTCGCTCATCATCTTCGCCGGCATCGTGGCGGAGCTGCCCGCTGCGATCTTCGGCACCCTGGAGCTTGGCCGCCAGGGCGCGATCTCGACGCTGTTTATCCTCTTCGTGATGGTGATGGTGGTCGGCCTGATCGCGCTCATCGTCTTCATGGAGCGCGCCCAGCGGCGCCTGCTCATCAATTATCCGCGTCGGCAGGTCGGCAACAAGGTCTACGAGGGGCAGACGTCGTTCCTGCCGCTCAAGCTCAACACGGCGGGCGTCATCCCGCCGATCTTCGCCTCGTCGCTGCTGCTGCTGCCCGCCACCATGGCGAGCTTCCTCGGCCATGGCCGGCCGCTGTTCATGATCCTCTACGCGGCGATGATCATCTTCTTCGCGTTCTTCTACACCGCCATCGTCTTCAACCCGACGGAGACGGCGGACAATCTCAAGAAGCAGGGCGGCTTCATCCCCGGCATCCGCCCCGGCGAGCGCACGGCGACGCATATAGACTATGTGCTGACGCGGATAACGCTGGTTGGCGCGCTTTATCTGACTTTCGTCTGCTTGCTGCCGGAGTTCCTGATCAGCTACGCTGCCCTGCCGTTCTATCTCGGCGGCACGTCGATCCTGATCGTCGTGTCGGTCACGATGGATACGGTGGCGCAGGTGCAGGGCTACCTCATCGCGCATCAATACGAAGGCCTTATCAAAAAGGCCAAGCTACGCGGGAGTAAGCGCTGATGCGGTTGATCCTTTTGGGTCCGCCTGGGGCCGGGAAGGGCACACAGGCCGAGCGGTTGGTCAAGGAGCATGGGATTCCCCAGCTCTCCACCGGAGACATGTTGCGGGCAGCGGTCGCGGCGGGCACGCCTGTCGGCCTGCAGGCCAAGGCCGTGATGGAATCGGGCGGGCTCGTCTCGGACGCGATCGTGGTTGGCATCATCGCCGACCGGATCGAGGAGCCTGACGCCGCGAAAGGCTTCATCCTGGACGGATTTCCGCGCACGGTCGCCCAGGCTGAAGCGCTGGCGGACATGCTCGCCGCCAAAGGCCTCAAGCTTGATATCGTGATCGACCTCGTGGTGGACGAAGCCAAGCTGGCGGACCGCATCATAAAGCGCGCGGCCGATGCGAAGGCCGCAGGCCAGCCGGTGCGCAAGGATGACGATCCGGAGGTCTTCAAGACCCGGCTTGCCGCCTATCACCGGGATACGGCAGCTGTTCGTCCCCATTATGCGGCTAAAGGCATGGTGCAATCCGTTGACGGCATGCAGCCGATTGCGCAGGTGGCGGAAGCCATCGACCGCATTCTGGAGCGCGCGAAGGCCTGAGAGCGATTGGCTGCTGTGGCCGTTGAAGCGGCGCGGTGTCATGGCGCGCAGTTTTGCGTGGTTGCGTGTTGACGCGATGGCTCAACTCCGCTAACGCACCCCATCTTCCGGACAAACTGGCGGAAAAGGGTCCTACGGGCTCCTGCCTCCGTTTGTCGCTGGGCATGGGCCGGATCTCCACCGGCGCCCGGTCAGGACCAAGCGCCCGGGCTCGCCCGGGCTCACATGGAGCATGAGAGACCAATGGCCCGTATTGCAGGCGTCAATATCCCCACCAACAAGCGCGTTGTCATCGCCCTTCGCTACATCCACGGCATCGGCCCGGTGAACGCCGTCGAGATTTGCGACAAGATCGGCCTCGACCATGCGAAGCGCGTCAATCAATTGACCGATGCCGAAATCCTGCAGATCCGCGAGACGATCGACCGGGACTACATGGTGGAAGGTGATCTCCGCCGCGAAACATCGATGAACATCAAGCGCTTGATGGATCTTGGCTGCTACCGCGGCCTGCGCCATCGCCGTGGCCTGCCGGTCCGCGGCCAGCGCACGCATACCAATGCCCGCACCCGCAAGGGCAAGCCGAAGGCGATCGCCGGCAAGAAGAAGTAAGCGGCAGTCGGCAATCGGCGACCGGCAGTCGGGGTCATTCCTGATCGACTGCCGACTGCCCAAATCCTACTGCCTCACCCCATCCCCAGCGCCTGGCATGACGGGCGCGCCTGAAGGAGAAAGACCATGGCTAAGGAAGCCCAACGCGTTCGCCGCCGCGAGCGCAAGAACATTTCATCCGGCATCGTTCATGTGAACGCGTCGTTCAACAACACGATGATCACCGTCACCGATGCGCAGGGCAACACGATCTCGTGGTCGTCGGCCGGCATGATGGGCTTCAAGGGCTCGCGCAAGTCGACCCCCTATGCCGCCCAGGTCGCCGCTGAGGACGCTGCCCGCAAGGCTTCGGAACACGGCGTGCGCACGGTCGAGGTTGAGGTGACCGGTCCCGGTTCGGGCCGCGAATCGGCGTTGCGCGCCCTGCAGGCTGCGGGCTTCACCGTGACCTCCATCCGCGACGTCACGCCGATCGCCCACAATGGCTGCCGCCCGCGCAAGCGCCGGCGCGTCTGATCCCACCACGAATTCGTTTTCAAGCTGGTTATTTCATCCAACTGATTCAATCGAAGGCTTCGGCGGTCATCCTTTTCGGATGGCTGTCATCAAACATCAGGAAGAGACCCCGTGATCCAGAAGAACTGGCAGGAACTGATCAAGCCCCAGAAGCTGAGCGTCGTCAAAAGCGACGATCCGTCTCGCATGGCCACCATTGTCGCCGAACCGCTTGAGCGCGGCTTCGGCCTGACGCTCGGCAACGCGCTCAGGCGCATTCTGCTGTCGTCGCTGCAGGGTGCGGCCGTATCCGCGCTGCAGATCGATGGCGTATTGCACGAATTCTCGTCCATCCCCGGCGTCCGGGAAGACGTGACGGACATCGTGCTCAACGTCAAGGACATCGCCATCAAGATGCAGGGCGATGGCCCCAAGCGCATCACCTTGCGCAAATCCGGCCCCGGGGCCGTGACGGCGGGCGACATCTCGCTCGTTGGCGATATCCAGATCCTCAATCCCGATCTGGTGATCTGCACGCTGGACGAAGGCGCCGACATTCGCATGGAAATGGTCGTCAACACGGGCAAGGGCTATGTGCCGGCGGACAAGAACCGCGCCGAGGATTCGCCGATCGGCATGATCCCCGTCGACAGCCTCTATTCGCCGGTGAAGAAGGTGGCGTACCGCGTCGAGAACACCCGTTCGGGCCAGATTCTCGATTATGACAAGCTGACCCTCTCGATCGAGACCGACGGTTCGATCACGCCGGATGATGCGCTCGCTTACTCCGCCCGCATCCTGCAGGATCAGCTCGAAATCTTCCTGAACTTCGAGGAGCCGAAGAAGGCCGAAACCGCGCCTTCCATCCCCGAACTCGCCTTCAACCCGGCGCTGCTCAAGAAGGTGGACGAACTGGAGCTTTCGGTGCGTTCGGCGAACTGCCTGAAGAACGACAACATCGTCTATATCGGCGACCTGATCCAGAAGTCGGAAGCGGAAATGCTGCGGACTCCCAACTTCGGCCGCAAGTCGCTCAACGAAATCAAGGAAGTGCTGGCCCAGATGGGCCTGCATCTTGGTATGGATGTCACTGGCTGGCCGCCGGAGAACATCGAGGACCTCGCCAAGAGGTTCGAGGAACATTATTGAGGGCAATGGGCAGAAGGCGGTAGGCAGTCGTTTTTATCGATTGCCCATTGCCGACGCCCGACTGCCCATTCACGTCGCCCGTACCTTGGCACGGCGGGCGTCATAACGCTTAAGGAGCAGCCACAATGCGTCACGGAAACAAAGGCCGCCGGTTTAACCGCACGGTCGCCCATCGCAAGGCGATGTTCGGCAATCTCTCGGTTGCGCTCATCACGCATGAGCAGATCGTCACCACCCTGCAGAAGGCGAAGGACCTGCGTCCGGTCGTCGAGAAGCTCGTCACGCTTGGCAAGCGCGGCGATCTGCATGCGCGCCGTCTGCTGATCGGCCAGATCCGCGATCAGGAGGCCGCCAAGAAGCTCATCGACGTGCTGGGCCCGCGCTACAAGGCGCGCAACGGCGGCTACCTGCGCATCATGAAGGCCGGTTTCCGCCACGGCGACAATGCGGCGCTGGCCGTGATCGAATTCGTTGATCGTGACGTCGATGCCAAGGGCAAGACGGATCTCGGCCGTGTCGCCGCGGAACGCGCGGATCAGTCATCGGAAGCGGCTTGAACCCCAGCGAAACGACGAAGACAGGAGGGCGCCGTCCGGGGCGCCTTTTTCATTGTGATCGCTTCGCGCCTTCGCCTCGACCCTTATTCGGACTCGATATCTTCCTGCCGCACGAAATCCCGTGCGAAGGCGAGGAAATGATCGGCCGACAGAGCGCCGCCCGAGGTGATGTTGTGCTGCAGCTTCAGCGGGTGCTTCCCCGCGCTGTCGACGAAGGAGGCCATCGACCAGTCCGGGAAGTCCCGCTCTGTAATCGCTTCACGCAGCAACTGCTCGACGTTCCGATGGCGCTGATCGGCCTGGATTTTCGCAAAGAGGATATCCACCCTTTCCTCCGGCCCTTCAAGGACCTGGTGAAAGCGGTGCCTGTCGAACATCAGGAATCCCGTGATGTTGGCGCTGGCGTTGTGCCGGCGGGCGTTTTCGACGATCTGATGGAAATGGACCAACAGGCGGGTGCCGCCGGCCGTCATGGCGTTCTCGCTGCGATAGATCAGCCTGATGTCGGACAACGACCTCGACCCTCTGGAATCTTCTTAGGCAATCCGAGGATGTAGAGGAACATTTTCACCCGGTAGCCCGGACAATACCTATATGGATCGCAATTTCGGCGTCGGCTGCCGGACCGGCTTGCTGCGCCACGCTTTCGATCCGGCCGGATGACAACTATATCGGGACCTTGCACGCCCTTTCCAAGGAATCGCCGATGAACGTCAGGACCAAGATCAACGCCGCATTCTGCGCGTTCCTGTTCGTTGCCGCGGTCCCGGACCTTTGCCAGGCGCAGGGCTTCTTCCAGCGGCAGGCGCCGGAGACAAAAGCGCAGGCGCAATTGTCCTTCGCGCCGCTGGTCAAGCAGGCGGCGCCCGCTGTCGTGAATGTCTATGCGGTGCGGCGTGAGCAGCGCCCGCGCAATTCGTTCATGGATGATCCCTTTTTCCGAGAGTTCTTCGGCGGCGGCAGGCAGGGACAGAACCGTGTGCAGCAATCCGTGGGTTCGGGCGTGATCGTCAGCGCCGATGGCCTGGTGATGACCAACCACCATGTCATCGAGGGCATGACCGAGGTGAAGGTGGCGCTCGCCGACCGGCGGGAGTTCGATGCGGACATCATTCTGCGCGATCAGCGGACCGATCTCGCCGTCCTGCGCCTCAAGGGACTTGGAGACAGCAAGATCGCCTTCCTTACCCTGGGTGACTCCGAGCAGCTCGAGGTCGGCGATATGGTTCTGGCCATCGGCAACCCCTTCGGTGTCGGGCAAACAGTCACCTCCGGCATCGTCTCGGCGCTGGCGCGCACCCAGGTCGGCGTGTCGGATTATCAGTTCTTCATCCAGACGGATGCGGCCATCAACCCCGGCAATTCCGGCGGCGCGCTGATCGATATGAACGGCAAGCTGATCGGCATCAACACGGCGATCTTTTCGCGCTCGGGCGGCAGCCATGGCATCGGCTTCGCCATTCCCGCCAATATGGTGCGGGTGGTGATCGATAGCGCGCGCGGCGGCGGCGCGACCGTGCGCCGGCCCTGGTTCGGCGCCCGCCTCGATTCGCTCGATCGGGAAAAGGCGGAAGCGCTCGGCCTCGACCGGCCAACCGGCGCGCTGGTGGCGAGCGTGGTCGAGAAAAGCCCTGCGGCGGAATCGGGCCTGCGCCGCGGCGATGTGATCGTCGCGGTCGACAACCAGGAGATCGCCGATCCCGATGCCTTCGGCTTCCGCTACGCCACCAAGGGCATCAGCGGGCAATCCTCGCTGTCCGTGCTGCGGGGCGGCAAGCGCATCATCGTGCCGGTGCGCCTGGCGGCGGCGCCGGAAACGCGCCCGCGCGAGCCCGTCGTCATCAAGAGCCGGTCTCCCTTCGCTGGCCTCACAATCGTGAACATGTCGCCCGCCGTCGCCGAGGAATTGTCGGTGGACACCATTTCCGAAGGCGTGGTTGTGGCCGCTGTGGCAGATGGCTCCAATGCGCAGCAGGTCGGCTTCCAGAAGGGCGACGTGATCGTCTCGATCAACAATGAACGCCCGGCAGTGAGCAAGGACGTGGAGCGCCTGACGTCGCAGCGCAGCTATCGCTGGATCATCCAGATCAGCCGCGGCGGGCAGGTCTTCACGCAACAATTGTTCGGCGGATAACGTCCGCTCCCATGAGCAACCTCTTCGCAGCCGCCGGCATGGAAAGGGATGCGCCGCGTCCCCTGGCGGATCGCCTGCGGCCGCAGACCTTGCAGGAGGTTGTCGGCCAGGAGCATCTGACGGGGCCGGACGGCGCGTTGACGCGACTGGTCGAGGGGAGGACCATCGGCTCGCTGATCTTCTGGGGACCGCCCGGCACCGGCAAGACGACGGTCGCGCGGCTGCTGGCGCATGAGACGAACCTGCGGTTCGAGCAGATTTCGGCGATTTTTTCGGGAGTCGCCGATCTCAAGAAGGTGTTCGAGTCGGCCCGCGCCGCGCGCCTGACAGGGCAGGGCACGCTCCTCTTCGTCGATGAGGCGCATCGCTTCAACCGCACCCAGCAGGACAGTTTCCTGCCGGTGATGGAGGACGGCACCATCACGCTCGTAGGCGCGACGACGGAGAACCCGTCCTTCGCACTCAACGCGGCGCTGCTTTCCCGCGCCCGCGTGCTCACCTTCGCCACGCTGGACGAGGCGGCGCTCGAACGGCTTCTGGCCCGCGCCGAGGCGGAGGAGGGCCGGCCGCTGCCGCTCGATGCAGGGGCGCGGAACGCGTTGCTCGGCATGGCCGATGGCGATGGGCGCGCGATCCTGACGCTGGCGGAGGAAATCTGGCGGGCGGCCCGGCCCGGCGAGGTCTTCGATGCCGCTGCCCTGTCCCAGGTGATGCAGCGGCGTGCGCCGATCTATGACAAGAGCCAGGAGGGGCACTACAATCTGATTTCGGCCCTGCACAAGACGATTCGCGGGTCGGACCCCGATGCTGCGCTCTATTATTTCTGCCGCATGGTGGACGGCGGCGAGGATCCCCGCTTCCTGGCGCGGCGGCTGGTCAGGATGGCGGTCGAGGATATCGGCCTCGCCGATCCGCAGGCCCTTATCCACGCCCGCGCTGCCGCGGAAACCTACGAACAGCTCGGCAGTCCAGAAGGCGAACTGGCGCTGGCCAACGCCGTCCTCTACCTCGCGACAGCGCCCAAATCCAACGCCGCCTATCTCGCCTACAAGGCGGCCATGGCGACGGCCAAGCGCGCCGGTTCGCTGATGCCGCCCAAAAACATCCTGAATGCGCCGACGGGCTTCATGAAGGAGGAGGGCTACGGCGCGGATTACGCCTATGACCATGACGCGCCCGATGCTTTCTCCGGTCAGGATTACTGGCCGGAGAAGCTTGGCCGCCAGAGTTTCTATGATCCGCCGGAGCGTGGTTTCGAGCGCGACATCCGCAAGCGGCTGGAATGGTGGGAGAAATTGCGCAAGGAGCGCCAGGGCGGGGCGGGGTGACAAGCGCGGGCGCGCCGGATAAGCCATCAGCATGGCTCTCCTCCTCGTTTTTCTCGGCGGCGGCATTGGTTCGGTCCTGCGCTACCTTGCCGGCGCCCTGGCCGCCAAAAGCTTCGGCCCTTTCACAATGGCCGGCGGCTGGCCCTGGGGCACGTTCCTCGTCAACCTGATCGGCTGTTTCGTCATCGGCCTGTGCTACCGCCTGCTGCCCGTCCCTGACGAAGGGCCGCATCATGCCCGGCTGCTGCTGATGACCGGGGT
>VYKS01000851.1_pt1 | contig 9772 bp, 13 predicted proteins | sample 5114511 | NCBI WGS metagenome assembly VYKS01 (sample SAMN12291795, study PRJNA351875) | freshwater metagenome | isolation source: freshwater lake | place: USA: Michigan, Gull Lake | collected 2011-07-05 | reverse complement strand
GTAAACCAATCTTACACAGCCCAAAGTGCGCCGCAATAGCGACTCTTGTTCTGGTGTGGGGTAAAATCGAAACGAGTAGGCTTTTTCCATGTCTCACATTTTAGCATATATTTGATAAATGCGCTAGTATTTAACGGTAAAGCCGTCGTAGAACGACGGGGTTTCAGACCCAAAATTTTCGATGAGTTGCTCAAGGCTTTAGAAGACTCTGATTGGTATGTTCGTAGGGAGGCAGCCGAGGCTTTGGGTAATATTGGCACAGAAACAGCTATTCCGGGGTTACTCAAGGCTTTAGAAGACTCTGATAAGTATGTTCGTTGGAACGCAGCCGAGGCTTTGGCTAAGATTGGCTCAGAAACAGCCATTCCGGAGTTACTCAAGGCTTTAGAAGACTCTGATTGGTATGTTCGTAGGAAGGCAGCCGAGGCTTTGGGTAATATTGGCTCAGAAACAGCTATTCCGGGGTTACTCAAGGCTTTAGAAGACTCTGATAAGTATGTTCGTGGGAAGGCAGTCGAGGCTTTGGGTAAAATTGGCTCAGAAACAGCTATTCCGGGGTTACTCAAGGCTTTAGAAGACTCTGATAATTATGTTCGTGGGAACGCAGCCGAGGCTTTGGGTAATATTGGCACAGAAACAGCTATTCCGGGGTTACTCAAGGCTTTAGAAGACTCTGATAATTATGTTCGTGGGAACGCAGCCGAGGCTTTGGGTAATATTGGCACAGAAACAGCGATGACTGAACTTATCAAATGCCTGAAAAATCCTGCTTTTGTCACATTAAATAATGGCGAGACTCTCTCTGAAGCTAGAAAAGCACTAGACACAATTCAAAACAAACTTAAATACTATCACCCCCTCTCCCAACCCATGAATCAACAAGTTTACATCTCCTACAACTGGCAAGAAGACAGCAACGAAATGGCTAATCAACTCGTCCAAGCATTTGCCGCCAAAGGAATTGAGATTATTCGGGATAAAACCCACACCACCTATAAAGACTCCATCAAAAACTTTATGCAGCAAATTGGACAGGGGAAATGTGTCGTCGCCGTCATCAGCGATAGATACTTAAAATCAGAAAACTGTATGTTTGAATTAGTAGAAATTGCTAGAAATGGTGACTTTTATCAAAGAATATTACCGATTATTTTACCAGATGCCAGAATTCATAAAGACTTCGAGCGCATAGACTACCTGAAATATTGGGAAGACGAAAAAGCAAAACTACAAGCAAAATACAAACAAATTGATTTAGCTAAAACTAATAGTATCTTGGCGACATTAAACTTATATGATGAAATCAGGGGCAATATTGATAATCTAACCAACATTCTTAAAGATATGAATACTCTCAATATCGACTTACACCGCCAATCGGAATTTGCAGCTATGATTGAAACAGTAGAAACTAAACTTGCAGAGGATGGTCAAAATATTTAACTAAATCCCAGAATGATTGTTTTAAAAGATAAAGCCTAAAGGTGCTATTGCTGACTATACCCAATTTTTTCTCTGTAATTCATTTGACCGATAACTGCTATAATCATTAGTTGATAACTTTTAATTGCTGACATGACTAAATATCTAAACATTACTGAAACAGGACAAAAGCTGGTTGAATGGTCTGAGCAAATGACTGACGAACCTATTATTATTACCAAAGAAGGTCAACCCATTATGGTTGCCCTGAATTACGCTCAAATTGAATCTTGGTTAGAAACTCTTGATATTTTACAAGACAAAGAGTTTGCCGAAATCCTATCTGAAGCGATTCAACAGGATCAATCAGGACAAAGAATTACTTGGGAAGATGCTAAAAAACAACTCGGTTGGTAACTACTAAACCAATAGGTTCTTGCTGAATCGTCAGATATACACCTATTACTTTTTCAGAGATAGCTAGTTTTGGAGAGGATAGTCAAAATATTCCTAATTCTACTACAAAAACCTCGTCCTCATCATCTACTCAATCTCAAGGACTGTAGGATGCTATACTTCTCACAGGGATAAACTGGTAAATTGGAGGAAAAATCCATCAATAATGATACCCACCCCCGAACAGATGCTTACTTGCCTTAGAATGTGTCAAACCCTGTCTAATTTCTATACCGATATTCATCTATTTCGCTATGATGAAAAACGAAAGGAGATTTATATACTAGCAGGTGAAACTCTTAGCTTTATCATATTAACTAACGGAAATGTGGAGTTTGAAGATGAATCATCAACCTGATTTTTACCAAATGTCTCGCCCAGAATTAAGAAAATATGTCCTCTCCCATCGAGAAGATGATGAAGCCTTAAGAATTTATATGGATAGAATGCGAACTGAACCCGGTGTAACTCGATTTACCCTGACTCCTAGTCAAGAAGACATGAAGAAATTAGAAGAATTTCTCAGGACAAAAATGGATAAATAAAATTAATTTTTATTACCAACTAATCACCAAATAGAAAACAATATGATTAAAATTAATGAATATACCAAAATCGCCGTTAGCTCCCTCTCTAAAAAACTAGATGATAACCACCCCGAAATTCGCGCTAAAGCGGCTGAATCTTTGGGTAAAATTGGCTCAGAAACAGCCATTCCGGGGTTACTCAAGGCTTTAGAAGACTCTGATGAGTATGTTCGTAGGAAGGCAGCCGAGGCTTTGGGTAAAATTGGCTCAGAAATAGCCATTCCGGGGTTACTCAAGGCTTTAGAAGACTCTGATGGGTTTGTTCGTAGGAACGCAGCCGAGGCTTTGGCTAAGATTGGCTCAGAAACAGCCATTGCGGGGTTACTCAAGGCTTTAGAAGACTCTAATAAAGATGTTCGTGGGAGCGCAGCCGAGGCTTTGGGTAAAATTGGCTCAGAAACAGCGATTGCGGGGTTACTCAAGGCTTTAGAAGACTCTGATAAAGATGTTCGTAGGAACGCAGCCGAGGCTTTGGGTAAAATTGGCTCAGAAACAGCGATTGCGGAGTTACTCAAGGCTTTAGAAGACTCTAATAAAGATGTTCGTAGGAACGCAGCCGAGGCTTTAGGTGAAATTGGACTAGAAGACAATGCCTTATCCGATGCAGAAGATAGCGTTCGTTTCAGTGCCACCGATGCAATCGGTAAAATTGGTTCTCGTTATGCCTTAACCTAAAATGGCAATCAGTCCTGACAATTTACAGCTAGTTATTAAAGCCTATTCCAAAATGCTAAAACATTCCGATGCTCAAATGCGAATAAAAGCCGCTCAATGTCTCGGAAAAATGGGTAATGAATCAATAATTCCTCTCCTATGTCAGGCCTTAGAAGCAGAAAATGATCTCGCTGTTCAATTCTCTATTATGGATGCTATAGTCTTAATACATAACTTAACTTCAGAAACACCTATGTCAGAAAATCCTCAAGGCTCTAAATACAACATTGTTCAACCCCAAAACGTGCAGATTATTGAACAGGGTGATGGCATTATTCATAATTAAGCCACACCCCAAAATTGAGCCGAAGCTGCTCAAGAAATCCAACAACTTATCAGCCAACTCACCCAAACTTATCCCACTAATACCGAAGTTGAAAAAAAATTTTTGTCGCACAAGTTGACGCAGAAATCAAGAAAAATTCTCGCCTAAGAAGCATTTTAATCACGGGAGGAATTGAATTAATTAAAATCCTCTGTCCTCCCCTCGGTATTCCCATTGAAATGGGTAAAAAATGGCTAGAAACTGCTAATTTAAGTGAGTAAACCGAGAGGTTTAATAATCTTCTAATGATACAAATCCCGAAGTCCGCCGCTGATGCGTTTCATTTTTGAATTAGCATAATTATAACCATAAGTCAAGCTTTTTTGATGATAATTAACTTTTTTGTTGGTGATATCTTGACCCTGTTCCAGTTTTGGAGACAACCAGTATTTCTATTCTAATAAGGTCTCTTTAATTGTTGTTAAAACTTTGCTATCTTTGACCATCCAAGCATGAAGCAATACCGGAATGGAAATTTCTTTGCCCACCGATAAACGAGAACTATGGGCGGGAAATATCATTAAATCGTAGGGAGTCCAGATAATTGTGGTTTTAATTTTATTTAAAATTTGTTGACAATCTTGATTTAAATCCTCTAGAAATTGACTCCCCGGCTGCATTTGTCTAATCCCATCTAAAGGTAAACTATACGCGGTTAAAGTGCCTCGATTCGGAGCAGAAATATTTAGGTAACGTTGCACTCTTTCCACTCCTCCCAATCTTTGCAGGTAGTAGCGGGTAATTAATCCTCCCATACTAAACCCAATCAGATCTACTTTCTGCTCTTTAGCAAAGTTTTTCTCGATATAATTATCTACCTGACCCGCTAAAACTTCTAACTTTTCGTAACCATGATTGGGAATTAGGTTAAAACTATGCACCTGCCAACCATGATAGTTTAAATACTTGCTCATCGGTTTAAAAACAGCAGTAGTGTCCAGAAAACCATGCACCAAAACAACGGGATTCATAGATGAGATTTTATCCTTAAATTCTGAATCTATTCTAACGGTTGATCGGGGTGATGAGCGAAAAATTTTTGGGAAGAGCCTATCTACTAGGTACGGCTACCGGCAACTTCTAAGGATTAGGGAAAAAACCAAAAAGTTTAGCGGCACCTCCTAAAATAGCGACTACCAATGCTATCAGAATCCCTCGATTGGTGAATTCCTGATAGGCAACTCTTGCAGTTAATCCATTGATTTTTTCGTCTAAAGTCTTAATATCTCCCTTCAGTTCGGCCTGTCCTATTTCTACTTTAGTTAACCGGTCTTCTATCTTGTCAAATCTCTCATCAATACGTTTTTCCAGAGAGTCGATTTTCTCGTCAAGGCGTTTTTCCAGAGAGTCGATTTTCCCCTCAATCCTTGTCAGGACAGCTTCTAGGGAATAAGTGACAGTTTCGTTAGACATTTTGAGCCACTCCAAAAGTCAAATCTTCAGGGCTAAATGCTGGAGGCTATATCTTACCGAAAAATCAGGAGTCTATAGGCGTACACGGATTCCCATTATAAGAAAATTATAAGTCAAGACTTGAGTTTTTGTCAAGCTTTTTTTGACAGCAATCAATGGCAAGAATTTCGGGGAAGTATTTAGCCACCGATTCCTAACCGTCCTGCTAAACTGGGGCTTAAAGGAATCAGAATCGCTAACATTAAAAAGAGTAGTAATAAACCCCAACCAGCGCGGGTGTCATCGGGTTCGGTTAACTCATTTAAACTAGGTCTTTCCAACTCTCTTTGTAAAAAAGCGACTAAAATTGTCCAATAGAGAGGAATCGGATTACTGGGATTAACTAAGGAAATAATGCCTAAAATGACCAAAGTGGCGACAGTGGTACGGCGGGCAATTTTGCGACCATAAATAGCTTGAACAATTCTGCCACCATCTAACTGTCCTGCGGGCAGTAAATTAAGGGCGGTAATCACCAATCCTAACCAACCGATAACAGTTAAAGGATGCACGGAGATAACGGCATTTTGTAACTCGTCGCCCAAAACTATCCGCGCTAAAAAACTCACTAAAATTGAACTTTGGAAAAAGGTACTAGGGATTTGAAAAAGGCTGGCAGAATTAGATAAAGTTAGTCCAACAATTAATAAGATTAAAGAAACCAAACCTCCCAAAGCAGGACCAGCGAAAGCTATATCAAATAGAACACTGCGGTTAGGTAATAAAGATTCAAAACGAGTAATTGCCCCAAAAGAACCAATCTGCCAAGTGGGAAGAAAATAGGGTAAACTGAGACGAACATTATGGCGTTTAGCGATAATTAGATGACCGATTTCGTGGGCAATTAATACCGACCATAAACCCAAACTCAGGGGAATTGCTTCTCGATATCTCTGCCAATTACTAAACAAATCAAAACCCAATAAAATTCCCGCCGCTTCTAAGCTGGTGACAAGAGTGGCTACTAACAAAACTAAAGAGAGATTTTTTTGAGCAAGAGTGGCAGGACTAGGATCGTTAGTTTTGGGAAGGATAATTACCACAGGTTTTTCCTCGGTTCCTTCCACCAGAAATAAACGATATTTATCGCCAAAATGAACACTTAATTTCTGGGTTAAGCGAGAGTGAACGATATCTGGTTCTCCCCGTAAATTGCCTTTAAAAATTGCCCCTTCCTGAAAAGAGATAGTCTCGGTGGCAAAAAAAGTATCTATCCCAAAAATACTCTGAATAACTTTTAAATCCTCTTCGGTAATTGGAATCACATCCGGTACAATTACTGTCACCGCTGCCGTGGTTTCGAGAGGAGTAACGGACTGGCTAACTGCCGGGTTAACTTTCGGTTCAATTATCTGATTGGTTTTCAGTAAGCGTAAACGGTTGCCCAAATAAATATAGATAATGGTGGAAGCAACCAGTAAAAAGAGAATTACCGCTAGATTGAGATAAATTCCTGCCGCAAATAGCCCGAAAAAAATTAACCAAGGAGCTATGAGTACCAAGGATTGTAACCAAGCTAAAATTCCCAGTTGGCCGTAGGGTTTAGCCCGATAAAAACTCCAAGTCAAGATAGCACCAGCGACGAGGAAAATAACAGCGATCGCAGCAATTTCCGAAGAAATATTAACCATAGGAAAGTCAAAATCAATAGGTTTTTATCAATCAATTTGATTATAAGCTTGCAGGGCAGCCCGTAATTGACCCCGATGCTTTTGTAACAATTCTTGTCCTGCGGCCGCCGAAAGTCCCGTTTTCTGCATTAACAAAGCCAGTTTAACCCGGCGGCCACTTTTTTCCAGTAAAATAGCCGCTTCCTGGCGACTAACATCGGTAAGGTTGCAGATAATCCGCAGGGCGCGGTCATGGAGTTTATGATTAGTAACTGCCACATCGACCATCTGGTTGCCGTAAACCTTGCCTAACATTACCATTGTCCCTGTGGAGAGGATATTTAAAGCCATTTTCGTCACCGTTCCCGCTTTCAGCCGTGTGGAGCCGGCCAAAAGTTCCGGTCCGGTCAATAACCGGATATCCACATCCACCGCGATCTCCACTTGTTCGGCGGGGACACAACTAATAGCAATCGTCGTCGCACCTCGCTGTTTTGCCGCCCGTAAAGCCCCATGAACGTAGGGGGTTGTCCCCCCGGCGGTAATCCCCACTACCACGTCTAATTCGTGAATTTCTCGCTGGGCAATAATCGCCGCCCCATCTTCCGCTTTATCCTCCAAATCTTCGGAACTACGCACCAGCGCCGCCGCTCCACCGGCGATAATTCCCTGTACCAATTCCGGGGGAGTGCAGAAGGTGGGGGGACATTCGGCCGCGTCCAAAACCCCCAGCCGGCCACTGGTTCCCGCCCCAATGTAAAAGAGTCTACCACCTTTAGCCAGAGCTTGACTGGTCAGGGAGATCCCCAGGGCCAATTCTTGCCGGGCCATGGCGATCGCTTTTAGGGTTTGGGCATCCTCGCGATTGAAGAGATCCACCAATTCGAGCGGGTTTAATTGGTCTAAATTTAGGCTATTTGGGTTAATTTGTTCGGTTAAAAGGTGTCCTCTGCTTTCCCACTGTTCCATAACGGTTTAATTGAGCTTTTCGTAAGATTATTTTCAGTATATAGCCAATCGGTGGGTAAAAAGCTTGACAATTGCCGCCCGAATATTAGATAATAGTAAATCGTGTCAATTCCTGCTCGGATCAGGTGAGGACATTAGCACAAAAGCTGGAATTTTTTTCAGCTACCTGTACGGCAAAACGAGCGCAGAAAATTCATGAGTTACGCAATTATTGAGACCGGTGGCAAACAGATTCGGGTAGAACCCGGTCGCTATTACGATATCGAACTTCTTCCCGTCGATGAACAAAGTACCCATACCATCGACAAAGTGCTATTAATCCATGATGAGGATGATATTAGCATCGGTCAACCCTTTATCGAAGGGGCCACCGTCGAAGGGACTGTCATGCAACATCGTCGGGGCAAAAAAGTTATTGTTTATAAAATGCGCCCGAAAAAGAAAACCCGTAAAAAACGCGGTCATCGTCAAGAAATTACCCGTTTTATGATTGATTCAATCAATTATAACGGTAAAACCCTAGTCGCCACTGCTGCTACCTCCGTCGCTGAAGTTGTAGAAGATAGTAGCGATGAAGAAGAATAACTTTTAGAATCAAAAAAGCATTTGGAGAGAAATTATGGCTCATAAGAAAGGTACGGGTAGTACCCGCAACGGACGCGATTCTCGTTCCCAACGCCTAGGCGTTAAGCGCTACGGTGGTCAAGTGGTAAAAGCGGGAAATATTCTCATCCGTCAACGGGGTACTAAAGTTCACCCGGGTAAAAATGTTGGTCGTGGTGGCGATGATACTTTATTCGCTTTAATTGATGGTGTGGTCAAATTTGAATACAAGGATAAAAGTCGCCGTCAAGTTAGCGTTTATCCTGCTGAAGTTAGCGCTAGTTAATCCCATCAACCCTGATTAATTTTTTCCCTGTAACCTCCTAACTCATCCTAGGGGGTTTTTCAAATAATTTATATCTGTTGACAGACTAGACGGCTCTTCTCGACTTTGTGTGATAATTTTTGCTTATGGAATCGTGAAATGCTTATCGGGCAAGACTTTTAGGGCTATTTTGCAGATATTCTATCAGTATAGACCTCGTTTCCACACATAAACCAGAAGAGCCACTAGACCGAACACTCATGGATTAAAATAGTCCGAAAGTAGCTCGGAAAAGATGAACTGAGTATGATTCTTAAAATTGCCGATATCTTAAAAAATTTGCCCTGGTCTTTCAATTCTACTGCCGAATTACCCTGGTTGGATCGATCGCGAGCGGAAAAATCCCTGCAAAAAGCTCGTCAACAACAGCGAATTTCCGAACGAGAATATCAACTCCTCGACCATTGGCGAGAATTGGGTTATTGTATTGTCAAAGATTTAATTCCGGCCACGGCGATCAATAATTTAGTAGCGGAATTAGCCGATTTATTTTTCCTAGAATCGGCTATCCCTGGATTAAGAATTGAAGGCATTCAAGCAGAAAATCTACCAGCGAGTTTAAGTCACGAGCAAGTTTTAGCCCTAGATATGGAGCAAAGAAAAGCCTTAGTTAATTCTATTTGGCGACTCCATGCCTTTCATGAGATTTCCCCCGCCGCTCAAGCAATTTTTGACAATCAAAATCTGAGAGATTTAGTTAATTTAATTATTGGCAAATCCTGCGAACCGAGATATTCCATCAACTTCCTGCACGGTACAGAGCAGGGGCTGCATGAGGATATGGCAGTTTTTTATGTTCATCCTGCTAATCATTTAGTTGGTGTTTGGATTGCCTTGGAAGATATTTCCGCCGATGCTGGCCCACTAATTTTTTATCCTAAATCTCATAAAAATATCAAAGTAACTGACTTTTTTCCAGACTATCCCGCCGTCAATCTTAAAAATATTACTGCCGCTCAAATTCCCCAATACCAAGATTATGTTAACCAGCGCGCTCAGAATTATGACTGTCAATCATTTACTGCTAAAAAAGGAGAGATTCTTCTCTGGCACGGAATGTTAATTCATGGTGGTGGGAAGATTAATAATACCCTGCTAACCCGTAAATCGATGGTAATTCATTTTATTGCCGAGGGTGGCGATTACAACGATCGGGCTTTGGGACCTTTTAATTGGTAAGATTAATGTACCACTATTGACATCCTCGCCGCCGTAAAACGGACGGCGATTCCTCACCACGCCACCTTTTTAGAATGGTCGCGTCAATGGGGTTGACGCTTCACGGGATGCTGCTTCTTTAACAGAAGTC
>VYKS01000636.1_pt1 | contig 9880 bp, 12 predicted proteins | sample 5114511 | NCBI WGS metagenome assembly VYKS01 (sample SAMN12291795, study PRJNA351875) | freshwater metagenome | isolation source: freshwater lake | place: USA: Michigan, Gull Lake | collected 2011-07-05 | reverse complement strand
TCTGTGGAGAGGTTCTGACGGGGACTGGCAACTGTCTAGTTAAGACTCAAAGAAGCAGAAAACCTAAGTCGTGAGTCTTAGGAATCCCCCGATTTATCGGGGGAGGATGTCAACTGTTATCGAGATATAGTGCTTTTTCGTTTTGACGATCAAATTGGAACTGTTTATATCCTAGCGGGAGAAGCAATAGAAGTTATCATTTCACTTGATGGAAATTGGAGACTTTTAAATGCAACCTAATTTTGAAGAAATGACAACTCCCGAACTGAGGGCTTATGCGGTATCACATAGAGATGAGATTGAGCCTTTACGGGTTATTTATCATCGCCGTAGTTCCGATTCTGAGGCAGTATGGTTTCATCCCCCCCCAAACTAAGGAAGAGGAAATCCAGCAGTTGGAAATGCTTAAAAGCTTGATAGATAAAAAAGAAAAAAGTAAGACAGACTAGAATTGAAAATTCATCAGAAAATCAGTAGAAATTATAAAAATGCAAATTTACACATCGGCTAGTAATGTATCCAATTGGGTTGGAGATGGTTGTGCGATCGCCATATTCTCTAGTAAGTCAGACCAAAATAAAACCGAGCTAGTAGCCCTTTCGCCCGAACTTACAGCTTTAGATCAACAGCTATTTAGCGGAACATTACAAGAACTAATAACAGAGTACGAATTTAAGGCTGATGCTGAATCTAGCGTGAGTTCTCGTTTGGGTGCAGGTAGTCCCATTCGCAAGGTATTACTTTTGGGTCTGGGCGATCGCAGTAAAGTTACATTAGAAACATGGCGCAAGGCAGGAGCGCAAGCCGCAAAATGGGCGGAACAAAATAAATGTAAAACCCTAGCTCTAGCTTTTCCCTACGACGAAAACAAAACTGGAGAATTTGCTCCTAGCCAAGCGATCGCCGAAGGAATTGTACTTAGCACCCACAAAGATAAAAGATTTAAATCCGAACAAAAACCCAACGGCAAATTAGAGAGCATTGAAATTCTCGGTACAGATTCCGATGATGCCAAAGCTGGAATTGCCCAAGCTGAAAAAATTTGTAGTGGTGTAATTTTAGCTAGGGAATTAGTATCTGCCCCTGCAAATATCGTGACCCCAGAGGCATTAGCTAAAGAAGCTCAGGCGATCGCTGATACCTATAAAACCTTTATGACTGTAGAGATTTTAGAGAAAGCCGACTGTGAAGCTCTAGGCATGGGAGCATTTTTGGGTGTAAGCCAAGCTTCAGGTTTACCACCTAAGTTTATTCATCTCACCTATAAACCTGCCGATAATTCTGAAAATCCCACTAAAAAACTGGGAATCATCGGTAAAGGCGTGACTTTTGATTCTGGAGGCTTAAATATTAAAGCTGGAGCAGGTAGCGGCATCGATATGATGAAAATGGATATGGGAGGAGCCGCCGCCTTACTTGGGACCGCCAGAGCGATCGCCCAGATTCAACCCGAAGGTGTGGAGGTACATTTTATTTCCGCAGTGTGTGAAAACATGATTAATGGTAACGCCATGCACCCTGGAGATATTCTTACTGCATCTAATGGCAAAACCATCGAGGTCAATAATACCGATGCCGAAGGTCGTCTTACCCTTGCCGATGCTTTGGTATATGCCGATAAGCTAGGTTTGGATGCGATCGTGGATTTGGCAACTCTAACTGGGGCAATTATTGTATCTTTGGGTAGTGCGATCGCTGGCTATTGGTCAAATAATGATGATTTAGCCTTAAAAGTCGAAGCTGCTGCTAGTGACGCTGGTGAAAAGTTTTGGCGGATGCCCCTCGAAGAGTCCTATTTTGACAAGATGAAGTCTGTAGTAGCAGATTTTAAGAATACCGGTTCCAGAGAGGGCGGATCGATTACCGCCGCCTTATTCTTAAAGCAATTTATTGATAAAACCCCTGCTTGGGCACACCTAGATATTGCTGGGCCAGTATGGGCAGATAAAGATTCAGGCTACTTAAATGCTGGCGGAACGGGCTATCCAGTAAGGACTTTAGTAAATTTAATTCTAAATTTTTAGCAAAGAGTTCAACTAAGAAATCTTGTTCCCCCAAAGTTGGGGGCTAGGGGGCAAAATTTTTGACTAACATCCCAACGCCAACCTCAACTAAAATTAAACCTAATAACTCAATCTAAATTAGCAATTGCAATTCTATGCCGCTAAAATCTACCACTCGCCATATTCACGTTTTTGCTGCCACTATTGAAGATAATGCCCTAGTTGATAGTGAAGATACTCTAACTTTAGATATCGATCCCGATGACGAATTAACTTGGACAGATGCAGCTACCAAGAAAGTCTATAGTAAGTTTGAAGAATTGGTAGCAGAGTATAAAGGTGCTGATTTAACTGACTACAACCTCCGTCGCATTGGCTCAGACCTAGAGCATTTTGTGCGATCGCTTTTACAAAAAGGTGAAGTTACCTACAATCTCAATCATCGAGCCTTAAATTACAGTATGGGACTCCCGCAAATTGTTAATACGGAAGCCAGCGAATAGTTATCAATACTTGCTGCCAATAATTAATCTAGATATCTGCAAAATTAATTAATAATCAACCTGAGAGCAAATCATGTCTGAAGAAGTAACCCCCCCTACCGAACCCAAAGCTGTCCAACCTAAAGCCAAGGCAAAAGTAGAAAAAGTCAAACAACCTACCCTCGAAGAACTCCCCTTTACTGAGTTTATCGGTAGTCACTATATTCCTGCTTTAACTGCCGCCTTTGCTAAAGTTGGAATTACAGATTTAAGTGTTGAAGTTGAAGACCTACGTATTAAAGCTAACTGGCAAAATAATCTCCGTAAATTTATAATCTATTTTTCCAAGCAGGATATTAATGGGCAGAAAGCTTTTTCCTGTTGGGATGCTGGTTTGCAACCTTCGGTAATTGAGCCATTTTTAATTGATGAGCGTAAAGCAACTCTAGATTTAATGGTATTTGCGGTGATGCAAAGACTCAATGCTGAAAAGTGGTTGGGAGCTAATTAGACTTGCTAACTAAACTTAGTATGCTGAATCCTCTAGAGTGAAAATATGACCTTAAACCAAACTGTTAAGCGAATTATTCTCCCGATGATGGTGATCGCTTTTATTGGTCTTTCCTTGGCAGAAAGTGCAAATAGTCCCCAAGCTCAAACTCGTCTTGACCTCATGCAAACTGATTTAATTTTAGAGGTCAGTGCATGGCAGCCCCAAGAGCAAGAGATGACGACCCTCAGGAATGTGTTAGTGGGAAATGATCCAAAGGGAATCTATACCCAAGCGATCGCCTCATACCGCAAGGCTCTAAATTCTAACCAAGCTCTACTAGGAGCTACCCAAAAATCGGAGCAAATATCTCAAAATATCAATGATTTGAGTTTGAGGTTAGGCATCCTGTATGCCAAGGTTAATAAAATTCCAGAGGCGATCGCCAGTTGGCAAAAAGTCTCTTTTCAAGACTCAAATACGGCTCAAGTCCTCAGAGGGTTATGGTCACAGCCAGCTTTAATTTTTCCCGATGCCGAGATCCAAATTCGTTCTAGCTTGAATGGCTGGTTCGGAAATCAAGCCCTAGAGCAACTTTTTATAGCCCAAGAAAGATGGGGTGCTATTGATAGTTTGGCTACAATTAGAGAATATGATGCCGAAAGAGCGATCGAAAAACTGATATTAACTAGCAGTATTACAGTAGTCGGTGGCGGATTAGGCGTGGTTGGGATCATAATCTTGGCGACCCAAAGATTGTTTTTTGCCAAAAGTTCGCCTCTACAACCCAACCCAGACTTAAATTGGACGACTCCTTGGCAACTCCAAAAAGCTTGGGAAGTAATGGTACTTTGGTTTATAGCCTATGTGGCAGTCTCTCAAATATTTTTACCAACGGCTTTATATTTATTAAGTATTTACCCAGATGCCACTTGGAACTCTAGAGATCGAGCAATTTTGATTTTGATTGACTATATTGCCTCTATGGCTCCGATGTTGCTGATTTTTAGAACAACTCTGCGGGAATTTCTACCTTTTCCTAGCTATATATTTAACTTCAAATTTTGGACTTGGACTTGGCTGGCTTGGGGTTTAGGTGGATATATTGTCGCAATTCCGATTGTTTTAATTGTTTCTGCACTCAATCAGCAATTATTGGGTGGTCAGGGTGGTGGAAATCCCTTGTTACCAATCTTAGCGGCGGATCAAAATGATATTGCTAAGTTGCTTTTATGGATGACCGTGGCGATCGCTGCGCCATTATTTGAAGAATTATTATTTAGAGGATTTTTACTGCCCTCTTTAATTTCTGGATTCACTAAGCGGCTACCTCAGAGTTTTAGTTCTGTCTCTACTTGGCTGGGAATTGGGACTAGTGGTCTATTTTTTGCGATCGCTCACCTGAATTTGGCAGATATTTTACCCCTAACTGCCCTTGGTATGGTTTTAGGGTTTGTGTATGTGCGATCGCAGAACCTTCTAGCCCCAATGCTTTTACACGGACTTTGGAATAGCGGCACATTTCTTACTCTTTTGGTATTAGGTTCCTCTGGTTCATAGCTGGATTAACTGAGGCATGATTATTTTCTATCTAATTATTTGTAAGTTGACATGGGAAGATGTGATAACTAGAGATATCTTGGCTTTTAGCCTGATACATGGCAATATCTCCATCTCTTAGTAACTCTTCAGATAATTTATACAGAAGTGAAACCATCCATGTTATTAAAAACTATTTAATATTTAAAATAAGACTGCCTATGCAAGGATTAAAAAATATTATTTTTGGATATTTTCAACGGTATGCAATAACAATATCTAACAATTCTAAATTCTTAACTATTGATCAAACATTCCATAATTGCTTCATGATCGAGTCCTTGTTGGATGAGGCGATTAACTACGGTTAAGCGATCTCCAAGTCCCAGAATAAAACGATTTAAATCTGACCCCATAGACTCACAGGAAATTTGCACCGCAGTAAGATCCCTACCAGTTAGCCCAGAGAAAAAAGCTGTTAAAATCCCTGCTTCTAAATAATAACTAGGACGCACCTGTTTAGATAGTTGCTGACTGTAGGCAGATTGGGAGGTATTAATGACAATAAATCCCTGAGCTTGATAGGTGGGATCAAATTCTAATTTCCCCCAACCATGAGTAAATCTGCTACAGAAATCATTTGAATTCATTAAAGAAACAACTTCTTACCCCTGTATGGCAAGCAATATCCCCCACCTGCTCAATCTTAATTAACACTGCATCGGCATCGCAGTCATAATAAAAATGCTTAACCTTTTGAATATGTCCGGATGTTGCGCCTTTATGCCATAACTCAGATCTTGAACGACTCCAGTAATGAACTTCTCTTGTTTGGATCGTTAAAGTTATAGACTCGGCATTCATCCACGCCATCATTAATACAGTGCCATCTTGATCGTCTTGGGCGATCGCAGGGATTAACCCATTAGAATCAAACTTTAATTTAGTTAGTAATTGCTTAACTGTTAATTGTTCGAGTGAACTATCAACTGCTCTAGTCTCAAATCTATTTTGGGAAATTTCTGGTTTATGGGGCTGATTAGCTTTACTAATTTCATTACGGGCGATCGCATCACATCTTTCATTATCTCGATCCCCTGAATGTCCCTGTACCCAATGCCAAGAAACTTTAGCCGAATTTAACAGATCAAGGCTCTGCCATAGCTCTTTATTTTTAACAGGCTGCTTAGATGAAGTCTGCCAACTGTTTTTTTTCCATCCTTTAATCCACTTGGTAATCCCATCGATTACATACTTACTATCTGTAAAAAGCTGCACAGATTGCTCTGGATCTAGTTCTTGCCAAAATTCCAAGCCTGCGATCGCCCCAGCCAATTCCATTTGGTTATTAGTAGTTTGAGCATTGCTGCCGCCCAATTCTCTACTCGTGCCATCACTAAAATTAATTACCACGCCCCAGCCCCCAGCCCCTGGATTGCCCGAACAGGCTCCATCGGTATAGATGCTGGTGATTTTTAAAGAATTAGCTTTTACCATTTGCTGATTTTAGCCCAAAACAAACCCGATTAAAATGTAAATTTATATATTTTTCTCTAATTTAGTATCTATTGATACGGAAATTTTTGATATAATTCATTCCAGAAATGGCAAGGAGAAAGCAATTATGTCTAATCAACAACAAACAAGAATATTGGCAGCAACCCAAATTCAACAGGATAAAAAACGGAACTTAAGACTTCTCAGCCAAGCAAGTGCTGAACATCAGAATTTTGATCGTGGTCAAGAACGCGAAATCACCGTTAAATTACACCATCAACAATCACTTGAAAAACAGATATTACTGACAAGATCTGCTCAAAATCAGCAAAAATCAGGACATAATCCTGAAAGACTAATAGCAGCCCATAGCCTCCAAAACCTAAAGTATCGGCAACAAACTATCATGAGTCGGGCGATACCTCAAAATAATGATGAAATGGACATTACACCCTATTGGTGGCTGACTCCATCAGTCCATCGACTAGCTTTTAACCCTTCTTATAAACAGTCTTTCCTAATCAACCCTCTTCTGTAGCTTATTTAAGACTTAGCTGATGCTACCTATTAAATTCAGAAACTTGCTAGAGTTAAGGGAGTTAAATGGCGTAGCCCCACACGCCCAATTAGTCAAAATGTACTAATTATAAAGACCACGACTATACACGACTATACATAAGGTGAGGAAAACATAAGGTAAGGAAAAACTAGAATTACTGGTTATTTGGTTATTTTTTAGTAGTTGTTTTCTAAATACAGGCTGTGATAAGCTTATAAACCATTTGCTTAAGTTATTTCAAAAAATTCCTAAAACCATGAAAGTTCTCAGTTCTCTGAAATCAGCTAAGACCCGCCATAAAGATTGTAAAATTGTCCGTCGTCGTGGCAAGGTTTATGTCATTTGTAAGAGCAATCCTAAGTTTAAAGCTCGCCAAGGGTAGATTAATAGTTTTTTGGCTTGTCTTGTCAATAAGTATTACTCATACTTTGCACGTTATCCCAGTTAAGAAATATGCGTGCAATTTCTAGTACAAATTGGCGATCGCGCGATTTCTCAGCCAATGATCGCACAAGACTAAAGCCACCATAGCTTCAATCATAGGCACTGCACGGGGCAGAACACAGGGATCGTGACGACCTCTAGCAGTTAGGGTTGTTTCTTCCCCGCTAATATTTACGGTTTTCTGTTCCTGCATAATCGTAGCTGTAGGTTTAAAGGAAGCACGGATAACAATATTTTCGCCATTGGAAATTCCGCCCTGAATTCCACCAGAGCGATTAGTTATAGTGCGAATGCGATCGCCATCTCGATAAAATTCATCATTATGCTCTTTGCCCGTAAGTTGGGTACCATCAAATCCAGAACCAATTTCAAAGCCTTTAGTTGCAGGTAAAGACATAATTGCCTTGGCAAGATCCGCCTCAAGTTTGTCAAATACAGGATCGCCTAGACCCACAGGCACATTACGGGCTACGCATTCTACAATCCCACCCACGGAATTCCCCTCCCGCCGCATTGCTTCAATTAGCTCTATCATTTTTTCGGCAGCGATCGAATCTGGACATCGGACAATATTACTTTCCACCTCGGTCATGGTGACGGTATCGGAATTTGTAATGGCGATTAAATCTTTGATCTGAGTAACGTAGGCAATAATCTCTACCCCTGCAAACTGGTTTAGAATTTTTTTAGCGATCGCCCCAGCAGCAACTCTACCGATAGTCTCACGGGCAGAACTTCGACCTCCCCCTTGATAGTTACGTATGCCATATTTTGCCTGATAGGTAGCATCGGCATGGGATGGGCGAAATTTCTCTGCCATCTCGGCATAGTCTTGGCTACGGGCATCTTTATTCCGCACCATAATCGAAATTGGGGTACCAAGGGTTTTACCTTCAAATACTCCTGAGAGAATCTCGCAGCGATCGTCTTCTTTACGAGGGGTGGTAATTTTACTTTGTCCAGGTTTGCGGCGATCGAGTTCAATTTGAATTTCCGCCTCACTAATTTCCAGGCGTGGTGGGCAACCATCAATAATTACGCCTACACCGCCACCGTGGGACTCTCCGTATGTTGTAATCCGAAATAAATGCCCAAAAGTATTGCCCATGATAATTAGTTATCGATTCTTGACTTAGGAGTCCAGTCTATCAGCCCACTGAACTGATTTACATCAATAAAGCTAAGTTGCAGTAATACCATCAACAAAGGACCTGCTTGACGAGCTTGCATCTTTTTAGCAAGATTTAATTGTTCTTCATTGACTAATGCAGACTCAATTAAGTAGAGCTCTAACTCTTTTTGGTCGCTATCAGGAAAATATTCGGCAGATTCAGACTGCATTTGATACCAGCTTAAAACAATTAGCGTAGCGAAACTTAGCACATTTGCGGAATCAGATCAAGTTTTTATCCATCTTGTTAAAAAGTACTAGTAATGAGAGTTTTGATTGATACTAATATATGTATCAAATGGTTCCAATAGATTCTGGTTGTTCTTATACAATCCTCTAAGCTCCAAAGCCTTGAACCCTGTATGGATCGAAAACGATTAGCTGCAATCATTATCTTTTTTTTGACATTGGTGATATTAGTTTTCTTATCAAAACCAACTAATACCTCCCCAATTGCCGATGCTGAGTTTACAAAAATTCGTCCTGAGATCGCCCAACGGATCGTCAGTCCAAGGCAACCCAAACAGAATCTTGAAGATATTTACTTTTTGTCAGAAGTTAACCAATTTGCTCCAGTTCAAGGCTGTCAGACTAGACCTCCAGCTAATCCATCATTTGCCGCCAAACTTACTTCCACTCCAATTACTTTAGAACGGTTTCGGCAGAGTATTCCCACCCCTCAAACGACTATCTATAGCCCTAGAGAAATTATTGCTCTGGCAGCAGCTTCTAATTATGGCGATCGCTATCTCAAAGATGTCTCAGGAAAACCTGCAAGTCGTCCCCCAATAATTGTTCTCCATGAAACCGTGGCTCCTGCGGATACAGTGATTAACTATTTCCAAGCTTTTCAAGCTGATGAAGATTATCAAGCCAGCTATCATACATTAATAGCATTAGACGGAACTGTAATCTACCTTGTACCACCCGATAAAAGAGCCTTTGGGGCAGGAAACTCTGTGTTTGTTAGTCGATTGGGCAAGGAAGCAGTAAAGACTAATTCCAGATATTCCAGTTCTGTAAACAATTTTGCCTATCATATTTCCCTAGAAACCCCTGCCGATGGACTGCATGACGGTTATACCCATAGTGGATATACACAAGCTCAATATCAATCTCTAGGATGGTTAGTGGCAAAAACTAATGTTTCTATAGAACGGATTACTACTCACAGAAAGGTGGATCGATCTCAATCACGCATTGATCCACGCAGTTTTAATTTTAAGATGTTCACAAAGTACCTCAAGGAATTTCCGAGAACCAGTGAGATTGTGATTGGCTGCCAGTTAACTACGCCCGCCGATATAATTGATGCAGGAATGCTGATGACGCAAAAAGCCACAAAATAAAGGATATTTGCTCAAGCTTTTGGCTGGTGAAGATTAAGAGTATCTCCTAGAGCCTATAGATATAGATATACAAAAATTTGAAATATAATTTTCTGGCTATTTGTACCCATCTCTTCCTAACATATGACTATGAATCACTTTGGACAAAGAATAACAGTTGCTATACTTTCTTGCGATATTTAGTTACAAATACCATATGAGCAGTGAGATTATAGATACTTCTATAGCTATCAGTATAATTAGTTTCTGGCATATTGTAAATCTAATCAGTGATATAGTATAATCAATATAACACTTAAAATAATTCATGTTAGTCCTAGAGTACAAAGTTAAAGCAAAACCTAGT
>VYKS01000628.1_pt1 | contig 10046 bp, 9 predicted proteins | sample 5114511 | NCBI WGS metagenome assembly VYKS01 (sample SAMN12291795, study PRJNA351875) | freshwater metagenome | isolation source: freshwater lake | place: USA: Michigan, Gull Lake | collected 2011-07-05 | reverse complement strand
GCAACAGTGATTGGCATTTCGAGAGACTAACGGGGCGGGTCGGTGCGACAAAGGGGACGACTGGTGACCGCTGTGCGTTCTCGCTCCGAGCCAGAAAGCGGTATGAGCCACCACACGGGTGCCCAGAGCGCCGACTACTTGGGGATTTCGGTTTTCGGTGCGGCGTATTGCATTCTGCCGAGAATGGCCCCGATGCGGCGGCTGGCAATACTCCCCCGAGGCGACCATTTCCGTGGCGACGGAAGAATGGCCGCCATGCGCGCCGCTTCGTCGCGCGTCAGGTGTGACGCCGGCTTCCTGAAGTGATACCGGGCGCCGGCTTCGATACCGAACTGGTTGGGGCCCCATTCGGCGAGGTTGATGTACAGGTCGAGAATACGCTCCTTGGTGAGGAGCAACTCCAGGAGCAGCGCGAGATACGCCTCGATGCCCTTGCGGACGAACGACCGTCCGTTCCACAGGAAGATGTTCTTGGCGACCTGTTGGCTGAGTGTGCTCGCGCCGCGCAGCGAGCCACCACGTTTCCGCCGGTCGAGCGCCTGCTCGAGCTCGACGAAATCGATCCCGTTGTGCAGATAGAACCGGTCGTCTTCCGATGCCAGTACCGCGCGTCGCACGATACCCCCCATGGCGGCGCGCGCGATCGGTGTGTGCTGCGGCCACACGGGACGATCGCCATTGCCGAACCGCTGTGCGGCGCGCCCCACCATGACCATCGTGACAGGCGGGTTCACCACCGCGAAAAGGAGAATGAATGGGACTGGCGCCAACGCCAGCAGAACGAGCGCTCGGAAAACGCGAGCCGGCCATGAGCGCGGAGGCCCACCACCACGGGAGCTGAAACCGAACGCCATCAGGGCTCGCGCAGGTGGGGTGGTGTGTCGGGGGGCTGCCGCCGCCACCGCCGATGTTGCCAGAAGTACTGCTCCGGATATTCGCGAATCATGTCTTCCAGCATCTGCGTGTACCGCAGCACAATGGCATCCACATCAACCTCGCGATCGCCAGTCAATGCCACCTCGACCGGCTTCACGATGAACGCATACTTCCCGCTCGGCTGACGCACGCCCGTCATGAACAGGACCGGCGAGTCGAATCGCAGCGCAAACACGGCCGGGCCGCGCGGGGTCTTGGCGGGGCGACCAAAGAACGGCACAAACGTACTCGCCAGCCCCAAGGCATCATGGTCGGCGACGAGCGCCACGAGGTGGTTGTCACGCAGTGCGCGCGGCGCTTTCCGCACGGCGTCCCTGTCGTGAATGACCTCCATGCCAATGCGCCGCCGGGTCTGCGTGATGTACGCGTCGAACAGCGTGTTGGCGGCGCCCCGCGCGACGGCATCGATGGGCACGCCGCGCGCGGCCACGTACGCACCGGCAAACTCCCAATTGCCGAGGTGGCCGGTGACGGCAATGATACCGCGCCCTTTGGCGAGCGCGGCTTCGACGTAGTGCCATCCTTCCACGCGTTCGACGCGATCGAGGATCGCCTCACGCGGTGTGCCGGGGAGAACGGCCGTTTCGATGGACGTGCGTCCGAGGCTTTCGTACGAGCGGGCGGAGAGATCGCGAACCTGGTGTACCGATAGCTGCGGAAATGCCGCGGCAATCTGTCGTTCCACGACGCCAGCGCGAATACCAACGGGCTTGTAGGCGAGGCGGGCAAGCTTGGCCCCCACCCAACTGGCGCCGCGCCACCCCAGAAGCCGCAGGCCGGCCACCGCACCACGGGTGGCGAGGTATTCGAGGCGATGCGTGAGGGTTGGGGCTGGACCGGTCGCTGACCCGGCGGGTTTGGTGCTCATGGTGAGGGAATCTAACCGGTCCGGTGGTCATCTCCCTTTCACGGCGGCCCCGGTTCCGGGGCATATTTCCCGCGATGACCTCTCCCCCCACGTCCGGCGCGGTCGGCCCGTCGGCCACCAATACGTCGTCGCAGCGGCTCGCGCAGATTGGGCTCGCGATCAACGCGCTGCTGGCCGTCGTGAAGCTGGTGGCCGGGTTGCTGGGGAACGCGTACGCCCTCGTCGCCGACGCCATCGAGAGCGGGACCGACATGGTTGGCTCCCTGGTGGTGTGGAGCGGGTTGCGTCTGGCGAGTCGTGATCCAGACGAGCAGTACCCCTTCGGCTACGGTCGAGCCGAGGCGCTGGCGGCGGTGGTGGTGGCGCTGCTCATGCTGGGAGCGGCCGCCGGTATTGCGATCGAGTCGATCAGCGGAATCCGTACGCCGCACAGTGCACCGGCCCCTTGGACGCTGGCGGTCCTCGCCGTGGTCATTGTGGTGAAGGAGGTCCTTGCCAAGAAGGTGCTGCAGGCGGGCGAGGCGCACGGGAGTGTGGCGGTGGCCGCCGATGGATGGCACCACCGGGCCGACGCCATCACGTCGGCGGCTGCCTTCGTGGGCGTCACGCTTGCCATTATGGGTGGTCCGGGGTGGGAGGTTGCCGATGATTGGGCCGCGCTGGTCGCGGCCGGGATCATCGTCCTCAACGGTGGCCTCCTGGTGCGTCGGGCGCTCAGTGACCTCATGGACCGTGCGCCGGCGTCGGTCATTCACGATGGCATTGCCGAAGCGGCGCTGGGCACGAGCGGGGTGCAGGCCATTGAAAAGCTCAAGATCCGGAAGACGGGCGCGGCGTACTACGTGGATCTCCATGTGCAGGCCGAGCCCACGATGTCGTTGCACGACGCCCACATTCTGTCGGGGCGGGTGAAGTCGGCGATTCGTCGGCGCGTCCCGGCCGCCGCTGGTGTACTCATCCACATGGAACCTTACGAGCCAACGGAGCGATCATGAGCAATCGGCCGATGTTCCGCACCCTGACGACGTCCGAGTGTCTCGCACTGCTCGAGTCGCAGCATGTGGGGCGCATGGCGTTCACGTTCCGCGACCGGGTCGACATCGAACCCGTGCACTACGTGTGCAAAGACCACTGCATTTGGGGGCGTACGCAACACGGGACCAAGGTGGCAATCCTCGCGCATCATCCGTGGGTCGCCTTCGAAGTCGACAAGGTCGACACGCTGGTTTCCTGGCAGAGTGTGGTGGTGCGCGGTCGCGTCGAGTTTCCCGATCCCGAGGGCGGCGCGCGCGACCAGGCACGGTATGCGGCCGGCGTGTCGGCTTTTCGCGACTTGGTGCCCGAGGCATTCACCTCGGACGACCCGACCCCCGAACGCGATCTCGTGTTCGTGCTCCCCGTGGCCGAGTGCGAAGGGCGCGCCGCCAGCCCGCGGGAACGCTGATGGCGAACGATGTCGCGTTGGCGTTGCGCGCGTCGCCCGTATCCGGTGGCGAGCACGTCGCGCTCGGCAGCAAGGCGGCCCGCATGGAGAACGCGCCGGCCAAGAAGGTGCTCGAGGCCGCAACGCGGGGGCTCCTGTCGCGCTTGGCGGAGTTGCAGGAGGCGTTTCATGCCGATGGCCGATACGCGTTGCTGCTGGTGTTGCAAGGGCGCGATGCGTCGGGCAAGGATGGCGTCATCAAGTCGGTATACGGGGCGTTCAATCCCACGGGCGTGCACGTGGCCGCCTTCGGACCGCCCTCGACGCTCGAGCGACAACACGATTTCCTCTGGCGCGTCCATCACGTGGTGCCGCCGCGCGGAAAGATCGGCGTGTTCAACCGGTCGCATTACGAGGACGTACTGGCCGTGCGCGTCCGGAAGCTCGCACCGGAAGCCGTGTGGCAGGCGCGCTATGCCCAGATCAATCACTTCGAGCAGATGCTGCATGAGAACGGTGTCGTCATTCGCAAGTGCTTCCTGCATATTTCGCGGGAGGCGCAGCGTGAGCGATTGCTGGCCCGTCTGGAAGATCCGCACAAGAACTGGAAGTTTCGGCTCGAGGACCTCGACGACCGCGCGCTGTGGGACGAGTATACCGAGGCCTATCGGGACGCGCTGTCGAAATGCAGTACACCAGACGCGCCGTGGTACGTGATCCCGGCCGACGAAAGGGTCGTGCGCAATTACCTGGTCGCTCGCATGCTGGTCGACACGCTGGAAGCGCTGAACCCCACCTACCCGGCGATGCAGCCGGCGGTGCGCGACGCGGCTCGGCTTTTCAAGTAACCCAAGCGTGCCCCTCCCGACCATGATGCCCACGTGGTGCCGGCTCGTCATCGGCCTCCTCGGTACGCTCGTGGCAGCGGTGCCATCGCGCCTGTCGTCGCAGCCCGCCCCGACATCTGGTGCGAGATCCATGTGGCAGGTGATCCCCGACGGCACGCGCCTGCAGGTCTTCGCCGAACGGCGGTTCGATGCGGCGTCGGGATTGCGTGCGTCGACGGTATTCGCGATGGAACTGGACCGCAGTGGCATCCCGTGGATTGGTGCCGATGACGGGCTCTATTCGTACGTGAGCGGGCAGTGGCGTCGCGAGCGGGTGCCGTCAGGCTTCGAGTACCAGCAGGTGCGGTCGTTGCTGATGCAGGGCGACGGCGGCCGGTGGATCGGAACGCGTCGGGGCCTGCTCTATCAGGCGCGCGGGGGCGAGTGGCGGGTTTTTGGCGAATCCGATGGGCTCGCGGGCGCCGTCGTCTTCAGCCTAACGGAGACGTCCGCGATCGATGCGTCGCCGCGCATCGTGGCTGGTACCTCGACGGGGGTCTCGTACTTCAATGGATCACGCTTCGTTCCGATGGCGTTGCCGTCGTCAATGGTGGCCGTCGGGATGATGGTGGCGCCTGGTACCGCCATCGATGGTACGCCGGAACTGTGGGCCGCGAGTTCTTCTGGCGGGCTCGCGGTATGGCATGGTGGGCGGTGGTCGCTCTATACGGCTGCGCAGGGGTTGGATCTCCCTGATGTCCAGTTCGTGCTTCCGGTGAGCGGCGAGCGCGGGGGGCAGATCTATGCATCCGGATCCACGGGCGTTTTCGTGCTCGATCGCGCGGCGGGACGCGAGCGGTTCGCGCGCGTGGCGGGGTCACCTCCTCAGGTCTATCGGCTTGCACAGGTCCACGCGGGCGACGAGCGTCGGGAGCTGTGGGCGGGCACCCGAGACGGCGCCATTTTCCGGCTGCGCGATGGACGGTGGACGTCGCTTGCCACGAGTGTTGCTGGCCAGGACGCGACAATCACCTTGCTCGAGAGCGTACCCGGCCATGGCGGGGGCACTGCGGTGTATGTCTCGGCGCGCAGCCGGTATCTCGTGCGCCTTTCGCAAGGTGTCGCTGGTACCCTCCGTATGTCCCCGGAGCCCTCGGCCTCGTCGATCAGCGCCCTGTTTGCCGAAGGCGGTCCCAAGGGGCGAGACGCGCTGTGGCTCGGGACGCACGATCAGGACCTCGTGCATGTGGCGTCCGACGGGCGCCGCACGCGCTATGTCATCGGGTCGGCCGATCGCCGCCGCGTGCCCACCGCCATTCGCCGCGTGTCCTTCGCCGCGCCAGGGGCCGCCGCCGCTGCCGCCACGGGGGACATCGTCGTGCTCGCCGACAGCGTGCCGTGGCGACAGCGCGGCAACGTGTTCGTCCGCGCCGACCACGGACTTGAAGATGTGCGTACGCTGCAGGTGGAACGGCTCCTGCTCCCCGATGGCCAGAGCGCTCTCCTTGCGGCGACCACGCGCGGCGTGCGACGCTGGAACGGCGCGAGATGGGAGCCCCTCTGGCCGGCCCTCACGGATACGATTACCGCCCTGTCGCAGGGGCGCGACGGTGGCGTGCCGGTCGTGTATCTTGGCGGCCGTCATCTCGTACACGTGATGCGCGTCGACGGCCCGCGCCACGAATTGTTCACGGGAATGGTGATGCCCGGCGTGGGCGCGGGTGCCGTCCGCCGCATCTGCACGGTGACCTCGGCGGGACAGTCGCTGGTGTTTGCGCTCGACGACGACCACGGCATTGTATGGCGGGCGGAACGGAGCGGTGGGTGGAAGGCGCTGCCGGTTCCCCTGACGCGTGCACTCGGTAGCCTTGGCGTGACCGATCTGGCATGCCTTGGCGATGGACGTGTCGTGGCCGCCACGTATACGGGGGTGTCGGTCTTCGACGTTGCCGCGCCCGTACCGGATCGGTGGAGGGTCTTCACGCAGGTCTCCGATGCCGACGGACTGCCAGCCAATGGTGTGGTGAGCGTTGGGGCGGCGGGTGCGCCGAACCTTGTCTGGGTGGGAACGGCGAATGGGGTTGGCCTTGTCGATGTTGCGCGCGCGGCGTTCCCGCCGCCGGCGCGACTCACCCTGCGTGTGGTGTCGGCGTCGCAGGGGCGTCACGTGGCGGATGGCGACGAACTCGGCCCCGAACAGAACAACGTCCATGTCGATCCGATGCTGCTCACGTTCCACCGCGAAGAGCTGACCCGGTATCGCGTACGCTTGCGCGGCACCCCGCCATGGCCGTCGCCCACCGCCGACATCAGCAATGATCCCGTCGATGGCGAACTGATCGACGTGGCCAGTCGGTACTACCACGACCTCGCGCCAGGCCGGTACGTGCTCTCGGTGTGGGCCTACGATTGGGCCGGGCGTGAGTACGGGCCGGTACAGCACCGCTTTTCCGTGCTCACGCCAATGTGGAGAACGTGGCCCGCCCTCGTGCTGTCTCTTGCGTCGGTGGGGTGGCTGCTCACGATGGCCTATCGCTGGCGCGTCCGCGCCATTCGCGAAAGCGATGCGCAGCTGCTGGCCAGCGAACGTCGCGCCCGCGACAGCGAAGGCCGCTTCCGCGCCATCTTCGAGCAGGCGCACGACGGGCACCTGTTGCTCGAGGACGGTCGCGTGCAAGCGAGCAACGCCGTGGCGGCGCGATTGGTCGGAGCGGCGTCCCCGAAGGAGTTGCAGGGACGCACGGTGGGCGACGTGTTCGGCCACGAGGCCAACGCCAGCGGGCTCCGCGTATCGGGCGAATGGGCGATCAGGGCGAACGGGACCGTGGTGCCGGTGCACTACACCATTACCGAGGTTCCCTCGGCCGATCGGGTGCTGCAGCACGTCGTGATCCGGGACCTGACGGAAGTGCGTCAGGCGGAAAGCGAACGGGCATGGTTCCAGTCGCAGGTGCGCGAGGCCCAGAAGCTCGAGTCGTTGGGGACGCTCGCGGGCGGCGTCGCGCACGACTTCAACAACCTGCTCGGCGTCATTCGTGGGAATGCCGAACTGGCCCGCACGGCGCTGCGCCGAGGACGCGGCAACGACGACCACCTTGGCGCCATTCTCGACGCGTCCGACCGGGCCCGCGATATCGTCCGCCAGATTCTCACGTTTTCGCGGCGTTCGACGCCGACGCGCGAGTACGTCAATCTCTCGCGTCTGGTGCTCGATTTGCTGCCGTTGCTGCGGCGCATGGTGCCGCGCACCGTACAGCTTGCGATCGAAGGCGCAGACGACGCGCATGTGCTCATGGGGGATCCAACGCAGTTGCAGCAGCTGCTGCTCAATCTGGTGTCGAATGCCGAGTACGCCATGCGCCACTCCACGAACGGCGTGCTGACGCTTTCGTTGTCGTCACGAGAGGTACCTGACGATCAGCCGGTTCCGCACGGTGCGGTGGTGGTCTTGCGGGTTCGTGATACCGGCGCCGGCATGAGCGAGGAGGTCCGGTCGCGCATCTTCGAGCCGTTTTTCACCACGAAGCCAACGGGGGAAGGCACCGGGCTTGGCATGGCCGTGTTGCACGGGATCGTGGTGTCGCACGCGGGGCGCGCGGACGTGTACAGCGAAGAGGGGAAGGGGTCGGTGTTCGAGCTGCGGTTCCCGCAGGCCGTGATCGAAGGGTTGTGGGATGAGGGTTTGAGTCCGTCGGATATGGAAGCCACCGACGAAGAGCTGGAGCCGGAGCCGATGGGTGTGGTTCCCGACGTCGCGGGGGAGGACGGGAAGACGGACGTTTTGGAAGAGAGTCCGTTTGCGGGGACGACGATCGTGGTGGTCGACGATGAACCGTCGGTGGCGACGGTGGTGGAGCGCGCGCTGCAGCACTTCGGCCATCTCGTGCATGTGTTCAACGCGCCGGAGGCGGCGCTGCAGTTCATCCGGCAGCAGCCGTCTTCGGTGGACCTGCTCATCACCGATCAGACCATGCCGGGGATGACCGGCGATCTGCTGGCGGAAGCGGTGCATGCGTTGCGGAGCGACTTGCCGGTGCTGATTCTCACGGGGTTCAGCCATCGTCTCACCCCCGAACGCATTGCCGCGTCGGGGGCGCACGCGGTGTTGCTGAAGCCGGTGGAGCTAGCGGAGCTGAAGCGGCGGGTGGATGCTGCGCTGTCGACGATACGGCGGTAGCGGTCGGTCGAACCGCCGGATGGTGGAGGTGAGGTGGAGGTAGCGGTGGCAACCTTGGGGCGGGGGCTGGTCTGGGAGCGTTCTTGGGGTTATGATCGTTGGTCTGTACGCGGGGTGTTTCACCGCGACGGGACGTAGCGCAGCCCGGTAGCGCACCTGAATGGGGTTCAGGGGGTCGCGGGTTCGAATCCCGCCGTCCCGACTGTATAAGAGAAAGCCCGGCAAGGACTTACATCCTGCCGGGCTTTGTCGTTTCTAGCGGTTTTTTCGTGACGGGAATGCCGGGGAACAACCGGGGACAATCCCGACCGTCAGATACTCCCGCCACGTACTAGCAAAGCCCCGCGCCTCGGCTGCACCTTCCCACCGGATCAGTTGTTGCACTGACGCCTTTCTTCTCCCCGCCTCAGTCGTCCTAGTAGTGAGCATCAAAGAGGTTATTTCAGAGCTAAACCGTGTGGTAACCGACGGCCTCGTAGCCAAGTACGCCATCGGTGGTGCCGTGGCCGCGCAGGCTTACATCGAGACGTCCTCTACCGAGGACATCGATGCGTTTGTGGTTATCGCAGGAGATGAAGGTAGAGGCCTAACGCCTCTATCGCGTGTTTGGGCTGACCTTGTTGCTCACGGTGCGAAGCAGGACGGACTTTACCTAATCATCGGCGATTGGCCTCTTCAGCTTCTCGTAAGCGATGGCCAGCTCTACTTGGAGGCGATTGAGACCGCCCAACCTCTCGACTTCGACGGTCAGAGTGCGTTCGTGATGATGCCTGAGTATCTCGCGGCAATCGCACTAAAGACTGGTCGCTCGAAGGATTATCAGCGTGTCGCTGAGTTCATTCGCCAAGGCTCCACAACCACTGAAACGGTTGCTGAGCTCGTTGGGCGATTCGCGCTTCAAGATGCATGGAGCAGGTACTTAACTCGTTTCCCAGCAGACGATGCCAACAGTTGATTGGGACAGCGTCAAGAAGTCAAAAGATGAGTATCGAGAACGCGTAAGGTCGCGCTCGTTCGAGGAGAAGTTGCGGACCTTAGAGCGACTCCGTGAACGTGAAGCGCAGCTTCGTAAGTTGAGAAGAAGAAAGAGCGATTCAACATCGGCACGCTCGATACTGATCTTGGGGAACGCTGATGATAGTGCCGGTCAGGCAATCGGCAGTTCGAAGCTCGTTGTTCTAGGTGCAAACGCGACTTTCATTTCGTCCGTGATTACAAGGGACGCGGCCAGTGTAAGTGCGACGCGGACCGTTTTGTTTACGCGAGAAGTGAAGAAGCCGTGAGTGTTTCGATTCAGTCGTGCATCGTGTGCGACATGATTCGCCCAGAAATAAACGGCAAGCTCATGATTTTGGGCTTCCTGGGCGTGTGTCCGTATGTAGACATCAGGTTGCCCAGACTCGATAGGCCGACACCGCTAACGTTCTTGCTAAGCGGTCACCTAGATGGGAAAGTCGACACCTTCGCTGTGGAAATCTTGAGCGAGAAGGATGGTGTGTCCGTCGCGTCAACTCGCGAGGGACAGATCGGTTTTGCAGAGACGACGGGTGCGATAAATGTCGCCCCAACTCTTCTGGTGACGTTCGGTCGACCAGGGGGCTTTATGGTCCGGTGTCTGGCTGACGGGCGCGAGTGCTACACCGGGAAACTCACGGTTGCTCAGGGTGAGGCATCTGCTGGATGAGCCAACTGCGCACCTAAGGAAAGTCTGAACAGGTAGGAATCGCGGGCAGTGTGGATAAACTCAGCGTCAGCGGGCGCCGACAGGCGCTCGACTGACCGCGTGCACGGCTCGTCGCGCCCCATTCACGGGGC
>VYKS01000626.1_pt1 | contig 10109 bp, 7 predicted proteins | sample 5114511 | NCBI WGS metagenome assembly VYKS01 (sample SAMN12291795, study PRJNA351875) | freshwater metagenome | isolation source: freshwater lake | place: USA: Michigan, Gull Lake | collected 2011-07-05 | reverse complement strand
CAGGCCGGCGGCCTTGGTCGCGGTCGGCAGGCCGGCCAGCGTGGTTGCGGCGGTGCGGGCGCGATTGCCCATGGTGGCGATCAGAATCTGCGCATGGTCTTCCATGCTGCCCGGCTATCACGCCGCGCGCGCAAAGTCCCTATCGCGCGCGCTTTTCCGAACTGATAGAACAGCTTCATGGGGGAATTCGACGCAGCCGGTGATCTGGTCACGGGGACATTGCTTGGCCGTGCGGTCGAGCGGACGGGGGCACATGGTGGCGAGGGGCATGGCGGTATCTGTCTGAATTGCGGGACGGATCTGCTCGGCCCGCATTGCCATCGCTGCGGGCAGGTCGGGCATGTCCACCGCACGATCGGCGCGATCTGGCACGAAATCCTGCATGGCGTCGTGCATTTCGAGGGCAAGCTGTGGAACACGCTGCCGCTGCTGACCTTTCGCCCCGGTGAGCTGACTCGCCGCTACATCTTCGGCGAGCGCGCGCATTTCGTGTCGCCGATGGCGATGTTCCTGTTTTCGGTCTTCACCATGTTCGCGGTGATGCAGATCATGGGCGTGTCGCCCCCGGCCGAGGTCGGCAGCAAGGCCCAGTTCGAAAGCGGCCTTCAATATGCGCGGCAGAACACCGAAAACGCGATCGCCGACCTGCGCGAAGCGCGCGCGCAGGCCGAGCCGGGCAGCGCGCGCGCCGCGAAACTCGACCGGCAAATCGGCAAGCTGTCCGAGGATCTGGAGGAGTTCAAGCGCATCCCCACCAAGCTGAGCGGGCAGGGGCTGCCATCCGGCGTGAAAACCGGATGGCCGCGGCTGGACAAGGGGATCGAAAAGGCGGGGAAGAACCCCGGTCTCGCGCTCTACAAGCTGCAGACCAACAGCTACAAGTTCAGCTGGGCGCTGATCCCGTTGTCGATCCCGTTCGTGTGGCTGCTGTTCCTGTGGAAGCGGCAGTACAAGGGTTACGACCATGCGGTCTTCGTGACCTATTCGCTCGCCTTCATGTCATTGCTGTTCATCGGCCTGATGATCGCATCGGCGCTGGGGGTCGGCGGCGATGTGATCGCGCTGGTCGCGCTGATCGCCCCGCCGGTGCACATCTTCTTTCAGATGAAGGGTGCCTATCGCCTGCGCTGGTGGAGCGCCGGGCTGCGCACGTTCGTGCTGCTGCACCTCATCACCTTCGTCGTGCTGATCTTCAGCCTGTTGCTGCTGGGGCTTGGCCTGCTCGGCTGACGTTCAACCCTTGCAGGGGAAGCGGCGCTTCATCATCGCGTAAAAGGCCGATTTGACGCTCATGCTGCGCTGGGTCGTCGGAATTTTCTCGAACTCGGCGAGGATCTCGTTGCTGCCGATCTTGGCCTTGCCCTTCGGCGGCGGGCAGCTGTGCGGCTTGCGCCCAGCGGCGCTCGCGGCAGCAAGGTCGGCGCGATAGGCGTCCGACGCGCGCTCGACTTCGGTGCGCAGCAACTTGATGTCCGACGAACCGAGCGCGAGAAAGCCCTTGGCCTTGAGCGCATTCGCCTTGGCCAGAAATTCGGCGACGCTCATCGCCTGTGCGCTTGCCGGAAGTACCAACGCTGCACTCGCAACCACTGCCAGAATCGTTCGCATCCACACCCTCCCTTGATCCCGCAACACAACACGACAAGCCGCTTGAACGCCATATGAATTCGTCTGCTTCACAGGCGCGCGCGGCAGGTTAGAGTCGCCGCGATTCGGCGGGGGACTGCGTAACATGATTATCGGTATCGACCTCGGCACCACGAACAGTGCCGCGGCGGTCTTTCGCGACGGGGCGGCGGAGCTGATTCCCAATCGGCTGGGCCATTTCCTCACCCCCTCGGCGGTCAGCATCGACACCAATGGCGACGTCATCACCGGGCTTGCCGCGCGCGAGCGGATGGCGAGCCATCCCGACACGACGGTGACGGCGTTCAAACGCTATATGGGCACGCAGCGCACGACCCGGCTGGGCAAGCGCAGCTTCGCGCCGGAGGAACTGTCCGCGCTGGTGCTGCGCAGCCTGAAGGCCGATGCCGAGGCATTTCTGGGGCAGGAGGTGACCGAGGCGGTGATCACCGTCCCGGCCTATTTCAACGACAAGCAGCGCAAGGCAACGCACCGCGCAGGCGAGCTGGCGGGGCTGAAGGTCGAGCGGCTGGTCAACGAACCGACCGCCGCCGCGCTCGCCTATGGCATCCACCAGCTCGCCGATGAATCGCGTTTCTTGGTGTTCGACCTGGGCGGCGGCACGTTCGACGTGTCGATCGTCGAGATTTTCGAAGGGATCATCGAAGTTCGCGCCTCGACCGGCGACAATCATCTGGGCGGGGAGGACTTCAACGAACTGCTGGTCGCCCTGATGCGCGACGCGCACGCCACTGCGTTCGGCAATGCCGGGCGCGGCGACGATGCGCTGCACCAGAAGCTCCGCGAAGCCGCCGAACGCGCGCGCCGGGCGCTGAGCAGCGCGGGTGAGGCGGAGATGCGGATCGTGTGGAACGATGCCGAGTATCGCCACACCATCACCGCCGCCGCATTCGAAGAGGCGGCCAAGCCTTTGATCGACCGGCTGCGCGAACCCGTGCTGCGGTCGATGCGCGATTCGGGGATCAAGAGTGCGGAGCTGTCCGAGATCATCCTGATCGGAGGCGCGACGCGGATGCCGCTGGTGCGCAGCGCAGTAACGCGGATGTTCGGCCGCTTCCCCAATGCGACGGTCAACCCGGACGAGGCGGTGGCGCTGGGCGCGGCGGTGCAGGCGGGGCTGAAGTCGCGCGATTCGGCGTTGAAGGAAGTCGTCGTCACCGATGTCTGCCCCTATTCGCTCGGCGTCGGCGTGGCGCGGCGCTTGCCCGGCGGGGGGATCGAGGATGGGCTGTTCGCGCCGATCATCGAACGCGGCACGGTCATCCCGGCGAGCCGCGAGCATCGCTTCAGCACGATGCACAACAACCAGACCGTGGTCGAATTCGGCATTTATCAGGGCGAAGCGCGGCTGGTGCGCGACAATGTCGAGATCGGCAACACCAAGGTTCAGGTACCGCGCGCACCGGCGGGGCAGGCGATCGATGTGCGCTTTTCCTATGATGTGTCGGGGTTGCTGGAGGTGGATATTCTGGTGCCCGAAACGGGGCAGCGGGTCAGCCTGACGATCAACGACGGCAATGTCGCCGATCCGGCGGCGCTGGAAAAGGCACGTGCGGCGCTGGCGGGGCTGAAGGTGCATCCGCGCGACGAGGCGGAGAACAAGGCGGCGATCGCGCGCGGTGAGAAATGCTTCGAGAATTTCCTGGGCGAGCAGCGTTACTGGGTGGACGAAGCGCTGTCGCGCTTCATCGCCGCGCTGGAAACGCAGGACCCGCGCGTGATCGAGACCGCGCGCAAGGAACTCCACGCAGTGCTCGATCAGCTTGAGGGCGAGACCTTTTTGTGAGGCGCTGGTGGAAGGTGCTGGGCGTCCCGCGCGGGAGCGACCGCGCGACCATCCGCCGCGCCTATGCCGCGAAGCTCAAGGTCACCAATCCCGAGGATGACGCCACCGGCTTCAAGGAGTTGCGCGCGGCTTATGAAGAGGCGCTGAGCTGGGTCGATTACCAGCAGTTCGACGATTGGGACGATGAAGAGGACGACGCGGCAACGGAGACTGCTCGCGCCGGGCTGACGCTCACCCCGGTTTGGGAGGAGAACGCGCCCGATAGCGATACGCTGCCCGAGGCGGAGCCGCTGCCGCCCCCGGAACCCGACCCGCTGGAGGTCGAGCGCGCGGCGGATGCGGCGGAGTTCGAGCGGCGCTTTGCCGAGCTGGAATCCGGACTGCGCGGGCCGTGGTTCAAGGATCGCGACGGCATCCGCGCCGCATTTGACGCAGTGATGGCCGCCCCCGCCCTGATCGAACTCGACCGGCGCGCCTATGCCGAATACCGGATCGCCGCGCTGATCGCCGACACGATCCCGCGCAGCGACGCGATCCTGCGTGAGGCGATGGCGGTGTTCGGCTGGGAGGGGGAGGGCAACCACCCGCCCGCCGTGTGGGCGCTGCGCGCGCGGCTCGACGAATGGCGGCTGATCGCATCGTTCGGGCGCGGCCATGCGCTGGAGCGCGGCTGGCGCGCGCTGATCGACGGCAAGTCGCCGAGCTGGCTGCGGCGGCTGCGCGCGCTGCGTCCCGGAACGGCGGGCCAAGTGCGCCGGCTGTTCGATCTGGCCGATTATGACGTGCCGGGGATCGCGCACAGCTTTCACCCCAAGGCAGCCGAGTGGTGGCGTGCGCATCTGGACGCGCCGCGCTTCGGATCGGTCGAGGTGGCGCTGCTGCTGCTCGGTGGAGTGGTGGCGGCGCTGTTCGGCGTGCTGGGCGCGACGCCTGCGGTGCGGTTATGGGGTGCGGTGGGGGCAGGCGTCGGCGGCATTGTGCTGTCGCTGGCGCATTGGCGGTTCGTCACGCCGATGCGCTGGCGCGCGGCGCGGCAGGGCGCGGTGCGGTCGCGCGGTGCAGGCTGGCGGTTGGGGCTGTGGCTGGTGCTGACAGCCGCGACCATCGGCGCGCCAGCGACGCCGTTGATCGCCTGGGGGCTGGGTGCGGCTTTCTTGATCCTTTCAGTCGCCATCGTCATTTGCGACGGCACCGAGGAGAATGCTGCGCTTGGCTGGCAGCGGATCGTCGTCCTTATGGTCGCGGGTGCGTTCATCGGGCCGGCGTTCTTCGCGATGACCTTGGGGGAGCAGGCGCTGGTGATCCTGTTCGGCCTGTCCGCCGGATGGATCGGATCATCTGCGCGCGGCACGATCGCGCGGCTGATCTCGCCGCGACCGGTGCTGATTGCGCTCGGTATCATGGTTGCGCTGATCGTCGGCGCGATCGTGCGCAGCGACTGGATGCCCGGCACGCCGTTGATCGCCTGGGGCGCGGCGGCGGGGACGTCACTGGTGCTGATGAGCGGGCTGCGCGCGGGCGATCCTGACGGGCGCGGCAGCGGGGTTGCGGCGCTGGCGAACATGCTGCTGTGGGCGATCGTGATCGTCGCGGCGGTCATGTCGGTGCCGGAGCGGCAGAAGGACGGCGCAGCGCTGCCGCCGCCGATTTCGGTCGTTCCCGCTGATCCGATGAAGGCGCTGGAAGCGTCCGAGCCCGGGTTCCGTGCGCTCAAGACCGGCAACCCCAAGCTCTATGACGCGGTCGCCGCGATCCGGAAGAACATGGCGGCGGGGACGCGGAACGCGGACGAGGGGTATCGTGCGATCGATGCGCTGGTGAACCAGGCCTATCAGACGCGCCTGCCGCTGGTCGGATCGGCGCTGATCGCGGCCGAGATGGACATCCGCCTCGCCCGGCTGCGCGAGCTGCGCAAGGCGGATGTGCGCGCCTGTGCCGGGGAGCGCGACATCGACGGTAAGGTGCTGAGCCGGGAGTTCCGTCAGCGGCATTATGCCCATGCGCTGCAGGTGGCGGGGGCACCGCTGCTGAACTTGGGTGAGCTGGGCAAGGGTGAACTGAGCAAGGGCCGCGAAATGCCGTCGGTGGAGCTGGTGCGTGAGCTGGGTCAGGGGCGCGAGGTGCCGCTGATGGAGCTGCTGCAGACCGCGACCAACGGCGACGTGGCTGCCGCGAAAAAGCTGGCGGACGCGCTGGAGGGCAAGGATCCGGCCGCCAAGTGCGATGCGCGTATCGTGATGCTGGAGGCGTTGGTGGCGCTGGACGATGTCGATATCGCCCGGACGATGCGGACGGGACTGACCGAACGGGCCAAGGCAGAGGCTGAAGGAAAGTGACGAAACCCCGTTTGCCCTGAGCTTGTCGAAGGGCGGTTCCGGACCTTGGTTGGAGTAGGGTTTCCGCTCTCGGTAGGACGGAAAGCGGCCCTTCGACAAGCTCAGGGCAAACGGCTGAAATGCCGGCCCTTCAAGTGGAGGAAAAAGCCCCCTCCCACCTTGGGGAGGGGCCTTATGGCGTTACGCCCCCTGCGGGGCGGGGTTGCCGAACGGGCCCTTCGGACGGCGGGTCTTGGGGATCGAAGTTCCGGTGACCGGAACCGGGCCCTTGGTCGCCGACGCATCGGGACGCCCGATATCGCCGTCGCTCAGCAGCTTCTTGATCTCCTCGCCCGACAGCGTCTCATATTCAAGCAGCGCGCCGGCCAGCGTGTGCAGCTGGTCGATATGCTCGGTCAGCACGTCGCGCGCACGCTTGAGGCCGCCTTCGACCGTCGCCTTGATTTCATGATCGATCAGCTGCTGGGTCTCGTTCGACATGTGCCGCGGTTGCGAGGCCGAATAGCCGAGGAAGCTCTCACCCTCGGGCTGCGAATATTCGACCGGGCCGAGCTTGTCCGACATGCCCCACTTGGTGATCATGTCGCGGGCGAGGCCTGTGGCGTACTGAATGTCGCCGCTCGCGCCAGACGAAACCTTGTCATAGCCAAAGATGATTTCTTCGGCCACGCGCCCGCCCATGGCGACGGCAAGGTTCGCGTACATCTTGTCGCGGTGATACGAATAGCTGTCGCGCTCCGGCAGGCGCATGACCATGCCCAGCGCGCGACCGCGCGGGATGATCGTCGCCTTGTGGATCGGGTCCGATGCCGGTTCGTGCAGCGAGACGATTGCGTGACCGGCCTCATGATAGGCGGTCATCCGCTTCTCATCGTCGGTCATCACCATCGAACGCCGCTCGGCGCCCATCATCACCTTGTCCTTGGCATCCTCAAACTCGCTCATCGCGACGAGACGCTTGCCCTTGCGCGCCGCCATCAGCGCGGCTTCGTTGACGAGGTTGGCGAGGTCGGCGCCCGAGAAGCCCGGCGTGCCGCGCGCAATCACGCGGGCATCGACGTCCGGTGCCAGCGGCACCTTCTTCATATGGACCTGCAGGATCTTCACGCGGCCTTCGATATCCGGGCGCGGCACGACGACCTGACGGTCGAAGCGGCCCGGACGCAGCAGCGCGGGATCGAGCACGTCGGGACGGTTGGTCGCCGCGACGATGATGATGCCTTCATTGGCCTCGAAGCCGTCCATCTCGACCAGCAGCTGGTTCAGCGTCTGTTCGCGCTCGTCATTGCCATTGCCCAGGCCCGCGCCGCGATGGCGACCGACCGCGTCGATTTCGTCGATGAAGACGATGCACGGCGCGCTCTTCTTGGCCTGTTCGAACATGTCGCGCACGCGGCTCGCGCCGACGCCGACGAACATCTCGACGAAGTCCGAGCCGGAGATGGTGAAGAACGGCACACCGGCCTCACCCGCGATTGCGCGGGCGAGCAAAGTCTTGCCGGTGCCGGGCGAGCCGACCAGCAGCGCGCCCTTCGGGATCTTGCCGCCAAGGCGAGCGAACTTGCTCGGGTCCTTGAGGAACTCGACCACTTCCTCCAGCTCCTCGCGCGCTTCGTCGATGCCGGCGACGTCGTCGAACGTGACCTTGCCTTCCTTCTGGGTCAGCAGCTTTGCGCGCGACTTGCCAAAGCCCATCGCGCCCGAGCCGGAGCCCTTCTGCATCTGGCGCAGCACGAAAAAGGCGATGCCGAGGAACAGCAGGAACGGGAGCGCCTGGACCAGCACATATTGCCAGATCGACGGGCCTTCCTCCGGTCGCGCGCTGATCGTCACGCCCTGCTTGCGCAGTGTCGGGATCAGTTCGGGATTGGGGACGGCATTGGTGCGGAACTTCGCATCGCTCGACAGCGTGCCGGTGATCACGTTGCCCGCGACATTGACCTCCTTGACCTTGCCCTGTTCGACATTGTCGAGGAATTCGGAATAGGCGATCGTCGTGCCGGTCGCCGCGCTGTTGGGCATGCCCATCAGGTTCACGAACAGCGCCAGCGCTGCCAGGATGCCGACCCACACCAGCAGGCTCTTCATCCAGGGATTGCCGTTATTCTCGGGGCCGGGAGTCTTGTTGTCGTCGCTCATGGGTCGAATGCACCTTCCTCAGCGCACAAGATAGGCGGTCGCAGGTTAATGGCAATGGAACAGCTTCGATCAGAGTGATCGACGCGGCGGGGCGGGGCGGAAGTGCCAGATTTCGCCTTTTGCGGTCGCCATGACCCCGGCCTGGGTGGCGCCCGAACTGCTTTCGAGTGCGTCGAGCAGCGATTCGATGTTGGTCGAGTCGCTCCAGTTGCCCTCGGTCACACCCTCGATCAATCGGACATAGCCGATCGCGTCGCGCGCGAGCCTGCGCCGCAGTTCGCGCGGCAGTCCGCTCATATCGATGCGCCGTTCCGCCACATCGCTCGCGAGCGTCCGCTCACGCCCCACCCAGTCCATCATCGCGGCCAGAGCGGCATCGCTTTCTCCGCAAATCCGCGCGGATCGCGCCAGTGCGACCGGATCGAGCCACGGATTGTGCGCAAGAAGCTGACGCATGCGGACGCGATCGAAGCGGTCGTCCGCATTGCTTGGATCATCGACAAACGGGATTGCGGCGTGCTCGGCAATCGCGCGCAGCTCGTCGCGCCGCCAGTCGAGCAAGGGGCGCACGATCGTGACGTCATCAACGTCTGCGACCGCCGCCACGCCAGCCTTCGGATAGCCCTTGTGCCAGCGGTGCCGTTCCCAGCGCCAAACCGTGCGGATGCCGCCAAGACCTCCTGGGCCCGATCCGCGACGCGCGCGCATGAGGAAGGTCTCTGCCTGATCGTCGCAGTGATGCGCGGTCAGCAGCGCATGGGCACCCGTTTCGAGGGTCCATTGGCCGAGCAGATCATAGCGCAGGTGGCGCGCATCCGCCTGCACATTCGACCGAAAGATGCCCCGCGGCGGCCGGAGGGTCGCGTGCGGAATACCAGCCGTCGAGCACCAATCGGCGACCATCCGTGCCTCATCGGCACTGGCGGGTCGCAACCGATGATCGACGGTTGCCGCGGAAACGCGTGTCGGAAAGGCGGCATGGGCCAATGCGAGCATGGCCATACTGTCCGGGCCGCCCGACACCGCGAGGGCCAGCGTTCCGTCAATCGGCTTCCCGAGAGCCGCCTCCAGATCGCGCCGAAACCGCTCGACCCAGGCCGGGTCGAGCGGGTTCAGCGCGTCAGCGGCACTTGCTGGCGGAACGGCCGGTGGCGACATCCATCTTCATCGCTTCGGAGAGGCGGTCGCCATAGACCTGGGTCAGCTCATCATAGACCTTGCAGACCTCGCTCGCCGGCTTCTTCATCTTCACCAGCGCCTGCGCGAGGTAATAGAGCGAGTCCGGCGCGCGCTCGCCATTGGGCATCTTCTGATAATTTTCGAAGAAGGCGGTCGCGGCGAGCGCGGGCTTGTTCTGGTCGAGCAATGCGCGGCCGAGCAGGTTCTGCGCATAGCTGGCGCGGCGGTGCTTGGGATATTTCTGCACCACGCTGCGCAGTTCGACGATCGCCTTGTCATACTGCTTCGCCTGCCACAGGCGGAAGCCATAGGTGTAGGCGTCTTCGGCCGCATCGCCCGTGTTCGGGCGCTCGATCCCGGCCACCGGCGTGGTCGGTATCGGCGCGGTGGTGGTCGGTGGGGGCGTGGTCGGGCGCGGCGTCGTGGGACGCGGGGTCGTCACCGGCGTCGTGCCGATCCCGGTGACCGGAGCGGTGCCGCCGACCGTCGAAGCGCCATCCTCCAGCGCCTTCAACCGCGCATCGGTCGAGCGCTTATAGGCGGTGAACGCCTCTTCAAGCTGGCGCAGACGATACTGGTTCTGCTCGATCTGGCCGGTCAGCACGGACTGTTGGGATTCGAGCGCACTGACGCGTGCGGTCAGGTCGCTGACCACGCCGCTCGCCGGAATGCCGGGGGCAGGGCCGCTGCGGTCGGGGGCGGTGATCTGCGGCTCGACAGTCTGGCCCGCGCCGCCCGGGAATACCTTGCGCTGCACGGCGCGCATCTCGCGCTCCAGCCGGTCGACCCGGCCCTCGATCCCGTCGCGGCTGGTCTGCGCTACTACCGGCATGGCGATCGACGCCATCCCCGCCAGCACCACCGCCATCGCCGCACTCTTGTTCAGAAACCGCATGTCATTCCCCACCCGCGTACGCTTCGCTCAACTCGTTATAGCATCATTCACTGTATTGCCGATGCTGACCCCAGCCTTAAGCATCCGGCGCGGCGGTAGCCACCGGGGCCGGAGTCGGCTGCGGCGC
>VYKS01000625.1_pt1 | contig 10117 bp, 7 predicted proteins | sample 5114511 | NCBI WGS metagenome assembly VYKS01 (sample SAMN12291795, study PRJNA351875) | freshwater metagenome | isolation source: freshwater lake | place: USA: Michigan, Gull Lake | collected 2011-07-05 | reverse complement strand
GGGCAATCATCGACATCAATTGCCGCAGTTTTTTGCCCAAGTGATACCAATCTAAAATAATCAACAATCCCGTAAAGATGCTGAACAGTCTGCCTCGAATGTCGCGAGCACCATCTGTAATCGCCACGATATTTAAGGGTGATGCCGTGGGTTTGTAAATTTGTATAACTTTGGCTTTAATGACCTCTATGCTATAGGTTTGACTCCTACCTTTGCCAATAACTTTGCCTTCATCATCTCGGATAATCACTTCAATACTTGCCATACATAAACTTTTCTCAATTGCTCTCAATTGCTTAGGTTAGTTAGCCTCATTTTACTATTTGGACTAGAATCACTTTATCACCAGAAAATTTACAGATGGCTATTATTTGTCCTTACCTCCTTACCTTAGTAATTGGTTGTTTTTTAATATGTGATGTTAGAAATTTAGGCGATCGCATATCCAGTGTAAGGTCGCACTTCGGGTTCGTGGAATCCAAGCACAATATCAGATTTAGGAATACCTGCATTTACGAGTTCATCGGTTATGCCGTCTTCGGTTCCGTCATATTGTACCCAAACTTTGCCGTTGACAATTTCTATATGGAGCAGAATGCTATGCAAGTGATGTTGTTGATCCCATCCTTCAAAAAAGATAATGTATTGGTCTGTTTCGGGATCGAAGGCAGCACGATTTTTACCGTTGACATTGGCATAGTTGATGCCAGTATAGGGTTTTAGAGCGTTGCGGATAATTTGACGGTAAGTGTTTAGTCTATCCATTGAGTGATAACCTCCTTGTCTGGGTTGAATGTGATTAGTTTTAAGACTTGGTTTTCTATGAGAATTTTCCCAATTTCTTGCTCAAATAGCTTGATGTAGCTTGCGTCACGAATTGCGAGATAAAGGGTACGCTTAGGCTCAATGCGGCTGAGAATATTTTGATATAAAACGTATTGACCGATCGCAGTTTCCAGATCTCGAACTTCAGAAGGACTGATAAAGCTTTTGATTTCAACGGCAATTTTCTGTATATCTTTTTCGGCGGTGAGTAGTTTGTCACCTGCAAGATCGATGAACAGATCTTTCCTGCCGATCTTTAAGTTGTAAGGATCGTGGGTGATCGTCCAACCATCTTTGATCAGGGCTTGTTTGCAGTTATCGTGGTAAAGGTCTTTGGCTGGCATATAGGCTATTGCTCATTAATAAGATTTCCTAGAATTAATTGATACATCATTTAATTAAGCCTCTTTCGACATCACGGTAAGCATTGAGTGCTGCTTGTTTGGTAGGGTCTGGGACGATGGGGAAGGTGGTGAGAATGTGGGCAAATTCGACTTCGGTGAGTTGGTAAAGATGGGCAATTATACCATCTAGCTCGGCTCTGAGTTTTGCTCTTTGGACTTCGTTGGTTACACCGTTAAGATGAGAACCTAAACCTACTTCTTTTGCTAGGTCGTCAAATTCTGGGGTGGTGCAGATGAGCTTGGCGGCTCGTTCTACGATTTTATCAAACCATTTGTCGCCTTTTTGCAGTCGTGGAATTGGGAGTTGATAGACATAAAAGAAGTTTACATTTGCTGTCACTCTTAACCTGAGTAAGTAATCTATTAAAAAGCTATTCCACATAGAACAAAGACATAGGAGCGTTGAGTTATCAATCAATCGCTTACCGTTTTCGTCATGCGTGTGAACAGACTGGAAACTTTCTGAATGAAAATTTGGAGGGATGATGGTAGCAATCATTGTTCTTTCATTAGTACTACTTGCGATTTTACGAAATCCCAATCTATAGGATTGATAATCTAGTTGTTGCCCTGAGTCCGATTTTCTACCAATTACAGCTGATCTAGCATCCTTTTCAATTAACCAATACTTAGGCTGATCGAATTGATGCGTAAATTGATGAATCATTTTGCCCTCAAATAGAGGTAACATTCTTTCTTTCTTCTCTTTATGAAATAGATAACTATCATTAGTCATGTGAAATTCACTTTGTAAAGCAATATTCCATGAAGTATTCAGTTTTTGACCTAGCAGGGGATAATTTGATGTTTTGGCAGCAATAGACACGTCCCAAGAGTTGCTAAATTCAATAATCCCTAAGCTATCTGGAGAAAGCTTGTGAATGAGAGGTACATCTAAGCGAATATCATCAGGATTGGGGAAATTGGCTAGTTCAGAGACATCATGACGCATAAAGCGGGTAGGGAATGATTCAGTTCTACCACCTTTCTCGAAAGTAAGAATAACAAACTTAAAGCTACGATGTACGCCTTCAAAGATTTCTTTACGATTCTCAAAGCAGAATAAACCTGTAATTTGGGTTTCATTAAAAAGCATCTCTCGTAGTTGCTTTGTTCCCAAATCGGTATAAATACCACTGGGAATTACAATCCCACATTCACCACTGCGGCGAAGCAAATTAAAACAGCGTTCTAGAAATAGCTTGTAGAGATTAATATCTGTGCCAGCCTTTTTACCATTCACCACAGAAATTTGATTACTGTAATCAACTGCGGAACGAAAATAAGAACTAACATAAGGATATTGACTTTGATATTTAAGCCATGCGATCGCAACTTCTGGACTCTCTAATAATTTTGCCTGTTCTTTTTCAAAAGCCTTGATGTCCATTTTATTCTTTGTCACGAAATCGCTATGTTGGGCAAAAAACTCCTTTGCCTGTGGCTTAAAGATTTCCCAAGGTGGATTAGTAATAATTGCATCAAAACCACCACGATTATTAATCACCTCATCAAAGTGATAGCCCCAATGAAAAGGCTCTAGGGCATTGATGTCATTGATATTGAGAACTCGCTTAATCGGCTTACCTGTAAGTTGTGCCTCTTCGTATTTGATGCCAAGCTTGGATCTAAATTCATCTAGTAGAAGTAAATTAAGCTTTGCCTGTGATTCTCGGTTCAGCTTGTCGATGTGGTCACGGAGTTGAAGCAGTCGATGATCTTGGCTGACTTCTTGTTGTTCGCCTTTCAGAAATGCGTGTTTCTTGTAGAGGGCGATACTGGCATTTTTATCTTTAAGGATTGCTTGATAATTATTGTAGGTATCTGCTTGTAATAGATTTCCCTGCAAAATAGTAGGCTTGAATAAGTCTTTTTGAGTTGGATCGACTGCCATTCCTTTGGATTTACTTGCTTGGCTGATCTGGTCAAATCCTTCCGCATTCACGCGAATCAGCCCAATTAACGAATTACCTGCCATGATATTAAAATCTATATTCGGCAGTGGTTCTAGGTCTTCTATGGTTTTTGCTGATGCCACTAATGCCAAAAATAACCGTAACTTGGCAATTTCCGTTGCTTCTTCCATGATGTCCACACCATAGAGGTTATCGGTGATAATTCGCTTTTTGATGTAATAGTCCAAAGATGAAGATTTTTGAGCTTCGGTGAGCCAGTTTGAGATTCTTTGTTTTGCTTCTGGGTTGTCTGCCCTCACCCCCAACCCCTCTCCCAAGTGGGTAGAGGGGGGCAGGAAGGAGTTGGAGATTGTTTTTAGGGCAAGTGGGAGATCGGTTTCTACGAGGTTGCTGGTGATACGGATAAATCTTACTCCTATTGATTCGATTAGTGTTTGTCGTTCAAGGTCTAGTTCTTTTTGGGTTTCATGAATGCTACCGTCTATTTCAACTACGAGACGCTCTGCACCACAGTAAAAGTCAACAACGAATGCTCCTATAGGTTGCTGTCTGCGAAATTTTCTGTCTTCTAATTTTCGGTTGCGTAATGCTTGCCACAAGATAGCTTCGCTGGGGGTAGATTTTTTACGAAGCTCTTTAGCTATATCTACCATCTTGGCATGAAGTGCTGGTGAGATTTGCCAATATTCTCCCTCACCCCCAGCCCCTCTACTTACTTGGGAGAGGGGAGTAAGAGTAGAGGTATTTTCTTGTCCCCCTTCTCTCTCTTTGGGAGAAGGGGTTAGGGGTTGAGGGTCTTTCTGTTCTATAAATTGTTTTGCCTGACTTGCCACAGTTGTATAAATCTGAATCAGGGTTTTCATCGCTGCCACCAGAAAAGCTCCCGAACCACAGGCAGGGTCTAGGAGACTTAACTTCGGTAAGATTTCATTGAGTAGGCGATCGCATAGGTTCGCATCCAAATTTAAAAGTAATTCATTTAGAGATAAATCGCTTTGGGCAATACAATCGCAAATCAGTTTATTAATAGTGCGATCGCATAGATATTCAGTGATTTCTGGACGAGTATAGTAAGCTCCAAAAGCCTTTTGGTTAATATATTTCTCAAAGATATAACCCAAAACATCGGGATTAATTTCCTCATCCTTGCCACTGGGAGAATCATCCAAATTCCATGAGTACCGAGAAAATAGATTAAGAACTTCCTCAAACGCGCGATCGCAGATTTGAATATTTGGATAGGTGTTTTCGATGTGATGCTTGATGAATAGACCACCATTGAGATATTTAATTTTGCCAATCAGGTTATTTATGGCGGGCGATCGCTCTGGTTCGGGCTGGGCAAAACCTTGAAAAAATAGTGCCTCTAAAAATTCACTGTAGTAGCGATTTTCTCCCCTCTGCTTACTCTGTTGTAGTTTGTGCTGTAAATAAAACTCATCACGATTATCTAAGAAATACTTACGCTGAAGGAAATAGATAAACATTAAGCGGTTGAGAGTTACCGATGTGTACCAACGGCGATCGTTTTCGTTGTCTATACCTTCCACATATTCTAGAAATTTACCATGCTGATCTTGAAAATCTTTATAAAACTTCTTGGTAACTTTCTCAACATCAAAGCTGTCTTGTAACCTTCTGGCTACTTGAACCACAGACAAGTCACCTTTTTCCAGCTCGGCAAAGTCTACAGCTAATGCACCCAATTTACTCAGAATCAAGTCTCCTGATTGCCCTTTGCTATAAAGATGTTCTCGGTAGTAAAGCTTATTAGATTCGCGCTTTGCCCAATACCACAGGCTTTTAGTTTGTTCGCGGTCTATAAAAATTAGGAGATTTTCTAAATACAGACCACTAATTTCTTTATGGATCGCTTTTCTAGTCTGGGCATCAGCAATTTCGCCAGTAGCTGAAGTAACTTGTAAAATTATCACGCCTGATAACTGGGCGATCGGCTGTGCTTTTGACCCATCCAGTGTGGCGATCGCTTTTTTACTTAATGGATTTGACCAGCCCAATTCCTCAATGAATAATTCACTGAAGTTAAATTCTTGGAGCGATCGCCTAGCAAGTTTGAGATTTATAGTCATTATTCAATTACAACAGGGAAATTATCATCAAAAATCTGCTCAACTGAGTAAGGACATTCTTTCGGTAAATCGCGATCGTCAAGGGGTGTTTCTTGAACTACTAAGTCAATTCCTTGGGCATATCCCAACAATATAGCTTCATCAAGATAGGATTTCAGACTAGGATTTTGTAAGAGCAAATATTTAATTTCTCGGCGTTGCCCTCTAATCGTTACTCGCCAACTTTTTGATTGCTTTTCAGGCTGGTAATGCCACTTTAGTAGATGTCCGATGAGAATACCTAAACGATTGCGTAATTCTTGCCTTTGCTGCTTACCCAAGGATGTGATCTCCTCTATTAAATTTTCAAAATCTAGATCATCTAGCTTTCTTAGTTGTAAAAGCTCTGACTGCTCTATAGTCCAAGCATAAAAGTCTGATTCATACAAACTTGTTTGCATATTGATTCCTCTTTTTTCTTGCTAGTTAATTAAATTATCAGAGGGTAATGGAATGTGATTCTTAAACTCCCAAGCTGTCTCTAACCAAGAGTCTTTCGCATCCTTGATATTCTCAACGGCTTCTTCAAGGGTCTCGCCTTCTGATATACAACCGGGCAAGTCTTTAATCATGACCGTATATCCTCCTTGTGGCTCTGGATATAGCGTAATTGGGTAGATTAGAGCTAAATAATCCTCTAAGGTTTTTGGTTTAGTTATTGTTTTCATCTGACCATTCCTCTAGTTTTAGTAATGTGACAATTTGCCTAATGTAAACTCCTTTAACTATTTTGCCACCCTTCTTTGGAACTGTTATTATTAGCCCTTGAGCATTCCTAAAAGTATGATGACTGCCTTTTGCCCGAACTTCCAGAAATCCAAAGGTTTCTAAAATATAACGAACATCGTCATATCTTGCTTCAGGTGGATCTCGAAGAAATAGTTCGATTAGTTTACTAAGTTTACTCATAGCTAAATAATCCCATTGAGCAAATAATCTGGGCTTCCCGCTCTTCTATATCTTCAGATATAACACACAGACAATCATCGGTACGCATGGCTAAAACTAAGTCTGCTAGACCGACATCATTTATTTTTTCTCTAAACCTTGAGTTAAGCTTATCGATCGCCGACTGCCTGAGTGGATAACGGTAGATTTCATCAATAGCTTTTTCTAGCTCTGCGGACACAAATAATGGTCGGTGGGCCTTTTCATGTTCGATATATCTTTTTAGGCGATCGTACACCCTAAATCTTGCCCCTTTGGGACTACCTAACTGTCCGCCCGCAGTATTTTCTTCAACTGCAATGAATTTTGCGCCTTCGGCAACTAGGTCGTGATGGTTCGGATTTCGAGGTATGGCTGGGGTGTCGGGCGAACAAGCGGCTAATCTCAGAATTGCTAATTGTGATTGGGTAATGCTGTTACCTTGGCGATCGATATAGGCAAGGGCATCGTTACCGTCCCCTGTGCGAATATAGACCATTACTCCCTCTGGTTGAGTGGCGGTGGGTTCATGGTTACGGGTGGTGTAACTGACATTTGCCATCTGTTCGATTTGGGCTTTGAGTTCGGGATTTTGGTCTGTGGCATTTTTCCAGATTTGGTATGCTTCGGACGTTAAATCTACTTCGTTATCTTCTGCATCGTCCATAATTCCAGACTTCTCGTTGTAGAGGTCAAAAATAATTCGTTCATCCTGCTCTTCAAAAAAACGCTCATCTGTACCAACTACATCAGCATTTTGTTGTAGCCTTTCACCTAGTCGCCTTCTCAGTCTGATTAACCTCTCCACTCCTTCGGCAGGTAGAAATGAATAACAGAAGATTTGGTCTGATTCCTGCCCGATGCGATCGACCCGTCCTGCTCTTTGGATCAGGCGAATGATTGCCCAAGGTAGATCGTAATTGATGATGATATGGCAGTCCTGTAAGTTTTGACCTTCGCTTAAAACATCAGTGGCAACTAGCACTCTAAGTTCTAGATTTGGTGGGTATTTAGTAGTTCGTTTATTACTTTTAGGGCTGAATCTGTAAGCTACTTCTGTCGGGTTATCAGTATTGCCCGTAACCATGCCAACATTGGAGATTGAGAGCTTCTTTAACTCTGATTCTAGATATTTAGCAGTATCGGCAAATTGGGTAAATATTAATACCTTGCGATCGCTATGTTCTTTGGTCAAAAGATTTGCAAGGGTAATTAGCTTTTGGTCTTTGCTGGCATCCCATCTAGGGCAGAGGTTGAGAATATTAGTTAGTGATTCTGCATCTTGGAGTAAGTGGTCGTAAAGTTCGGGTTTGAATAGATCGGCACGAATCCACTTGAAGCGTTTTTTATATTTAGTGGCATAGAGCTTATAGACGCTCCTAGCTCGATCTGAGTAGGCTTGATTTTCTTCTTGCTCCACATCGCTACTATCTTCTCCTTCCACTTCGGCATCAAATTCTGTGGCTAAAAGTGAGTCTGAATCTTCATCACTGGTGCGAGTATCTAGTAATTCGGCATCTTGAGTACCAATGGGAATCTCTAATTTATGGGCGATCGCATGAAGATAAACATAATTTCTGAGAATATGCCGATCTAAGGATTGCAAAAAAGCAACGCCACTACTTTCTAATCGCTTAAATAGATTTGTCCGACAGAAGCCCATGAGACGGCGACCAGCGTGGGAGAGATTATCTAAAATCTTCTGCTCTAATTCTGTAGTGGCTTTTAATGGTTTGTCTAATTCATAGTTGCCTAATCCATAGCGGGGTAGTGTGAGGGTGTTGATAATATCGACAATGCGATCGCTATAGAGCAAGGTATATGGGTCATCTGCGACAATGCCAAACTTAGCAGTTTTGGGTATGCGGGTCGGGAAGTAGGATTGGCTACCATTAGAGAATTGCAGATACTTACGCCCTGAATCATCGGTATTAGCATAGTTATCCTTAATAAAGCTGCGGGTACGGCGGATCGTAAATAGCTTCATCAAGTCTCGCCAATCGTCACGATATTCGCTAAATTCAAATGCCCTCAGCGATCGAATATCCACTTGATGCTTGCGGTTAAATTCTAGATCGCCGCCTAAATTGTGAATTAGTTGCTCTGGTCGAATGCCCAGATTTTTGTCTTCGGGAATAAAAAGCCGTAGTTGTGCGGATAAATCTAAATAGCTCTTATTATAGGGTGTGGCTGAGAGCAGAATGCACTTACTATCATTTTTCTCGATATATTCTCGAATCGCTCTATACCTTTTACCTTCTCGGTTTCTGAGGTTGTGGCTCTCATCAATCAATACCACTCGATATCGTCTGAGGTCTGGCAATTCTTGTAATGCTCTACTCAAAGGCATGACTTCGGCAATTAGGCGGTATTCGGCGGCGTAGTCTTTCCACATGGGGACAAGATTCTTAGGGCAGATAATCAGGGTTTCCAATAGGGACTCATCTTGGAGAATTTTGGCTAAGGCTGTGGCAATTAGAGTTTTACCCAGTCCTACCACATCAGCGATCATCACTCCGCCCCGTTTATTCACATGGTGAGCCGCAATCTTTACCGCCGCCGCTTGAAACTCAAACAGCTTATCTCGAAATTCTCTGGGTAAGTCATATTCTGCTAGTCCCGCTCGTGCTTCTTGCGATAGGTGATATGCCATTTTGAGATAGATGTGATAGGGCGGTGTAAGTTCTTCCTTTGCCCAACTTTGATCTATTACTTCTGCTAATTCTTGAGAAATATCTAGGCAGAATTTATCTGTCCATTTATCTTCAAACCAGAGTTCTAATTTCTTGGTAGCATCATGATCTAAAACATCTACGTTTAGTTCTCCTTGCTTGGATAGCCCAGACATAGTGAGGTTACTACTTCCCAAAAAGCTGACGATTGGTACTAGGTCTTGAGGTCGGTAAACTAAGTAGAGTTTGGCATGGAGGGTATGGCGCAGGAATAGTTTAATTACGACTTTGCCAGATTTAAGTTGTTTACTCAGTCGTCTTAGGGCGGCTTCGTCTCTGTTATTTGGTGCGCCTTGGGTAAGTTGTTCGCGGAACTCTTGGACATATTTGCGTTTACGGCGGATGGCTTCTTGGGCGTCTATGGGCGATCTACTACCATTTAAGCGTAATAGTTCTTGGATTTCTGCCCTTGGCGTAGTTTGCATCCCTGCCAGTAACCGACAGCAAGCCTCTTCGGTGCCTGTAAATTGTTCGATTTCCTGCTCTAATTGTCCCCACCCTCTAAGGTTGACATAGCCTACACAAAAATCGGCTCTAGCTGAATCTTTAAGGGTTTTTTTCAGTTCTGGCAGCAGCACTTGCTCCATGTTGTCAAAGATTCTGGGCATTAGTTGTGTCTAATTACAATTAGTTTAGATTGTAGGATTATTTTGAATAAAAGCGATCGCTTGACCTCTGAGCACGATCTCTTGAGCTTTGACCTGCAAGACTTGAGGTTTAGGCTTGAAACTTTGAGCTTAGACCTCAATCATTTGACCTTTTACCTCGATCATTTGAGCTTTAGGCTTGAAAACTTGACCTTTGAGCTTGATCATCCGAGCTTAAACCTCCAAACTTTGAGATTTAGGCTTGATCGCCCGATCCCTGACCTCCATCAATTGAGGTTTGAGCATAAAACTTTGAGCTTTAAAAGCTATCGCTGCACAAATTCTCTTGGCAAGTCCAGATATTTTATAAAATGATAAGGTTTTTTAGCGGATGCACCCAATACCGTTAAAGTATTGTCTTGAGGCATCGTCCCTTTTGAGGTAAATTAGGAAAATTGACATCCTCCCCCGATAAATCGGGGAATTCCTAAGATTCACAACTTAGGTTTCTGCTTCTTCCCATTACTGGTATTTCGCAACTGCCCTTTAGAGGTATCCCTATCAGGTCTTATGTTCGCTCCACAGACTAACCCCGCA
>VYKS01000621.1_pt1 | contig 10178 bp, 10 predicted proteins | sample 5114511 | NCBI WGS metagenome assembly VYKS01 (sample SAMN12291795, study PRJNA351875) | freshwater metagenome | isolation source: freshwater lake | place: USA: Michigan, Gull Lake | collected 2011-07-05 | reverse complement strand
GCAATAGCGACTCTTGTTCTGGTGTGGGGTAAAATCGAAACGAATAGGCTTTTTCCATGTCTCACATTTTAGCATATATTTGGTAAATGCGCTAGTATTTAACGGTAAAGCCGTAGTAGAACGACGGGGTTTCAGACCCAAAATTTTCGATGACAATGATTTCGTAGGGCTTGAATGTTTGCTGCTTTAAGGCTGTTAGCAAATTAGGGAGGGTACTCTCTTCATTCCTCGCCGGAATCAAGACCGAGACTTTAGGCGAACCGACGACTGAAAGGTCTGGAAGTCGCGGCAACCGCCACATCAATCCCCAGCCTATTAGCCAGCGCACCACCAGTGTGATGGACATCAGATCCATAATGATTCAACCTTTCCTTCCGTCTAGAACATCACTCACCTACCGATACGAATTCCCTTGAGAAAACTCAGCAATCCGAACACCTTAAGAATCCACAAAACGAGGGCGATGACAACCACAATGTTCAGGATTTGCTTGATCTTGCTGTCCATCGGAATGTAGTTGTTCACGAGCCACAATAGAACCCCAACCACGATGATAACTACCATAAACTGTACCAGATCCATGACTGACCTCCTTTCTCCGATCTAATGAGTTCTAATGAGTTTCGTTAAGCATTTTATTCTCTCTATCATACACATATGCTTGTTAGGTGGCGGTACACCGTTGTGCTTGTTTCCCTCTCATGCGACCCTTCCGAACAGGGCACCCACGGCTGCGGTCAGCCCCATGGCGATCGCACCCCAAAAGGCGACTCGAACGGCCGATTTGATCACGGGGGCTCCACCAGTGCGTGCGGCCAGCACTCCCAGCGCGGTCAGAAAAATCAGAGAGTTTCCAAATACAACGGGTACCAATCTCGATTCTGGTGCTACCAGCACGGTGAGCAGCGGCATGGCTGCACCGACGGCAAACGCACCTGCCGATGCCAGCGCCGCTTGAACTGGTCGAGCGGTCAGGCTCTCGGAGATGCCCAGTTCATCCCGGGCGTGTGCACCTAAGGCATCACGAGTCATCAACTGCTCGGCGACTTGTTTGGCTAACAACGGATCGAGTCCACGAGCCACATAGATTGCCGCCAGTTCCTCTCGCTCGGATGGTTCGTCGATATCAAGTTCTTTCCGTTCCCGCGAGAGATCGGCCTTCTCAGTATCGGCTTGTGAACTGACAGAGACGTACTCACCAGCGGCCATTGACATCGCCCCAGCCACCAAGCCAGCCACCCCAGCCACTAACACCTCGCTTCGAGACGTGTGTGCCGCCGCAACCCCAACGATTAGACTTGCGGTTGAGACAATGCCGTCGTTTGCACCCAAAACTGCAGCCCGTAGCCAGCCGATTCGCCCTGTACGATGTCGTTCTCTGTGGCTTCTGGGCATTCTCTTTCTCTCCCTTATGATTAATTGAGGTGGCGAGTATTCATTTTGCCTCGTCAACCATCTGAATGGTCTTTTCCTCAACCTCTTTGGCAACTTGAGCTAACGCTACATCCTGATATAGTGCTGAAAGCATTTGCACTGGCTTAATCAGGCCGATCTGAGTTTTGCCTTTCTTTCGTAAACATTGAGATACGACACGGTAACGCCATGTTTAGGCGCATATCGGTGGCTAAAACTCCCCGAAAAGCTTGGTTTAATCAGGTCTTACTTTTCTGTGGTTCCGGCAGCAGCCTCTGCATCTAGTCTAGCGGCGATCGCTTCCAAGGTTGCTTTTTCAGCCTCTTCCATCATCGCCATCGCTAACAAGATCGCTGTAGCTGCATAGTCTTCAGCTTTATCTGCCCGATGTTCGAGCTTCTTGACTTCGCGACTCGCTCTCCATTCCTCGATATTCGACTCTACCTCAGATTCTTTTTCCTCAAATTGAGTTTTGAGTCTTGCTCTGTACTCATCAAATTCTTGTTTCTTAGCGTCTAGCTGTGCCTTCGCTTCGTCGAGTTTCGATTGAATCTCAGCTTGAGTTTTTTTCATCGCGGATTGAATGCTTTCCTTAAGGGATTTTGCTCTGTTTTCAACCGCTTCTAAATTGTCGTGGAGTTGTTTGGTGAAGTTGTCAATTCTAGTACTCATGATGCTTCCTCTTGCTGATTTCAGAATAATGTAGGCAAACCTGTGGCAATGAATTTGAGCTAAACATCGCAGCTTGGTTGCGAGTCGGAGTTTTTTGGCTTGCAAGCCAAGCCACAACGATTATTAGCTAATACGTCCCCTCAGAAATAAGTTGTAGACAATGCCAATCAGCACCAAAACCAAAAGCAGGTGAATTAAGCTGCCCCCAACGTGAACTGAGAAGCCTAACAACCAGAGAATGAAAAGTATAACAACGGCAGTCCAAACGAGATCAAACATAATTCCCTCTTTCCTTTAGATAAAAGTAATGAAAATTGATTCGGAGTAAAAGATTTCAATCGATCTTTAATTAAAGATATTTTGAACCGCATCTTTTACATCTTCTACTACATTGCGACCTTGGCTTTCGGCTTGCTTAGCTTTTCCAGCAACTTGATCGTTGCGATTACCAGTAGCCTTACCTATTGTCTCTTGAGCTTTGCCTTCAATGTTTTTTGTTACTGCTTTTGTTCTCCCTTTTAACTTCATCTTGTCTTTGATATCTTCGGCTGTATTACGAGCCTGACTTTCGACCTGCTTGGCTTTTCCCATCATCTGATCTTTGGGATCACCTGTTATGTTGCCGATCGCTTCTTGAGCTTTGCCCTCAATATTCTTAGTCATTGCCTCGACTCGATTCATGGTCGCAATTTGGGGTGGTAAAGTTCCAGCCCAACTATTTGTAGTTCCAAAGTCAAAAGCGATAGTAATTGTCAGCATTATAGTTAAAATCATGGTGACAACAAAGCGACGAATCTGTTGAAATGAAATCATTTTTTTAAACTCCAAAAAAAATTGATTGGTTAATAATCTGCTTAGACATTAGCTAGTCTTTATGGTTTCTTGATTGGCAAAATAGGGATGATTGTGTACTTTATTAACTAAGTCTTGGTACTTACCATGATGCTGACAAATACTAATTAGATGATCCATTTTTAGCGGAAGGCTGTTATCGCGTAAATCTTCATAATCTACTCCCATATTTCTACAAAGAAGTTGAAAGTCATCACGATCATAAGCAAGATCCATTTTTCCCAGTAACTGTTCTTTTTCTTTTAGTAACTTTTCTCTTATTTCAGTCTGATTTGGTTCTGGTGTTTTTCGTTGTTTTGGTGAAAATTCTGGGTTTATAGCAATTACGAAATTTTCGGCTGCTAATTTTATAAATGGATGTTGAGTAGATTGTTGTTGAGGGACATTTCTGGAGATATAGTCACATAAACTCATGATGTAAACTTCCTTGTCATTGTTGGCTGCTTTACCATTCAATCCTTCGAGTAAATAGTGGGTAAATAGCCCATTTTCCCAATTCTCAAATTCCCAAGATACCTCATTAGATTTGCACGAAGCGATAATAACTCGCCCTTTTCCATTAGCCATTTGATTGTAGGTTTTTTCTGATAAACCTTTTTTGATTTGAAGGTTTGCATCTTTGGGTTCACCGACTCCACCAGAGTGACAGCTATCCAGAAAAACAACTAAACGATCTGCCTTAATTTTTCGCAAATTAGCTGTAAACTCTTCACTGCTAATACAAGTTTCTTTAATTTGTTCTAAGTTAGCATCTACAGGACATAAATATTCTACCTGCGAAGATCCTTCAACAATACGCATTCCATGACCAGAAAAGAAAACAATTACCGTGTCACCTTCTCCGGTAGAGTTAGCCAGCAAACCTAGTTGTTCAAGAATAATATCTTTGGTGGCATATCCATCTTTTAAAATATTCATGTTTTTAGGAGAATAGCCATTACGAATCAAGGCATCATATAAATCTTGGGCATCATTTGTGGTCTTGGTGAGTTGAGTAACATGGCGATAGTTAGCCACTCCAATTAATAAGGCGTAAAAGTTCATATTAGGCTCCGGTATATGAAGGGGAATAGGTTTTCTTTGAGTGCTTTCCAGATGAATTTGATTCGGGTCTTCTCCTGACTGGTTACAATACCACTCCTTCCAAACTTTTTGTATTCTATCGATAAATCTTGGGATGTCAAAGCCGTTTTTACTACAGAATCTTTCTATCCCATAATCTGTGTGGAGATCGCTTACGGCATCAGGCTTATATGTTAAGTGAGTAACTACAATAGCTGGTATCTGATTATTTCTAGCTTTATTAAGAAGAAAAATTCCTTTTCTATCAGGTTTTCCTAAGCTAATATCAGTAATCAGTAAATGATAAGGGGCTTCTTGTGACAGAGCCTGATCTGCGTTCTCATAAGTTTCGACTTTTTTGAGAGTATAATAGCAGGAGTCGTATTGATTAATATACCTTAAAGCTTCTTCAATCCGTTCTTCAAGAATATCATCTTTCCAACCAGGCTTATGTTCAACTAGCAAAATTCTGAATTCCCTCTCTTGCATATCAATCTCCTTATGCTTATCTGTGAAGTTAAAAGAATCCCTACTCAATTAATAGGTAAGGTAATAGTGAATTGAGATCCTTTACCTATTTCACTGTCAAAGGTGATATTACCCTTTAAACTTTCAATATAGGTCTGAGCTAACCACAATCCAATTCCCATGCCGTGTCCTGAAGATGGCATACTATAGCTAGGCTCAAAGATTAGATCACGATCTTCTTCGGAAATGCCTATCCCCGTATCTTTGACCCACACTTTAATTAAAGTTTCTCCCTCACTATCAATTAGTTGACCCCCAATTGATAAAGTTCCCCCTTCTGGCATGGCATTGGCAGCATTGCGGATTAGATTATCAAAAACATCAGTCAATTGCTGTTTACCCACCGAAATATCCGGTAAGTTGTCAGGTAATTCGATTTGTTTAACGATATTAGATGGGAAATCATCGACTTGTGCCAGAGCATCTTGTACGACTTCGGCAATATTAATCGGTAATTTATCCTCTTGCTGAATCCACACTTGCATCCGTTGAGCTTTTTGGAGAATCCGTTCTGCTGAAGCTCGAATCCGAAGTGCTTTCCCTTCGCTATAGGGATCGCCCACATCGTAAATATCTTCTGCCCATACTCGAATTGCCCCCACCTCACTATTTATTCGATGAATCAAGGAACTGGTGACGGTTCCAAGATCAGCTAAAGCCCTCACTTTAACCAGTTGTTCTCTATTTTTCACGCTTTGAATAGCAATAACAACCTGATCTGCCAAAGCTTCTAACATTTGTTTATCTCTTTCGTCAAATGCTCCCTTGCGGTAGCTTTCTAGGTTGATGACACCCACTAGACGATCTTGATCCACTATGGGAACACATAGCTCCGAATTCGATGGTTCATCGTAACGTTTGTAGCGATTGCCCTTGTCCTTAGTAACATCGTTCACTAAAACGGTTTCTCGATGTTGAGCCACCCATCCCGTAATGCCCTCTCCGAGTTTCGTGCGAATCGAAGAAGCCCCTGGTGCATTCGCTGGATGCCAAACCTCCATAACTAATTCTTGGCTTACGGAATCAAAAAGTCGAATATCTGCTAAGTCTGCGCCAGTGCATTCCAGAGATCGTTGCATAATCAGGTTTAGGAGTTGTTTATCATCTTTTAATGGGAGTTGTTTATTATCTAAGCCGATAGCGGTTTTAATGTGGCGATTAATCTCACTGAAGGCTCTCAACCATTGCTGTCGATTTTCCAGCCATTGCTGATTCATAATAGCGATCGCGGCTGAAGCGGCAAGGGTTTCAATAATTATTTTTTCATCAGGTTCAAAAACATGAGGTCGTCGATAATTGATCAAGAGTGTGCCGACAATTTGATCATTGACTTTCAGCAAAATTCCTGCTGCTGCCTGAATCTTTTCTTTTTTAGCAAACAAGGACCCTTTGAATATTTCTTGACAGGCTACATCATCAGGATAGACATTCTTTCCATGTTTGACGAGTTTAGCAGGTACATCCTCGCTATCGATTTCTGTTTGTGCTTGTTGGCTAAACTTTAGTCTTCCTGCTCTAGCGGGTTGAGAGAGAAATTGATCATTGGCTTCAATGTATCTATAAATGGTGATAGTATCAGCGGCTAGTAGATTGAGGGTACTCCAGGCAATCTGGTTCAGTAAGTCCTCTTTATCTAGATTCTTGGTCAAAGATTGAGCCACTGAATGAAGCACTTTGAGTTGAGTATATCTGTCTCGCTGATGTTCGTAAGTTATCCCATGACGGATGGCTTCTTCAACCCGATTATGAAAGAGTTTTAGCCAACTAATTACCCTTTTGTCAAAAGGATTCTCCTTCTTGAAATGAAAATACAAACATCCTGTATATTGCTCAACAATTAAGGGAATAATAATAATTGCTTTAATTCCCAGATCAAATGCTTTTTGATTGTAATTTTTTAGGGTTATGGCATTTTGTCCTTGAGACAAATCTGGTACAAATTTTTCTTGATCATTCTTGATCGCCTTTTGACCTAGACCACCTTTTCTGGGGGGACTTTTTCTGATAAAGTCACGACCAATTAATTCAGAAAAAACTTCGTAAGAGTAAGGAATGCGATCTGCCTCAATCACTAAAGGTTTTTTCTTGATACTTCCGTCAGAAATGACTTCCAGAACATAAGGTTTTAGTGGCAATCCTTCTAAAAAATGAAGGCTAGTTCCATCAGCTTCAACTGCTTTCATGGCAATTTTAGCAATCTTGTCCAAAACGCAAGAAAGTTGAGTTTCACGAATCTTTAAAGCCCACTCACCTACCTTTTTAATTAGATCAATCACTTCTTCTATTTCAATCTTTTTTAATGGATTCTTATATCCTACTTCTATTGTTCCAATTACTTTAACTTCATCGCCTACACAGGATTCAGGTAGAAAAATTTCCGCAACACTCTGTTGACCATTATCTTGAGATTGATTTTGTCCAATCTCCTTAAACCAATTCTCAGTAACCTCGTGATTAATAAAATTTCCCCGAAGGTCATTAAACCATTGTTGATCATTTTTACCTTTATCATCCTGCACTAAAATCAGAGGAGTAAAAATCCGTATCAGATCCTGGTGATTGTTATCATCGTAAACCCATTTATCAAACCGCCCCCGTTTATCCCAACCAGCAATAACTTCAGTTCGGCAAGTTTGGCAAATATCGGCTTGAATATCTCTTAAACTGGGGTCAGGTTCTAGATAGTGCCTAGCTTTTCCAGCCCAGTCAGTTCCCTTTACTGCTTCAATAATTTGTTCTTCAGAACGAATCAACTGAATTGAAGCAAAATCATAGCCTAGCCCGATACATTGTTGAACAATGTTGGCAAAAACTTCTTCTTGTTTAAATAGCTGAAGAGTTGCCTTTTCTATCTGGGTTTCAATTTCATTTAAAATATGTTCATCCACCATAATTGTCTCCCTTTCATTTATTTTATCTTGATTGTATCTTGAATACTGTTCCTGGTTCTAACGGTTTTAAGCGATTTCTTGATGAAGAGTTCTTAGGACTTGCGTAAAAAAATACTGGCTAGACAATCCATATTCAGTAGCATAGTCCAGAACTTAAAATGAAATGACCTACTAATCAACAATCTTTTTAACTTCGTCCTTCACATCTTCGACCGTGTGACGAACTCTTGCCTCTGCCTGTTTTTCCTTGCCCTCTGCTTGAGCTTTGGGATCGCCAGTCAGATCGCCTACTGCTTCTTGAATTTTACCTTCGATATTTTTGGCGGTTGCCTTGGCTCTATCTTTTAAACTCATGATATGCTCCTTGTTAAATTGGCTTCCTGATATTAAGTGTAATAGGTGGTTGTTTGATTTCTCGAATGAATTGATTGAATTGATTGAATACGATACAAAATGTAACTCAAGGTTAAGAAGCTGTTTGAAAAGTTATCAGGAAGTAGTTGAGTCCGACTTGGCGGGTGCTAAACGTCTCAACATTAGATGTACCATCGCCGCATAAATCATCGCCTCGCTGGTAGTCGGTAAATATTCGTGATCTTTGCTTAAACGACGGAAACATCCCAACCAAGCGTAGGTTCGCTCGACTACCCATCTTTTCGGTAACAGGACAAATCCTTTTTGGTCATCGCTCCGCTTGACCACTTCCGATGCCCATCCGTAGCGTTCCTTGATTTTAGACAGAAGTTTCTGACCCCCGAAAGTGCTATCCACCCGAATCAGTTTGAGACAAGACCAGAACGAAGCACAGAAGAAAGCCAATAGAGTTAATCCCGCATGGTCGGAACGTCCCGCACTATGGACACAAACCGATAACAACAGTCCCATCGTATCCACGAGTATCGTTCGTTTTCTCCCTTTGACCTTTTTCCCGCCGTCAAAGCCCTTCTCGTCAGCCGCTCCGGCGGTTTTCACCGATTGGCTGTCAATGCTTCCCGCACTCGGCAAGGCATTCCTTCCCGCTCGCTCCCGAACCCGAGTCCGTAGTACATCGTTCATCAACTGCCAAGTCCCGTCTCGACTCCAATTCCTGAAGTAAGTGTAAACACTCTGCCACTTCGGGAAATCGTGAGGTAAGTCTCGCCACTGACAGCCGTTACGGAGCCAATAGAAGATGGCGTTACACACCTCTGTGATGTCTACAATTCTCGGTCGTCCCCCCGGTTTGGCCGATGGGATAAGAGGCTCTAGCTGCTTCCACTGGTCATCGGTTAGATCACTACGGTATGCTAGTCGTGTCATTAGTGGGGTCTCCGAATCGACCCCTTTACTCTATCATCCGACTTTTCAAACAGGTTCTAAGGAACGGATGCGGGAGAATCAAATTTGATCGTCCTGTTAGAGCGACTGGCACCAACGGCACATACAACAATTTTCAGGTGAATAAACCACACCAACCGGTAGGGGCTTTGAATTGCAAAGTCTGGCGTTGCTGAATTCAGTTATGATCAGGCAAAATGGCGAGCATTCAGAGGAAAATAATTTCTGTGATTTGAATAAGGAACTGGAACATCTTCAAATTTTGCCCATATCCACGAGTGTAACTATTCAGGTGTGGCTATTGACAAAACGCGTGGCTTATGTACAAAGAGGCAAAAACCCGTTTTTTGGTGCCGATAAACCCTTTAGGGGCAACCTTTTGCAACTTATACACATAACTGTCACGATGTCAACCCCATGACCTGAATAGTTACCCACGAGTTAGCTTGGTCTCAAGTTTTAAGAATTGCCTAGAAGACAATTCATACTTAAAATCAGCAACGCCGCTTGACCAAATCCAGCCCCTGATTACTATCAACATCGTCTCGAACGCGGGTATGAACTACTTGTACATCTTCAACCCCTATCCGCCCGAATACTCCGACCCCGTTTAACTCCTCCTTCCACGGCGTTCAAACAACCGTTCGACCTTGGGAATTAAGGATAAGATTCCCAAGGCTAAGAGAGTGCTGAGAATGGCCGTCGCTTCTCGCCCCATCCCTGCCGCTACGCCGATGGCCGCCGTTAGCCATATGCCCGCCGCCGTGGTCATCCCCTTAGCCTCCTCTTGGTGCCTTCCTATAATGATCGATCCGGCCCCAAGGAATCCCACCCCAGCGATCAAACCCTGCAACACACGAGTTAAATCTGCGATCGATGCCCCAGATTGTTGAGGAATGAGGACGAAGAGTGCTGCCCCGAAAGAAACCAGCATATGCGTTCGCAACCCTGCCGCCTTGCCCTTGATCTCCCGATCGTACCCCAGTAGACCACCAAGGATCGCCGCAAGCAAGAAACGTAAAATGATGCGGATAATTTGAGCCACATCGGTGATCTCGGAGAATTCCGATAGCACAGTATTCCATATCACTTGCCACACACCCGTAGTCCCTCCTTACTTTGGCTGTACTTCATTCTACAAAGTTGGCTGTAATTTCTTTATTGATGTCCGATCGTTCTACCGATAGATTGCATCATCAATCGTGACTCGGAAAAACTCACCCTCTGACTCAAACCGCTCAGTGCCAAAGTACCATCCAATCCGCAGACGGGTCGGAATGGTATAGCCACAGAATGTGCCTTCTTCCTCTATAATTCCACCGAAGTCCACATAATGGGACTTAGACAAAAAACAAATCGAGAAAAGCCTCAACTCCAATCCCCGCTTGGGATTTACTTCGACCAAGCCCAAAATCGCTGAAACCCAGATATATCAAGGAAAAT
>VYKS01000616.1_pt1 | contig 10233 bp, 5 predicted proteins | sample 5114511 | NCBI WGS metagenome assembly VYKS01 (sample SAMN12291795, study PRJNA351875) | freshwater metagenome | isolation source: freshwater lake | place: USA: Michigan, Gull Lake | collected 2011-07-05 | reverse complement strand
CGAATAGGCTTTTTCCATGTCTCACATTTTAGCATATATTTGGTAAATGCGCTAGTATTTAACGGTAAAGCCGTCGTAGAACGACGGGGTTTCAGACCCAAAATTTTCGATGAATATACTAATAAAAAAAGGTGGGATTTAACCCACCTTGATAACTGATTAGGATTTTTGGCTGAAATAGGCCTCTAGCGCCTCATTGATGATTTGATTCATCGGCCGTTTTTCCGCTTCCGAAGCTTCCTTGAGACGGACAAACATTTCATCGGGGACGCTGACACGGTTTTGATTTTTACGCACGCGTTTGGGTTTTGATTCAGTAGTAGTAGTTTCGGTCATTTTAGGTGTGTAGGTGGCTGAAAATGCTTGTAAAGCAGGGAAATTGACTCGGTGACAGAATTCTCCGAAGGTTTCGTTATTTTGTTGATCCTGTTGGAAGTAAACGAAAATCGGTTCTAAGACCTTTTCTAGATCATCGATCGCCATTTTATCCAAATAGGGGCGCGCTAGTCGAGTTTGATCGGCCGTTCCCCCTAACCAGAGTTGGTAGGAATTGGGAGCGCTACCCACAAATCCTAATTCTGCCATATAGGGACGCGCGCAGCCATTGGGACATCCTGTCATGCGGATGACAAATTCCTCTTTGGTTAATCCTAAGCGATTAAGCAGAGTGCGAATGCGTTCAATCACGCTGGGTAAAATTCTTTCTGACTCAGTAATCGCTAATCCACAGGTGGGCCAAGCGGGACAGGCCATGGAATAACGGGTTAAAGGGTCAATTTCGGCGGGATTGGTGATAATTCCCTGTTCTTTCAGGATCGCTTCCACGGCTTCCTGATCCTTGGGTTCAATTTCGTAGAGAATGATATTATGGTTAGCCGTCAAGCGCATGGGCAACTGAAAACGCTCGATAATCACTTTTAAGGCGGTTTTTAGCTGAAAACTGCCCTCATTTTTGACCCGGCCATTTTCTACATGAAGACCATAAAATAATTTTCCGTCTCCCTGTTCATTCCATCCCAAAAAGTCTTGATATTTCCAATCGGGGAGGGGTTGGTAGGGTGCGATTTTTTGGCCGAAATAACCCTCAACAGTGCTGCGGAATTTTTCTACTCCCCATTCTTCGAGGATATATTTCATTCTGGCATGACGACGATCGCCGCGATCTCCGTAATCCCTTTGGGTTGCCACGATCGCTTTTACCAGATCGTACACCTCCTCTTTGCTCACATAACCGATCGCATCGGCCATTCTGGGGAAAGTTTCCTCCTTATTGTGGGTCCTTCCCAGTCCACCCCCCGCAAGGATGTTAAAACCCTGTAATTCCCCGTTTGCGTCGGTAATCACCACCAAACCGAGGTCATTGGTGTAGATATCGATGGAGTTGTCTCCCGGCACAGTGACACCGATCTTGAACTTACGGGGCATATAATGTTGACCGTAGATCGGTTCGATGGGATCATTTTTGTTAATGCCATTTGTATCTTTTTGTCTCGATGCCTTGACTTCTGGTGCTTCTTCTGCACTGATCACTTTTTCGCCATCGAGCCAAATTTCGTAGTAGGCTCCAGTTTGGGGAGTGAGCAAATCGGCGATATTATTGGCATATTCCCAAGCATAGCCGTATTCAGGGCGATTTTTGTAGGGGACTGGCGGTGCGGTGACATTGCGATTAACATCACCACAGGCCGCTAAAGTGGATCCCATACTGCGGATAATTTCCCCGAGGGTTGCTTTGAGATTTTTCTTTAAAATGCCGTGTAATTGGAAGCCTTGGCGGGTTGTCACCCGTAAAGTGCCGTTACCATAGCGATCGGACAAACTATCGAGGGTAAGATATAGTTGTGCGGGAATAAAACCCCCCGGACTGCGGGTACGCAACATCATTTGATAGTCTTTTTCTTGACCTTTGGTTCTATGGTCGCGATTATCCTGTTGATAGGAACCGTGAAATTTAAGGATCTGCACCGCCGCATCGGTAAAATGGGTTGTATCTTCGAGGAGTTCACTGGCCAAAGGTTCTCGCAAATAATTACTGTGTTCTTTGATACCTTCGACTTTAGAAACCTTGGCGGTAGGAGAAATAGGAGTTGTAACCATCGTCTAACAGCACGATAACCTGTGGATAGGTCTTAGGAATAGGAATTTAGACAAGCTCGATCGATCCTAAGAAGTTTTACTAACATGATCTCTAGAGTTCGTTCCAGACTCTGAGGTTAACAGTAGCGATCGAGACATCAATTCTATCTTAGCTTCTTACCGTCCCCTGCGAACGCCACCCACCGATCAACTTTTTATGACCAATTCTCCCAACATTAAAACGGTTATTAGTCAAGAACCCTACATTATTCTTAACAATCAGGGAGAAATTCTCCCTTCTATTAATCTGAGTCGTCCTAATCATAAATTGGGACGGGATGGTCAACAGGTGGATTTAGTTGTTCCCCAACACTGGACGCTGGTGAGTCGAGTACAAGCTTGTTTTCGTCGTCAGGGAGATGATTACTATATCTACGATGGAGACGGGACTAATCCTAGTTCCAATAAACTTTTTATCAACAATCGCGTGATTACTCCCAAAGAGGGCTATCTTTTACGAAATGGAGATGAGATTAATATCGGTCAAGATGTCAAAAATTGGGTCAAGATCACCTATTATCATCCTAACCAACCGGTAAAAAGCCCACCTTTAGCTTTTAAATCGGTTTCCCTAGGCAATCGCAGTGTAGTTTTAGGACGAGATAATACCGCAACTGTGGTTTTAGACGCGCCGACAATTTCCCGACAACACGCAATTATCGACAGCGATAACCAAAATCGTTATATTCTCCACGACAAAAGCACCAATGGAGTCTTTATCGACGGACAAAAAGTATCGGGTAGTGCCATTTTAACTAATGGTTGTACAGTGAGAATCGGTCCCTATAGTTTTCGGTTGCAGGGAGATGAATTAGTTTTATTAGATACAGGGGATAATATCCGTCTAGATGCCGAAAATATCGTCAGGAGGGTGCGGGATAAAAAGAAACAAACCTTGACAATTCTCAATCATATCTCCTTACCGATCGAACCGAGTCAATTAGTGGCGATTGTTGGGGGAAGTGGTGCGGGAAAATCGACTTTCTTAAAGACTTTATTGGGAATTGAACCTACCACCTCGGGAACTGTTTATCTGAATGGGGAAGAGCTGCGCCAGAATTTTAATATCTATCGCACCCAAATCGGTTATGTTCCCCAATACGATATCGTCCACAGGGATTTAACCGTGGGAGAAGTGTTATATTACGCTTCTAAATTAAGGCTACCTCCCGATCTTAATTGCCAAGAAGTGATCGAGAAAACCCTGCAGCAGGTGGAGTTATTAGAAAGAAGAAATACTTTAGTCAAAGACTTAAGCGGTGGTCAATTAAAAAGGGTGAGTATTGCGGTAGAATTATTAGCTAATCCCAAATTATTCTTTTTAGATGAACCCACTTCGGGATTAGACCCCGGTTTAGATAAAAAGATGATGGAATTGCTGGCAAAATTGGCCAAAGAAGGCAGAACAATTCTCCTAGTCACCCATGCTACTAATAATATCAATCTCTGCGATCGATTAGTTTTCCTCGGTCAAGGAGGCAATTTATGTTATTTTGGTTCTCCGGGGGAGGCCTTAAATTTTTTCTCTTTACCTCAGGGGGATTTTGCCGATATTTATATTCATCTGGAAACTAGCGAAAAAGTTAAGCAAGAATGCCAACGTTTTCAACAATCGGACTACTACAAAAATAATATTGAAGCAAGAATCGGTAAAATATTTCAGCAAAATCATAGTAGGCCGCAACAGGTTCAACAATCTTTTTGGACACAACTACAGGTTTTATGTCAACGCTATAGCCAGTTAATTATCCGTGATCGATTTAGTTTAATTTTATACCTATTAACCGCCCCGATCGGAATTTTATTAATGGCCGTGGTTTCAGGGGACAAAAATCCTTTATTTTTGGGAGATAATCCCAGTTTTGAGCAGGCCATCCAATCCGCACCTTTAGCCTTAAAAACTCTCTTTGTTTTTACCTGCGCGCAATTGTGGGTAGGTTTTGCCTGTTCCCTACAGGAAATTGTCAAAGAATCAGCAATTTATCAGCGAGAAAGATTAGTTAATCTGGGATTATTACCCTATTTATTCTCAAAAATTCTGGTTTTAGCAGCCTTAGCTTTTCTGCAAACAATTGTAATTACCTGCGTGATATTTTGGCGATTTACTGACCAACAACCGGAATTAATGACCTGGTTAATTGGCTGTTTTATTACCACATTTTTAACTATATTTGCGGCGATTAATCTCGGTTTATTAATTTCTGCTGGCGTTAGTAATATCACCCAAGCAAATAGTGCCTTACCTTTAATTTTAATTCCTCAGATTATCTTTGCTGGGGTATTATTTAGCTTAGAAGGTCTGGGGAAATATCTATCATGGTTGATGATTAGTCGCTGGTCGATTGGTGCCTACGGGGTATTAGTAGAGGTGGAAGACATGATTGCAGAAACGAAAGAACAAAATACTTTTAATATCCCTTTACCCTTTGAGGATACCAATCAAGTTTATCAATTATCTATCAATAATTTGTTATTGAATTGGGGAGTATTAATTCTTCATTCCCTTATTTATTTTCTCCTTACCTATTGGTTGCAAAAAAGAAAAGATATTTTATGATCTGAATTATGAATGATAACTGATAACTGATAACTGATAACTGACTCCTAACCCTACTTAAGTTAACTTCAAATCAAGAGCGATCGGACATTCCACTTTCGTTCCCCCTAAACCGCAGTAACCGCCGGGGTTTTTCGCTAAATACTGCTGATGATAAACTTCAGCATAATAAAATTCAGGTGCGTCGAGAATTTCCGTGGTAATTTGACCGTAGCTCGCTTGATTGAGAGCTTCTTGGTACATTGATCGGGATTTTTCCGCTAATTGCTTTTGCTGGGGACTATAGGTATAGATACCCGATCGATACTGGGTTCCCGTATCATTACCCTGACGCATCCCTTGGGTGGGATTATGACTTTCCCAAAAGACTTTTAGAAGTTGTTCGTAGGAAATCACACTGGGATCATAGACCACTAAGACCACTTCATTATGCCCGGTCATGCCGGTACACACTTCCTGATAGGTGGGATTGGGGGTGATACCAGCCGCATAACCTACGGCCGTGGTGTAAACTCCTTCTAATTGCCAAAATTTCCGCTCTGCTCCCCAAAAACAGCCTAAACCGAACATTGCGCTTTCCATACCGGCAGGAAAGGGGGGCTGCAAAGGATGACCGTTAACGTAGTGGGTGCTAGGTACGGGCATTTTTTCCGATCGCCCGGGTAGTGCCTCCCTTACTGTGGGCAAAGTTAATTTTTTTCCGAATCCGAATAACACCATAATAAGAATTTGTCCAGAAAGTTTTACCTTACTTTACATTATCGCTTAATTTTAGGGATTTCAGTGATCGGTGATCAGAACTGAGGCTGCAGCTCAATTTTTGTCAATCTACTGAGTTGGGATTTTTAAAGGGAAACTCTCTGCTAAAACTGGGCGTTATTTCCGATTTTATCACTCAATCCCAACCCCGGAGCGCATTAGTTTTTCGGTGGGATGCTTACAGGCAGCTGTTCATACACTTGTACCAGTTTAGGCGTTGCCGAATCAAGGTATGAATGCAAACTTTGCATCAGATGCAAAAGTTAGTTTGGCTCTAGGTTTTAAAAATACCAGAAAAGAAGATTCATATCTCAAATCAGCAACAGCCCAGTTTAATAACTGGACTTCCCCCATACAGAAATAAGTGGGTGGGTGGAATTAAATATAAGATGAACGTAGGTTGGGTTGAAGCATGAAACCCAACGCCCACATGGGTTACGCTACCGCTAACCCATCCTACAAATAATTGTGCTGTTCTTTTTTTGGTTGTCAAGATGGTAAGCCGTTTTAATGGCTATTTTGTTACATTTCTTAACTAAATAGTCATTGATCAGGATTTACATAGAAAAATGGTTCTTCGGTTTGTGTTATGCAATGGAGGGGGGTTATAAAGGATAAAACCCTTACATAGAAAGACATTGCTGCGATTTTTGCCAATTGTTTTCTATCTAGAACGAGCTAATCAATTGAGTCTCTTGCCAGATAAGGATTTAGTCGATTTATGCCCCCTGATCGAATCATACCAAGTAACGAAGATCCAGAAAAATCAAGCAATATTAAATACATAATAGTCCGATATTTAAATCCGATGTTAAAAATTATTTCCTCAAAAATTTATTTCCGCAAAAACTATCTACACTACTACACAGCCATGACTTTCATGGATCTAGGCGATCGCTAGTACCCGTCTCATAAGTCTTGAGCGATCAAATGTAAATGCAAACAAATAGTTGATGGAAAGGATGTTATGACTAATCTTCTTCAGACCACTCTCAACAAGACCTATAACCAACTGAAAAACTTTGCTGGTTTAAATGACTTCTGGAATTTGTTCGAAATAGCATTTGGTACACAATATGACCATACAGTAGCCACAAATCTCCGTTCTCAATGGCTTGTAGGTGATTTTAGTTCATTTCCACAAATTGAAATTCTGGATAGTAGCATTCTTGGTAATGCTAGTGGTGCTTATGGGACTAGCACGAATAAGATTTATCTCGCTGCTAATTTTCTCGATACAGCTACGGATACAGACATTATTGCGGTTTTGTTAGAAGAATACGGGCATTTTGTAGATGCTCATATCAATCAGACGGATAGCGCTGGTGATGAGGGAGACATTTTTTCTAACTTAGTGCGTGGTAATATTCTCAGTGCTGGGACATTACAGGCTTTGAAAGGTGAGAATGACTGGGCAACAATTACAGTAGGTGGCCAGAGTATTGAGGTAGAACAGGCTACGATGTTTCTATCTGATCTCAACTTTACCGCCAGCGCTGGCGGACCTTTCAAGGTTAGAGATTTATTCGACGCCTTTTACTACGAAAATGTACAAACGATTAACCCTGGCGTATTCAGGGCGCGATTCAAAAATGTAATATTGCCCTCCGGTCCTAATCTAGCTTACAATCAAATTGGTAGTTTTGTTCCTGGATCTCCTCCTACTACTGGACTGACGACGACCATTACTCCACTTGACTCCACGGTAAAAGGACTGCTTATCCACACTGCCACGTCCACCATTGGGGGTCCAACATCTGCTATCTGGACACCACCTTCTTCAATGCCTCCTTACTCCAACACAACTACTGCAACTAATTTCCTATCACCTCTTCCATTCACGACAATTAGCAGACATTTATTTGCAGAGGATACGTTCGTTGGTGCGCCTCTAAACGTGGGGAGAATGTCTCGTTCTAGTCCTATGACTACTTCCAAAGTTACTCTTGTTTGGACGGGAACTCCTAGCACTACCGATTCAGATCCTATGTTAAATCTCTCGTTAGTTCCTACAAGTCCATCTGGAGCAACTATTACTCCAGTCACTATCGGTATTAATTCATTTGTAGGAACAGAGAATACTACAGGTTGGACTGGTGAGGTGTTTACTGGTGCAGGTGCATTTGAATACGTTCAACAGATTGAGATTCCTACTACCTATCTTCCATTTTCCAGCAGTTACGACGTCTTTGTTGGTGGCTCACTGGGTAGTAGTGCCTCCCAAGATTTTTCCATCTTTTTCACCTCTAACCCTGTAGTTGGTCAAGGTCACGGTTGGGGAGATGTGCATCTCGTAAATTTTGATGGAAAACCCTATGATTTTCAAGCAGTTGGGGAGTTTATTCTTGTCAAATCTCTGATAGATGATTTTCAAGTGCAAACCCGTCAAAAACCTTGGGGAGCAAGTACAACTGTTTCTGTCAACACAGCTTTTGCCACAACGATAGATGGTTACAATGTTGTTTATGACTCAGAGCTTGCAGTTGGTCAAGAACTCAAAATTGACGGAGTTACCTATAATTTGGCAAGTGGTCAAAGTGTATTTCTGGGTAGTAGCAAAATCCAGCGATCAGGTAATAACTACACATTCACTTATGCAGGTTTAGACGGTGATATCTCCACCACCGATGATAATGATGTAGTCATCGCCTCGGACAATGGAAGCTACATTGATGTTTATGTCGATCCCGCTGACTATCGTTTTGGGGTACTTCAAGGGCTTTTAGGTAATGGTGATGGGGTTAGTACCAATGATTTTGCTCTGCGTAATGGCATAGACTTGGGACCTAATCCCACTGATCAAACAATACATACAACTTATGCAGATAGTTGGCGGATTACTCAGCAAGAATCCCTTTTCGGGACAGAGACATTTGCTGATAAAAAGTTTCCAGATAATTACGTCTCCTTAAACACTTTAGCGGAAAAAAATCCCCAAGGAGTAGCAAACGCTTTCGCAACGGCACGGAAATTTGGTATTGCTGAAGGCGCGTTTTCAAAAGGGGCCGCCTTTGATTTTCTGGTGACGGGGGATGAAACCTTCTTGCTAGGAGCAAAGCAGGCGGCGAACTTGGCACTTCAAAATGGAAACCCCAAAACTCCACTTGGAAGCATTAAAGGCAGTAAATGGAACGATGCTAATGCTAATGGTATCTGGGACAAAGGCGAAGAAGCCCTAGCCGGTTGGACAATTTACATTGATAGCGTCACCAATGGAAAATTAGATCCTTGGGAAATCTCCACTGTGACTAACGCTGATGGTCAATACACCTTCAGCAACTTAGGACCGGGAGAATATGCCATTCGGGAAGTGAATCAAACAGGCTGGATACAAACCTCCCCTACCACTCCCTATGCTCTAAACTTGAAAGCAGGGGAAAAATTGACTGGCATTAATTTTGGCAACTACTTTCAGTTACCCAAGATTAATCTTAGTCCCAACAGTCAGACGATTGTTGAAGGTTTAACCAGTCCTCAAAACGTCGCCTACACCGTTACTCTTTCCAGTGTCAGCACAGTACCCGTCAGCGTTAACATTGCTACTGCTAACGGTACGGCAACAGCAGGATTAGATTACACTGCAATTAACGTATCTCTAACCTTTGCTCCTGGTGTTACCAGTCAAGTCATCAATATTCCCATTCTCAATGATTCTCTTAGTGAGGCAGATGAGACCTTTACTTTAACTCTGTCTTCTCCCACCAATGCCACCTTGGGTACAACCACAACTGTAACTACAGCCATAACCGATACCCTCACGGCTGGGGTTACTACCGTCCTACCAGCGAATGTGGAAAACCTGACACTAACAGGAGCAGCAGCAATTAACGGTACTGGTAACGCGGGTAATAATGTCATTACTGGTAATACTGGTAATAACATCCTTAATGGTGGTGCTGGTGTTGATACCTTAATTGGCGGTTTAGGCAACGATACATACATTGTTGATACTGCAACTGATACTATTACCGAACTTGCCGGCGGTGGTACAGATACCATTCAATCTAGTGTTACTTACACTATTGCTGCCTTAAATAACGTGGAAAACCTGACACTGACGGGAGCAGCCGCCATTAACGGTACTGGTAACGCAGGTAATAACGTGATCACGGGCAACACGGCCAATAACCTTCTCAACGGTGGTGGGGGCAATGATACCCTTAATGGTGGCTTGGGTGTGGATTCTCTCACTGGTGGTGTTGGAAACGATTTCTTCTGGCTCGACAACGTAGCGAACCGTGATCTGATCACCGACTTCTCCGTACCCGCTGACACGATTATTCTGGCGAACAGTCTTGACAGCACTTTGACCGGCTTCATTAATCCGGGGATCAAGGGTCTGAGCTTTATTAGTGGTAACGTGAACGGAAGTGTCCTTAGCGCTGGCCAGTTCTTCAAGGGAGCGGGGTTGACTGGGGGAGCATTGGGAAACCTCTCCGGCATCTACGTCAACACTAGCAACGGCGACATCTGGTATAACGATTCTACCGTCCTCGGTAGTTACCTAATTGCCAATGTTGTGGCTAGTGCCGCAGCTGGCATGACTAATGCTGACTTCGTTTACGGGGTGTAAGTCTTAGCTAGGCATCACAGGAAAACTATGCCATATCCCCCGCCTTTAGCGGGGGGGTTTTTATCTTGAATGTCGGGGTGAAGACCCTCGCTTTTAGCCTATCCATTAGTCAGATCTTTCTTAACAAAAAGAGAAGAAACTTAAAAAAAGGGGAAACGATTGATAGGTATAGTTTTGAAAGAAGGAATTAAGGTGGAGGTAAGCAAAA
>VYKS01000615.1_pt1 | contig 10240 bp, 11 predicted proteins | sample 5114511 | NCBI WGS metagenome assembly VYKS01 (sample SAMN12291795, study PRJNA351875) | freshwater metagenome | isolation source: freshwater lake | place: USA: Michigan, Gull Lake | collected 2011-07-05 | reverse complement strand
CAGTCACCGCCGCCGCCGCCGCCGCGCCCGCTGCTGGTCAGCACGTTGAGGATGATCCAGGGCAGGGCTGAGCCCAGCCCGCCGCGTCGGCTGCGGAACAGGCTGGAAAACACGAAGATCACGAACAGGAAGATCAGCAGCCCGACGATGGGCGAGCCTCGCGCCTCGTGGCGTTCGGGACGCGCGGCGTCCGCCACCCGGGCCTGGGCCTCTTCAGGCGGCAGGCCCAGCTGCTCGACCAACGCATCGGTTCCAGCGACCACGCCGCCCGAGATGTCGCCGTTGCGGAACTTGGGCAGGATGGCCGACTGGATGATCACGCTGGACAGGGCGTCGGTCAGCACCGGCTCCAGGCCATAGCCGACCTCGATCCGCACCTGACGGTCATTGGGCGCGACCAGCAGGATCGCCCCGTCTTCTTTGTCCTTGTCGCCAATCCCCCAGGTCCGGCCAAGCTTGTAGCCGTAGTCCTCGATCGGATAGCCCTGCAGGCTGCCGACCGTGGCCACCACCAGCTGATGTCCGGTGCGGGCCTCCAGCGCCTCGAGCTTGTCCGAGAGGTCGCGCTCGACATCCGGCGACAGCACCTGCGCGTCGTCGACCACGCGGCCGGACAGCGGCGGGAACTTCGGGTCCGCCAGGGCGGGCAGGGCGAATAGCACGGCCGCGAGCATCAAGAGCAACATCCTCACCCGTGAAACTGGGGAGGTGGCGCGGCGCGTGTTCACGCCGCGCCGGAAGGGGCGCAAGCGGCGGTGCGACGCCCCCTCCCCCGTTTTACGGGGGAGGATGAAAGCGGTCATGGCCACAGGCCTACTGAATTTTCGGCGGCGTCGCCGTCGGCGGGCTGGAGAAGTCCACCGTCGGCGCGCTCTGGGCGGCGGCGGTGGCCTGGAACAGCTGGGCCGGCTTCTGGTCGCTGTAGAGCGTCTTAGCCCAGAACACGCTGGGGAAGGTCCGCAGGGTGGTGTTGTACTTCTGGGCGGTCTCGTTGTAGTCGCGCCGCGCGATCGCGATGCGGTTCTCGGTGCCTTCCAGCTGGCTCTGCAGGGCCATGAAGTTCTGGTTCGACTTCAGGTCGGGATACTGCTCCTGGATCACCATCAGGCGGCCCAGCACGCCCGACAGCTGGTCCTGGGCGGCGGCGAACTTCTGGAACTGGGCAGGGTCGGTGATGGTCGAGGCGTCGACCTTGACCTGGGTGGCGCTGGCGCGGGCCTCGGTGACGGCGGTCAGCACGTCCTTTTCCTGGGCCGCATAGCCCTTCACCGTCGCAACCAGGTTCGGGATCAGGTCGGCGCGGCGCTGGTACTGGTTCTGCACCTCGGCCCAGGCGGTCTTGGTCGCCTCGTCCTGGGTGGGGATCTTGTTGATCCCGCAGCCCGCCAGGGTGGCGGGGATGGCGACGACCAAGGCGACGCGCGCGGCGTTACGGACGAGACGGCTGTTCAAGGATCCCTCCACCAAACCCGGTGAGCCCGCCCGCCTCGAATGAGGCGGACCCGCAGGCTCGTCCGGCGATATGCGAACATGTACGCCGCATACCGCCGTTAGATAGCGCGTCCATTGATACACGTCAGGGCCGCGAAGGTTAAACCTTATCCATCTCCGCGAACGTCTGCTTGCGCGGACCCATGTAGCCGAACAGCCAGGCGGCGACCTTGCGCATCTGGATCTCCTCGCTGCCCTCGGTGATCCGGTAGCGGCGGTGGTGGCGGTAGATGTGCTCGAACGGCTTGTGGCGCGAATAGCCGATGCCGCCGTGGATCTGCATCGCCCGGTCGGCGGCTTCGCAGCACAGGCGGTTGGCCCAATAGTTACACATCGAGACCTTGTCGGAGAGGCGCTTTTCGACCTCGGGCTTGGACATCTGGTCCATTTCCCACGCCGTCTTGCGGATCAGCAGTCGCAGCATTTCGGCCTGGGTGGAAAGCTCGACGATCGGGAACTGGATGGCCTGGTTCTCCGACAGCGCCTTGCCGAACGGCTTGCGGGCGCGCGCGTACTTGATGCTCTCTTCTATGCAGTAGACCGCCGCGCCCAGACTGGAGGCGGCCTGGCGGATGCGGTTCTCGTGCACGAAGTGCTGGGCCAGGGCCAGGCCCCCGCCCTCCGGGCCGAACATCGCGCTGTCGGGAACCCAGACGTCGGTGAAGCTGACGCGCGGGTGGTCGGTCGGCATGTTGAAGGTCCAGAGGTATTCCTCGATCTTCACGCCCGGCGCATGGGCCGGAACCAGGAAGGCGGTGATGCCCCGAGCGTCGCCGTCCTGACCGCTGGTGCGGGCGAACAGGCAGCAGTGCGTGGCCGCGTGCATCCCGGTGGTCCACATTTTCTCGCCGTCGATCCGCCAGCCAGCCTGGCCATGACGCTCTTCGCGGACCGCCTGGGTCTCCATATGGGTCGCGTCCGAGCCATGGTCGGGCTCCGTCAGGCCGAAGGTCGGCCGGAAGGCGCCGCGATCCAGCATGTCCTCGATCAGGTGCTGCTGGTCAGGTCGGCCGAAGTCGCGGATCATCAGCACGAACGGATTGTTGCCGACGATCGAGTGCTCGTTCTGCAGGTCGTTGAAGAGGCCAAGGCCCTTGCTGGCCAGGTGTTCGCGGATCACCGCCATGCCCAGGTTCGTGCCATCCTTGCCGCCATAGGCTTTCGGCAGGGCGTAGCGATAGTGTCCCGCCTGGTCGGCCAGCTTGCGGGCCTGGCCCAGCAGCGCCTCCCATTCGTGGCGCGGCAGGCCGCCGGCGTCCCAGTCGGTGCGGGCCCATTCCCGGCGGTGGTCGAAGAAGCGCTCGTTATCGTCGCGCGCTTGAAGCGGGGCGATCTCCTTCTCGATGAAGGCGTCGAGCTCTTCGAGATAGGCCGAAAGTTCCGGTGACAGTCGGAAGTCCATGGTCAAGCCTCCCTGCGCGCATTGTTCTCTTTGATGCAGGAGACTAAAGCGCGGGCGGCCGCTCCGGCCAATCGTGCCCCTGCGGAACGGGCTTTAACGGCTCTTTGACCAGCGCCGCCTTATACCGGTCGCATGATCACCATGGCTGCCTTCGCGATCCTTGGCGCCGCGCTCGGACTGTTCGTCCGGCCGCGCGTTCTGGGCGTGATCCTGCCCGTGCTGTTGGCCGCCATCGTCGAGGGCGCCGTGCTTTGGATGATCGGGGTCATGGAGAAGCAGCCAAACCGCGAGCTGCTGATCGACCGCCTGCAAGCGATCTTCGGCGAAGGCTGGGTCGGGGCGATCGGACCCGTGGCCGCCGCCTTTATCGGCGCGATCATGGCCGCCCTGATGAGCGCCTTCACCGATCCCGCCGGCCCGGGGCCCGTCGTGACCGCCGACGGCATCCAGCGTCGCGCCGGAAAGAACGGTCGCTACGCCCGCGCCAAGGGCATGGTCGAGGACCGCGCCATCCACGCCCAGGCCGAGAGCCGGATCGACCAGATCCTGGGGCTCTAGCCCTCGTCCTTTTCGCGCTCGTTTCGCCGAGTCCGCCGAGAAATCCGTGTTTCTCGAAAATGCGACGCGCAAGCGAAATTGCTCTTGCGCAATTTCTTATCACTGATATCTAAGCGATGCTTAGTTCGGACCCGAAGCACCGGTGGGGATACCGGCGCCATCATCCCCGGGGTCGAGCGGCCAGTACCTGCGTTTTCACCGATCCTCGATCTGACCGCAACTTCCCCAAAGCCGGAGGGCTTTCCGATGAAGCTCCGTTCGCTGGCGGCTGTCGCCGCCCTGTCTGTTTCCATGTTCGCCGGTTCGGCCTTCGCCGATGGTCGCATCGCCGCCGCGTTGGACGCGCCGGTCGCGGCGAAGACCAAGGTCGTCGCTGGCGGCGCGGTCTTCGTCTGCGAGGGCGCCGAGTGCGTCTCGGCCCAAGCGCCTTCGCGGGCCCTCACTGCGGCCGCCTGCAAGGCGCTCGCCAAGGAAGTGGGCCGCGTCTCGGCCTTCGGCGGCGACACCAAGTCGCTGGACGCCGACGACCTGACCCGCTGCAACGCCTCGGCCAAGGTCGCGGCTAAGTAAGAACACCTATCGCTTTACCCTAGTACCCAGACGCGTTGCGGGCCGCCGTTTCTCCGGCCCGGTCTGGCTGTTTCCTCGAGCATTCGCCTTAACGGGGCGGCGGAACGTTCCGCCGCCTCTTTTCTTTTTCGGCTACAGGACTAGTTGAAGGCCATGGACATCAGCCTCGCCGCCCAACTGGAATCCGTTCTGCGCAAGGCCGCAGGCGAAGAAACGTCGCTGACCTCGATGACCGTCGACTATGGCGCAAGCGATGTCGGAGACGACCTGGAGAGCAAGAGCTGGGTCGAGCGCGCCACCAAGAGTCTGGTTTTCGTCCAGGCCGAACTGCGCCGCGCGGACGGCGGCTTGGCCGCCTCGGCCTCGGCGATATTCCGTCGCGCCGGGAACTGACGATCCGCTTGGTTGCGCCCCGTTGGTTGCGACTGCGAAAGGCCCGTGTTATCAGGCGCGCGGCTTCGGACGGGACGGCGCGGCAGCGCCGACCGTCCATGTGCTTTTTTCAAGCGCGTTCAAGCCTTTAAGTCGCGATGAGGGTTAAACTTCTTGTCGGCGGCGATTTGCAACGCACCGGGCGGATACCAAGTGGCGGACGAAACCAAGGCGACGGATGCGGGTCAGCGCTATGCGCAGTCCCTCTTCGAACTGACGATCGAGAACGGCAATCTGGCCAAGGTCGAGGCCGACCTGAAGAGCCTGAAGGCGATGATCGCTGACAGCGCCGACCTGCGCCGCCTGATCGCCAGCCCGGCTTTCTCGGCCGAGGACAAGGGTAAAGGTCTCGTCGCCGTGGCCGTGAAGGCCCGGTTTGACATGCTGACCACGAAGTTCCTGGGCCTAGTGGCCGCCAACGGCCGCACCGGCGACCTCCTGGGCGCCATCTCGGCCTTCGTCGAGCTGTCGGCCAAGCACCGCGGCGTGGTGACGGCGGAAGTCGTCTCGGCCGCCGCCCTGTCGCCGACCCAGCTGAAGGGCGTGCAAGCGGCCTTGGCCGAGGCCCTCGGCAAGACCCCCGAAGTTTCCACGCGCATCGATCCGTCCCTGTTGGGCGGTCTGAAGGTGCGCGTTGGTTCGCGTCTCTTCGACGCTTCGCTCCGTTCGAAGCTCGATTCCCTGAAATTCGCCCTGAAGCGCGCCTGAGCGTATAAGCGCGCCGTAAAAAATTAGATCGCAGAGAGCCCAGAAGACCATGGACATCCGCGCCGCCGAAATCTCGGCCATCCTCAAGTCGCAGATCGCCAACTTCGGCGAAGAGGCCGCCGTCTCGGACGTCGGCCAGGTGCTGTCCGTCGGTGACGGCATCGCCCGCATCTACGGCCTGGACAACGTTCAAGCCGGCGAAATGCTGGAGTTCCCGAAGGCCGGCGTGAAGGGCATGGCCCTGAACCTCGAGCGCGACAACGTCGGCGCCGTGATCTTCGGCCAGGACCAGGAAATCAAGGAAGGCGACGAAGTCCGTCGCCTCGGCGAGATCGTGGACGTGCCGGTCGGCCGCGGCCTGCTGGGCCGCGTCGTCAACCCGCTGGGCGAGCCGATCGACGGCAAGGGCCCGATCCAATACACCGAGCGTCGCCGCGTCGACGTGAAGGCTCCGGGCATCATTCCGCGCAAGTCGGTGCACGAGCCGGTGCAAACCGGCCTGAAGTCGATCGACACCCTGATCCCGGTCGGCCGTGGCCAGCGCGAGCTGATCATCGGTGACCGTCAGACCGGCAAGACCGCCGTCGCCATCGACACCATCCTAAACCAGAAGGCCGTGAACGCCGGCAAGGACGAGAGCGCCAAGCTCTACTGCGTCTATGTCGCCATCGGCCAGAAGCGCTCGACCGTCGCCCAGATCGTCAAGACCCTGGAAGAGCACGGCGCCCTGGAATACACGACCGTCGTCGTGGCCTCGGCCTCGGAGCCGGCCCCGCTGCAGTACCTGGCCCCGTTCGCCGGCTGCGCCATGGGCGAGTGGTTCCGCGACAACGGCCTGCACGGCCTGATCATCTATGACGACCTGTCCAAGCAGGCCGTCGCCTACCGTCAGATGTCGCTGCTGCTGCGCCGCCCGCCGGGCCGTGAAGCCTATCCGGGCGACGTGTTCTACCTGCACTCCCGTCTGCTGGAGCGCGCCGCGAAGCTGAACGAAGACAACGGTTCGGGCTCGCTGACGGCGCTGCCGATCATCGAAACCCAGGCCAACGACGTGTCGGCCTACATCCCGACCAACGTGATCTCGATCACCGACGGCCAGATCTTCCTGGAAACCGACCTGTTCTACCAAGGCATCCGCCCGGCCGTGAACGTCGGCATCTCGGTGTCGCGCGTCGGTTCGTCGGCCCAGATCAAGGCGATGAAGCAAGTCGCCGGCCCGATTAAGGGCGAGTTGGCCCAGTACCGTGAAATGGCCGCCTTCGCGAAGTTCGGCTCGGACCTCGACGCCTCGACCCAGAAGATGCTGGCCCGCGGCGAGCGCCTGACCGAGCTGCTGAAGCAGCCGCAATACGCGCCGCTGTCGGTCGAAGAGCAGGTCTGCGTGATCTACGCCGGCACCCGCGGTTACCTCGACGGCATCCCGACCTCGTCGGTGCGTCGCTTCGAGAGCGAGTTCCTGGCCCGTCTGCACAGCCAGCACGCCGACCTTCTGGAAGGCATCCGCACCAAGAAGGCGCTCGACAAGGATCTGGAGAACACGCTGAAGAGCGCGCTCGACAGCTTCTCGTCGACCTTCGCCTAAGCCCCTCGGAACCGCTCGGAGAGAGTAGCGCCGAATGGCCAGCTTGAAGGAAATGCGCAATCGGATATCGAGCGTCAAAGCGACGCAAAAGATCACGAAAGCGATGCAGATGGTGGCGGCGGCCAAGCTGCGCCGGAGCCAGGACGCGGCTGAAGCCGCCCGTCCTTACGCCCGGCGTCTGGCCAGCGTCATCGCCAACCTCGCCGCCGGCGTCTCCGGCGACGGCGCCCCGAAGCTCCTGGCCGGCACAGGCCGTGACGATCGCCACCTGGTGGTTGTCGCTGCGGCCGATCGCGGCCTGGCGGGCGGCTTCACCTCGTCGATCGTTCGCGCCGCGCGCGCCCACATCGACGGGTTGATCGCCCAGGGCAAGGATGTCCGCGTGATCTGCGTCGGCAAGAAGGTCACGGCTCAACTGGCCAAGCCCTATGCCGGCCGTATCGTCGACACCTTCGACCTGTCGTCCTACCGCCAGCTGACGCTGGCCGTGGCGCAGCCGATCGCCGATCTGATCACCCGCGAATACGAGGCGGGGGAGACCGATGTGGTCACCCTGTTCTACAGCCGCTTCAAGTCGGTGGTGCAGCAGATCCCGACGGGCCTGCAGTTGATCCCGGCCATGGTCGAGGGCGCCGAAGCGGCCTCGGGCCCGGCTGCGGTTTATGAGTACGAGCCCTCGGAAGAGGCCATTCTCGAGACCCTGCTGCCGCGTAACCTGACGGTCCAGATCCTCTCGGCCCTGCTGGACAACATGGCCGGCTTCTACGCCAGCCAGATGACCGCCATGGACAACGCCACGCGCAACGCCGGCGACATGATCAAGCGCTACACCCTCGAGTACAACCGTTCCCGCCAGGCCCAGATCACCAAGGAGCTGATCGAGATCATCTCCGGCGCCGAAGCCGTCTGATCTAGCCTAACGACACAAGCACGCAGAGACCGAAAGACCGCAACGCCATGGCCAAGACCCCCGCTGAAAAGCCGGCGACCGCCGCCAAGAAGCCCGCCGCCCCCAAGGCCGCCGCTGCTCCGAAGGCCGCCGCCGCCAAGGCTCCCGCCGCCGCCGCCAAGGCTCCGGCCGCCAAGAAGCCGGCCGCGCCGAAGGCCGCCGCGCCCAAGGCTCCGGCCACCAACCTGGACGGCGCCACCGGCCGTCTCGTCCAGATCATCGGCGCCGTCGTCGACATCGAGTTCGACGGCGCTCTGCCGGCGATCCTGAACGCCGTCGAGACCGTCAACGAAGCCACCGGCCAGCGCCTGGTGTTCGAAGTCGCCCAGCACCTGGGCCAGAACACCGTCCGCGCCATCGCCATGGACGCCACCGAGGGTCTGGTCCGTGGTCAGGCCGTGCGCGACACCGGCGAGCCGATCCGCGTTCCGGTCGGTCCGGGCACGCTGGGCCGCATCATGAACGTGATCGGCGAGCCGATCGACGAGCAGGGCCCGATCCGTTCGGACATCAGCCGCACGATCCACCGTGACGCCCCGTCCTTCGCCGAGCAGACCAACACCGCTGAAGTGCTGGTCACGGGCATCAAGGTCATCGACCTGATGTGCCCCTACACCAAGGGCGGCAAGATCGGCCTGTTCGGCGGCGCCGGCGTCGGCAAGACCGTGACGATGCAGGAACTGATCAACAACATCGCCAAGGCTTACGGCGGTTACTCGGTTCTGGCGGGCGTGGGCGAACGCACCCGCGAAGGCAACGACCTCTATCACGAGATGATCGAGTCGAACGTGAACGTCGACCCGAAGGCCAACAACGGCTCGACCGAAGGCTCGCGCTGCGCCCTCGTTTACGGCCAGATGAACGAACCCCCGGGCGCCCGCGCCCGCGTGGCCCTGACCGGCCTGTCGATCGCGGAATACTTCCGTGACGAAGAAGGCAAGGACGTGCTGCTGTTCGTCGACAACATCTTCCGCTTCACCCAAGCCGGCGCCGAAGTGTCGGCTCTGCTGGGCCGCATCCCCTCGGCCGTGGGCTACCAGCCCACCCTGGCCACCGAGATGGGCAACCTGCAGGAGCGCATCACCTCGACGAACAAGGGCTCGATCACCTCGGTCCAGGCCATCTACGTCCCCGCCGACGACCTGACCGACCCGGCTCCGGCCACCTCGTTCGCCCACTTGGACGCCACCACCGTTCTGTCGCGTGACATCGCGGCCCAGGCCATCTTCCCGGCCGTGGACCCGCTGGACTCGACCTCGCGGATCATGGACCCGCTGGTCATCGGCGAAGAGCACTACACGGTGGCTCGTCGCGTCCAGGAAGTCCTGCAGCAGTACAAGGCCCTGAAGGACATCATCGCCATCCTGGGCATGGACGAGCTGTCGGAAGAGGACAAGCTGATCGTGGCCCGCGCCCGCAAGATCCAGCGCTTCCTGTCCCAGCCGTTCCACGTCGCCGAGCAGTTCACCAACACGCCGGGCGCTTTCGTCCAGCTGAAGGACACGATCCGTTCGTTCAAGGGCATCGTCGACGGCGAGTACGACCACCTGCCGGAAGGCGCCTTCTACATGGTCGGTCCGATCGAAGAAGCCGTGGCCAAGGCCGAAAAGATGGCGGCTGAAGCCTAATGACCGAAGACGCGGACCTGGCCAATTTCTGCTGCGATGAGCTGGCCGAAGCGGTGTCTCCGGACGCCAACGCCGGCTTGATCGAGCACGACAGCGGCCTGATCCTGCTGAATCTCGGCGAGCGGGAAGAAGAGGGCGAGACCGGCGTGGTGCTGGCGACGATCCGCTTCTGCCCGTTCTGCGGAACCGAGATCCAGACCGATGAAGACATCGAGGCCGCCCTGGGCGGCGTCGAGGAGACGTTCAACTGATGGCCAAGCTGCACTTCTCTCTGGTCGCCCCCGAGCGCGAACTGTTCTCGGGCGAGGTGGACATGGTCCAGGCTCCCGGCGCCGAAGGCGACTTCGGCGTGCTGGCCAACCACGCCCCGTTCATGACCACCCTGCGTGAAGGCAAGGTGACCGTGAAGGACGGCGCGACCACCAAGGTGTTCGACATCCAGGGCGGCTTTGCCGACGTTGGGCCGGAAGGTCTGACGATCCTGGCGGAACACGCGGTCGAGGCTCTCTGATCGCCCGACTCAGCGATCACGCTGTTATTGTTTCGATGCGCCCTCGGTCCCCCGGATCGAGGGCGTTTTCGCGCTAGAAGCGATACGGCGTCGCGCGGCGGGAGATAAAATTACACCTGTGGCCCAATCTTGGTCTTAATCCGTGCCCATAAGGGTTGCGAGGGACCGTCCGTCGGTTTTAATGCCGACCTCTCGTCTTGTTGGGGATACCTTGCCTATGCGCCTTGCGCTCGTCAGCCTGATCGCCCTCGGCGCGGTCGCTTCCACCGCCGCCGCTCAGGATCAAACCACCGCGCCGGCTCCGGCCGCTGCGCCCGCTCAGGCTCCTGCCGCCCAGGCGGCGCCCACCGATCAAGCCGCTCCGGCCGCTCCCGCTGACCAGGCCGCGCCGCCCGTCGCCGCGCCCGCC
>VYKS01000858.1_pt1 | contig 10343 bp, 14 predicted proteins | sample 5114511 | NCBI WGS metagenome assembly VYKS01 (sample SAMN12291795, study PRJNA351875) | freshwater metagenome | isolation source: freshwater lake | place: USA: Michigan, Gull Lake | collected 2011-07-05 | reverse complement strand
TGTTCAAAGTGGCCGTCCGGCATTCGGACAATCAAAACGGACGGGTCGGAAAGCGTAAGACTACCGCTAAGGTAGCAGCATCCTGGGTCGCGTCAACCCCATTGACGCGACCATCTTAAAAAGGTGGCGTGGTGAGGAATCACCCTCCGTTTACGGCGGTGAGGATGTCAAGCGTTACTCTCGTCCACCATTGAGACTATTGGCCAGAAAATAACCGCCTCAGCAACCTGATCCCGCTCTGTAGTCCGTGTCATCTCAGTTTCCACAACCGGAAGCAAGTTCGCGTCTGGCTAGGGCAGTTATCTTTGTTTGAGGTTTGAAGGCGAGCGCAAAAAGAGTTAATCATGGAAAGTTTTTCTCGAAGAATTTTTGAGCGGCTGGCGGGGTTTGCTGAAACTGACTCGGACAGGGAAGTGTACCTCAATGCCTTGGGCAGTGGAAACCAGGTCGAGAAAGAAAAAGATCGCTATGAGCGCCTCTTGCGCCAGCTTAAACAGGGCGATTATTCGGCTGCTCTCAAAGCTTACCTTCAGCTTGTAGCGATCGCTGATGAGGGCATTCAACAACAACTGGGTCAAATTGTGCGAGAGCGGGTTTACTCATCGGCTACTGATGAACTGTTGCGAACTGAGCTGCTCGCTTACTTCAAGCCGCCACGAATCCTTGATTTTGAGGATGTACGAGCGCTTCTGGCTTCATGCCCTGATTGGTTCACCGCAAAAAACCTAGCACGGGCGCAGGTGATCCAAGAACTGGTCGCTCAACGATGTGATGAAGAGTTGTTTAGAACGCTGATCATAGAAGCCTTAAGAGAATTAAACCACCAGACTCGTTCCTTCAACGCTGCTTATGCGTTGCTAGAGGCGCTCAAAAAACCTGTTTGCGCTCTCGCCGTAGTACGACTCATGCCTTCGCTTCAGGATCAGACGACTCTTCAAGAGGTCTTTAAGAGAATTCTGGCGGCAGAACGCCAAGGAATTGACCCTTCGGAGAAACTTTCCATCGCTCTTGTTGAGCAGCAATGTCCTCTGACCTCTGCACTTGTTGGGGAACTCCTAGCGGTGGGAGCAGAGGGTGAAATAGGCAGTCTTATTACCATGTTACTGGCTTCCGCCGCCGAGCCGACAATTGTTGTCCATCAATCGAGGGATTAACGGCACGGGTTGGTTATCAGGAATTTACCAACCGGGGGATTCTGATAGCTTTGGTGGTTGCTGTCTTGGGAGGTGCTGCTAAACTTTTCGGTTTTTTCCCTAATCCCTAGAACTGGCCTCTAGAAACGGTTACTTGCCTTATGACCATAATAAATAGCTGCTCGAAAAAATCAAAAATCTATAGGAGTAGAGCAAAATGTCTAACGAAACTGTCACCTATTCCCTAGAATCGGTCTTTAAGGAAATTAAAGACAGCATCAAGGAAGTCAACCAGAAAATCGATACCCTGCAAAAAGAAGTCAACCAGAAAATCGATACCCTGCAAAAAGATGTCAATCAAAAAATCGACTCCCTTGAAACACGGATGGATGAGAGATTTAATCGAGGGATTAACGGCACGGGTTGGTTATCAGGAATTTACCAACCGGGGGATTCTGATAGCTTTGGTGGTTGCTGTCTTGGGAGGTGCTGCTAAACTTTTCGGTTTTTTCCCCAATCCCTAGAACTGGCCCCTAGAAACAGTTACTTCCCTTATGACCATAATAAATAGCTGCTCGAAAAAATCAAAAATCTATAGGAGTCTAGCAAATGTCTAACGAAACTGTCACCTATTCCCTAGAATCGGTCTTTAAGGAAATTAAAGACAGCATCAAAGAAGTCAACCAGAAAATCGATACCCTACAAAAAGATGTCAATCAAAAAATCGACTCCCTTGAAACACGGATGGATGAGAGATTTGACAAGGTGGAGGACCGGTTGACGAAACTGGAGATAGGCCAAGCTGATTTAAAAGGCGATATTAAAGTATTAGATGAGAAAATCGAGGGATTAACGGTACGGGTTGGTTATCAGGAATTTACCAACCGGGGGATTCTGATAGCTTTGGTGGTCGCTGTCTTAGGAGGTGCTGCTAAACTTTTTGGTTTTTTCCCCAATCCCTAGAAGTTACCCCCGATACTTAAACCTGACCTGAAATGGGAACTTGGGGTTTTGGGGAATTAGGGTTTTGGGGATTTTGGGGTTTTTAGTAGCCATTTATCGGCATTATTAGTCATGATGACGATCAGTCCTAAAACCTTATTATACTGACCATAAAGTTTTCTACCAGTCTCAATATCTAAATATTGGCATTTAACAGCAAATTTTAACCAAACTTGGCTTTCTGCTGCTTCTGCTTCCGCATCATTTAATCTCAGCAAAAATGAACCCTTATATCGTCTTCTACGCCATGCCTCCGCTAAATTAGCACAGACAGAACGAGAAGAACGTCGAATTTGGTCAATTAATGAATATTTTTCCGACCCAGGAAACTTTTTAGATAGTTCAAAGATTTCCATAGCCAGATTAAAGGCGATCTGATAAACTTCTAGATCTTCATGGGTGTTCAGCAATTTCTTAGGTTTTTGCACCATAATTCCCCTTTCCTGATGGATGATTCTTACTTTCCCTTATAAATACCTCTTGTCAAACCTAAATTCAGGAAAATTCCCCATCACCCCATCACCCCATCACCCCACCACCCCATTCCCCACTACCCCATCACCCCACCACCCCATTCCCCCATTCCCCCATTCCCCCATCACCCCATTTCCCCATTCCCCCATTTCCCCATTCCCCCATCACCCCATCACCCCATCACCCCAAAAAAAATTTTTCCCAAGGGTGATAGGTTTTCTGAAACGGGTGGGTAAGTTGTCCATAGAGAACAAAAAACACTTACCAAAGGATATACCCATGAACTCTACCTTCAAATTCAAACTCATCCAAGCTCTCAACAAAAAGAACGGTAACAAAGGTTTCACCCTCATTGAACTCCTAGTTGTTGTTATCATCATCGGTGTACTGGCCGCCATCGCTCTCCCCAACCTCCTCAATCAGGTAGCCAAAGGCAGACAATCGGAAGCTCGCAACAACCTCGGTGTCGTTAACCGCACTCGACAATCTTACCGCTTAGAGACTGGTACTTTTGGTACGTTTTCAGCGCTTCCCCTAAGTATACAAGCTCAATACTACTCATATGCTGATAGTAGCACCGCCCCCAATGACACCGCGGCTGTCACTAATGCTACCGCTATCTCCACCTACAATAACGATATTCGCGACTACTCTGCTGGAGTTGCTCAAAACGGATCTGGTCAGTTTGGTGCCATCATTTGCGAAGCAAATACCCCCGACCAAACTACTGCTGTTGCCGCTACTCCTACTGCTGGTGCAGCCGACGGTGGCACTTGCGCTGCTGGTAGAGTATTGAAATAGAAGATATTCTTCCCAGATTGCCTAAAAGCTTTCTGGCATAACAACCAACAATTGATACTCTAGCGGAAGGTGGCAGGGAAATGTTCTCTTGAAACCTTGCGCTTTTGATTTTTTTCGGGAAGTGGGGATTTTTCAGTGAACAGTAAACAGTAATCAGTGAAAAGACCCGTTGCATAATAGAGATATGAATGGAGGAAATCAAAATGCAATGCCTTCAGCAACTCCTGAAAAGAAAGTTCCGAAGTTTTCACCTAACACTGTCTACTTAGGGTCTGCTGAAAAAGTTTTTCGGTGGGGGTTGGGGTGTGGGGTTTTACCGGAAAAAGTCCCTGAATTTTCCCCCCAATCACTCCAAGGGTCGGCACTTTTTGAGGTCAAAAAAGTCTAAAAACCTTGTTGGATAAGGTTTTTAGATTTATTCAGCAAACCCTACTTAAAACTGCAATCTGATAACTGATAACTGATAACTGATAACTGAAATCCCCCAACACCCAAAATATAGTCAATATTGCCAGCGCCTAACCATGAAATACTTTCTTTTTTTAGCAATCAAATCACAGGGAAAAAAAGCGAGGGGTTTTACTTTAATAGAATTGTTAGTAGTGGTGATTTTATTGGGGGTTCTCGCTGCCATCAGTTTACCGAATCTCTTAGGACAAATCGCCAAAGGTAGGCAAGCAGAAGCTCGCGCAGCACTGGGATTGATCAATCGCGCCCAACAGGGTTATCGTTATGAAAAAGGGACTTTTGCTACTTTATCTCAACTATCTCTGGAAGCTGCCAGTATTTCCCTAACATTTTATAATATCAGCGAAGTAGGAACTCCCGATCCTGATCCTTTTGGAGCCGCCTATCTAGCGAATGCTTTGACTCCATTTGATGACGATATTAAAAATTATGCCGGAGCGGCCGGACAAACGGCAGCCGGGGCCTATACTGGTATTGTTTGTGAGGATGAAACTCCTTTAGAAGATAATGTTTCTACCAGTAATTCCGCCGGTGTTCTTAGCTGTGTTGATGGCGTTGAAATTAATTAAAATAACCCCAAAAAATCTTTTATTTTTGTTGATATTATTGACTTTTATTTAAAGCTATGCTAGGCGCAAACAAATCTCTCCATCTATCCTTACTTAAAACTCTTGGTTTAATCGCTGTTATCGGTGGTTTAATCATGGTCATTGTCGAAATGCAACAGGAAAAGGTGAAAACTTTGACCAAAGAAAAGTTATTAGAGAGAAATTATGATCAAGAATCTCGCCTAGAAAATTCTCAGGTTCAGTTATTAAAAAATATACCTTCCTTTGGCTTTAATAATATGTTAGCCAATTGGGCAATGTTGCAGTTTATACAATATTATGGCGATGAGGATGCTCGTCGGGAAACCGGTTACGGTTTAAGTCCCGATTTTATGGAAATTGTCGCTAAAAATGACCCGAAATTTGTCCGTGCCTATTTGATGATGTCCGTCGCTTCTTCTGTCAATGCTGGCAAACCCGAAAGAACGATTGAGATTATGAATAAAGGTTTATCAAAAATCACTCCTGATGTTACTGATGCCTATTTTCTTTGGTTATATAAAGGAGTGGATGAACTATTATTTTTAGGTGATATTCCTGCGGCGAAAAAATCTAATCAAATGGCCGCCGATTGGGCAAAAATTGCCGGTAATGAATTTATCGAAAAATCCGCTAGGGGAACGGTGAAATTTTTAGAAACTAATCCCGATAGTCGCGCTCCTAGAGTCGGCGCTTGGATGTTAGTCTGGATAAATAGCCAAGACGAAGAAACCCGCAAGTTAGCCAAGGAAAATATCGAAAAATTGGGCGGTAAATTGATTGTGATTAATGAGAATCAAGTGATGGCAATTCCCCCCAAGGATTAGGAACTGGCCTATTTTTCATCCTGCCAAAACTTATGATTTAATAAGCCATCAATATCCTTAGAAAAAGGACAAACATCGGGAAAATTAGAGTCTGGATAATCCTCTTTCACCGCTTCTAAAGCTTCTCGATAACATTCTTCTAAAATCTCTATCATAAACCTTTTCAAACTAGGAGAATACTTAAATTCCTTATTCAACTCCTTGCGAAAATTTCTAATTTCAATTTCCCACCCCCGATAACAATCGGGAAGAACCACATAACAACGTTTTAATAAATGTTCTAATAAACGAGTTAAAAAATTATCAACCGCTTTGCGTTGACTTTTCCCCAAAGATTCCACCTCCTCGATTAAATTCTCTAAATCAACTTGAGATAAATCCCCAGATTTTAAGTCCTTAACCGTCTTCTCTATCCACAAAGCAAAATCTCGAACATAAAGATTTTTTACCTTTGCTAAAGTCATAATTTTTCTCCTTGTTAAACTTAAATTAATTTCTTGAAAATCACACTAAATCTGGTTATTAAAGACTGATTACTTATTCCCCCTATTGCCTATTGCCTCTACTCAACGGATTTAGTATCAAAGTTTAACTTTCCCAAAACTTATGGTTTAATAAACCATCAATATCCTTAGAAAAAGGACAAACATCGGGGAAAATAGCATCATATTTAATTCGCATATTCTCCACCGCTTCCTGATAACAATCATCACAAATATCGGTTAAAAAACTGCATAAACTAGGGGAATCTTTAAGGATATCTTTTAACTTCGATTGACAGCGTTTAATTGTTACTTCCCAACCTCGATAACAGTCGGATAAAGGAAGATAACGCCGTTTTAAAGCGTGTTCAAATAATGTAATTAGACGGTTTTTTAGTTCCCTTTTGTCTCGTCTTCCCAAAGATTCCACCTCCTCGATCAAATTCTCTAAATCAACCTGAGATAAATCCCCAGATTTTAATTGCTTAACCGTCTTCTCTATCCACAAAGCAAAATCTTGATCATACAGATTTTTTACCTTTGCTAAAGTCATAATTTTTACCTCCTCTGTTGACTAATTACCCTCATTTTATCTAAACCTCGCCAATTCAGACGGCTCTCTTGTCCTTCGTGTGATAAGTTTGATTAATCGATCGCTAGTTACTCTCTGTGTCCTTTGTGCCTTTGTGGTTCATCCCTCTCTTCACAACTAACAAGCCACAAACTGCACCGATCGAGGGATAATATAACCTTGATATTGACAGTGGCGACTTATGAAAATTTTAATTATGGGTGGAACCCGATTTATCGGCGTTTCTCTGACTAAAGTATTAGTAGAACAGGGTCATGAGGTGGTATTATTTAATCGTGGCAATAAACCCGCTCCGGTTGCTGGAGTACGACAGATCCACGGCGATCGCACTGACCCAGCGCAACTGAAAGAAAAGCTTAAAAATGAGAGTTTTGAGGCAATTTTCGATAATAATGGCAGAGAATTAAGTGATACTCAGCCCCTCGTCCAGATTTTTAGGGAAAGAATCCAGCATTTTGTCTATGTTAGCTCGGCGGGGGTTTATTTAAAATCTGACCAAATGCCCCACAAAGAAGGAGATAAACTAGATCCCAAGAGTCGCCACAAGGGAAAATACGAGACAGAAAACTATTTAAACGAGATGGGTTTACCCTGGACTGCCATCCGTCCGGTTTATATCTACGGACCGGGCAACTATAATGACCTAGAAGCTTGGTTTTTTGACCGTTTGGCTCGTAATCGTCCTATTCCTATACCTGGTCATGGGGAACATTTTACCCAATTCGGTCACGTTGTCGATCTAGCTAAGTCCATGGCCGCAGTATTGGGGAATTCTCAGGCTATCGGTCAAGTGTATAATATTTCATGCGATCGCTATGTAACTTTTAACGGTTTAGCGAAAGCTTGCGCGGCAGCCATGGGGAAAAATGCCGAGGAAATCGAGATTGTTAGCTATAACCCCAAAAAATTTGACTTCGGCAAAAAGAAACCTTTCCCCCTGCGAGTTCAACATTTTTACGCTGATATTAATAAGGCCACCCGGGAGTTAAACTGGCAGCCGGAATATGATCTCGTCAGTGGTTTAACAGACTCCTTCCAGAATGATTATCTCGCTTCCGGTCGCGATCAACAAGAAATCGACTGGGCGATCGATGACCAGATATTGGCAAATCAGTGAGAATCTGGGAATAGGGAACAGTTAATCGCTCCCTATTCCCCATTGACAGCTTACTGCACATTCCACCAACCGAAGGCCGGCCCGACAAAGCGAATAACTACCCAAGCGCCGGCTAAAACTCCTATACCAATCCAGGCACCCCTAGTGGTTAACTTGTAAGCTTGGGCCGCTTGACTTTTGGTAATCGGTAGCCAAGGCAGGATATTTTCTTCCTGTCCATATTTATCACCCAGGGCCGATTGACGACGTTTTGATTCACCCATACTAATGTCAATTATTAAGAGGTTTTTATCTGATTGTAGATCGAAAGACAACAGCCTACACCCAGTCCTAGTCCCTGAAGGAGGGCGATCGAAACTGACGGCCGATGACCGACTATTATAGAATTAAAGGTTGCAACCGAAACGATAATAATTATGGCAACCATTAACAGTAATTACTTAAAACTAAAAGCGGGTTATCTTTTTCCGGAAATTGCCCGACGAGTCCAAGCTTTTGCGGCAGCCCATCCCGATGCTAATATTATCCGTCTGGGGATTGGGGATGTCACCGAACCTTTGCCCCGAGCTTGTCGGGAGGCAATGATTAAAGCGGTGGAGGAAATGGGCGATCGCTCTAGCTTTAAAGGTTACGGGCCCGAACAGGGTTATGCTTGGTTAAGGGAGAAAATCGCCGTCAATGATTTTCAGGCTCGCGGTTGTGATATAAGTGCCGATGAAATCTTTATTTCCGACGGTTCTAAGTGCGATACGGGCAATATTCTCGATATTTTTGGGGATAATAACTCGATCGCCGTAACTGACCCAGTATATCCCGTTTACGTTGATACTAATGTTATGGCTGGACACACGGGAAAGGCCAACGACCGCGGTGAATACGAGGGACTGATTTATCTGCCAATTACCGCCGAAAATAACTTTACTGCCCAGATTCCAGCCGAAAAAGTCGATTTAATCTATCTCTGTTTTCCCAATAATCCCACCGGGGCCACGGCTACCAAAGAACACTTGACAGCTTGGGTCAATTATGCTAGGGCTAACGGATCGATTATCTTTTTTGATGCGGCCTACGAGGCCTTTATCACCGATGCCAGTTTACCCCATTCCATCTACGAAATCGAGGGGGCGCGGCAATGTGCGATCGAATTTCGCTCTTTTTCCAAAAATGCCGGTTTTACCGGGACTCGTTGCGCTTTAACCGTGGTTCCCCAAAGTCTCATGGCCAAAGCTGCCGACGGGACGGATGTGCAACTCTGGAAACTGTGGAATCGTCGGCAATCGACCAAATTTAACGGCGTTTCCTACATTGTCCAACGGGGGGCCGAGGCGGTTTATTGCCCGGAAGGAAAAGCACAAGTACAAGAACTTGTCAAGTTTTATTTACAAAATGCAACAATTATCCGAGAAAAATTAACCGCTGCTGGTTTAGAAGTCCATGGCGGTGTAAATGCGCCCTACGTCTGGGTAAAAACGCCCCAGGGTCTATCGAGTTGGGATTTCTTCGATAAGCTACTGCACACCTGTAATGTGGTGGGAACCCCCGGATCCGGCTTTGGGGCTGCCGGAGAGGGTTATTTCCGGCTATCGGCTTTTAATAGTCGTGCCAACGTCGAGGCCGCTATGGAGAGAATTATCGATAAATTTCAAGGCTAATGGCTAAGAGGGGGATGTTTGCGGAAGCATCCCCATCGGGAAATAATTGATAGACTGGTAACTACTCACCGACCATGGCTCACCGATGCGACCCTTTTGGTTAGAATCCTTACAGGTAGAAAGATTAACGATCGCAATTGCCAGCTTACCGGCAGCTCTGCAAGGGCTCAAGTTGGTGCAGTGGTCAGATCTGCACTGCGATGAACAGCATTTGCCTGTAGCTGTCCTGCAAGAAGCGATCGCCATTACTAATCAGGAAAAACCCGATCTCATCTTCCTGACGGGGGATTTTATTACCTATAGTCCTAGTCCGATTTTTGCCCTAGTCGAGAGCATAAAAGCTCTCAAAAGTCAAGGGGGTATTTATGCTTGTTTAGGAAATCATGACAGTTATCTTCCGCAGGCAAGGGAAACGGTCAGATCAGCCCTAACTAGCGTGGGAATTCGGGTACTCTGGAATGAAATCGCCACACCCTACGGCGAAAATTTTCCCATTGTCGGATTGGCCGATTATTGGTCCGGGGAATTTTTACCGCAAATCCTCGAGCAAATTTCTCCCGATATACCCAGACTCGTCCTTTCCCACAATCCCGATACAGCCATGCTTTTAAGGGATTGGCGCGTGGATTTGCAGTTATCCGGTCATACCCACGGAGGTCAAGTGACTATCCCCGGTATCGGTTCCCTACCGATAATTTTAGAGAAACTTAGGCGATCGCTGCCCGACCCCTATGGTCAATGGGTTCCCTTTCAACGGCAGTTTAGCAGAGTAGTCCGATACTGGCAATGGTCCGAGGGATTTCACCGAGTTGGGGAAAATCAATTATATGTCAATCGAGGCTTAGGAACCTATTTTCCCGGTCGTCTTTTTTGTCCCCCCGAAGTGACGGTAATTACTTTGATCAACGGCAGCCAGTCTTGAATCAGTGATCAGATGTGAGTTTTTAGTGAACAGTATGACAGCCTTTCTCGTGAAGGTGAAGCACAAGCTCATTCTTGCTAATCAAGTATTTCAGATGCAAGAACGAACCTCATGTATCTGAGAAAAGCTGTAAGTGAGGAGTATTGTAAAGTTTCAATACAAATATAGTCATATATAGCCAGCCATGGTAATATGTGAACACGAAACTATCAGACTAGGCAAAAAAAACAGGAATAAGTTATCGAACGGCTTGGAGGTGGTGGAAACAAGGGAATTTAACAGGCTA
>VYKS01000612.1_pt1 | contig 10344 bp, 14 predicted proteins | sample 5114511 | NCBI WGS metagenome assembly VYKS01 (sample SAMN12291795, study PRJNA351875) | freshwater metagenome | isolation source: freshwater lake | place: USA: Michigan, Gull Lake | collected 2011-07-05 | reverse complement strand
GACACACTACAAGAATCCTTTCGATTTCTGTAATCTGTTCAGGTGTTGGTTTTAACTTAAATTCCCATGTCATGTTTAGCATATATTTATTATACTCTACACGATGTTATTCTGCGTGTAGAGTATAGTACCGACTGCCATTCACCGCCCGATAAATCGGGTGTCCTCTGGCAGAGGAAAGATAGAAAGCATTTAGCAAACCCTGAGACAGGTTTGAGCTTGAATGTTTGTCGGCAAGTATTGTCCTTAATTATGACACAAGCCATTTTATCAAGATTATTGTTTCAAAAAACTCTCATATTCATCATGGCTACCAACCCAGAGCCAGTAATAATCATCACCCTTTTTTAGGGCTAATGCTCGAAATCCATCACTTAGACGTACAGACCAGAGATTTCTTCCTACTTTTTTTAAGTGGAGTGTTTATAAGTGGAGTGAAGGATGTGTAGGATTATTTTGCCAAAGACGGTAAGCTTTCTGAACTTTTTCCTGCATTTCAGCAGATAACTTAGCGTATGCTTTCCAAAAATCAGGAGTTGTTAAAGACTTCATTCATGCTTTTCAGCCTATTAGCTGAGATGTCCAATTCTGCGTGGGCGATTAGGTGATCCAGCTTGCCAGATTCTAAATCTGCGGCAATTTCTTGATCCCATGTATCTTCCATATACGACTGCAACCACCCAGAAAGTTTGCGAATATCTGGTTCTGGCAACTTTTGAATTGCAGTTTCAATCTCTAGCAATGTAGTCATAGACAAGTCAAAGTAAGTTGGTATTGATGAACTAAGTAGCTTAAAAATTATTTTACGTTAGATTTAACTGCGAGATGCAACCCCAAGTTTTCCAAAGAGAATTGCTGGCATCAAAGCTCCACCGCCTATCCATTCAGTTTCTGAGCTTAGATCCACTAAATCTTGGAAAGCTTCAAAAATACTTCCTGCCACCATCGTGTTTTTAACCCTGCCCACAATTTCGCCATTGACAACCTTATAGCCCAAGTCTAAATTCACGGAAAACTCTCCAGCTAATTGATTCGACTGCCCTGCTCCTAAAACTTGATCAACAATGATCCCTTCCTTCATATTGGCGATTAAATCTGCATAACTAGTCTGCCCTGGAGCAATACAAAAATTGACCGTATCGGGACTAGGACGAGATAGACCGCCCCTAAACCCATTACCTGTGGAGACTACACCCGCCCTAGCTGCCCATTTGCGATCCCAATAAAAGCTCTTGACAACACCTCGATCGATAAAAGTTTTAGCAGTTGTGGGCGTACCTTCATCATCAAACTTGACAGCAGAGATGCCAATGGTCGGATCTTCAAAAATGGTGAGGCGATCGCTAAATAATTTCTGTCCTAACTTATCTGCTAAAGGTGAGGATTTTTGGGTAACTACTTGTCCCGAAAGAATCGTATCAAACAGACCACCGATCACGCTGGCGACTGCTCTAGGGGTAAATAAAACTGGCAGAGTCCCACTTTCTACACTTGCCGATCGCTCTGCCCATTTATATTTTTGAATTACTTGCTGCACGAGGCGATCGTAATCTGGTTCCCCTGTACCGACCACTTCATAACTATAGGCTTGTAAAAAGTCTTCACCTTGGACTAAATTTCCACCCAAAGTCGCACTCATAGTCCGTCGCTGATTTTCGGCAAATACCCTTTGACTGGTGGCGATCGCTGTGCGGGTAGAACGAACATGAAAATCTACACCGACTAAAATCTCAGGGTTGTAAGCTCGAACTTGACTGATTAAGCTATTTCCAACTTCAACTAAGCGATCGGTAGTTGGTTGGGTTTTGGAATCAAGCTCAGGCTTGTAGGTAAAATCAGAGGCAAACTCAAAATCCGCAACCTCACCAATCTCTGCAGTTTGGACAGCCGCCGCTACTAACTCATCTAAACGATTTAGATCTGTAGAACTTGCAAAGCCAATTTTGCCATTAACAATTACCCTCAGCGCTACGCCTTTTTGAGCTTTAGTTTGCAGGGTTTTTAGCCGATTATTCTCAAATTCAATGGGTGTATCTTCAGAACTCAGGTAGTATGCCTCCGCCGCATCGGTAGAGTTTTTAGCTTCGTTAATTAAATCTTCTAGGATGGTTTCTGGGTGTTTGGATGTAGCTACAGTCACAGGAATTAGGTATTGAATTACTTGATTTACTATAACCTAGGGATAGTAACTTAGGCATAAATGGCTAGAACACTCACTCAAAGATATTCTCAAGGATTGTACAACTTCAAAGATTATTTGAAATATCAGTATATTTATTTCTAGAGAGACCACCTATATTTCCAGATCATCCCATGACTTTGGATCTTCTAATGGTTCTAATAAGATTCACATGTTGAGATCGCTTTGGGTTATCAGGGCGATTGCGCCTCGGTGAAAGATTTTGGTACAAGTGATAAAAGTCAAGCGGTGTATGAGTTGGCGGCGTGGTTGGATAGTTTTGGGCTAAAATTAACTGTAAATGTCAAGCAATTGGAGCAAGCATGAAATTTCAAGTTATTCTTGAGCCGAGTGAAGATCTAGGCTTTACGGTTTATGTGCCGTCTTTGCCAGGTTGCATCAGTGAAGGCGACTCATTTGAAGAAGCTCTGGAAAATATTCAAGAGGCGATTGCGCTTTATCTCGAACCTGTTGAGGACGATTTGCTGATGTCTGAACGGGCGATGCTTCAGGAAGTTGAGGTATGAGCAAGGTTCCAAATTTGCCCTACGATCGCATTATCAATGCGTTGCAAAGAGATGGCTGGATCGTGGTTCGGCAGAAGGGAAGCCATATCCGTCTTCAAAAACGCACAGTTGATGAAACTCTAAAAATTACGGTTCCTGCTCATCGTCCAGTCAAGCGTTCTACGTTGGCGCACATTTTAAAACAGGCAAGAATGGATCTAGATCGGTTTCTTGAGCTTTTATAATCGCCAATGGGTGAAAAATTTTGGCGCAAGTAATAAAAGTAAAGCGGTGTATAAGTTGGCGGCGTGGTTGGATAGTTTGGGGCTAGAGCTAACGGTGTATGTGAAATATGGCAAGGAGTTTATGGCGAATTTTCGGGAGACACAGCAAGATATTGAGAATGGAGATGTTGTGCCTTTTGAAAGTACTCGCCGTGATGTTTGAGATATTTAGCCACTCAATCCCATGCTTTAAAGAAGTTGAGAATTTGTCAGGTTAGATAATAGTTAATATGAAAGACATTTGAGAGAAGATAATAGCTATCTTAAATGTCGTTATCTATCCAGTACTTATGGAGTCACAACCCAAGAAAATTCGTGAATATACAAAGTCTGATGGTTCGCGTCCTTTTACTGAGTGGCTAGATGGCTTACGAGATCGCATGGCACAGGATAAAATAGCAGCTAGACTTAAAAGGGTAACGCTCGGAAATTTAGGCAATTACAGATCTGTTGGTGAGGGCGTATGTGAACTCAAGATCGATTATGGTGCGGGTTATCGAGTTTATTTTGGGCAAGTTGGCTCTGTGGTGGTGATAAGAGTACGCAGGATCGAGATATTAAGTTAGCTAAGGAGCATTGGAGAGATTATGCAAAGCGTGAAGGTTCCGACTAGTAGAGATTATCAAGAGTATTTAGTTAATTCGCTCAAAGATCCCGAACGGGCGGCTGGCTATATTGCGGCTATTTTGGAGGAATCCGATCCTGAGCCTGAGTTGTTGGCTGGGGCACTTGATGATGTGGCTGCGGCGTTGGGTGATGAAGGCGATCGCCAATGGGTAAAAGATTTTGGCGCAAGCGATAAAAGTCGAGCGGTGTATGAGTTGGCGGCGTGGTTGGATAGTATAGGACTACAATTGACTGTAACTGTTAAATAAAATTGCGATTAAAAATACTACTATGACTACATTTGAAGAATTTACATCTGATTTCTTTGAAATATTCACAGCTAGTAACTTTTATGAAGGCAAGACTTACTTAGAATATATTGCCGAGCCTCAAACTAATGATGAAGACAATATTGTTGATACAAAAATTGTTTTGCCTCTACTCATAGCTTTGGGATTTGAATCTGGAGAGATTACTAAAAATCAAACAGGTGGGACTAAAGATAACTCTCGTCCAGATTTTCAAGTAAAACTATCCGATGATTACCGATGTTTTTTAGTTGAAGATAAGCATACCGCATACGATCTCAGTAAGCCTGAACCTCTTCAACAATTGGCAAATTATGCACCTAGTCGGGGCTATAGTTTGGGATTAGTTTGTAATGGTAGGTTACTTCTTGGATGGGATTTGTCTAACCCTAGTTCAGCGATTCCAGTTTTATATTTAGATATTCAGGAAATTATTGAGACCTATAAGGGACAAAATCTATTTGCTAATTCTCAGATCGGTTTAGACGCACTAACAGAGTCACAACTGCAATCATTAAAAGGTCTGTATCGGCGGTTTCATCGTTCAAATTTTGAAGGTATAGATATTCTAATTCGAGAGATTGGTAAATCCCAAATAGAATGGGAGGAGTCCACCTATTCTCAGGCAAATAATCCTAACTTTGATGAGTTATTAATTGAAGACTTGAAACGGGCGATCGCATTGCTTGAAGACGATGTTTTATATCAATTAGATTTACTACTACAGGAGTTTGTTGAATATACAAGTGCGAAATATCTCACAAATGGGAATAGCATAGATGAAGCGGAAACAGCACCACAAAAGATGACAGATCTTCGCAAGCAGATTCTGAATTATTTACGGGTATCGGGCTTGGTGGAGCTAGATGATTATTCATGGGCAGAAGAGAAGTTATTAGACTATGCCCAAAATACTGGTGGGACAATCAGGGAATTGGCGGAGAAGTTTTTAGTACGGCTCAAAAAGGCAGAACTAAAGCAAGGTTCTCAACCCAAAAATAATAATGTTCCCAAAGGTGAGCAACTAGATATCCTCTCTCCGATTTCAGAATCTAAGCAAAAGGAATTAGGGATTAAGATTCAGCCTCAGCTTAAAATTACTAAACTAGACCCAAAGCTGCAAGAAAAGCTACGGGAATATCAAGACCTAGTAATTAGCTGGCAAGCATGGAAGGCAAGGCAGAGCATAAAGCACGATCGCGCCATCAAGACCCAACAATTCTTTCAATCGTGGAAAGAGATGGTGACAAAAACCATATTTCAAGATGAGGATGAAACTAAGTTGAAAGCAGAATTTGCCCGCCAGACTGCCTATGTGTATGTAATTCGGCTGTTGATGGTACGGATTTGTGAAGACAAGAGATTGATTAATCGCAAGTTTTCCGATGGTGGTTTTAAGAAATGGAAAGAGATAGTTGAGCCAGAATATTTAGATTTTGCCCAGGGGATGTCGATGGATTATCTGCTAGAGATGTCCTATCGTTCCGCCCAGAGTATTTATGCCCATTTCTTTAGTAATGAGGATTTATTTAACTGGTATCACATGAATCCTAATACTTTGGTTCGGGTTTTGCATATTCTCAATCGGTTTAATTTAGAGGCGATCGACTCCGATATTATTGGCATGGTTTATGGTCGGTATGTGACGGAGGGTAAGCATGAGCAAGGGCGTTACTTTACACCAAGAAAAGTTGTGGAATATATGCTAGACAGTATTGGCTACACTTCCGACAATCCCGATATTCGTGATAAAACTCTACTCGATCTAGCAGGTGGTTCAGGTAGTTTCTTAGTCCATGCTGCCCGAAGATTAATCAATTCCTACAGGTCTAAGATGGGCAAAATCCCCATTAGTAATGTGCCAGCGATTATCCAACAGGTGAAAAATTCGCTTTTCTGCTTAGATATTAATCCCTTTGCTTGCTACCTTGCCGAGACAAATCTGTTAATTCAAGTGATCGATCTGCTCAAACAAGTTAAGGAAACAGGAAATCTGCGAGAATGTGCCATAGATCGGTTTAATGTTTATAATACCGATTCGCTGTTGCTGCCAAGATCGGAAAATATCCGTTCTACTCTCCTCAATCCTGTTCTCGATCTAGAACTCACTACGGTATCCCAAATTAAAACCCGCACGGAAAGATTCACCGATGGCTTCGATTTTGTAGTCGGCAATCCTCCCTATGTACGTGCAGAAGAGCCAGATCAACTCGCTTATAGACAGACAATAGTTTCTCAAGGCAGATTTGAAACGCTTTACAAAAAGTGGGATTTGTTTATTCCATTTATTGAGATGAGTAAGCGATTATTAAAATCAGAAAGTGGCAGACTGGCAATTATCACGTCAAATGCTTATGAAAATGCTCCCTATGCTGAAAAGTCTCGTGAGATGTTATGTCAAGGTATGACATTTATGCAAATAGATTTTTTTGAAGGAGTAAGACTATTCTCTGATGCTGCGGTTGATAATGTGATCTTTATTGCTGAGAATAAACTGCCAACTGTTGAAAGTAATTTAGCAAGATTTTGGCACAGTGACGGACAGAATTTAGGTGTTTTTTCAAACCAAGATCAAGTTAATCAAATAGAACTAGGTGAATTAATCTTTAGACAAAAAAGCGTCATCATTGATTTTTCTCAAACAATATTACTTGATGAAATTGTCTATATTAGCGAAGGTATGAATCTAGCAAGTCATGATAAAAAATATCCAAACGAATTCACGAAAGATGATTTAATATCAGATACTCAAGATGAATCACATCCAGTTAGATATATTGAAGGGAAGGATATAGGAATATATCAAATTAACCGAATTAGATACTTAGAGTATGGAGAAAATCTACGCGCACCTTCCAGAATAAGAAGACCAACTTTTCCAGAGCTTTATTCTCAAGTTCATATTGTTGTTGGTAAAACCAGTGGAATTACAATTGCTGAATCAGGAATATATAACAGTGAAAGTGTCAGAGTTTTAATACTTTGGTTTAAACTTAAAGGACTTAACAACCGATCTGTTTCACAAGATTTAGTTGAAGCTAATAATAGTATTTCTAAAAGGTTTTCCCTACAATATCTAACGGCTATATTAAATTCTCATCTTGGGCAATCTTTTCTAAGGTCAATTAGTAGCGGGACAAGAGATGATATTTTCTCTGATGATTTACGTAAAATTCCGATCAAAAATATTTCTCTTAGAAGACAACAGCCATTCATTGAGAGAGTTGATAATTTGATCGCATGGAATTGGGAGATTTATGAACTGAGACAACTAGGGCATAAAATCGACTTTAAATATGATAAAAACCAGCCCAGAATAGAAATAGATTTTCTCCAAGTGCTGGCACAGATTAAACCTAGCAGTTGGAATTTCTTGAATGCTGAACCTCAAAGATTTGAAGTGATTGGTGACCGAAATGAGCTAATTAGCAAAGTCAAAATCAAAGACGATAAGCTGATTATTGGTCGAAACTCTGAGCTTTTACAGTCAGATAGTCCACTGGTTTTAGAATATCTGAGGCGATATTTACCACAATTTGAGAGTAAAGGATTCACTTGGCAAAGTTTGCTAACCGAGGGCAAAATTCCTAAAACTGATACTGAGATAGAAAGAGTATTTACAGAATGCGAACTTCTAATCACCCAAACACAAGAAAAGATAGACAATATTCGCAGCACCTATCAAGAACTAGACCAAATGGTAAATAAACTATATGGAGTTTAAATGGATAGATGAGAGATCGCCCAACTCTGCCAAAGCTTAACAGAGTCAATCCCAATACGTCTATTCCCAGAAGAACAAACCGCCCAAGAACTCATCACTCAAATTAATGCTTGGCTATCTGAAATGTAAGACAGGAGAAATAAAATGAACACTAAAGAAGCGATCGCATAGTGGTGTAATTTTTTCGTGGCTCGGTGGCTGCTGGGCTACCATTGTCTTTACCTTAGATTTCATAACTATAGCTCAGAAGCTTAAAAGTTTCTACATGCTCGCCTTTTGGCATCATCAAGTGCGATCGCGAACAGAGTCTTGTAGATAAAAATAATCGCCTCAAAAGTCAGAATTTGAGTTAGTCAGAAATAGGCGATCGCATAGAGTAGGCTATATAGATAGTATGTATCAGCAGAAAAAAGCTATGCAAAGTACAGCCAACATTCAGCAAATCATCTTAAAAAACTTGAGATCGCTACCAATCGAACAACTGCAAGAAGTTCTTGAATTTACAGAGCAACTTCGACAAAATTTTACGACAGAATTCTCAACAACTAAGAGATCGCTTCGCGAAATTGCAGCAATGCCTGTAACTGAGAGACATCAGTATATTTCACCATTCATTGCGAAAACTGCTAATGATTTTCTAAATGAACCTGAGCTTACAGAATTTTCTGTTTTAGATACGGAAGATTGGGAATCTGAAGATGATTATTCCTAAACGTGGTGAAATTTGGTTAGTCGATCTCAATCCTACAAGGGGGCAAGAAATCCAGAAAGCTCGTCCTGCTGTGATTATCAGCGCTGAAATATTTAATCCTATTCCTTTAAGGATTGTGATTCCGATTACAAGTTGGCAAGAAAAATTTGGCGATCGCTCAATATCTTTGATAAGTTCTACTATTTTGTTATAAATTTTTCGATCCATTTTTGCCCATGTGTTATAGTCCTCAAAGGCTTCTGCTTCAAATAGGATTCTTCTTCTCACGAGATGGTATCCCAATTAAGTTCTATGAGATTATTGCGATTTTGGATGTTTTCCACCGCAGTTAGTAATCTCTTTCTATTAGCTGGATTCTGCAACAGAAAAGCAGTTTCATCGCTTTCATATACAACTATCTCAATTTCTTTGTTTTGGAAAGCAGCTTTTAAGCTTTCTAGGAAATTGTTATCAAGTTCGTTAGCATTCAATCGATAACTGATTTGCATTTTAGTTAACGCCTAATAGCGAGAATTTATATGATATTTACCATAATATAAGACTCTTAAAGTTTTGGAGCGATCGCCTTTTATCATCAAGCTCGATCGCTAACAGAGCTTTATAAACAAAACAGTGATCGCTAACGTATCAGTATTGCTATGCTAAAATCTCGGTACATAATCAATTTGAGCTTTAATTATGACGAAAGTAATTATTGAAGATTTAGATCCAATAGTTATTGAAAAACTAGAACGGCAAGCTCATCGTCATGGGTGATCGCTATCAGAGTCTTGTAGACAAAAATAATCACCTCAAAAGTCAGAATTTGAGTTAGACAGAAATAGGCGATCGCTTTCCAAAAAAAAGTAGAGACTTTAGGAGTATAAAGTCTAGATTCTACAAAAACTTAATGTCTGCTTGCTTTTCGATAGATTTTAATGTTCCTACTGGAATGATCTTATTGCTGTGAATAGGCACAATCACAGTTCGTCGGGATTCTGGGTTAAACAACTTTAGGTGAGAGCCACTTTGAGATGCTTCTAGGAATCCTGCATCTTTTAGCTGGATGATAACTTGTTTAGCATTTAATCTGGGTGATTTTGGTGACATGGTTATCTACATTGCTAATTCAACTACTTCAGATTGTGATTTTGTAGTTAACAGGTAATCTGGAAGAGGTTCTAGCATTAATAAAATTGCATCTTTAAGATTAGCGATCGCTTCTTCTTTATTATCGCCAAAAGAAGATACATAGTTTAATTCTGGACAAGTTGCCGAGTAAGACTTGACTTCTTCATCCCATTCTAGTACTGCTCGAATTATCATAAGTCTGAACTCCTGATGCTATCTTATATTGAGATTATAATCGTTTTAGTTTTATCTTCAAATTAGCCTCATTCTAGGAAAATCTAGTATTAAAATAAAGTTGATCGCTAACAGAACCTTGTAGATAAAAACAATCGCAGTAAAAGTCTGAAGGTGAGTAAGGCAGAAATAGGCGATTGCCCCCTAAAAAAATTGTCTAAAGCAATCAAATAATTATAAAATCATGACCAATGTTTATGTTTATAAGTACAGATGTCACAGCATATACGCTTCGTCAAAGGAGAGACATTTGAAAAAGAAGAAGGAAGAAATAAAGAGAGAAATAGATTCAAGCAAAAATATTGTCGATGGTATTGTGGCGTACGCTGAAGAATATGTTATAGGCTTCTTAAATGCAGTTATAGAAGGGGAGCTGTACCTAGGAATAGATGATTCGGGTATTATTGTAGGTATTAATCTAAATAGAAATGATAGGGATAATTTAAGCCAAAAAATATCTAATAATTAATAGATTGCTAAGTAATTCTAAAATGCTGATATGCTGTTATTAGGATTAAAAATCTGTTAGATTTGCGATGAATTAAATTAGGTTTAACTTAGTCCATATGGGTAGTAATTTAAGGCGGGACACCTTGTAGGATAGGTTTTTTGGACTTTGGCGTTTTGATGGTTCTTCTTGGTCTGGGTAATTGCCCCAACCGCGGGACAAGCCACTCAAAT
>VYKS01000606.1_pt1 | contig 10456 bp, 10 predicted proteins | sample 5114511 | NCBI WGS metagenome assembly VYKS01 (sample SAMN12291795, study PRJNA351875) | freshwater metagenome | isolation source: freshwater lake | place: USA: Michigan, Gull Lake | collected 2011-07-05 | reverse complement strand
CCGGCGCTGCGGCGGCGGCCTTGGGGGCCTCGGCCTTCGGCGCCGGCGCGGGGCTCTCGCCCTCGCCCGCCAGCTTGGCGATCAGGGCGTTGACCTTGACGTTCTCGGTCCCGGCCTCGACCAGGATGGCTTCCACGACGCCTTCGTCGACGGCTTCGACTTCCATCGTCGCCTTGTCGGTCTCGATCTCAGCGATCACGTCGCCGGCCTTGACGGTGTCGCCGACCTTGACGTGCCACTTGGCGAGGGTCCCCTCCTCCATGGTGGGCGACAGGGCGGGCATCAGAATGTCGATCGACATTGAGCTTTTTCCTCAATCGTTCGGGACGTTAGCGAGCCCCTTTTTGTCTCAGAGGGCCGGCGTCCACGATACCCCGCGTTTGAGCGGGATGAATGTCTTGGCCAAGAGCAGCGGCCCCCGCCCGGGGGCGAGGGCCGCGATCTCCTAGCGGTAGCAGACCGCCTTGGCCGCCTTCACGATCTTCTCGACCGACGGCAGGCTGAGGGCTTCCAGGTTGGCCGCATAGGGCAGCGGAACGTCTTCCTGGTGCACCCGCAGCGGCGGGGCGTCCAGGTAGTCGAAGCCGTGCTCGGTGATGCGCGCCACGATCTCGGCGCCGACGCCCATCGGGCCCCAGCCTTCCTCGACCGTCACCAGGCGGTTGGTCTTCTTGACGCTTTCCAGAATGGTCGCGTGGTCCATCGGACGGATCGTGCGCAGGTCGACGACCTCCGCCTGGATGCCTTCCTTCTCCAGCTCTTCGGCCGCCTTCAGGGCGAAGCCGACCATGCGGCTGTAGGCGACCAGCGTCACGTCCGAACCCAAGCGGCGAACCTTGGCCTTGCCGATTGGCACGACCCAGTCCTCGACGTCCGGGATGTCGAACTCGTGGCCGTACATCATCTCGTGTTCGAGGAAGACGACCGGGTTCGGATCGCGGATCGCGGCCTTCAGCAGGCCCTTGGCGTCAGCGGCGTCATAGGGCGCGATGACCTTCAGGCCGGGAACGTTGCCGTACCAGGCGGCGTAGTCCTGGCTGTGCTGGGCGCCGACGCGCGAGGCCGCGCCGTTCGGGCCGCGGAACACGATCGACGACTTGATCTGGCCACCCGACATGTAGAGCGTCTTGGCGGCCGAGTTGATGATGTGGTCGATCGCCTGCATGGCGAAGTTCCAGGTCATGAACTCGACGATCGGCTTCAGCCCGGCCATAGCCGCACCGACGCCCATGCCGGCAAAGCCGTGCTCGGTGATCGGGGTGTCGATGACGCGACGGTCGCCGAACTCCTGCAGCAGCTCGCGGCTGACCTTGTAGGCGCCCTGGTACTGAGCGACTTCCTCGCCCATCAGGAACACGCGGTCGTCGCGACGCATCTCTTCGGCCATGGCGTCGCGCAGGGCGTCGCGGACCGTGATCTTCTTCAGCGGCGTACCGTCGGCGATTTCCGGATCGGCGAAGGTCGACGCGGCCGAGATCGGTCCGCCAGCGGCCGGAGCCGCGGCGGCCGGCGCAGGGGCGGCTTCGGCGGCGGGAGCGGCCGGAGCCGGAGCAGCGGTTTCGCCCTCGCCCTTCAGACGGGCGATCAGAGTGTTAACCTTGACGTTCTCGCTGCCTGCCGGAACCAGGATGGCTTCGATCACGCCTTCATCGACGGCTTCGACTTCCATCGTCGCCTTGTCGGTCTCGATCTCGGCGATCACGTCGCCGGCCTTGATGGTGTCGCCTTCCTTCACCAGCCACTTGGCCAGGGTGCCTTCCTCCATCGTGGGGGAAAGCGCGGGCATCAGGATGTCCGTCACTCGGCGGCCTCCAGGTAGACGTCGGTATACAGTTCCGAGGGATCGGGCTCGGGGCTCGTGCGGGCGAACTCGGCGGCCTCGGCGACGATGCGCTTCACTTCCGCGTCGACGCCTTTCAGGTCGTCTTCGGTGACGCCGGCCTTGGCCAGGCGTTCCTTGATGTGGTCGATCGGATCGCGGGTGGTCTTCACCTCGTCGACCTCTTCCTTGGTCCGGTACTTGGCCGGATCGGACATCGAGTGACCGCGGTAGCGATAGGTCTTCATCTCGAGGATGTAGGGACCTTGGCCGCTGCGGGCGTGCTCGGTGGCGCGGGCGCCGGCTTCGCGGACGGCGATCACGTCCATGCCGTCGACCTCCTCGCCCGGAATGCGGAACGAGACGCCGCGCTTGTGGAACGCGGTTTCCGACGCGGCGCGTTCAACGGCCGTACCCATGGCGTACTGGTTGTTCTCGATCACGTACACGACCGGCAGCTTCCAAAGCTGGGCCATGTTGAAGCTCTCGTAGACTTGGCCTTGGTTGGCCGCTCCGTCGCCCATGTAGGCGTAGGAGACGTTGCCGTTGTTCTTGTAGCTGTTGGCCAGCGCCAGACCCGTGCCGAGCGCAACCTGGGCGCCGACGATGCCGTGACCGCCGTAAAAGCCCGTGGCGATGTCGAACATATGCATCGACCCGCCCTTGCCCTTGGACGAACCGCCGGCCCGGCCGGTGAGTTCAGCCATGACTTCGCGGGGATCCATGCCGGCGGCCAGCATGTGGCCGTGGTCACGGTAGCCCGTGATGATCTGGTCGCCCTTCTGCGAGATCGACTGCATGCCGACCGCGATGGCTTCCTGACCGATGTACAGGTGGCAGAAGCCGCCGATCAGGCCCATGCCGTACAACTGGCCGGCGCGCTCCTCGAAGCGGCGGATCAGCAGCATGTCCTGATAGAATTTCAGGAGTTCGTCCTTGCCGACGAAGGCGTTGACACCGGTTTCCGGCGCCTTCCCCTCGGAGGCATCAGCCTTGCGCGTGCGCGCCATTCAAATCTCCCTGGCCAATCTTCATCGCGGCCTTCGTGCTAAAAGCGCTTCCCGCCGAAAATTCGTCGGTTCCGCGAAGGAAACGCCCTGCTGTCCGTTGCGATCGCGCATGGATCCACACGATCCACGAACGACCGGCAGCGTGTTCCGAGATATAGCGCCGGATCAGCGCGGACGCTTGACCCTGATCACATAGTCCCTCGGGTCAGCATATCCCAAGAGGGAACGCGCACGCTCCTCCAGAAGATCAGCCGACAGACTGCCGCTGCGTAATAGACGAGCGCGGGCCTCCAGGTCCATCCTCTCGGCGTGTATCTTCCTGAGTTCTCTGGTTTTTGCTGCGAGGTCCGCGTTGCGTTGCGAAATAGAAAGCAGCCCCCGATCACCCGTCAGAGCGTGAAAGGCGAAGTAGAAAATCAGGAAAAAGATCGCCGCAGTCGGCAGGAAAGGTTGCAGTCGGGCGAACATCTTAGCGTCCCAAAAGGGGGATTCGCAGGATCGCCGACCAGCCTTAACGCCTTCTAAATCTAGGCGTTGCGCCAGCTCGCCGCCTGGTCGCGCGACAGGCGAACATTGCTTTCACCTGAGATCGTTTCAAGCGCATCTAGATGCCGCGCCGCCGAAGTCATTTCGCGTTGGCGAACAGGCTGGATTTGGTCTCGTTTGAAACCACTTCAAGCCTTTTAGAAAATTTGTGGGTTAACACCTTTTCCTGCGGCCGCCCCTTGCGGCCTTTTGGGGTGTTCTTGCGGGAATCGGATGCGAAAAGGGCGCGGCCACATGTGCGGCCGCGCCCCTTGATGTCATGCGTCTACAGGCGCCTTAACGCCCCTTGAGCGCCGCGCGACCCGCGTAGACACCCTGGTCGTCCAGCATTTCCTCGATGCGGAGCAGCTGGTTGTACTTGGCGGTACGGTCCGAGCGCGCCAGAGACCCGGTCTTGATCTGACCGCAGTTCAGCGCCACCGCCAGGTCGGCGATGGTGCTGTCTTCGGTTTCGCCCGAGCGGTGGCTCATGACGCTGGTGTAGCCATGACGGTGAGCGAGCTCGACGGCGTCGATCGTCTCCGACAGCGTACCGATCTGGTTGACCTTGACCAGGATCGAGTTGGCCAGGCCCTTGTCGAGGCCGATCTGCAGGCGCTTGGGATTGGTGACGAAGAGGTCGTCGCCGACCAGTTGCACCTTCTTGCCCAGCGTATCGGTCAACAGCTTCCAGCCGTCGAAATCGTCTTCGGCCATGCCGTCCTCGATCGTCAGGATCGGGAACTTGGCGACCAGGCCGGCCAGATAGTCGACCATGGCGGCGGGATCGAGCGACTTGCCCTCGCCTTCCAGCTCGTACTTGCCGTTCTTGAAGAACTCGGTCGAGGCGACGTCGAGGCCCAGGACGAAGTCGTCACCAGCCTTGTATCCGGCCTTCTCGCCAGCCTTGACGATGAAGTCGAGCGCGGCTTCGGCCGACGCGAGGTTCGGGGCGAAACCGCCTTCGTCGCCGACGTTGGTGTTGTGGCCCGCGTCCTTGAGGGCCTTCTTCAGGGCGTGAAATATCTCGGCGCCCATGCGCAGACCTTCGCGGAAGTCCTTGGCGCCGGTCGGCAGGATCATGAATTCCTGGATGTCGATCGGATTGTCGGCGTGGGCCCCGCCGTTGATGATGTTCATCATCGGCGTCGGCAGGACGCGGGCGTTGACGCCGCCGACGTACTTGTAGAGTGGCAGCCCCGCCGACTCCGCGGCGGCCTTGGCCGTCGCGAGCGAGACGCCCAGAATGGCGTTGGCGCCCAGGCGCGCCTTGTTCGGCGTACCGTCCAGCTCGATCAGCAGGTTGTCGATCCGACGCTGGTCCTCCGCATCCACGCCCGACAGAGCGTCAAAAATCTCGCCATTGACGGCGTCGACGGCCTGCTGGACGCCTTTGCCAAGGTAACGCGCCTTGTCGCCGTCCCGCTTTTCATTCGCCTCATGGGCGCCGGTCGAGGCGCCCGACGGCACGGCGGCGCGACCGAAAGCTCCATCTTCGAGAACGACGTCGACTTCGACGGTCGGGTTACCCCGGCTGTCGAGAATTTCGCGGGCGATGATGTCGACGATCTCGGTCATGGACTGCTCCTCAAGGCCAAAGGCGCGGGAGCCTTAGCCCCCAAGTGATCTCGGCGCAACTTGACTTCCCTTTGGGAGGGCGCGTGAACGTCGATAACCCTAAGGAGGATCGAAATGCTGCTCATCGAACGACGCGGCCGCATAGCCATAGTGACGCTGAATCGGCCCGAGGCGATGAACGCGCTATCGAAGGCCCTGCGATCAGCGCTTCACGAGGCGATGGTCCAGTTCGATCAGGACCCGGATGTCAGCGCGGTGATCTTGACCGGCGCGGGGGAACGCGCCTTCACGGCGGGGCTGGACCTGAAGGAGCTTGGCGCCGATCCGGCCGCGATGGGCGCAGCCAACGATCAGGATGCTCGCTCGAACCCGGTTCGCGCGGTCGAGACATGCCGGAAACCGGTGATCGGGGCGATCAACGGCGTCGCCATTACAGGCGGCTTCGAGCTGGCCCTGGCGTGCGATGTCCTGATCGCGTCGGAGAACGCCCGGTTCGCCGACACCCATGCCCGAGTGGGCATCATGCCCGGCTGGGGCCTCTCTCAAAAGCTCTCGCGGCTGATCGGCCCCTATCGCGCCAAGGAGTTGTCCCTCACCGGGAACTTCCTGGACGCCCGGACTGCGGCCGAGTGGGGCTTGGTCAATCGTGTCGTCCCGGCCGACCGGCTTCTGTCCGAGGCGCTAGTCCTGGCCGAAGACATGGCCTCGATCCCCGTCGAGACGCTTGCGTTCTACAAGGGGCTGATCGACGACGGATATGGCATGGCCTTCCGCCAAGGCCTCGCGCTTGAGCATGAACGCTCGAGCGCGCACAACGCTGACGTTACCCCCGAACGTGTCGAGCAGCGGCGACGACAGGTCATGGAGCGTGGTCGCGGACAATAGGACCGCCACCCTCAGGCCTGGAGCACGGGAGAAAACCCACCCTGCCCTAGCCTGAACAGCACTTGGCCCGCCCCGAAGTCCAGCTCGACGCGGGCGAAGAGCCGCAGCACGTCCACGCCAAACAGCGCCGCCGGCCGATCGTTTAGACCCCAGTGATTGAAGACATGCAGGTCGGCGAACGCCATCGGCGTGTTGCTGAGGCGTAAGTCCCCCATCGCGATCGTCGGAATGATCCGAAACTCGCCCAGCTGGATCTCGCCGCTGGCCGTCAGCAGTCGGATACGCTGGACACGATCCGGCGAACGGCGGCGCTTGGCGGCGATGGCGCGGGCTAAGGCCATGTTCCCGATCGTGACCCCACCGCCGGAGTCGATAAACGCCAGCGACCGGGCGCCGCCGATCCGGGAGTCCGCCAAGGTAAGGCGTCCATACCGGGCATTGGCCGCGACATTGACCTCCCGCGAGGTCTTGAAGGGCTCGAAACTGGGCGCGCTGCGTCGCACCTCCAATTGCTTGCGCTGGAAATCGATGACCACATTGCGGCCCTCCAGCGCGTCGACCCCCAGGAGCCCATCCGCGCCGACCCGCTCGTAGGGCAGCACCGGCAGGATGCTGTTGGTCAGACCGGTCTCCCCGGCCCGCAGGATCCGGACCAGCGCGGTCGGGCAGGTCAAGGATCCCGAAGCGCCATGCACCAGCACATCGGGACCGCGCGGCAGGTTCAGACGTTCCGCGATCGCAGGCGTGAGCACCGTCTTGTCGGCGCCGGTGTCGACCACGAAGCGGAAGCCGCCCGTATCGTTGACGCTGGTCGCGACGGTCAGCCTGGCGTCGCTGTCGAGCGTCGCGTCGAGAATCACCAGCGGATCCTCGGCGGCCTGCGGGACGTCGCTGCCGGTCTGAGGCAGCGCCGGCGCTTGGCTGGGGATCGGGGTGAGCGCGGATGCCCCGGCGACGCCGGGCGCGGCGAGGATCGATCCCAGCCCTCCGGCCAACAGGCGACGCGTGAACATCGGCTTTGTCCTCCCGACGGGAGGCTACCACCGTTTCGACGTAAGCGACAAAAATACGACGAAAAGCGCCGCCGGAACGAGCCCGGCGGCGCTTTCGAGTCGTCAGAGGCGAAAGGAGACTTAGTCTTCCTTCGGCGTCAGGATCTGCTTGCCGTTGTACATGCCGGTCTTCAGATCGACATGGTGCGGACGGCGCAGCTCGCCGGTGTCCTTGTCCTCGATGAACGAGTTGGCGCCCAGGGCGTGGTGCGACCGGCGCATGTTCCGGCGAGAAGGCGAAGTTTTTCTTTTAGGAACGGCCATCGAAGTGACTCTGCTCGCTGAGCGTGAAAATCGAGAGCGGCGGCTTGGGAGCGCCCGAGCCGCCGCGTGAGGGCGGGCTTATGCCCGAATCTGTTGGAAGATGCAACCTCGTGATCAGACGAGGCGTCCGTGCTCCTTCGCGGCGGCGATGAAGCTGGCGAAAAGCGGGTGCGGGGCGAACGGACGGCTCTTCAGTTCGGGGTGATACTGCACTCCGATGAACCACGGATGGTCGTCCCGCTCGACGATTTCGGGCAGCACGCCGTTGGGCGAGCGACCGGTCAGTTTCAGCCCCGCATCCTCCATCAGGTGGACGTAGCCGATATTGACCTCGTAGCGGTGGCGGTGGCGCTCGCTGATCTCGGTGGCCCCGTAGATCTCGGCGACCTTCGAGCCGGCCGTCAGGACCGCGTCATAGGCCCCCAGGCGCATGGTGCCGCCCAGGTCGTCGTTGGCGCGGCGCTGGACGGTCTCGTTGCCCTTGATCCACTCGGTCATGATGCCGACGACCGGACGCTCGGTGGGGCCAAATTCGCTGGAGCTGGCGTCCTTGATCCCCGCGACGTTCCGCAGGGTCTCGATCACGGCCATCTGCATGCCGAAGCAGATGCCGAAGTAAGGCACCTTGCGTTCGCGGGCGAACTGGGCCGCGCGGATCTTGCCCTCGGCCCCCCGCTCGCCGAAGCCGCCGGGCACCATGATGGCGTGAGCGTTCTCCAGGCGCGCCGCAGCGGCCCCCTCGTCGCCTTCAAAGGTCTCGCTCTCGACCCAGTCGAGATTGACCTTGACCTTGTTGGCCAGGCCCCCGTGATGCAAGGCCTCGATCAGCGACTTGTAGGCGTCCTTCAGCACCGTGTACTTGCCGACCACGGCGATGGTGACCTCGCCATCGGGATGCTGGACGGTGTCGTCGATGGTCTTCCAGCGCGTCAGGTCCGGCGCCGGCGCGTCGCGCATGCCGAACACGTCCAGCACCTCGGCGTCCAGGCCCTGCTCGTGATAGTCGATCGGCACGGCGTAGATCGACGAGGAGTCCATCGCCTGGATCACCGCGCTGGGCCGCACGTTGCAGAACTGGGCGATCTTGCGCTTTTCCTCGGGCGGGATCTCCTGCTCGCAGCGGCACAGCAGGATGTCCGGCTGGATGCCGATCGAGCGCAGTTCTTTGACCGAGTGCTGGGTCGGCTTGGTCTTCATCTCGCCGGCCGTCTTGATGAACGGCAGCAGGGTCAGGTGCACGTAGCAGCTCTGGCCGCGCGGCAGGTCCTGGCGCAGCTGGCGGATGGCCTCGAAGAACGGCAGGCCCTCTATGTCGCCCACCGTGCCGCCGATCTCGACCAGCACGAAGTCGACCGGCTTCTGGCCCGTCTCGTCCATGGCCGGCGACAGGACGAAGTCCTTGATCTCGTTGGTCACGTGCGGGATCACCTGGACGGTCGCGCCCAGATAGTCGCCGCGGCGCTCCTTCTCGATGATCGTCTTGTAGATCTGGCCGGTGGTGATGTTGTCGGCCTTGGTCGCCGACACGCCGGTGAAGCGCTCGTAGTGGCCAAGGTCGAGGTCGGTTTCGGCCCCGTCGTCGGTCACGAAGACCTCACCGTGCTGATACGGGCTCATCGTGCCCGGATCGACGTTGAGATAGGGGTCGAGCTTACGGAGGCGGACCTTGTAGCCACGCGCTTGCAGCAGCGCGCCGAGCGCCGCCGAGGCCAAACCTTTGCCAAGCGAGGAAACCACGCCGCCGGTGATGAAGATATACCGCGTCATGGGCGATCAGATTACCCGTGATTCGTGGACGCGGGGAGAAAGACCCGCGTTCATCAACAAGATTAAACCCCCGAGGTGGCCCTCGGGGGTCGGTGAAAGCGCCGTCAGGGACGGTTAGGGCTTGGGCTGGCTGGCCGGAGCCGGGGTCGGCTCTGCGGGGGCCAGGAGCGCCGGCTGCTGAGCCGCCGGGGCCGGCGTGTTGATCTGCGGCGTCGGCGCCTGGATGCCGCCGGGCTGCGGGGCCGACGGCAGCGAGTTCAGCGAGCCGGGCGCCGGGGCCGGCGCCGGGACGGTCTGCAGCGTCTTGGCGTCCAGGCCCTTGATGCGGTCGGCGACCGAGCCGCTCTTGTCCAGGCGGCCGGTCAGGATGGTCAGGGCCAGGCTGATGATCAGGAAGATCGAGAACAGGATCCAGGTGATGCGGGTCAACAGGTCGCCGGCGCCGCGCGCGGTCATCAGGCCGCCCGAGTTGCCGCCCATGCCCAGCGCGCCGCCCTCGGAGCGCTGCAGCAGCACCACCCCGATCAGGGCGAGGCAGACGACGATGTTGATGGCCAGCAGAACGCCGATGAGCATGACGAATGAATTCTCGATCCGGGCGCGGGACAAACCCCGCGCGAAAAACGAAGCGGCCCCTCTACCACTAGAGGCGGCTGCACGCCATAGCTGGGAAGCGTCCGCGCCAACGCAAGCCCATAAGCCCCACCAAAGGACCGCATGATCCTCGAAACCGAACGCCTGATCATCGCCCCGCTGACGGTGGAAGACGCGCCGCTCTTGTATCCGTTCCTCAGCGACGCCGAGGTGATGTCCAGCCTCGACCAGGAGCCGATCGAGGATCCCGACGAGGTCACCGCCCGCGTGACGGCCCAGGTCGAGGAGATGGCCGGCGGGACAGCCGCCTACTGGGCCATCCGCCGCGCGGCCGACGGCGCCTTCATCGGCTTCTGCGAGCTGTTCGACATCGACCGCCGCCGCGACAGCGCCGAGATCCGCTTCGCCATCGCCCGCGAGGGCTGGGGCCAGGGCCTTGGCCTGGAGGCCCTGAGCGCCCTGCTCGCCCAGATCGCCGCCGACGACCTCAAGACCATCACCGCCCGCGTCCATGTCGGCGACACCTCCGCCGAACGCTTGCTGGCCAAGCTGGGCTTCCGCCCCGACGGCTACATCGTCGGCGCCGTGCACCGCGACGGCGAACGCCGCGACCGGCGGGTCTATGGGCTGAGGCTTTAGGGTAGACACGCTCGCCCTCGCCCCCTCCGCGCTGCGCGCTCCTCCCCCACAGGGGGAAGAAGGTGCGCGCGTCCTTCCGCCCCCTTTGGGGGCGGACGACCGCGAAGCGGTCAGGTGGGGGCAAGTGAGATCATCCTCACGCGGCTAGCCGCTGGAGGTCTGGAAAGGGATGCGGAGCGCCGGACATCCGTCCGGAGTTGATTGATAAGTACCGTTTCGACGAAGCCCGACGCTCCGCGCAGCCGTTGTCCGCCAGCGTCCCGGGAAGGTGGCCCTGTTCGGGCCTTACCGGGACCCGGGCGCTTCCGTTTCCGGCAGCGCCC
>VYKS01000629.1_pt1 | contig 10500 bp, 9 predicted proteins | sample 5114511 | NCBI WGS metagenome assembly VYKS01 (sample SAMN12291795, study PRJNA351875) | freshwater metagenome | isolation source: freshwater lake | place: USA: Michigan, Gull Lake | collected 2011-07-05 | reverse complement strand
TCTCAACAAGGTTTCTTGCTCAGAAGTTGGATAGAATCGGTATTTGAAAGCTTTCTGCATACCTTACATTATAGCACTTCTGATGTAAGATTGTTTATAACTATGAGTATTCCTGCTGCAATTCATCCCATCGGTAAACCGAGGGTCTTCTTGCAGAGGATAGATAAATAAATATGAGTAATCATTTTTGCTGTACCAAAGCTCATAATTCATAAAAACCAGCCATAGCTATGTAATCCCTTGCCCAAGAGATTTACCCCTAAATAACAAGTCCAAATCACAACCAAGCCACCACTAGCAAGGATCGCAGGTCTTTTGCCTTGCCAACCTTTGGTAATCCGAGTATGGAGATAGGCAGCAAATACTAGCCATGTAATTAGCGACCATGTTTCCTTTGGATCCCAACTCCAGTATGAACCCCAAGCCTCATTTGCCCATACACCGCCCGCAATAATCCCAATGGTCAAAAGCGGAAATCCTAAACCAATCATGCGATAACTAAGATTATCCAAGGTTTCACCAAGGGTCAGACGCTCGATCGCCAAGACTCCCGTGTTAGGTATAGTCATAGTTGCAGTCCCATTATTAGCAGAGGGTTCAGTTATAAAGACGGGATTAAAAGCAACCTGATTTTGGCGTAAATTGCTGCCATTACCGATAGAACTACCCTTAAGTGTCACTTCTTGATTGCGAGTTACAACTAAAAAGGCGATCGCTAATAAACTCCCTACCATTAAAGCCGAGTAGCTCAAGAGCATGACCGAAACGTGCATCATCAGCCAGTTAGATTTTAGTGCAGGTACTAGAGGCTCAGCTCCTTGCATATTTTCAGGTAAGCTCAAAGCCGCAAAGGCAGTAATTCCCATGACGATCGTTGAAGTAAATGCGCCAATCAAGATTTTGCTATTGATATTTTTACTTCCCATATTCTCTGCGACTAAATGCATGGCAGTAATACCCCATGCCAAAAAGAACAGGGATTCATACAAGTTACTAAGGGGAAAATACCCGGCTTCGATCCATCGGGCTGCTAGTAATACAAAAATGCTCAAATTAGCGATCGCCATTCCTGCGGTACCGCCTTGGGCAAGGTAAGGAATTTTGGGAAATGCTGCACTAACCCAATACATCAGCATCGTGATTAATAAAATGGCGAATGTTACGTTATCTAAGAGGCTTTGCAGTGCCACAAGTTTCATAGCTATGTATCCTTAAAAGCAGATAGTTAAAAAATAAGTTCTAGGTATATATTAATCCCTAGTCCTAATGGGTAGAGACAAAAAAGGGATGCTAACACTTAACACCCCGTTCCGTGATTATGAATCCTACTATGACTCAATCACCAGCTAAATCACCGTACCATCAGCAATAATGGCACCCTTGAGGATGACGACAATTCCGCCACAAATTGTATAGCCTTGGTCTTCACGGTTAACATTATCAACATTATCTCGATTAATAATTTTGACATTCTTGCCAATTCGAGCATTTTTATCGACAATAGCTTTACGAATAATCGTATTCTCACCAATACCAATGGGAACATTCCCAGCGATTACATCGGCTTCATACTCGGCTGGGGTTTGATAAAAGTCTGAACCCATTACCAAGGTATCTTCAATTACACAACCTGGACCAATATTAATCCGTAGCCCTAAAACTGAATGATTAACCGTACAACGTTCAATAATACATCCGTCACTAATAATCGAATCCGTAATTTGACAATCTAATACTTTGCTAGGAGGCAGATAGCGAGGACGGGTATAAATGGGAGCATCAGATTTATATAAACTGAATGGGGGCTTGGGGTGACGAGTAAGGTCAAGGTTGGCATGGTAAAAAGACTCAATCGTGCCAATATCTTCCCAATAGTCAGAAAATAGAAATGCTTGAACGTTATAACGCCCGATCGCCTGAGGAATAATTTCTTTACCAAAGTCAGTATTCTCTTTATTCTCACTTAATAAAGCGATCATAGCTGCTTTACTAAATACATAAATGCCCATGGAAGCAATATAGGGGTTTACCTTTGCCGAGTCTGGATCGAGCCCTAGAGCAGTAGTGTCTACTCGCATTTGCTGTAGTAATTCTCCCTTAGGCTTTTCCCGAAAATCTGTAACTTTACCAGAGTCATCAATTTTGAGAATGCCAAAGGCGGAAGCTTTCTTTTCATCCACTGGTAATACCGACAGGGTAATATCTGCACCCGTTCTACGGTGACGTTCTACAAATTGTCTGTAGTCCATCCGATAGAGTTGATCCCCCGATAAAATTAAATACTCGGTTACATCTGCTGCTTCTAACAGCCATAGATATTGACGTACAGCATCAGCAGTCCCTTGAAACCATTCTGGGTTGTCAGGAGTTTGTTGGGCTGCCAGAATATCGACAAATCCCTCGGAAAAGGAAGAAGGGCGATAGGTTTGGTTAATATGTCTATTTAAAGAAGTGGAATTAAATTGGGTCAGAACGTAAATTTTTTCAATATCAGAATTGATACAGTTGCTAACGGGAATGTCGATTAGTCGGTACTTGCCTGCAAGCGGGACGGCAGGTTTTGCCCGTCGCTTGGTCAGTGGGTATAGCCTAGAACCTTGACCCCCGCCTAAAATAATCGCTAGAACTTTTTTCATGGGTTTTTATTAAGAGTTTTATGCCAACTGGCATCTATATATCAATTGTCTGTCGATTGGGTATGCTTGGCAAGCTCTAGAATTTGACTAGTTTTGGTAAATTGTTAAGAAAAGTTACAAATTTGATATACTTTTTCCTATAGCTAGAATTTTATTAGAGCCAATTCTTAATTAAGTTACTTACGCCGTCACTACAGGTAATTACTATGACCAATCCAGCATTTCAAGATTCTGAGGTTTTAAAGTTTATCCTCGAACCACTGTTAGAAGACTTTGTATATTGGTTTGGGCGATCGCTATTGCTTCTAGAACAAGAGGAAATTAATTTTCTGACTCAACCCCAAAAAACCGACTTAATTACCAGAGTTAAACACAACCTTGAAGCGGTAAAGACTGCCAAAATGATGTACAAGCTTTCAGGAGAGAAGGTGGGGATCGAAGTTCAAGCCATGATGCCTTGGCACAAGCTCCTAATGGAATGTCAAGCTGTGGGGATGCGGTTTCGTCAAAGCCAAGCCACCTGATTTTTAGCCCTTAAACACTTCCTAATTCAGCCAAGCAGTAAGGGTTGATGCTGTATATTAAGAGTATTAACATTTTTTTGATCAGCCCAGTATAAAATCAATTTTCTTTTAAAAATCAATCAAGATCCAGTTAAAAACTTAAATTTAATTTTAAAAATTAATCAATCTAACCCATGTTGCAAATTTTATACATAGTTGCATTTACAGTTCTTTCTTTATTTGCTGTCTCCAACTTAATCAAAAGTATGATTGCTTTGGCACAAACTGAGGTTAAAGCTACAAATCGTATGGCTAGAAGACCAAAACCAACTATTCATCCTGAGCTAATTGATGACAATGGTAATGTTACGGATGAGCCTTTATTGGTAATGCGATCGCTGAATTTTGATGATGCCCGATCGCGCCTAGATGCCATTTACAACTCATCCCCTAATTCTGATAGTTAACCTAAACTCACGACTTCATGACAGATTGGCAAATCATTGGTGAATTTACAGATATTCTCTACCACAAGCACGACGGCATCGCTAAAATCACAATCAATCGTCCCCACGTCCGTAATGCTTTTCGTCCAGAGACGATCGCCGAGATGATTCAGGCTTTTAATGATGCCCGTGAAGATACAAGCATTGGGGTTGTACTTTTGACTGGGGCTAATCCTGCTCCCGATGGTAAGTATGCTTTTTGTGCGGGAGGCGATCAAAAAATCAGGGGTGATGGTGGCTATATTTCTGAAAATGGGATACCACGATTAAATGTTCTAGATCTACAAAGAATTATTAGAACGATTCCCAAACCTGTAATTGCTCTAGTTGCTGGGTATGCGATCGGGGGTGGTCATGTTTTACACGTTATTTGCGATCTCACGATCGCCGCAGATAATGCCATTTTTGGACAAACTGGAGCCATGGTTGGCAGTTTTGATGGTGGTTTTGGAGCCTCCTATTTAGCCAGATTAGTGGGACAAAAAAAGGCAAGGGAAATTTGGTACCTTTGTCGGCAGTACAATGCCCAAGAAGCTCTGGATATGGGATTGGTAAACAAAATTGTACCTGTAGATCTGCTAGAAGCTGAAGGCATTGCCTGGGCAGAAGAAATTTTAGACAAAAGTCCCCTCGCAATTCGTTGTTTGAAGTCTGCGTTTAATGCTGAATGTGATGGACAGGCGGGGATTCAAGAATTAGCAGGTAATGCCACGATGCTGTTTTATATGACCGAAGAAGCGCAAGAAGGCAAAAATGCCTTTTTAGAAAAACGTAAACCTAATTTCCGCCAATATCCCAAATTGCCCTAGTATTTCAGGTAGTGTGTTTAGCTAAGTTGATATTCATAATTTAAGCAGTTAATTACCTATTCTTAATTTTGAAAGGGCATATTTAAGACTAAATGTTTACTGGGAAATCTAAGGGAATCTTATTAATTCTTTTTTTCTCACTGAACCTATCTAGCTATCTTTAATAGTGGAAAGAATTGATTGATATGTCAGATTTAAGTCGTAGAAAACTATTAATGTTTTTTGGCATTAGTGCTGGTTCTACTGTACTAAGCCCCTTGGTAAGTAAAAATCTCCTAGGTGACAAATTTAGTGCGATCGCCGCGGAGGTTGAACCCTTAAAAATCACACCTTTTGCAACTCCTAGCCCTTTACCAATCCACAAAAGCACAACTAGTTTTCTCCCCACAGGAATCGGAACTAGAACTACTATTAGCCCATCTCCCAATCCTCAATTCAGCACCTATAACATCATTGACGATCTGGTAGTACCTCCTGAATACGAACGCTATGTAATCCTGAGTTGGGGCGATCGCATATTCCCCAATCCCCAAGAATACTTTGGCTACAACAACGACTACACAGCCTTTACCCCTATTAGTCCAAATAATCTAGACGATGGCTACTTGCATGTAAATCATGAATATATTAGCTTTCCCTTCTCCCCGCTTGCCCCTGAAGCTCCTGTTGACGTTCGCACTTCCCTTGGGACTTTTGCCGCAGTTGTAGGTAATGAGATTGGTACGACCTTGCCCACTAAGCCCCGATCGTCCGACAGAAATGATAATAGTCGTCGTCTACTTGATGGAGAATTTCTCTATAACCTTGGGGTTTCTTTTGTGCGAATTAAGCGATCGGCCAATGGCAGATTTATAGCGGTAAAAACCGATCCCCTAAATAGACGAGTTCATGGTCTATCTGGTTTAGGGATTAATAGCACTAGAACCGATGGCTACCAAAATGTTACGACTTGGGGGACAAACTCCTATCAAGTTGGCGACCAAAACTATCTTGAAGGCACTGGGGCTGCTGCCACTGATGTATTCAGCCTCAGTTCGGATGGCTTAGGTAACAAGATTATTGGTACTGCCTATAACTGCTCTGGTGGTCAAACTCCTTGGGGCACCATTTTATCTTGCGAAGAAAACTTCCAAGGCGCCGTGGGCGATTTTATGGGAGTCACGGAAGCTGTCAAACCCAATGGCACCCAGACTGGATATATTATGGCTAAAGATACCGAGGCAGGTACAGTTGGTGAAACCTTTGGCTTGGTTGGCGAAAAATACGGTTGGGTTGTAGAGTTTGATCCCCAAAATCCTAACTTCCGTCCTCAAAAGCACACTGCTTTGGGTCGATTCCGCCACGAAAACGTAGCATTGAGAGTAGAAGCTGGTAAAAAACTAATTGCCTATATGGGGGACGATCGCCGCGGTGGACATACTTGGAAGTATGTTAGCAATGGGGTGATTAAATCTGTAACCGATCCTAACAACTCCAAACTATTTACCGACGGCAAATTATACGCAGCTAGGTTTAGTCCTAATGGTTCTGGTACTTGGATCGAGCTTAATCTATCTACGCCCACTAACCCACTTTCGCCTGCGGTTTTATCTTCTGAAGAATTTAAGGCGTTAGGTTCTGCTCAAAGAGATGGGTTACTTCCTTTACCCCGCCGTAAAGGTATTGCCGAACAAACCACTGATGGTGGAATTTTTCGGTTAACTCGAACCAATGAAGCTGCTGATATTGGCGCATATCAGGGGAAAACCCTTGCTACTTTTTATACGAGCACAGGTGCGATTTTAGTTGATGCCTTTTTAGCTGCTAATTTAGTGGGTGCTACTCCTACCGCCCGTCCTGAAGATTTAGAAGTCAATCCTCGCAATCCTCGTGAAGTTTTTATTGCCTACACCGATGGCGCGCCGGGCGGAGATGGGTACCCAGACTCTCGGATTTTTCAAGTGGCAAAGTACAATGCGGATGTGAATGCAATGCAACAATCAGGGGGCTTGTATAAAATTACTGAAACTAGTAATGATAGTTCGGGTACTAGCTTTACTTGGCAAAAACTTCACCAAGGTGGAGAGGCAGGGGCAAATGGTTCAGGCTTTGCGGCATTGGATAATCTCGCTTTTGATCCCCTTGGAAATATTTGGGGCGTAACCGATATGTCCACTAGTACCCACAATGGATTTGCTGTAGGTGCGGCTGGGACTCCAAATAAAATCAACCACTCTGCCACTGGTAATGTCTCAACTTTGACAGGAGTATTTGGGAACAACTGGTTATTTTATATTCCCACCAGTGGGGAAAATGCTGGACAGGTAATGCCTTTTGCCCAAGGTCCTAACCGTAGCGAAATGACGGGACCGACCTTTGTAGGGAATACTTTGATTATATCTGTACAGCATCCCTGTGAAGATTGCCCTGTGGATGATGGCACTATGCTGGAGCGAGATCTTGAGTTGCTGGCTTTGGATGGTACTTTGTTCACCCAAAAACGTAGAGTAGCCCGTGGCAGTAAATTCCCTGCTAATATTCCTACCTTTTATGGTGGTAAAACCGATGGTCAGCCTCGTCCTTCAGTGGTGGGTATTCGCCGTATATCTGGTAGCCGTTTTATTTGAACATTTAATATGGGTAATATGGGGTTAAGGGGGGGAACCCCCACACCCCCATTCATTGAGAATTGTCCTAACTCCATAGAAAATGACTATATTTCAAGGACTACAAAAATTCACGTTATCAAAAAATATGGGATATTATTTCTGTAGTTTTGCATTAATCAGGATTAAGCCGTGCGGATTCAACTAGACTACTATCGCATTCTCGGTCTAACTCCCCAAGCAAAAACTGAGCAAATCAATCAAGCTCATGGCGATCGCATTAAATCTCTACCTCTGCGTGAATATTCCGATCAAGCAATTTCGGCAAGGCAGAAGCTCTTAAATATTGCCCATACAGTTTTAGCCGATAATTCCCAGCGTCAACTCTATGATGCCCAAATTTTACCTGAATTAATTCAATCTAAGGATGCTCAGGCTTTTTTTATCGAAATAGATAAACGTGATCTCTCAGGCGCACTCCTGATTTTGTATGAGCTAGGAGAATATGACCAGATTATCGAACTGAATAAAGTTGCGATCGCCCTCAATGCCCCAGATAGTGATGTGATCCTATCTACGGTTTTGGCATATTTAGAACTAGGGCGTGAAAACTGGAATCAAGGAAAATATGAATCCGCCTCAGAAAAGTTTAACTACGGGCTTGATTCTTTAGCAAAGTTTAACGAAAAGACAAAGGATAAATCAGGGGCATTTCCCGGAATTAAACAGGAATTGCAGAAAAATATCTGGCAGCTTCGCCCCTATCGGGTTTTAGAATTAATGTCATCGGGTATGACCTTAGAAGGGATGATTTTACTCAAGGAGCTATTAGAAGAACGGCGAGGCATTGATGGAAAAGGGGATGATCACTCTGGCTTAAATATTGATAAGTTTTTACAATTCATACTGGAATTGCGGGTCTACATGACCAGTTCCGAGCAAGAAGAGTTATTTGAAGCAGAAGCCCGCCGACCTTCCCTAGTTGCAAGCTATTTAGGAGTTTATGCTCTAATGGCAAAAGGAATTTCTCAAAGACAACCGCCGCTAATACGCCGGGCTAAAAGTTTGCTGAGTAAGATTGGTAACTCCCAAAATGTCTATCTTGAAGAGGCTATATGTGCGCTATTAATGGGGCAATTGGCTGATGCCACTAAAATGCTTGATTTGAGTAATGAAACCGAACGATTGGATCTAATTCATCAACTCTCAAAACCAGAGTATGACCAAGTTAAAGGGCTTTATAACTACACTCAAACTTGGCTTAGTACCGAAATTTACCCTAACTTTAAAGACTTAATTGGGCTGGAGGTAGATTTAGATGCTTATTTTAACGATCCAAATGTTCAAGCTTATATAGACGAACTCCCAAATACTAGCCCCGTAATTTCGCCCCTACAAGTATCCATATCTCCAGATCCAGTTCATATTTTTAAGAAACCAGAACCTGCTAGTTTTATATCTGAAACTAATCCTGAGACTCAAGAAAATATTACACCACAAAATATTACACCACAAAATATTACAGTAGTTGCCAGTCGGGGATCTTCTCGTTCAAGAACCAAGGTAAAACCTAGATATAAGTTTCATCCTGAGCGGTTAATTTTATTTCTAGTCGGCTTTATAATTATAGTTGGTGGGTCTGTAGCTCTAGGATTTATAGCTTGGAACTCCTTCCAGTCTGCTCAAAAGCCGATCGCTCAATCAGAACCTTTAATAACCCCAATTATCGAGGCTAGTATTGCCAATATTAAACCGATCACTATTGCTAATCCGAATCTAACAGAGGTAATTGATCAAAAAGTTGCGGAGGAAATTGTAATCTCTTGGCAAAAAATTAAAGCCAATGCCCTTGGGAGTAAATATAAAGTTATAGAACTCGACCAGATTTTAATGGAGCCTTTACTCTCGGATTGGCGATCGCGAGCTAAAAACCTCAAAAGTGCTAATTCTCACTTGGAATACACCCTCAAATCTGCTGTGGTTAAGGAATTTAAGTTGAGTAATAAAAATCAAGCCTCGGCTTTGACGAATATTTCTGAAGTCCGCAATTTTTTTACAAATGGGCAATTAATCCAACAGGATTCCAAAGAAGATAGTTACCAGGTGGAGTATGTGCTTACCCGTAAAGGCGATCGCTGGATGATATCGGCTATGAACTTAAAACCCTAGCTATGATCGGTTGGATTAGTGGTATCCATAGGGCGAGGTGAATCAGCAGACGGCGATGCAAAATAAGCGTGAAGATCGCGTAATGCTCCAATCCGTTGCATACAGTTGTCAGACAAGTCAGAGGCTGAATGGCTGCTCGTTCAAAAGACTTAAGGGTTTTTGGATGCGCTTCAACTTCTGCTGACGAATCTCTTCATCAAATCTGGCAAGCACTTCGTCAAACTGTAGCCCTAGTTCCTCCATTTCCAGACGAGCACGCCGCAAGTTACTCAAGAGGCGTTGATCGACTGACGGATTTGGCATCAATGGTTTGTCTGTCATAGTAACTCCCACTCAGTCTTGATTTCCTGAATACTTTGCTCTAAAGCTGGCAGTCTAGCATCTGTATTCTCGATGACCCGTGTCACTGGCTCTAGCATATCCTCTGGAACGTGAGGCTGAACATTTAAAATCCGAATTTGTAGACTTGAAAATTGAGAGAATCGCTCAGTAGCTTGCTCAGCAACACTTTGCAATTCATCAAGATAAACCATTGTCCTTTCGGTTTCGCCAAATGTGTCGAATAGGGAAAACTCAGCAGTTCTGGCATTATCGATAACGTCAGCTAATTGTCGCTTCAATCTCCAGATTGTCTCAAAGATATCGTTTGGGAGTTTTGCCATAAATGATGCGCCGAAAGCAACCTCTATTACTGGTAAGAGATTACCACCAAACGGTATGCATAAGTAAACTGAAAATAGAAAGGGTCGCAGGACGCAGCGCCGCATTGGGTTTTAGTTTTTTTGTTCTCAAAAAGTGTTTACTTTTCTTTGACCTAGCTACTTACCCCCAATGGGTCAATACACCCAATTTCAAACTCTGTTGCAGGAATTAGGTCTAACGGAAAAGCTCACCGGACATAAGTAACCTTTGCATCTCACCAACAGCCTTAATACGTTCCGGTGAAGCGGCGTGTTATGGGTGTTATGGGGCGGCATCCTTAATCACCGATTGACTGCATAGCTAGAATTACTACAAATAATACCAGCAATTCAAGAAGAGTGAAGTAGTTGAACGTCGTGCTATGGGTTATAAAAGCATTCTGTGGCTGTCTTCTTTACGAAGAAGAATTTCTTCTTATATTCGTCCATAGCGATCTACATAACCTCTTCCCATTTCATCGTTTTACCGCAATAATCACCGGAACCATCACAGCCGCAACAATCCCCGCCGCAAACCCATTATTGTATAAATTCAGTCCAGCATGGTTGAAGCCAACGGTGAGGGCTGCCGAGGAATGCAAAAATCCAGCC
>VYKS01000671.1_pt1 | contig 10566 bp, 12 predicted proteins | sample 5114511 | NCBI WGS metagenome assembly VYKS01 (sample SAMN12291795, study PRJNA351875) | freshwater metagenome | isolation source: freshwater lake | place: USA: Michigan, Gull Lake | collected 2011-07-05 | reverse complement strand
CTGATAGGGATACCTCTAAAGGGCAGTTGCGAAATTCCAGTAATGGAAAGAAACAGAAACCTAAGTTGTGAATCTTAGGAATCCCCCGATTTATCGGTGGGAGGATGTCAATTGGAAGTTTACTATGCCAAATTCTAAAAATATAAAGAAGAGCTTAGAGTCTGAGAAGTAGGGTAAAATGAATTATTAGGAGGAAATCTATGTCAGCCCGTGACCTATTCCATCAAATTGTAAAAACTGCCCTCCAAAAGGAAAATTGGCTGATAACCCACGATCCATATGGACTTCAAACAGAAAGCTTTGACTTAGCAATTGACTTAGGAGCAGAAAAAATTATTGCGGCTGAACAAGGAGAAATCAAAATTGCCATCGAAATTAAAAGTTTTCTTGGACCTTCAAAAATTTCTGAATTTTATGGAGCATTAGGGCAATTTATCACCTACCGTCTTGCCTTGCAAAAACTAGAACCAGACCGCACATTATATCTAGCTGTTCCAGAAAACCTATATGACAAATTTTTTGCCACTGCATTAGTTCAAGAGCTTATCCAACAGAACACTATTTATTTAATTACTTACAACATCGATCAGGAGAGCATTGCCCAATGGATACCCTTACCCAATACCGTCAACACATCCAAAACCTCCTAAAAGCCCAAGCCGATCTAGTTTGGGATCGACGCATCCAAGCCGAAATCATCTTTGATCCCGAACGCGATCGCTATCAATTAGTTTATGTAGGATGGCGAGCTTCAAAACGCTTCTATGGTGTGATCCTGCATCTCGATATTATTGATGGAAAAATTTGGATTCAACAGGACGGAACAGAAATTGGGATTGCTAATAAGTTAGTAGAACTAGGAATCCCCAAGGAAGATATTGTTCTTGCCTTCAATCCACCTAACTTAAGAAAATACACCGATTTTGCAGTCAGTTAAGCCTATTTCCCAGTCCTTCGGGATTTGTGAAAACATTTATCCCTAGAACAAATGCAAATCAAGTCAATAACAGTCGGTGTCCGTAAAAAGTTTAACCTTGGTAACTTTGAATCAGTGGACGTTGAAGTAAATCTCAGTGCGGATATTCAGCCAGAAGAAGATGAAGCGGCGATCGCCCAGTATCTAATCGGTATATGCAAAACCCAGATCAAAGAAGCTGCGCCACCAAGCCATAAAAAAGCATTTGGGGATAAAAAAGCTGCGTAGAAGTCTTTCAGATGGGTGTAATTAATTATTAGATAAAAGATTATGCCCATTTCTTGCGAACAAATATTAAGGCTGGAGCCAACATTCGATGGTAGCTTCACAAAGGATAAAAACAACCTTGATTGATCAAATCCCATGCCTCGCCACTTAACAAAACGTTGCAATAATTCTAGCCATTACAAGCAAAATCCTTTGTCAGTAAGTATTTTGTGTTTGCTGTATCATTAATTACATTCTGAATTTAGAATTGCTGAAGGCAAATATGTAGTAGCATTCAGCCCCTACGATCCCAGTGGGTTGCTAAATGAAGCTTACAAATCAGTTCAAGGATGGGTTTGGCACAAAGTAGTAGAAAAAGCATGGACTTTTCCAATAGCTCAAGCCAAGAATTTACTTAATGCCCTATTAAAAGCCAAATACTTAGATAAATTTGCGATCGGTCCTGAAGTACATCAATTAGTTGCGGACATCGAACAAGCAGAATTTGATAAAGCAATGGCTGGGGCGGAATCAATTATGAAATTGATCGAAGCTGCTGACCTAGACGGAATATTACCCAACGGGCGATCGCTATTCCCCCATCAAAAAGAAGCTGTGCAATGGTTGGTATCGCACAGAGATGGTGGATTATATAAAGGTGGAATCCTTGCCGATGACATGGGATTAGGTAAAACTTGCTCGGCTCTAGTCGGAGCAAAGGCAATGGTTAAAGTGCATAATTGTCCAGTATTAGTAATCTGCCCAGCCAGTCTCAAAGATAATTGGATTCGTGAAGCTGAAGGTGTTGGAGTTGAGATCGAGGTATTCAGTTGGGCAAAAGTACCACCACCCCTAGAACAACAAAAGTATGTCCTCATAGCTGATGAAGCCCACTATGCTCAGGAAATCAAAAGCAGTCGCAGTAAGGCATTGCTCGAATTATCTAAATCAGAAAATTGCCTCGCAGTTTGGCTATTAACTGGTACACCGATTAAAAATGGTCGTCCTAAGAATCTATTTCCCCTGCTGATTGCCACTGGGCATAATCTTGGCAAAGATAAACTGAATTACGAGCGATACTACTGCGCTGCTCATACCAAAAGTATTGGAAGTGGCAGATCGGTTTGGGATACTTCAGGCGCAGCGCACTTGAATGAGCTTAGTGCTAAGACCACGGACATCATGCTCCGAAGAAAGAAATCCGAATGCTTAAATCTGCCACCGAAAATCAGATCGTTCTTTACTGCGGAAGTCTCCAAAGAAGGAATGAAAGAATATAATCAAAAAATTAATGAATTAGTCAAATCCTATAGAGAACGGGTAGCACAGAATCTCATTAGCGATAATGCCGAGGCTATGGTCTATCTGGGTCAATTACGGCTGGCTGGTTCATTTGCCAAGGTTGCTACTACTGTAGAGATAGCCCAAGAAGTATTAGAGCAAGGGAATCAAGTAGTAGTGTTTACGGAGTTCCTAGAGTCTGCCAAAGCTTTACATCAACAGCTAGGTGGTGAATTGCTTACAGGTGAAACTGATGTCAAAGATCGCCAAGCTTTAGTTGATAGATTTCAGTCTGGGCAAAGTAAAGTATTTGTCGGCACGATTAGAGCAGGAGGTGTGGGAATTACATTGACTGCTGCTAGTACAGTTATTTTGTGCGATCGCCCGTGGACACCAGGGGATGCCGAACAAGCAGAGGATAGATGCAATCGGATTGGGCAAACTTCCACCGTAAATGCCATTTGGGTAAAATTTGGACAGGTAGATGACTTAATTGACCAAGTAATTCAACAGAAAGCCGAACGGATTGAACTAATCCTCAAAGGTAAACGTAAAACACTAAGAGGTATTTCATCAATTAAAGACCTTGCCAGATAATTAATGGATATTTTAGCGATCGAAATCTAAATATACGATCGCAGTCCAAAAAAGTAGGTAAATAAAGTAAAAGGTATAGCCTGAAAATTATTAGGAATAATAGTTATAAAGGTTTAGATTTATTGCTATACCAGCAATCGGTCATAAAAAGAATAATATTTTCTTGATTCAATATTATTTCTTATTGACTATTTCTTAAATACTCTTTATTCTTTATTCAAGATTATTTATTCAATATAAAAGAATGGCTTGCAAATTAGCTATATTCAACATGAAAGGGGGGGTAGGAAAGTCCACCACTACCTACAATCTAGCGGTTGGGCTAGTAAAATTTCATGAAAAACGTGTTTTGTTAATTGATATTGATCCCCAAGGAAATTCAAGTGCGGCACTTGGAATTGAAATATGGGAAATTGAAAAACAGCTTAAAGATGTACTTCAACGTCATAGAAAAATCAGTGAAGTTATAGTTGAAACTTTATCTGGTGTTGATGTTGCTCCAAGTAACATTCTGCTGGCTGAAGAGGAAATACCAATTTCTGGGCTACATGGTCGGGAACTTTTACTCAGAAAGGCGATCGCCGAGGTAGAAAATAACTATGACTTCATATTGATTGATTGCCCTCCAAACATAGGTGTTTTTACTATTAATGCTCTTGTTTGTGCAGACGGGGTAATTATCCCTGTGGATATGAGTTTCCTTGGACTGCTTGGGATTAATGGAATTGAGAGAGCTTTAAGTTTAGTAAGAGACTCATTAGATCATCCAATTGAAATAGTTGGAGCTTTAGCCAATCGGTTTGATAGTAGAAATAAATTGAGTAAAGAGGTTTACCACTCATTGAAAGAACACTTTGGCGATCATATGTTCAATTCGGTGATTCCTGAAACAGTTAAACTTCGTGAAGCCCCAAGTCATAGTTTATCTATATTTGATTATGACCCAAATGGCTTGGCAGCAAAAGCATATAAAAGTATGGTAGATGAGGTAATCAAATGGCAGGGCTAAAACAATCAGCATTAGGTAACAACCCACTCGGGAAAGGTATATTTAGTAAAACCGAAACAAAGGAAGAAACTTTAATAAATAAACAAGAATCAAGAATAAATATAAAAGAAACAAGATTCTTGCAAGATTGCGAAAAAGAGAAATTAAATCTTAGAATTCCAATTGTAATCAATGACTGGCTGGACAACTTACTCAAACAAGGTAAAAGAAAGCATGGTCAAAAAATATCCAAAGAGATCTGGCTTCAAGCAGCACTTGAATTAATGATGGCAATGCCAGTCCAGTGGGAAGAAATTCAAACTGAAGAAGATCTGGAATCTACATTATTGAGTCTTGAATCAAGAGTAAAGAATCAAGAATCAAGCAGCACTTGAATTAATGATGGCAATGCCAGTCCAGTGGGAAGAAATTCAAACTGAAGAAGATCTGGAATCTACATTATTGAGTCTTGAATCAAGAGTAAAGAATATGTATTAATAATACGGGAGATATTCCTATATATCTCCCGTATTTACAGTAAATTAGTTAAATACTTGCTATAGCTAGAAATCTAAAACCTAGTGTGCGTATGGACTATGAACATATTTTTTCAGGGCTTGGTCACAGACTGTTATTAGGATTATATTTTCTGGCACTTCATTAATACCCGACCTATAACTTGAAAATTAGTAGGCGGATTCTTAAGATTAATCGTGTATTTTGAATAGCTGGGATTATCGCTGATTACCTCTATTTGATTGGGCAATCTCATTAACCGCTTTACAAATAAGTTTTCTTCAATCCTTAAAACATAGACCCCATCCTTGGGCACAAAATCGTTACGGTCTATCAGCACCACATCGCCATCAAATAAAGTTGGTTCCATAGAATCACCAGCTACTCGGATACCTTCCAAGGAATCTGTTGCTCCATACTCTTTACGCAACCACATTTTTTCCAGTCCCACGATCTGGATAATATCACCTGCATAACTCCCCCTACCTGCTGCCGCTTCAATATCAAATACTGGAATCAGCGATAGATCGTCAATGGCTGAATCTGTATATTCTTCTGAGTCCCCTTCACCCAATTGTTGAAGCAATCTCAGGGGCGTAACATTTAACTTCTTGGCAAAAGCTTTTATAGTTGAACCCTTGAGCTTAAATCGTCCCTGTAGAATTTCACTTATAATTGGTCGGGCGATCGCCAATTCCTTTGCTAATTTATTCTGGGTAGTTCGAGTTAATTGATCTCGCAACCAAACCTGAAGCGGCTCTGGGTTGATGGTGTAGGTGATGTCGTTATCAATCATAAAAATAATTTAATTGGTAGATTGACACATTTCAATTGGGTTGATAATATGCATCTGCTGGTAACTACTGGTATTTAGATTAACACTTAATCTGTAAAATATGCAATATATATTACGGTTAAAGTGTTGCTAATACTGATTGTCACCATGAATAAACCATATATTTACAAGGATATTGAAATGGTAACTAGTAGTTTGAAACCTTTGCCTTTAGTTTCATTTGAACCAAGTCTCAGCGAAAGAGCGATCGCTGTGGCTATTGAATTATTTTCTGAACTCAAACGTGGGGATAGATCGTCAGTAAAAAAAGCTAAGGAAATTTCTAAAATCTTTGGATTAATTCTATTGCCTAAAGAATCAACGATGCAGGTTGTAAATGCCAAGCTATATAACTGGTGCTTACAGATTGGTTTTAATCGGATTAATCAAGCCGAAATTGAGGCAGTTTTGCCAGAGCTAGAAAGAGTTTGGCATGATAATTTGCGTTCAACTAGATCTTTGTATACTAGATCTAACTATGTGGATTTATCATTAGGTTGTCACAAATAGACCGTGCAATCTCGGTTATTAATAGGGTGCGAAATGAAAAAGCTGCCACAATGCGGCGGTACGTATCCGAAGGAATCGCTGTAAATTTAATGCCCATAGTAACTATCTGGTTTGTGCAGTTCATCCATCAGGAGTAGAAGGTAATCGCTGTCCAGACTTTTTGCTAGACCCAGAGTTTAAAGAATTGTGGAGTCCAATTGGATTTACATTCATTGACGAGCAGCTATACAGAATGCCAATTGTCTATGAGGTAGATTTTGAGCCGACCTTGGAGCGATCGCAACAGTGGGAAATTTTAGAGACTCATCCATTTTTTACAGGTATTTGCCCGAATTGTGGTGAAAGTTACCCCCAGAATATAAAAATCTTTCATTATGATTGTCAGTAGGTGATTTGGATGCAGAATTACGTAGTTCAGAATTATACAAAACCGATAAACGAGATCCTTGGACAGAAAAGCAGAACTCATTTTGCTTGTTAAATGAGAATGATGCATTATTTCATGATAAGGAGAGAGAGTTTTTAACAAAAGCGGGAGAACTACGCGATCAAAAGTGGGGTAGACTTCCTTTCAAAGCCAATGTGGGCTCTTGGTGGAATCATATTTTTGATCGTACCCGCATGGCACTAAGTGCTGTGAAAAATGCTCGTACATGGGAAATTCCTACAGCGTTTGGTGTTCGTTCCACAATCTCAGGGGTTGGCCCTGCACTCCATGCTAATCCTAAAGAGTCAGAAGATAGCATCAAACGTCAATGGCAGAGACGAGCAGGACTGTTCGACGGAAGTGAAATGCTGAATGCTACAGAAACCCTAAAACGGGCTTTGCATAAAACTTTACCTATACTATTCCCTAACATTCTCGAACATGAAAGCGATCGCATTGACTCCGCATACCCCGATCTCACATCAGGTGTTGCAGGGTATCTCAAAACTCACCAAAGTCAGATTTCTCACTTCCGTCAAGCATGTCAAGAAATTTTGAGAGTTCCTGGTGCTGAAAAAGTAGTTGTTGGGATGAAAGGTAAATGGGGTATTCCCTATGCTGATAATCGAAATACCCTAAAACAATATCACCCACGTCTTTTGAATGCAGGGTGGTTGATTGAAGATATGGAAAGTGTTAATGATGACAACCGTGCTGAAGTGCGGAAACAAATTGATACTGCGATAGCTAAGTATTATCCAAGTAATAATCCTGCGGATTGGTATGTATTAGCTGCTGGTGATGGTGATGGCATGAGCAATTGGTTAAAAGGGAAACCACTTAAAAATTATGAGAACTATATTCCAACTGCATTATTAGAAAAAGCTCGCCAACCCAGTACTAATGCTCTTGAGAATGAAGTAAATGAAGCCTTCCTAGAATTCGTTACGCAAAAAAAACGGATGGGGGCATCTACCCACAATGCGCTTTCGCGAGCTTTACTAGATTTCTCTAATCAGCTTGCTCCTTATCTAACTGAGCAACGCTACGCTGGAAGGTTAATCTATGCTGGTGGGGATGATGTGCTTGCTTATAGCAATCTTTGGGAATGGGACAAATGGCTTTGGGATATTCGTCAGTGTTTTAAGGGACAGCCCGATCCTAGTAAAGAGTTTGATGATAGCGGTGACTACTGGCGATGGAAGGGCGATGGGGATGTTGCTAAAAGTCAAAGTTTAACCAAACGTCCTCTATTTACAATGGGTAGCAATTCATCAATTAGCTTTGGTGTTGTAATTGCCCATCATTCAGTGCCATTAGCGATCGCCTTAGAAAAACTATGGGAAGCTGAAGCAGAAGCAAAAGAGCATTATTGCTCCGAATCCATCCCAGCTAAAAAGAAAGATGCTGTTCAAGTTCGAGTAATTTACGGTAACGGTAATACTCTAAAAGCAACTAGCAAGTTTGCTGTTTTTAAGCAGTGGCAGTTTTTGTTGAATTTTGAATCAGAAGACTTAATAAATAAATTAGATGCGGCAATTTTTGAGCAAGCTGCCCAAACTTGGCTACAACACCCAGCTCCCATACTTGAAGCAATAGTGCCTTGGACAATTGCATTTTGCGATCGCAGGGATGCATTAAAGGATGAAACTACAAAAGCTCGATTTCAAGAAGCCTATCAGGTTTTTTAGATATTTTATGGACTAATACCGAACAGAAAAACCTAAATGATGAAGTTGAAAAATGGCTCAAACTGGCTGCTTTTACTCTACGCAACCGAGATATTAAGGTGAGGGGGAAATAGTTATGTATTGGTATACAATCACTCCACTTGATGTACTTCTATTCCGAGATGCAAAACCTTTTACCCCAGGCGAAAGGGCATGGGCAGGTAGTGTCTTTCCTCCAAATGGTCATACGATCGCTGGAGCAATACGTGGGTTATTAGATAATCAAAAAATTAATATTAAGCTCAAAGGTGTTTTTCTTTGTCGCGATCGCCAGCTTTATTTTCCACGACCATTAAATTATGTGGGGAATAGACGACTCACCCCAACTGCATGGTTAAGCCCAGATAATCCTTGTCAGCAAATTAAGTGGGATCAGAGCAAACCTGCACCATTACTTATTGCTGATGTCATGAATCACGAACAAGATGATGATGAGGCACCTAAATCTGAAAATCGGCAATATTTACCTCAAGATATAGTTCTGAAGCTACTTAAAGGTAAATTACTATCCGATCATGATTGGAAGTGCCAAAATGGAGAACGTCCTCATCCTTGGACGGTTGAAACTCGATCGCACAATACTATAGTTGAAGGCACCCGTCAGGTAAAAGACTCAGATGGCTACTTTGTTGAAAATGCCATACGTCTTGATTCTGATTGGTGCTTGGCGATCGCTCTTGATGATTCTACTCATCAGCTAATACAAGCAAAGGGTAACACCTTAACTATGAGGTTAGGAGGTGAAGGGCATCATGTAATTATAGAAAGATGTGAAGAATTAGATTCTCAATGGCAGAAACTATCCAGCCAGTTAGAGCAGAATTTTCAAGATGCTGATGCATATATTATGCAAAACCCAAGAGAAGGAGGGCGATCGCTGGCATATTTAATTACCCCTGGAGTCTTTGAGCGAAAACAAAGAAATGGACAATCAATGTGTCGTGCTTACCCATGGGAGTGGGACTTAGCTCATATAAATAACAAAAATCAAAAACAAGGGGCATTAGTAAGCGTTGCAACAGCCAAAGCCGAGCCGATTAGTTGTCGGTTTCGTAATGACAATAATGAAAGCGTTCCTGCACCACAAGTATTTGCTGCACCTGTAGGAAGTGTTTACTATTTGCAACGCCCAGATAAATTGTTCCAAGATGATGAAACAACTAAAGTTAATGTCTGGCGGCAGCTAGGATACTCAGAACTACTGTGGATACCATTTAATCAGGAGAAATAAAAATAATGACTATGGAATTGACTTACTTATACTTAATTGCCCCACTTCATACAGGCGGCACAACTCAAGAGGGTAATTTACTAGGAATTGCTCGTGAGTCGCATACAAATTTACCTTACATACCGTCAAGTACGATACGGGGTAGGTTGAGAGCTAGCGAACAAGATCAACAGAAAAAATTTGCTTTATTTGGTAATGAAATAGCTGATGGAGTCCAACTTGAGCAAGGTTCGATTTGGATAGGCGATGGTTCGATTTTATGGTTGCCTGTGCCCTCATTGAGTCATGGGGTAGTTTGGGTAAGTTCACCTCTTCTCCTGCGGCGCTGGCTGAGATTTACTGGAAATCCCGATCAATTGGAAGTGCCCGATCCCTATTCCACGAGTTTACCTACTAATGCTCCCGTATATCTAAAGGATGCCATCTTACCTTCTACTGACCTAGAGAGATGGACGGATTGGGATAAGTTCACAACCAATCATCCTGAGTCTGAAGGAATGAAAAATATTTTGGTTTTGCCCGATCAGCATTGTGCGACTTTGATTCAGATGAGTTTATGGCGGCAAGTAAAGATCAAGCTAGATGAACACAAAACTGTTAATGGTGGGTTTCGTTATGAAGAAGCTATTCCTCCTGACACTCTGATGTACTTCCCTTGGGGTACAACATCACAAGCAAATGGCAGCAGTCAAACAGCTTTAACTGATTTCAAAACACTGTTACAAAAAGATTTGATTTTACAAATTGGTGGGCAAGAAAGCTTAGGTCGTGGTTTTGTTCAACTGTTTATCTAACTTAGGAGTAAATTATGTCATTCGATCCACGATCAATGGGAACACCTGTTTATGAGGCTTTAAGTTTATTAAAGAATCAGACCCGACAAGAAGCTGTTCTAAAAGAACAAAAGAGTCAAGCTTTAGAGCTATACACGTACTTATCAACATGGGGAATGTTGAGATTAAAGGCTGAAGAGCAAGCACTTAGTCAAGAAGGCAAAAAGCAGGTTGTCAATAAATTTTTTCAATGTTTAGAGACTATATCAACTAAGTCTAATTTAACTGGTAATCAGGGATTAAAAACTTTGAAAAATCTACCTGTCTCTGAATATCTGGGTATAACTGGTTTAGGTCTAGCGATCGCACAAGAATTTAGTTTGTAATTGCTCAACCACCCCTACAACGAGGAAAATGAGGTAGAGTAAAGAGATGAAAGAACTGCCAACCCTAAGCCACTTAAACATGGAGGACAAAGATGCCCTAATCATGGAA
>VYKS01001021.1_pt1 | contig 10593 bp, 10 predicted proteins | sample 5114511 | NCBI WGS metagenome assembly VYKS01 (sample SAMN12291795, study PRJNA351875) | freshwater metagenome | isolation source: freshwater lake | place: USA: Michigan, Gull Lake | collected 2011-07-05 | reverse complement strand
AACGCCACTTTCCGCATCCGTCTTGAAAACGAACATGAAATTATTGGCCACACGGCTGGTAAATTGCGCAAGAACCGCATTCGCGTTTTGGCTGGCGATAAAGTTCTGGTCGAAATGACCCCCTATGACCTGACCAAGGGCCGGGTCACCTATCGCTTCCGGTAAAACAATTCCTATGAAGCTTATTCTGGCAAGCGCATCGCCGCGCCGACAAGAGCTTCTGGCCAGAGTCGGGATTGTGCCCGACACGATTTGTCCCGCTGATTTAGACGAAACACCTCTACCCCATGAAACAGCGCGCCAGCATGGTTTGCGGCTGGCTACTGCCAAGGCAGAAGCCGTTGCCCTTCAAAGCCCTGATGATCTGATCCTTGCCGCCGACACAGTCGTGTCTGTAGGCCGCAGACTTTTGCCTAAGGCCGAAACGCGCGCGCAAGCGCTGGCCTGCCTCACGCTCTTGTCTGGACGTAATCATCGCGTGACGACCGCGGTGGCGGTTCAGCGCGGTGAGGCTAAGGCGAGCCGGGCGGTGGAAACCCGCTTGACCTTTAAGCGCTTGAGCGAGGCTGAAATTCGCTTTTATCTTGATAGCGAGCAATGGATGGGCAAAGCCGGTGGTTATGGCATTCAAGGGCTGGCTGGGGCATTTTGCACCCAATTGAATGGTTCGTGGGAGGGGGTGATGGGCTTACCCCTCTATGAGACCGTCTCGCTGCTTGAGGGCTTTGGCTATAAAAGGGCCCTGTCATGAACGCGCCGAAGCCACCCACCCGTGAAATTGTCATTCATGAGCGTATTGGTGAGCTGCGTGCCGCTTTGTTTGACCGCGACCGGATTGTGGAACTGCGGTTAGAGCGCTGGTCAACGCATGAGGTGCGGGTGCGCTGGGGCCAGATTTATGCTGGACGCGTCACTGCCATTGATGGCCGCATCGGCGGCGCTTTTGTCGATTTGGGCGTCGGCGAGCCGGCCTTTGCGCCCTTTGGCCGCGAGCGTGAGGCAGAGCTGCGCGTCGGTGCTGCCGTGGCCGTGCGTGTCGTGCGCGAGGCCGAGGGCGGTAAGGGCCCCGCCCTTGCCTATGAAGGTCTCGCTCCGCAAGGCCCGTGTCCACGCCTCCTTGAAGATGCCACGCCTTGGCAGGGCTGGCCGGGAGAGCCGCGTGAGGCCGATGAAGACGAGATTGACCGCATCGACGCTGCCTTTGAGGCAGCCCTGCAGACAGAAGTGCCCATTGCTGGCGGCGGTCGTTTAACGATTGAGCGCACGCGCGCTTTGACCGCCGTGGATGTTGACAGCGCCAACCGCGAAACCGGTGGCAGTGATCCTGCCCGCTTTGCCCGCGGCCTCAACCTAGCTGCCGTGCCCGAACTCGTGCGCCAAATCCGCTTGCGCGGCTTAGGTGGCCTCATCTGTGTCGACTTCACCGGGCCGCGCCGTAAGGGCGACGCCGAAGCGCTGACCAAGGCCCTCATCAGTGCCTTTGACGCCGAGAAAAATGGCGGCGTCGCCGCGCCCAAAACCGAGGTGTTGCCCGTCTCCCGCTTCGGCATTGCCGAGATCGCGCGCCAAAAGCGTCGCCAAGCTTTGGCCGACATTTGCCTCGATGCCTTGGGCCAGCCTACCGCCGAGACCTTGGCCATCGAAGGGATCAACCGACTGGCTGCAGCCCTCAAAGGGGCCAAAGGCCGCACAGTGACACTCTATGCCCCGGCTGCCCCTCTGGCCTTTTTGGAGGCAGACCCGATTGGCTGGCGGCAGGATATTGCCGACACGATCGGCGGGCAATTTCATCTCCGTCTGGGCCGTCCAAGCCAGACCCAATGTGAAGTGGTGATCGCATGAGCCGAACCTGTCCTGAATGTGGCAAGCCCACCGAACACGCCTATCGGCCCTTCTGCTCCAAACGCTGTGCCGACCTCGATCTGGGCCGTTGGCTCAATGGTTCTTACGCTATTCCTGTTCAAGAAGAGGACAATGGCATACCCGATGCAGAGGACCCCGTGGACAGAGACAATCTGATCCGCTAAACGCCCTCCTCCCGACAGGTTGCCCGGATAGCTCAGTCGGTAGAGCAGCGGATTGAAAATCCGCGTGTCGCTGGTTCGATTCCGGCTCCGGGCACCACTTTTCTTTCCGAAGACTAGCGGCTCAGGGTGTCTATCGCCATTCCAAGCGCCGTTAAGCCAAGGCTCAAGGGTTCAATTGGCTCCAGATGTATGTGCTGGCATCAAAGTCCGACGCTGGCACGTCGCTATTGGCGCTTGGGGAACGCACACCGCCTGGCCAGGAATGGCCGCCGCCAAACACGACGCGGTTCACACTGTCGTACACGTCAGGTGGGTTGATGCGACAAATTGTAACCGGTGCAGTCGGCAAAGTAAGATTGGCGCGTGTGGCATAGCGGCGACAGGTTGTAGAAGCGCCAATGACCTCCTCAACAAATTGCGACGTGACATTATTTCGGCTCAGCCAATCGTTGATTGTGGGGTCAACGCCGTAAAAATTAGTCGTTGAGATGCCATCACCGACACCGCCGCTATAGGGATAGTTGCGATCATTGGCGGCATGAATATGCAGCACCGGAATGGGTCGAGATGGCCTGCACGTAAAGTAACGCGTCCCCGCACGATCAAATTCGCCCGATGCACCACTGACCGCGCCAACGCCTGCGATTTGATCCGCCAAATCACAGGCTAAACGGTGCGCCATCATCGCGCCGTTGGAAAAGCCGGTTGCATAAATCTTTGCCGGATCGACGCTATAATTGGCGCGTATGTCGGTAATGACGGCGCGTGTAAAGGCAATATCATCGACATTTAGCGATTGGGCAGATCCACAGCACGCCCCCGCATTGAACGTTTGGAGGGCGCCGCTTCCTTCCAGAAAGACTGCGTAAAATTGGCCCGTCGAAGCTGTCTTGGCAAGCTGACTGCTTGCAGCTTGGCCCATAGCGGTGCCCGTGCCGCCATGCATGGCGATCAGCGCCGGTCTGGGGCCAAGGGCACCAATGCCATTGGGTACATAAATCGCATAGCGACGCGTTCCTTGCCCCGGTACTGTTAGCGTTCGCGCGATCCAAGCGCCTCTCACTTGCACCGATAATTGCAGCGCGAAGCTTTGGTATCTCGCGGTGATCGTGGTCGATCCCTCGGCAATACCCGTAACATTGCCACTGGCATCAACTGTGGCGAAACTTGGATTGGACGAGGTCCAGCTGACCTGTGTTGCATCAACATAGGTTGGAAATGGCGCGCCAAAGACACGTTGAGCAAAGAACAAATTGATGCGTTGCCCCGTCCCAATGGTTGTCGCCGCAGAGGGCTCGAGGGCTGCCGTCGTGGCGGGATTGACCACCAAGGTCAAAGCAAAAGTCGCAGAGCCCGCTGTGTTTCGGGCCGTGATGGTGTAAACCGCCGATGCGGTGGCCACAGTTGGCGTGCCAGTTATCTGGCCTGACGCTGTGTTTAGGGTGAGACCTGCGGGCAAGGCGGGTGCAATCGCATATGACGTAACGGTCCCCGTAACGCTAGGGTTTAAGGGGGGCAGCGCCGTGCCAACCACAGCAGTCGTGGGACTGGGATAGGAGAGCGCGCTTGGGGCAACTATGGGGCTCGGCGTACCGCCGCCCGTTCCGCCACCAGAGGGTTCACCTGATCCACCGCCACCGCACGCGGCAAGCAAGAAAAACAAGACGCATGCCCAAAAGCTTCTCATTCAAACGCACTTCCGAGTTGGCAGTTCTGGACGAGATGTTTCGCATCTCGCCGTTCAAGCCAGTTTTCAACGATTTTTCTAATAAATCGGTAAAATTGGTGCTCTTGGTCAAAGGCCATCCTCACAGTGACTGGCTGATAGGTGTTCAGGGCCAAAAGTGTGTTCCGATTAGGCCAATCCTCCTGCCTTAAGTCCGCCCCAACCCCCAATCAACAGCGCCAAAGCTATCGGCAACGATGCCCCCAACTTCTATGGACTGGCATTGTTGCTAGGCAGGTCGGGGTGATCAAGGCAGACTGATGGAAAAGGGGAGGGTGCTGTGGGTCTGTTTCTTGCCAAAAAATACCTTGGATTATGGGCGTTTGTGCTCGGTAGTGTCGGGGCTTTTGTCACGATCGGCGCAGGGAATCAGGCTGTGGCGCAAGGCGCATCCACCCAAGCAGAGGCTGCTGCCAATTGGTCGCTCGTTTGGTCTGATGAGTTTGATGGCACGGCGATTGATCCGTCTAAATGGAGCCATGCTGTGGATTGCTGGGGCGGCGGCAATAATGAGAAGCAATGCTATACGGATCGGCCGGTGAACAGCTTTGTCAAAGATGGCAACCTCGTCATTCAAGCGCGCAAAGAACGCCGTCGTGGCTATGCTCTGCCGGTCGAGCAGCGGACCAATAAGGCCGCCCGCGAGCAAGAAGTGACCTTGCCTTTTAGCTCCGCCAAGTTGGTCACCAAGGGCAAGGCTGATTGGCGCTATGGCCGGATATCGGTGCGAGCCCGTCTGCCGCAGGGCCAAGGCACTTGGCCCGCCATTTGGCTTTTGCCTGCTGGTGAAGTCTATGGGCCGTGGGCGGCTTCGGGCGAAATCGATGTGATGGAGGCTGTCAATCTGGGGGAGCCCTGCCCGGCCTGCCCTGGTGGGGTTGAGAAAACGATTCTTGGCACGCTGCATTTTGGTGGGGCTTGGCCCAAGAATAAGTTTTTGTCCAAAACCACCCCCTTGGTCGGCGGACTCGACGACTTTCATACTTACACGCTCGATTGGGATGCCGACAAAATGGTTTGGTCAATTGATGGTGTGCCCTATGCCACACAAACGCCTGCAACATGGCACGTCGACCAAAGCCCAAGCCGACCTTCTGCGCCCTTCGATCAACCATTTTATCTGATCTTTAACGTCGCCATCGGCGGAAACCTACCCGAAGGACGCAATTTGCGGGGTGTTTCGGCGAAGAATTTTCCCAAGACAATGGAAATTGATTGGGTTAGGGTCTATAAATGTGAACGCTCACATGATACCGCTGCGTGCGGGGAATAAGGGGCGATAGAATGGCCGGACCAAGCGCAGTGACGATAAAGCCGCAAGAGGGCAATGTGAACGACAGAACCTTGTTCTTTATGTCGCTTGCTTTGTTCTTCATCTGGGGGTTTGCGACCGTTCTAATCGATATTTTGATCCCAAAGTTTCGCGGCCTCTATAGTCTCAGCTATGCGGAAGCCATGCTGACCCAGTCAGCTTTCTTCTTGGGCTATTTCGTATTTTCGATCCCCGCGGGGAATTTGGTGGCCAAAGTTGGTTATATGCGGGGGATTATCGCGGGTCTTGGCGTGATGATCGGTGGCTGCATCCTGTTTGTACTCGCCACCCATGTGGGCATTTATCCAGGCTTCCTGTTTGCTTTGTTTGTGTTGGCAGCCGGGATCACAATTCTGCAAGTTGCCGCCAATGCCGTGATCTCAATCGCAGGGGCTGCCGAAACCAGCTCAGCCCGTTTGACGCTTGCCCAAGCCTTCAACAGCTTTGGGACCTTCATCGGTCCATTCGTTGGTGCCAAACTGATCTTGGAAGGTGGGCCTGAAATCCCCAAGGACATCTCGACCCTCACTCCAGAAGCGCTAAGCGCGCTGCGCGCGGCAGAAGCTGCGGCCTTGCAAGCGCCTTATCTGGGCATTGCTACTGTATTGGTGCTGATCTTGATCGTCTTCTACATGAAGCGTGACTTGTTGCCGCCCATGGCCAAGACCGAAACCCCAACAGGCCTAGGCTTTCACCTCTTGGCAAATAAGAAGGTCCTGTTCGGCGTCATAGCCATCTTCACCTATGTCGGCGCAGAAGTCGCAATCGGCTCGGTCTTGGTGAATTATCTCAGCCAAGCGAGCATCTTGGGCTCCACAGAGGCACAAGCCGGTAAATTGGTCGCCCTCTATTGGGGCGGAGCCATGGTGGGTCGTTTTGCAGGCTCCTATATTTTGAGCCGCTTCCCAGCTGGACAAGTTCTGGCCGTGTTTGCCGTGATTGCGATTGTCTTGGCTGCTTTAGCCATGGTGTTGACGGGCCAGATCGCCGCCATCGCCATTTTGTCGATTGGCTTGTTCAACTCCATCATGTTCCCAACCATTTTCTCGCAGACCGTGATTGGCTTGAACGATGAAGACACGCCAAAGGCTGCCTCGTGACGGGCTTTACCGCAGACAGTGTTGGCCTTTCAGTCGCGCTGATCGTGCCGATCCTTGGCTATGCGTGGCTCGTGTTCTTCGGTCTGTTCGTCCATCGTCAAAACACGGCACCGGCAAATTAAGCGAAGGCAAAGACGATTATGCGCTCTCACATGCAGCCATTGTTCCACAAGTCCCTCCGCGCCTGCCTCGTGCCCATGCTTGCCCTATGGCTCGGCCTGACGGGCTGCGCCTCTGGACCTAAAAAGGACGATAAAGTCGAAACCCAGATCACCGAGATTATGAGTAAGATGAGTGTGGAGCAGAAGGTTGCTCAACTCATCATGCCCGATATCTCCACGATCACGCCAGAAGATGTAGCCAAATATCGCTTTGGCACCATCTTGAACGGCGGCAATTCTGGCCCTTATGGCAATGAACGCTCTAAGCCAGAAGACTGGTTGAAACTAGCAGACGCGTTTTGGGAAGCCTCGCGCACCCCCCATGCCGATGGCAGTCCGGTTATTCCCGTCCTCTGGGCAACCGACGCCGTGCACGGGCACAGCAATGTGGTGGGCGCGACGCTGTTCCCGCATAATATTGGCCTCGGTGCGACGCGCGATCCGGCTTTGATCCGCGAGATTGGCCGCATCACGGCGGCTGAAGTTAAGGTCACCGGCATCGACTGGACCTTTGCGCCTACTTTGGCGGTGGTGCGCGATGACCGTTGGGGCCGCACTTATGAAGGCTATAGTGAAGATAAGGGCCTCGTGTCTGAACTCGGCGCGGCTATGGTTGAGGGCCTGCAAGGGGTGGGGCCAGATTTTCTGAGCCAAGAACATGTCATCGCCACGGCCAAACACTTCTTTGGTGACGGCGGGACCGCTGGCATTGATACTGGCGATACAGTCGGCAATGAGGCTGATCTGGTTGAACTGCACGCCTTTCCCTATCGCGCCGCCCTAAAGTCTGGCGCGCAAACGGTTATGGCCTCGTTCAGCAGCATCAATGGCCAGAAGATGCACGGCAGTAAGTCGTATCTCTCCGAATTACTCAAAGTCGAAATGGGTTTTGACGGCTTGGTCGTCGGTGATTGGAACGGCCATGGCCGTATTCCGGGCTGTACCAATAAGGACTGCCCAGAATCGATCAATGCGGGCCTCGACATCTTCATGGTTCCAGAGGACTGGAAAGAGCTTTTGACCAACACAAAGGCGGCTGTCGACAGTGGCAAAATCTCGCAAGAGCGTCTGGACGATGCCGTGCGTCGGATCTTACGCGTTAAGATACGGTACGGCCTGTTTGATCTGCCAGCTCCATCGGCCCGGAAATTGGGCGGGAAATACGCGCTGTTGGGCTCTCCAGAGCATCGGGCCGTGGCCCGTAAGGCTGTGCAAGAATCGCTGGTATTGTTGAAGAATGACGGCGTTCTGCCAATCAATCCCAGCAAGACCATTTTGGTGGCCGGTGAGGGCGCAGATAGCATCGCCAAGCAATCAGGTGGCTGGACGATTTCGTGGCAAGGCGGCGGTGATCTCACCAATGCCGACTTCCCCGGTGCCGAATCCATCTTTGCTGGCATCGCCAAGCAAGCCGAAGCTGCAGGCGGTAAAGCCATCTTGTCTGTTGATGGCAGTTATAAAGATAAGCCTGATGTCGCCATCGTGGTGTTTGGTGAAAAGCCCTATGCGGAGTTTATGGGTGACATCAAAAACTTATCCTTTGGGGATGCCAAGCCTTTGGCTTTTCTGAAGATGTTTCAGGCCCAACAAATCCCGGTCGTGGCCGTGTTCCTTTCGGGCCGTCCGCTGTGGGTGAATAGGGAGCTGAATGCCTCAAACGCCTTTGTCGCGGCTTGGCTGCCCGGCAGTGAAGGCGGCGGGCTAGCAGACGTGTTATTGCAAACCAAAGCGGGCCAGGTTCAAAAGGACTTCAAAGGCAAGTTGTCGTTCTCGTGGCCACAGGCTTGCGATGCCTATTCTCTCAATCCCGGTGAGGCTGGCTATAAGCCTTTGTTCGGTTATGACTTTGGTCTGAACTATGGCGCTCGCAAAGCTTGGACCAAGCTGGACGAGAAGTGTGCCCTAAGCCAACCCAATGCCGAAAATGATGTGGCGGTATTTGCGCGCGGGCAAAGCGTGGCCCCCTTCACTTTGGTGGCCACCGATGGGAAAGGTCAGCGCCTGAATTTAGCCGGTGCTAAGGGCACAAGCGCCAATGGCGATGTGCAAGTGGTTTCGATGGACCGCGATGCCCAAGAAGATGCCCGTACCATTTCGTGGAAAACCGGCGGCTCGTTTGGTTTTGAGGCCTCTGCCGCGCTGAACCCTTCGGCGCTGGCCAAAGGGCGAGCCATTCGGATTGACTATCAAATTGGCACCCGTCCAAGCGGCTCAGTGAAATTGTCTATGAGTTGCGGTGCGAACTGCCGCGATGAAATCGATATCTCCCCGTCCTTGGCGTTGGCCGAGCAAAAAGGCTGGAAGACGGCCTTCCTGCCCTTGTCATGCTTCAAAAAGGGCACCCAAGTCGGCATGCCATTCTCGATCCAATCCAGCGGCAGCTTTGAGATGTCAATCTCTGCGGTCACTCTGGTCGATGGTGGTGGCGAGACGGCCTGTCGGTTCTGATTGGGGGGTGAAATACCCCTTCACCGGCTACGCCGGAGCTTCCCCGCGAGCGGGGAAGCGGCAGGTGGCAGCTTTTAAGACACGCCGCTTCCCCATTCATGGGGAAGCTGTCCCGAAGGGACTGAAGGGGTATCCATACCCCTACATCGGTGCCGGACAATAACGCTTCAGATAGTCGCTATGGGTGGGCATGTGTTGCACGACGAATTGGATGGACTGTTCGATCCCGCGCAATTCATCGCTGGTTTTGGTGCTCATCAGGGCGTCAGCCATGGCATTGTGCCCTTGCATATTGATCCCTTGACCCATCATAACGGCCGCCCAGCTGGTTTCGGATCCTCGCGGAAGATCTGACCATTGAGGCGGAACAGGTCGGTCTTTTCGGTCAGGCTTTCGGGCACAGCCATGTTGCGGCAATAATTCCAGAACGGGCTGTCGTCGCGGGTCGTCGCATTATAATGCAAGATCAAGAAGTCGCGTATCCGGGCATATTCCTTGCCCGTCAGGCGATTGAACGCATCTTCTTGCGCTTGGGTGATGCCATCGAGCGATAAAAGCGCGATCAGCTTATTGATACCGGTATTGATCAGATGGATGGAGGTCGATTCCAAAGGCTCCATAAAGCCCGCAGCCAGACCCAAGGCTACCACATTCTTGTTCCAGAATTTTTTCCGCCGTCCGGTAACAAAGCGGAGGAAATTCGGCTCCGCCTGAGGTTTGCCCGCAATATTATTCACAAGGATGTCGAGGGCTTCATCGTCGCTCATGAACTCGCTGCAATAGACGTGGCCGTTGCCATTGCGGTGCTGCAACGGCACTTGCCATTGCCAGCCGGCGCGGTGGGCTGTGGCGCGCGTATAGGGCGGGGGTGGGCTGCCATCGTCGCGCTTACAGGGCAAAGCCACCGCACGATTGCAGGGCAAGAAGTTTGACCAATCATCATAGCCGGTCTTCAGCGTTTGCTCGATCAAAAGGCCCCGGAAGCCAGAGCAATCGACGAACAAATCACCCTCGATAACGACGCCATTATCCATGGTGACGGAGGTGACAAAGCCTGTCTCGCCATCCAAAGCGACATCCTTGACCTTGCCTTCGATCCTGATCGCGCCGCGCTTTTCAGCATAGCCCCGCAAATATTTGGCATAGCGGCCGGCATCGAGGTGATAGGCGTAATTGATAGGGGGCAGGTCGTCGCGCTGATAATCTTCAGTCCGAGCAAATCGGCCATGGTGGGCGGCCATGGTTTCGATATTGAAGATTTGGATCGGTCGTTTATCGCCTGCCTCTTTGAATTTGTGCCAAATATGGTGGAAAGACACGCCATCGACTTGATAGCCATAATTGCCAAAAGGGTGGATATAGCTGTCGCCAATTTTGCCCCAATTGACGAATTGAATGCCGAGCTTGAAGCTGCCCTGCACCGCAGACAGCATCTCCCGCTCGTCAATTTCCAGCAGACGGTTGAAGTCGAGGAAGGGCGGAATAGTGGCTTCGCCGACGCCAACGGTGCCGATTTGCTCAGATTCGATAACGATGACATTGACAGGCTTGCCCGCACGCAGGCGCGACAACGCGGCTGCAGCCATCCAGCCCGCCGTGCCACCACCTACGATTACGATCGTTTCAATTGCCATGTATCGTTACCCCCGGAGTCACTTTAACTGTATTTTCTTGCCATCTAGCACGGATGACGCAAATGTGAACGTTCATTTTTTCTTGTGAACGCTCTCAATTACGGTTATGCGTCACTCAATATGATTAGCTTCCTTCAAAAAAGAAGGGAGTCAGGGGAGGAAAATTTGGCCTATCAACTCAACGC
>VYKS01000950.1_pt1 | contig 10601 bp, 5 predicted proteins | sample 5114511 | NCBI WGS metagenome assembly VYKS01 (sample SAMN12291795, study PRJNA351875) | freshwater metagenome | isolation source: freshwater lake | place: USA: Michigan, Gull Lake | collected 2011-07-05 | reverse complement strand
GTTCCCAGAAGTCCTCGAAATCTTCTTCTATCAGTGCCGGAGAGGTGGCAGTTTCGTCGCTTTTGGCAATCGTCATTTTTTCGGCCTCTCTAGGTGGGAGTATCCATGTTTTTGACTCTCGATCGATTTTATGATAACTTCATTGCCCACTTGATCATCTTTGCTCAAAAATATTGATCAATAAGCAAAAATTTTTTAACTCGCCGCAGTCTTATTAGCAGCGTTTGCGCCGAAGTGCCGGGGCTTGAGATAATCAGATAGCTATTATCTCAAAAACTATCACCATGACGATCGATCCGCAACAACTCATCGAACTAGCTCTCAAATCGGGAGCGGTGGCAGCCGAAGTTTATCAATCTTCCTCCCTTTCCCATCCCGTTTTTTTTGAGGCTAATCGTCTCAAACAGCTAGAAAGTTCCGAATCCGTGGGAACTGCCTTAAGATTATGGCGCGAGGGTTGTCCAGGGTTAGCGGTGGGTTATGGTGATGTGGAACCTGAGATTTTAGTAGAAACGGCGTTAAATTTATCCTATCTCAATGCCCCGGAAGAAATCGAATTTTCGCCACCACGACAGGCAATCTATGACCCGATTGGGCAAGATGTGGCGGTAGAATCTTTAATCGAGATGGGTAATCAAATGATTGGCCAAATTCGCCAAGTTTACCCTGAGGTTATTTGTAGTGGTGAATGGGAATGTGAACGGGAAATCACCCGTTTAGTTAATTCTCAGGGTTTATATTGTCAATATACCGATACAGCTTTGAGTTATTATGTGGGGATTGAATGGGTGCGGGGGGAGGATTTTCTAGCGGTTTATGATGGGGAATATACTCGCAGTACACCTCATCCCGAAACGGTAATTAAACAGTTATTGCAGCGACTACAATGGGCAGCAAATAATGTGGATAGTCCCACGGGGAAATTACCAATTTTATTGACCGCTAATGCAGTTACCCTGTTATGGGGTACGGTGGCGATGGCTTTAAATGGGAAACATATCTTAGAAAAGTCCTCGCCCTGGAGTGATAAAATCGGTCAATTGGTGATGTCAGAAAAGTTGACTTTATCCCAACAACCCCAGCGAGAACCCTATAGCTGTCCCTTTGATGATGAGGGAACTCCCACCAAATTTTTGTCTTTAATTGAGGGAGGTAGAGTTAAGGAATTCTATAGCGATCTTACCACGGCCAGATTATTAAAAACTCCTCCGACGGGAAACGGTTTTCGTCCTGGTTTGGGGGTTTATCCCATGCCAGATTTGGTTAATTTAATCGTTGCACCGGGAGAGGGAACTTTAGAGGATTTAATCTCGCAAATAGATGAAGGCTTAGTTATCGACCAAATTTTAGGTCATGGGGCCGATATTTCGGGCGATTTTTCTGTCAATATCGATCTGGGTTATCGCATAGAAAAGGGCAAAATCACCGGGCGAGTTAAAGATACAATGGTGACGGGAAATGTTTATACAGCTTTGCAGAATTTAATCGCTTTGGGGGCCGATAATCAATGGAATGGTTCCTGTTATACTCCCTCGCTAATTGTTGATAGTTTATCGGTGGTGGGCTAAAAATGTTATCAGTTATCAGTTTACTGAAATTAACTCCCCCTACTTTTTGGGGTTAATTTTTTTGGGGCTTTATTTGACCTGAAAAGAAGGAGTTCGCAGGCAGGCACGGATTCCCATTCTATAAGAAATTATCTGTCAAAGCGATCGCATCTAATCCTCCATAAAAAGCGATCGCATCTCCACTTAAAAAAAGCGATCGCCCTTCATGTCACTTAAAGAGCGATTGCCTACTGTGACAGTAGAAGGATGCTTATTAAAGTTGGTGAGATTATACTCATACTGCCAGGTTAAAAAGTTCTGAGCCTAAACCTGATATTTCCCAAGTTTTTTCATAAAGTGTTGGCAAATTAAAATTGAACAGAGGAACCGTTTGTTTAAACAGGGAAAACGCACCTGATGAAGAATAGTTGTTTCCTAAAAGATGAGCATTTATTCCATACTCAATTTTAGGAATGGCTAATTCGGCATCTATTTTAGCAGTTAAATAGGTTTTGTTCGTGATTTGAACAATGGGGGTTAATTCTAATCCTACATCTAATCTTCCATTACCATTGAGATCGAAGTTATCTCCTACGAAAAAGTTATCAGAATTCCCTCCCAACAGAAAGTCTCTTGTTTGTACTCCATTATTCTCAAGGTTATATTTAGCTCGAAACCCAGCTAAAGTTACATCAATGTCTTGATTGAGGTTGAGACTTCCTTTTAATGTCGCACCTAAAGCGGTAAATCTAGCGAAGACATCTGCACCTGCCTCGTTTACACCTAAACTCTGCTGATAGGTATAAGCTAAGGGAATTGGTGTTTTTTCTAAAATAAATTGATCGAGGAATAAGTCAGCGTTGACAATTGAATCAGAACCACTTCCTGATAGGGTACGAGAGTTTTCAAGTGTTCCTGTAAAAGAGGTTTGAGGGAATTTTGCACTTATATTTCCATACTTGAACTCTTTTTCATAGGTTTTGTTGAGAGCATTTATGTCAATCAAATCATAGGTATAACGTAAGTCTTTTAGATTTTCAGGAAGACCAATCTTTGTGTTAAAACCAAAAGTTTGACTATCTATAATAGTTTCTCCAAAAACTTTCACAGCAGGAGTAGTAGCCTCTGCTTTTGCATTTAATTCTAAAGTATTTTTCATGGCAAAATCTATATAAGATTTGAAAAACCCTTGCGGACTGTTAATCTGATAACTTGCCGAATTATTGACCCCATAGTTAGTGTGAACAGAAAGGTCATTTCTAAACCGATTGGCACTCACATTGATCGCAGTAGGTAGATTAATATTAATCGTCCCAGGATTAAAGTTGATATCTACTTTAAGTTTTAAAAATCCTTCAATTCCTGCTTTAAATCCTAGAAAAAGATCATAAAACTTTCCACTTTTATCAATGATAGTTTTTTCAATCTCAGTTTTAAAATCAGGTCCCCAAGCAAAACTTTTAACAATAGCTGGAATTTCTTGATAAAGAGATTTATTTTGAATACCAATATTAATCGTTTTGTGTTCATTTTTAAAGCCACTGGTGAAAGGTGCGTCGGTAAAAGGAAGAGGAATTTTTTGACTAGGATTATTTTCAAAAACTAAGTATTCTACATCACTTATAAAATATCGTTTGGGTTTACCATATTGATCGAGTGATGTTTTATGTTTTAACTCAACATCAATTGCCCCATTTGGGCTATTATTACCCCATCCATTAAACCGTTCATAATCATGAATAGAACCTGGAATATAAACTGTATCTGTCCCTGCACCGCCATTAATGCCATGATATTGTCCTGCATAAATTACGTCATCACCTGCGTCCCCACTAATATTGCCATCGAGTCCATACCTGCCATAAATTGTATCGTTACCCTCACCCCCAGAGAGTATATTAAATCCTTTAACGCGATCGGAGATAAAATCATTTCCCTTACCTCCGTCGATGTATATAGCACCTGTTAGGGCTAAATTTGTCTCTGGATTGCCCCCAACTAAAAAATCATCCCCATCCTCGCCGTAAATAAACTCTTGAATTCCTTCCCCATGGGAACCAGTAGTATTATACATTCCCCAAATGATATCGTTTCCTGCACCGCCTTTGAGATGATCTATTCCATCACCACCCCAAATGGTATCGTTTCCTACACCGCCTTGAATTTTATCATCTCCCGCATCACCGAAGATTTCGCTATCTGTTAAGCGAGCGATAAAATTGTCATTACCATTAGTCCCATAAATTCTAGGGTTACTCGTATCTTTAATTAGGGTGGATGCGGAGGGAGAAAACCCATCAAAGCCAATTTTTAGAGTTTCGTCCCCTTCTAATAAATTGTCATTGTTAAGGGCAACTCTAATGATTGCTGCTCCAGTTTTATCAATCATAGCTGTTCCCGTTAACATTCCTCCCACGACATCATCTTCACTAATACCAATCAGTGTGTAGGCAATTTCCGTTCCTGTACCGATATTTTGAGTCTGAATCACAAAAACCGCTTCTTCTCCTTCATTAGTTTCCTGTTTTAAGGAGTTAACCTTTAAGGTTTTAACGGGTGTCTGACTGGTATCTTTAATTTGAACTTTGACCAACTCGGAACGGTTGTCCAATTTTAGGGTTAGGGTTTCGTCTGTTTCTGTGAGAAGATCATCGGCAATATTTAACGTAAGTTGACCCATTCCATTGTTATCCGTGATGAAGATCCCCTTGAGACTCGTTCCACTTATATCAAATTGATTAACTCCAGAAATCGTGTAAGGAACTTCCGTTCCAGCAGTCCCCCTAGTTTCCAGGGTAAATGTTACCGCTTGTCCTTCATCTATTGTTTCAGTTGAAAACGTTAAATTATAAGGCTCATCATCCATAAGGGTAACAGTACCGGTTTTGGTTGCTCCTAACGTATAACCCGTTCCTGTCCCTAAGGTGAGAATTACTGTCTCACTACCCTCTGCTAAGGTGTCGTCTATGGGATTGATGTTAGATTGTTATAATCGGTTCCCTTTGTTGCGGTTCCACTTAGGGTATAGTTGACGGTTAAAGTCGATGCCGTATTGCCTGTCCGTGTTAGGGTGAAACTCCCCGGATTGGCTGTTTGTCCTGTAAGGGTTTCTCCGGCACTTCCGTCGGTTGCGGCAATGGTGATGACGGGTAATACTTCATTATCGGCAATGGTGACTGTCGCTGTATTGGTTGCGCCAAGGGTGTAGCCTGTTCCTGTCCCTAAGGTGAGAATTACTGTCTCACTACCCTCTGCAGATTGTTATAATCGGTTCCCTTTGTTGCGGTTCCACTTAGGGTATAGTTGACGGTTAAAGTCGATGCCGTATTGCCTGTCCGTGTTAGGGTGAAACTCCCCGGATTGGCTGTTACTCCTGTAGCAGTTTCCCCTGCTGCCGCATCCGTTGCTGCAATGGTTATTGTTGGTAGGGTTTGCGATGCAGTAGCTACCAAGCTCAAACTATAGTTGGTATTCTCCCATCCACTGAAATCAGCTAGGACTTCTGGCTGAACCTGAATATAGTAGGTACCTGCGGTTAATGCCCGTTGAATGGTTTCATTGACAATACCATCGTTGTAAGACCCTGTAATCCACGCACCCGTACTATCAAGTAATTCGACATACGCATCGGCAGTTAACCCCGTTAGTTTCAGGTCTAGTAGGCTGTTGCTGGCAAGGGTGAATTTGTAGTAGTCGTCTTGATCCCAATTCCCGACAAAATCATTAAAGGTAGATGCTGTTGTTCCTAATGTCACTACACGGGCTGTAGCTAAGGTATTTCCCGCATTGTCTGCGGGTAGAGAAGTCACTACCAAGCTCAAACTGTAGTTGGTATTCTCCCATCCACTGAAATCAGCTAGGACTTCTGGCTGAACCTGAATATAGTAGGTACCTGCAGTTAATGCCCGTTGAATGGTTTCATTAACAATGCCATCGTTGTAAGACCCTGTAATCCACGCACCCGTACTATCAAGTAATTCGACATACGCATCGGCAGTTAACCCCGTTAGTTTCAGGTCTAGTAGGCTATCGCTGGCAAGGGTGAATTTGTAGTAGTCATCTCTATCCAAGCCACCGACGAAATCAGTAAAGGTTGTGGCAGTTGCGCCTACTGTGACTACTCTTGCTGTTGCTAAAGTATTGCCAGCCAAATCAGGGAGAGACTGTTCAATAGGGATTATTTGACCATTGACACTAAAAAAACTGTGGTCATTTTCTTGGGCAATCCGCTCTTGCTCTTGAGGACTTAGAGACAGCCCCATTAAGTTAGCTGCAAATAACTCCCCTTCATCTCCAAGGGTATCAGATACTGGATTAACAAGGCTATCTACAAAATGTCCAATTTCTTCTAATAGCGTCCCAGTAAGCCCCTTTAAAGGATCACGATCAGCCGATACGTGGGAAACATAATCTGAAGATAGATAGATCGTGCGATTTTTGTCAGAAAACCCCCCATTCGCACCATTCATTGATGAGCTTGGCAAGATTTTGATACTTGGTAGCTGACTGAAATCCCCTTGCGCCCAGTCTTCAACCAAAGATCGAAATTGACTAGAATCTGCATTTATCCCGAAAACTGGGACAAGTGTCGCCAGAAAACCATTGCTTGAGGCAGTAAAAAGAACGTTACATACATTTTGGAAGACAACATCAAGATTGTTTATTCCTTCATGATTAAATCCAGAATCGACATTGTTGAACACAACGAACCTCACTCAACTATAACTGATCACTGTTTACTGAAATTAACTCAGCCTACTTTTTGGGGTTAATTTTTTGGGGCTTTATTTGACCTGAAAAGAGGGGGGTCGCAGGCAGGCACGGATTCCCATTATATAAGAAATTATCTGTCAAGTCGTGGGGTTTTGTCAAGCTTTTTTGGGAAAAAAAATTAACCGACACTCAAGGGGAGAGAATTGTGGGCAGAGATATTATTTAATGTCCCCTTTGAGTCGGTATTTTTTAGCCCGGCATTAACGCTTTAGTTGCCGAGGCACCAAGGCGATTTAATTGCCGATTAATTTGCCATCCGAGGAGGGTTAAACCCAACCACTGACTGAAAATTGCCAAAGCGAAAGAGGGAAGTGTAGCGTATTTAGTAGCGGCAATGGGAAGAAAAGTAAAAAACCATAAAAGCGGAGATTGACTGGGATTAACTCGCAAGACAGCGAAACAGAGGAAGGGGAAAATAATCAAAATGCCGATGCTACTGGCTGCCAGCAAAGCGCGCTTATTTGTGCTGGCTAACATCAATAATTGGGCGATAGCGGCATAGACTAAAATCATGTTCATTGCCAAGAGAAACCCGGCTGCAGTGGCTAGTTTATCTTGATGGAGAGGGGCGATAAAAATAGCGGGAAGGATCAATAAAATGGCAATGGCGACGTTAATAGCCATGGCTAGGGTAGAAGGGCTTTTTTCGCCAAAGATTACAGCTTTCCCCAGACTAATGCCCGTTTTTCCTTGCAGATGACGATAGCGCACCCAATCTTGGATAGTTTGACGAGGGGGAGTGAGGGCAAAAAGGATTAACAAGCCAAAAATCGCCACAAAAACGCTAAGAATCACAAAATTATCGAAAATATAGCTCGTTTCCAGAGTTTGGAAGACAAAACCCAGGCTAATAGCGCTAAAACAACCCATCATCCAGTAACTTTGGGGTTTACTAACAAGAGTAGCGAGGGGATTATGGAAGCGACGCTGGATAATTCTGGTTAAACCGTAGGTGCAGAGGGCAAAATTGAGCAAAATTAAACTAATACCCGTTGTAGCCGATTGCCAGAGAGATTGACCGTACCAACGAAGGTCGAAGACTTGTGGGATTCCTAGATAGCGTACCGCATCGGGGGGGAGAAAGGTAGATTTAACTAGATAGGGAAGGACAAAACTAGGATTAAAGAGAATTAACCAATCAAAGGGGGTACGGGAACCACCATAGCCCGATAAAGTAAAAATAGTGCTATAAAACACAAAGAATAAGACTGTAGCGCTGCCTAACCAGGGTTGAAATCCCCCTAACCATGGCGTGGCTAAAGCGAAACTAAGGGCGGCATGATAGAAAAAGGCACAACTAGCGATCAGAACCCCGTAGAAGGCTAAAATTAACGATAGGGGAATACCTGCTAATAAACCCGCTCCCAAGTGAAAGGGTAAAGCGAGAAGACAGACGAGATAGAGGAGAATGGGAACCCCGAAAATTTTGCCGATAAAAATCGTTTTGGCGGGTTGGGGACTCAGACGGATAAAATTAAGTGTACCCCGGCGATCTTCCCCGGAAAGATCGGCGATTAATTGATAGGTTCCCACCACTAAAAGAGCGAAAATACCGGTAATACTCAGAAAAGTGAAGATATCTAACCACCATAACCGGGAGATAATCATCCATTGACCATTTAAGTCTTGGATACAGTATTTAAGCCCACTATAGGGATAATAGTCGTTGTTATTGGGGGGATTAGCGGTACAGTAACGACTAAATCCCCTCCCTACCGGTAAGAGATTTTGATAGTACAAATAAACTAATAATTGACCAACGAGGGAGATAACCGAGGCGATCGAGATATTTTTCGGGGTTAATCTTCCTTGCCATTCTCGCATAATTTGCGGGTTGGTTTCCGTAAGGCGATCGATTATTGTCGCTATCATATTTTTGTCCTCTCTACAGCCGTTATCAGGAGCTAATCCTAGATTAACCCGGCAACTTGTCGATCGGTTCAGGGATGAAGAAATCCATCGAGATGCAGCTAAAATCTGAGTTCGGGAATCAAAAGAGGAAAAGTGCCAGACCCGGGAGCTTCTGTTTTACACTAGAATTTGGCCGCCTGAATCTAGATCTATGCCCACTCTGACCCTCAATTTTCCCCTAACTGCCGTTGTCGGCCAAGAAGCGATTAAATTAGCCCTACTCTTAGCCGCCGTGGATCCCGCTCTAGGGGGTGTGGTAATTGCCGGTCGTCGGGGAACCGCCAAATCAGTCATGGCGCGAGCGGTAAATTGCCTACTGCCACCGATCGAAATTATTGTGGGTAATGTCTTTAATTGTGATCCCAATAATCCCGACGAATGGGACGATCGCACCAAAGAAGAATATAGCAGTGGAGAAGTCGCCACGGAAGTTATCCGGGCCCCTTTCGTGCAGATTCCCCTAGGAGTGACCGAGGATCGTTTATTGGGTTCCGTCGATTTGGAAGAATCGGTGAAACAGGGGGAACCAGTCTTTCAACCCGGTTTATTAGCCAGCGCCCATCGGGGAATTCTCTACGTCGATGAAATTAATCTACTTGATGACCAAATTGCTAACCAATTACTAACAGTTTTAAGCGAAGGACGTAACCAAATCGAACGGGAAGGCATCAGTTTTCAACATCCCTGTAAACCAATCCTGATCGCTACTTATAACCCAGAAGAAGGGGATTTACGAACCCATTTATTAGATAGAATTGCCATTGCTCTTTCCGCCGATGGTGTCCTCAGTTTAGACCAACGAGTAACCGCCGTCAATCAGGCGATCGAGTATGCTGTTTCTCCCACCGCTTTTATCGCCCAATATGCCCAAGAAATCGATGATCTAAAAACCGAAATTATCCTGGCGAGGGAATGGTTAAAAGAGGTAAAAATTAAACCCGAACAAATTAGTTATCTAGTGGAGGAAGCGGTACGCGGTAGGGTAGAAGGTCATCGCGCCGAGATTTTTGCCGTGAGGGTAGCCAAGGCCGCCGCTGCTTTAGAAGGTCGGGATTTAGTCAGTGCCGATGACTTAAAAAGAGCCGTCGAATTAGTTATTGTACCTCGATCGCTGATTACGCCACCACCCCCAGAACAGGAACAACAACAACCACCGCCACCACCGCCACCACCGGAACCGCCCCAAGACGAAAACCAGCAGGAACAGGAAGAAAAAGAGGAGGAGAAAGAGGAAGAAAAAGAACCGGAACAGCCCGATAATCTGCCGGAAGAATTTGTTTTCGACCCGGAAGGGGTTTTACTGGATCCCAGTGTGCTGTATTTCGCCCAGATGGCCCAGCGTCAGGGGAAATCGGGGGCGCGTAACCTGATTTTCTCGGAAGATAGAGGACGTTATATTAAGCCGATGTTACCCCGGGGCAAGGTGAAAAGAGTCGCCGTCGATGCCACTCTCCGGGCGGCCGCCCCCTATCAAAAAGCCCGTCGCTTAAGGAATCCCGAACGTCGTGTGATTATAGAAGAAGGGGATCTGCGCTCAAAACGGTTGGCCCGCAAGGCCGGTTCTTTAATTGTCTTTGTCGTCGATGCCTCCGGTTCCATGGCGCTCAATCGGATGCAGTCGGCCAAAGGTGCGGTTATGCGTCTGTTAACGGAAGCTTACGAAAATCGCGACCAGATTGCGCTGATTCCTTTCCGGGGTGAGCGAGCAGATGTACTATTGCCACCGACCAAATCGATTACCCTAGCGAAAAAACGTCTAGAAACCCTGCCCTGTGGCGGCGGTTCCCCCTTAGCCCACGGTTTAACCCAAGCGGTTCATGTGGGGATGAATGCCCGTTTATCGGGGGATATCGGTCAAGTGGTGGTTGTGGCGATTACCGACGGTAGAAGTAATATTCCTTTGGCGAAATCTTTAGGCGAACCGATTCCGGAGGGGGAAAAACCGGATATTAAGGCAGAACTGCTCGATATTGCCGCTAAAATTCGCTCTTTAGGCATTAAACTGCTGGTCATCGATACGGAGAAAAAATTCGTCTCCACTGGTTTTGCCAAAGAATTAGCCCTAAAAGCCGGGGGTAAATATTATCATCTACCCCGGGCCACGGAACAAGCGATCGCATCTATGGCGCGAGGGGCAATTGCGGGACTGTAGCTGGGGTTTGCGGCAAAAAGTTTTTCGGTGGTGGCAGGGTGTGGGGTGTTAGGGTATGGGGGAGAGGCGGCTTTTTTGAGTTCTTCTGTCTGGGAGTCTCCTCACCTAATGGGACTTAGACAAAAAACAAATCGAGAAAAGCCTCAACTCCAATCCCCGCTTGGGATTTACTTCGACCAAGCCCAAAATCGCTGAAACCCAGATATATCAAGGAAAAT
>VYKS01000597.1_pt1 | contig 10721 bp, 11 predicted proteins | sample 5114511 | NCBI WGS metagenome assembly VYKS01 (sample SAMN12291795, study PRJNA351875) | freshwater metagenome | isolation source: freshwater lake | place: USA: Michigan, Gull Lake | collected 2011-07-05 | reverse complement strand
CGGCGCTCGCGCGCGTGGCCGCCGCCCCGCTGCCCGCCGCACCCGGTTGCGCCGCCGCCTGCATGGCCGCGCCGCGTGCTACGGTGGGAACCGGGGTCGCGGCGATGGCCGGGGTGGCAACGCCCACGGCCATCGCGGCCCCGATGTCTTTCGACAAGCGATCGAGGCGGCGGATTGGCAGCTGCGATTCGGAGGCAATGCCGCGATCGAGGCCCTCCATCATGTATCCGCCGAAGCCCATGAAGACGCGGGACGGGGACCGGATGCCGAGCTTTTGCTTGAACCATTTCGCGGCGGACGAGGCTGCGTTGACAATGGTCGATTTCAGCGCGCCCAGCATGTTCATGACGCCGCGGATCAGCCCCTGAATGAGGTTGCGGCCTGCCTCCATCATCTGCCCGGGCAATGGACCGCGCAGGAAGGCAAGCACGGCGGAGAAGGCGCGGATGAACATGCCGACCGGGGTGAAGTTCATGATGAACCCGCCGATTGCGGTGAGGCCGGTGCTCACCGTGGTCTTGATGCCTGCCCACAGGTTCGAGAAGAAACCAGTGATTGCGCCCCATTTGGAGTAGATCAGATACGCGCCGCCCGCGATCAGCGCGATGGCCGCGACCACCGCCAGCACGACCCCGATCAGGGGGAGCATACCGATATTCAGGAACGCGGCGGCGGCACCCAGCGCATAGAACGGCGCGACCAGGCCAGCGACAACGATGGCGCCGCCGCCCAGCAAGATGAACAGCCCGGACAGAACGGCGGTCGTGAACATGAGTGCTTTCGCCAGAGACGGGTGAGCCTTTGACCAATTGCGGAACCGCGCGGTTAATCCCTGAACCCACTGCGCGCCCTGCTTGATCGTCGGAAGCAACGCTTGCCCCAGCGCCAGGTTGACCGCCTGCAGTCCGTTTGCGGCGAGATCCGTCGCACCCTTGGTGGTGTTGATGCGGGACAAGAACTCGTTGGTCATCGACCCGGCGAACTGGCTCTTATCGCCGACCAGGCCAAGCCGCTGCTGAAGCCCATCGAGGTTGGTCAGCAAGGGCGCGATTGCAGCGATCGATTCGGATCCGAATAGCTGGTCGAGCATGCTCGCCTGCTTGTCAGGACTGAGGTTCTTCAGCCGCTGGAAGATATCCAGAATCGTGCCGTTCGCATCGATCTGCATCCGCTTCGCGACATCGGTCGCGGACAGGCCCAGCGTCTTGTAGGCCGCCACTTGGCTCTTCGTTGCCGCCTCGCCCTTCGTGAGCGCCAGCATCGTGTTCTTGATGCCGGTCGCGGCGATTTCGCTCGGAACGCCGATCGAATCGAGCGTCGAACCCAAGGCGGCGATGGCAGGTGCGGCCAGACCCGCGACCTTCCCGAGCGGACCGACACGGGTGACGATGTCGGAGACCGACGATGCCTTTCCGCCGAACTTGTTGGTCAGGGCATTGATCCGGTCGCCGAGCAGTTCGACTTCGGCCTGCGGCAGCTGGAAAGCCTGCCGCCACTTGGCCATCGTGCCGCCCGCGTCGGCGGCGGTCATGTCGAAAGCGATCCCCATGCGCGCCGCAGAGTCGGTGAAGGCGACAAGATCATCGGCCTGGCTCGCGAGGGGGCGACCAAATTTGTCCATGCCCACGCCCGCCGCGCCCGCCGCAGCGGCGATTTGCGACAGGTCGATCGCGGTCATCGGGATCTTGGTGCTGAGCGTCACCAGCTTTTCGCGCATTGCTGCGAGCTTGTCGCCTGCCATGCCGGTCACCTTGGCGACGCCGGCCATCCCTTCCTCAAGATCCATCGCGCCCTGACTGCTCGCGAGAACGGGAGCCGCGAGTGCCTGACCGGTTTGGATCGAAGAATATCCGCCGGCGGCGAGGCCGGTTGCGACATTCATCCCTTTGCCGAATTTGTCCTTCGCCGCGTCGAAGCGCTGGGCGCGATCGGCGGTAGCGCGCAGGCGACGTTCCTGCTCCGCCAACTCCTCGTTGGTGCGTGCGATGTCACCGCGCAGGCGGCGTTCATGGCCGGAGAGGCTACCGGTCGCGACGCCAGCCGCGCTGAGCCGGTCCCGCAGCTGCTGAAGCCGGGTCGATTGCTCGGCATGTTCGTTCTTGAGGGCCGCCGCGTCCCGCTTTGCGCGGGCAAATTCGGCGGCGAGCTTCTTGGTCGGCGCGTCGGCGGCCGACATCTGGCGCGCCAGCGCCGCGACCTTCGCCTGCGCCTCACCCATCTGTGCCTCGGTCGCGCGCAGCCCGGCCTTCAATTCGCGGAAGCCGTTGATATCGGCCTGCGCGCGGTCGAGCTCGCGGAGGCGGTCGCGCGTTGCCTTCAGCTCGCGCGCGGCCTTAACCGAGCCGCCGGCGATATCCCGCAGCGGGCGGGTCACGCGGTCACCCGCCTCGAGCAGCATGCGGATGCGGAGATTGCGGTCCATTTGGGGCCTCAGCTCTTGTCAGTGCGGGTGCGGCGTTCAGCCTGGGCGCGCCAGCCCATGAGTTCGACGAGGTCCATCCCGTCCATGGCGGACGGCGGCCAGTGAAACACGACCGCCAGATCCGCCATGACGTCCTCTACGCGGTTGGGGAGGCTGCCGGCTTGACGGCCGTCGGCAGCAAAAAATCCATCACCTCAGCGCCGAGCTGCATCAGATCGGCGGGATCCATCATCGCGTTCTTGTGGATCACGGGCGAGGTGATGCGCGGGGCCAGCTCATGGAGGGCATTCACGTCGAGCTGTGAAAGCGCGCCGAGGGTGAGGCCGCGCAGCTCCGAAGAGCCGGGCTTTCGCACGGTCACCTCGGTCCCGGCGGTGATCAGCACCTGCTCCCCGAGCTTCACGTCGAAGTCGAGGGTAAAGCGGCGAAGCTTGGGCGCGTTGTCCGCAACGGGCGGGGTCTGTTCGTTCATGTTGGTCGACTCCGATTAGAACTGGCCGATGGCGGCGCGATGCTCCGCCATGCGATCGACCCCGCCGACGATCTCGACACCCGCGAGGATGTCGATTTCGACCTCGGTGCGGCCGTTCCAGATTTCCTTGTAGTAAGCGGCGGCGGTCTTGACCTTGAACTCGCCCATCTCGCCGACCTGCTGGTCGCCGCGATCGATTTCCTCATGCCGCCCGCGCACCACGATCTCTACGCTCGTGATCTCGCCGCTGTCGTCATTCTGGAACGAACCGACCCAGCGGATCTGGACGCCGGTGAGCGAGGGAAGACCGTACTGGCGGATGACCTCCCGGATCGGGCCGCCATAGCTGTGCTCGATGTCGAGATCGTCGCCGCCGCCCAGGTCGATCTTGACGGGACGGTTCATGCCGCCGCCGCGCCAGCCCTCGAACTTGCGATCGAGGTTGGGCAGTTTCATGGTCTTGGTCTCGCCGACATAGCCGATGCCGTCGATGATGGTGGTCATGGTCTTGAGGACGCGGGGCAGGCCCATGGCGGTTCTCCAGTAAAGGGCAGGAAGCTAAGGGTTCGGCCTCAGGCGGCGAGCGAGACCAGCTCGGCGAAGTTGCCGAGATACTCGTCGGTGATTTCCTGTCGGAGCAGGAGGTTTTCGAGCGGCGGGACCGGCGTGTACTTGAACCGGATCAGCAGCTTGCCAGCCTTGAGGTTGTCGATAGGGTTGGCGTCGGCGTCGAACCACGCCTCCGCGCCAAGGATCCGTTGCGCGGCACCGGGGCGGGCGAGCTTGCGAAACAGCTCATTGATCTGCTCGATGATGTCGCGCGCGAGACCGGGGGTCAGCGGCTTATCGATCGCCCAGATCATGCCCAGGGCGCACGTGTCGCCGAGGATCTGCGCGGTGCGGGTCGCGCTTTCGAACACGAAGTCCTTGCCGGTGTCGCTGGCAGGATCCGCGCAGGTGCGGTTGCCCCAGAAGCGGAGCGACCCGTTGATGGAGACGATGGTGGTGATCCCGGCCTCGTTGAGCTGGTTCGCCTCGGTATCGACCGACTGGAAGTCGAAACCGACATCCTCGGTCATCCCGACGACGCCTTCGACGGGGACGTTGGAGAGCGTCTTGTGCCAGCCCTGCTCCTGGTCGATGCGGGCGCGCATGCCCATCGCGTGCGCGACCGAGGGGCTGGCGACGATGTCGGTGCCCGATTCGACCAGGAAGTCCGGGTACAGCAGCATCAGCTCGCGCTGGTCGAAATTCTCGCGGTACGCGATGCGCGCAGCGGTGTCCGCGCCGTGGCAGCGGGCATAGGCGAAGGCGCGCAGTTCCTTGGCAACCGCCGCCAGCTCGTCCGCGACATCCTCGGTATCGAGGCTCGGTGCGCCGAGGATGCGCGGCTTGAGGCCAAGCTGAGCTTCGGCACCGCGCAGCATCTGGATCCCCGCGATGACATTGGCGTCGGTCGCCGCGTCATCGACGCCGGGGGCTACGCGGATCACGACGATCGGCGTTCGGACGTGCGTCGCAATGGCCTGCAGCGCGGCTTTCAGAGTGCCGGTTGCCCCCGCCTTGCCGATCGCATCGACGATCGCGGACGGTGCGATCTTCACGCGGGTGTCGAGCGGGAAAGTTGCGGCGTCGGCGGCGGGGCCGGTTGCGACAAGACCGATGACGCCAGTGGCGACGATAGCCAGCGAGCGCGCGGCGCTGGCGACCTCGGTGACGCTGATTCCGTGCTGAAACGTCATGGGTACCTCTCAGTTTGCAAGGGCGCTTTGGGCGCGGACGGGAAGGGTAAAGGCGACAGGTGCGCGACGGCCGCTCGCGTCGAGGGCGTCGCCGGCGATATCGAGGACGAAGGCACCCGGCTCATCGCCAGCAGACAGCCCGACGCGGGTCAGGCGCAGGCGGCGCTCCCACCGTGACAGGGCGAGGGCAGTCGCGGCGAACACCCGCGTGCGGGTGAGCTGGTTCATCGGCTGATCGATCAGCTCGGGTACGAACGAACCATATTCCCGCAGGCAAATGCGGGTGCCGATCGGCGTGCCGATGATGTCGCCGCACGACTGGCGCAGATGATCGAGACCCGCGATAGGCTTGCCGGTGTGGCGATCCATGCCGGTCATACCGGTGCGCCCGTCTGCGCCGCGCCCGCCTGAACGCCGGGATGCTTATGGCCCTTGAGGCTGACTGCCCCGGCCTTGACGTCAGCGTCGCTTGCGATCTCGCCATCGGCATGGATCTTCGCGTCAAACTGGGCGTCGCCAGTCACCTTGAGCTTGCCGTCGATTTCGACGTCGCAGATCAGCTTGGCGGTGCCGCCATCGGGGAGCATCGCCTCCAGATGCTGGGCTTCAGGATCGTAGGAGATGCGCGCGCCGTCCGCGAAGACCATGATGACGGCGCGGCTGTTGCCGGGCGCGGGATTGGCGTCGCTGGGCAGGCCGCGCATTACCAGACCGGCGCGGGTGTCACCTTCCGGCGCGAGCACGAGCACCTGTTCACCCTCGCTGGGGGGCATCCAGATATGGGTTTCGCCCGCCGACCCGGCGAGCCAGGGCAGATCGCCGGTTTCGATGTCGCCGATCTGCACGCGACACGTCCCCGCGCCATGATCGACCGATTTGACGGTGCCGAGGCGGAGCAGGTCGCCGATCAGGCGCTGAGGGTCTGCGGGGTCGCTCATGCCGCCGTTATGGCTGCGACCCCGAAAGCCTGCGCGGGCGCGGTCTTGTAGAAAGGGTTACTACAAGGCGAGAGGGTGGCGTATCTTGTCCGAGGCCTCGGCTATGCGGTGGTCTGCTCTGGATCGTCCGAAACCGCAGCCTTTGCGCGTGCGAGTTCAGCTCGCAACGCCTCAAGTTCGGCCTCGCGCTCCTCGACGGTGGCGTGAGCGGTCGCGGCGGCTGCATCAGCGGCGTCGGCGCGGGCATTTGCCGCTGCGAGCGCCACTGCCAAATCGGCTTCTGCCCCGGACAGGATGGCAAGCAGATCGTCGCGCGTTGCGGGACGGGTGCGACCGGTGATGAATCCACCGTTCCCGTCCGACCGTTCCGGGCGCACTTCGAAGCCAATATTCCGACCTTCGTCGTTCTGGATGGCTACGACGAGGCGGGGGATTTCGGGAAGGGACATGCTGTTCTCCTTGGATTACCACGCGGCCATGATGCGCCAGTCAGCGCCATCGCTGACCAGCACACCGTCCGCCGTCCCGCCGCCAGCCGCGACCGTGCCAGCGGTCGTGCTTTCGAGGTCGGTCGCATAGTGAAGCGCGCCGATCCCGGCGGCGGACGCCGATCCAGCGCCAGCTACGGTCGTGTTCGGCAGTCGCGGGGATTTGAGGAAGGTGGTCTGCAGGGTGGTGAAGTTGATGCGCAGCGCATCTGCGATGTCACTGCCCTGCTCGCTCTGGCCGATGGTGAAGTCGCCATTGGCCTTGAGGCGCATTCCCCAGCGATGGAAATTCGCTTCGTTGAAGAAGTCGAGGTAGGTCGCGCCGTTTCCATGGATGCGCATGCCGCTGGTGCCGGTCGCATGCGTGTTTCGGACCCTAACCCCTTCGAGCCGCGTCGAGCAGCTCATGTCGTTTAGGTCTAGGGCCGTCACCGAACCGGTAACTGCGTTGGTGCCCAAGTAGAGCAGCCGAGCGCCATTGCTGAAACCGGCGGTGCCGACCATCGTGAGCAAGGACTGGATGCCAAGCGGGTTCGGCCCCGGCAAATCGCAGGTCATGTAGATCGGCTGACCGACCTGCAAATGGTCACCGTCGTTGATGTAGGGATGGTTCAGCTGAGCATTCCCCGCCGCGTTTCGCTGCGTGGTGATCGCCTGGTTGTTACCGAGGAAGTTCAGCCGGACCTTGTTCGTCAGCGAGACGCCGCGCGCTGATGTCTCCGTGCCGAACCAGTCGAAGCTGATATGCACGTTGCGGTAGCCGTCAGCGAACGCATAGGCAGCGGCCTGGAAGCTGGCGTCTGAGTCATAGCCCCAGTCCGCTGCATTGTCGGGCTGCCACAGCGAGATCGAGCGGTATTCGCTCCCGCCGATCCCCTTGGTGTGCATCGCGTGATGCTGCTCGGAACCGGTGATGTACACCTTGATCGGGTTGCGGCTTGCCTTCGCGAACTTGGACTCGATGCGAAAGTTCGGCGCGCCTTCGCTGAGGTCTTCCGGCGTGAAGGTGTTGGTGATGTTCCAGCCGCCGCCCCAGACACGGTTGGTCAGCTTGGGCGAACCCGGAATGATACCATCGGCCGCGTAGGGGCTGTAGGTAAACACCTCGCGGTACTTGATCGATACCGGGTTGCCGCCGGGCCGTTCCGGCGAAGTGAACTCACGCGAAACTTGTGACCAGCCGGCATCTGCTGCAGGGGGTGGGGCCGCGAGTGTCGTAAAGGTCGCGGCCGCTGCCTCACCAGGTTCGGGGAGCGGCACCAATTCGAGGCCGGTGCCGTCGGCGCTGACCACCACCACCTTGCCGCCTTGCCCGACAAGCGTATCGGGCGCGTCGAGCAGGTTAGTAAAGCGGAAGGGACCGCCGCCGGGACCGCCCTGGGGGATGGTGTCGAGCCGCGCGATCTGGGCCACGCCATTCTTGATGATGAGAGCATATTCCAGCCCATCCGGTGCGAGCACGAAGGGCAGTTCGGAGATCTTCGCCATCAGGAGTGTTCCGGCCAAAGGGGATGCGTGGAGGGATCGAATGCGCTGAGGTTCGCGGCGGGCATTCGCGCGATCTGATCCTCGATCGCGTTGGAGGCGGCGCGGATCGCATCGATGCGGTAGCGGCGGTCGAGCGCGCCTTCGAGGTTCGTGCCGGTCCCGGCGAACGCTTCGATCGCAATCGCGGCGGCGTCGTTGGCCTGTCGCTCAAGGCTCGCGACCGCCAGAATGCGGCGGCGGGCTTCGGCCTTCACCGACGCGACGGCGCGTGCGCGGAGCTGGTCGGCACCGACGCGCGGTTCGCGTATCGTCGGGCGACCCTTGCGATCGGCCACGATGACCTTGCCTTCGGCGCGCGCCGCGATCAGCTCGCCGTGGCGTTCGCGCGAAATCCGCACCGCGTCAGCGGGGATGTCGCGGTTGATGGCGGGATCGTAGAAGCCGCCGGACGATGGACTGAAGAACATCGTGCGCCCTCCTCAATAGCCGAGCATGAAGACATCGAAGCCGTCGATGCGGATGTCGTTCGGATCGTCGCGCTGCAGCTGAACCCATGTGCCCGCCGTCGTCGGCGCGGCGAGCTGGGGCCACAGGTCGCGGAAGTTGTTCGGAGCCATCAGCCAGGCGGTTGCACCGCCGAACAGGATCGCGTTCGGGAAGACGATCGGCCAGTTCACCCAGACTGCGCCCTCCGCGAGGATAGGCGAGCGATAGGTGACCCATTGGAGAATCGGGAGCCGCCCTTCTTCATCGGGGAAGGGCAAGGTCAGATAGCCGTTCGGGGTCAGGCTTTTGGGCAGGTTGGCGAGGGTGACGGGCGACACCGCACGGTTCGCCGCACGCGCCGCCAATTCCTCGACGGTGGCGGTGATCACCGACAGCACCGGGTTGGTTGATAGCGCCCCGCCCCCGGTGACCAGCCCGCCGCCGGTAACCGTCGCGCCGCCATTTGCCTTGCTACCCAGCGCGGCGGCCATGGCGAGGGGCGTGACCGCCTTGCCGTCTTCCACGCCCGCAGCAACTTCGTCCTGCGAGGCCTTGAGCACCGTCAGCGTTCGGTTCGCGGTGAGGTTGCCGCCCCCGGTTACCAGCCCGCCGCCCTGGACGGTGCGCGCGGTTGGCACCGCGCCAACATCGGCGGCGTTGAGCACCACCGCGCCGACCTTGGTGTTGACGCTCGATACCGGGGCGGGGGTGGAGATTTCGACCCAGTTGGCCAGCGTCGCGGCGGGAAGCGACTGCAGCACATAGACCAAGCCGTTATCCTCGCGCACCGCGAAGTTGCCGGGAGCAGCGCCAGCGAGCGCCAGCATCGCCGCTTCGTTCGCGACGACGAAGACCTGAAAGGTGTCGGTGGGCGGGCGTTGCGCTTCGACCAGCTTTCCATCCGGCCCGAGCGTCGCGACGCCATCGACTGCGCCGAGCAGGGGGGTGGCGACGAAGTTTTCCAGCACGGTCGCGAGCGCCGCCGGGGTGATGATCTTGTCCGCCACCGCGCCGGCCAAGGCTTCGGCGATCGACGCGAGATAGGCGACGCCCTTTTCGGTTTCGGTCGCGGGGGGATTGAGGAAGTTGGTGTCGCCGAACGCGATCAGGGCAGCCTCCCCGGCGGCGAATTTCAGATCGATCGCGGTGAGGAAGTGCGAGGCTGAATATTTGCCGAGGAAGGGATCGGCCTGACCATAGACCGCGAACAGGGTGCCGTCGGACAGATAGAGCGCGAACCCGCGCGCGGTGTAGGTGTCGTCGCTGGAATCGCGCACCATCAGGTGGAGCGTGTCGGCATCGACCGCCTGTCCCGTGATCGTGTCGATCCGCTTGAATTCGCCGGGCAGGGCGGTGAGCGTGGGCGCAGCAACGAAGACGCCGGCGGTCAGACCGACTTCGGCGATGACGACGGCGGCGGTTCCCCCGCCGCCCGCGTCGATCAGGGCGGCGCGGCCCGCATCGGTGATGACCAGATCAAGCGGCGTCGTCATGCGGCACTCCCGTCGATGAAGCCGCCGAAATCATCCTGAAGCGGCTCGCCATTTTCGTCCTGGATCAGATCGGCCCAAGGCGTGCCCGGCGCGTCGGTGGCAGCGAGGTCGAGGCGGCGATAGTTGGCGGCGTTGGCAGCGGCGACGGGCACGGCGATGCTCGCCAGCTCAAGTTGCTGGACCAGCGCGAAGTGGGCGCGCACCGGCTTTGCGCGGGTGACATCGATGATGATCTGGCGCGCAAAGGCAGCCGACACCCGATCGCCGCCGGCAACGCCATCGGCACCGATCAGGGGCAAGCGGATTTCGAAGGTGTAGGGGTCGAGCTGGGGCGATGCTTCGAACCACTCGACAAGCTGCAGCAGATCGTCGAGCGCCTGAAGCGCCTGTTCGACGGCGAGGCGAGTTCCCTTGATCCGCTGGGCAGCGATGGCCCCGGCGACGGCTTCGCGTTTCTGTTCGTCCGACCAGTCGGCGTTCCACCGGTCGATCGAGAGCGACCAGGCCAGCCAGGGCAGGAAGGACATCGGGCAGGTCGCGGGGTTCCACAGCGTCGTGACATCCACGGGGATGTCGGCGATCCGCGCGCTGGCGGCGACGAAGGCGCGCTCAAGCGGGGTGCTGGCGGGGGGCAACAGGTCAGTCATTGGCGACCGTCACGATGGTTCCGGTGCAGTTCGCGATCTGACTGCTATCGGGCAGGATATCGGTGGCGGGTTGGGCGAGGATGACGTTCATCACGCCTTCGACATGGAGCACGGCGATGATGCCCGAGCGGGTGACCGCGCGCCCGATCTGGCGCGCATCGGCGAGATAGGCGGCGAGCCGGGCTTCGGCGGCCGCGCGTACCACAACCGAATCTGGGCCGGGGAAGATGACCAGCGCGGCCTGAACATTGAACGCGACCAGCTCGACCGACGCGACGGTGACCTGATCGGTGAGCGGGCGGGTGGTGGCCACCGCCGCTTCGACCGCCGCGATCTGGCTGGGGCTGGCGACGCCGCTCCCATAGCGGGACATGACGGTGACCAGCACCTCCCCCGGCGCCGGGCTGCTCGCGAGCGCATCGGCGATCGTCGGGTCAGCGCCGAGCGCGTGGAAGCGGTAGGCGGTGGCAGGACCGGCGACGCTGAAGCTTTCGGGCGCGAGCTGAATGCGGCGACGCAAATCGGCGTCACTTTCATAGACCGCC
>VYKS01000595.1_pt1 | contig 10845 bp, 14 predicted proteins | sample 5114511 | NCBI WGS metagenome assembly VYKS01 (sample SAMN12291795, study PRJNA351875) | freshwater metagenome | isolation source: freshwater lake | place: USA: Michigan, Gull Lake | collected 2011-07-05 | reverse complement strand
CTTCCCCATCAATTTCTAAAGCCCGATAGTTAGCCCCTGCTACGCCAATATCACCAATCACTTGCAAGATTAAATCCTTAGCGAGCAAATAAGGTGGCATCTCACCATCAAAGGTAAAGTGCATCGAGGCTGGAACTTTAAGTAATAGTTTACCTGTCCCCATCACAAAGGCGGCATCGGTATTACCAATCCCTGTGGCAAATTCCCCAAAGGCTCCAGCATTGCAGGTGTGTGAATCCGTCCCAAATAAAACTTCTCCTGGGCGAGTATGTCCTTCTTGGGCAAGGGCAATATGGCAAACACCTTTGTAGTCTGGATTAGCCTTAAAATTCGCTAAATCGGTAATATCATAGAAATATTTAATATTTTGTTCTAGGGCAAATTCTCGCAAAATGTCCACATTCCGATTGGCTCTGGTATCTTTAGTAAAAATATAGTGATCGGGAATTAAGACTAATTTTTCTCGATCCCAAACTTTGGCATTCGCCCCAAATTCTTTTTTGAACACGCCAATTGTGCCTGGACCGCAGACATCATGGGTCATTAGCAAGTCGGCATTCACCCAAACATTATCCCCTGGGAGCAGGTGGCTCTGCTTGGATGCACGGGCTAAGATTTTTTCAGTGAGTGTCATTGCCATAGTTGCCATACCCTTAAAATGTGATTAACTTTGATCAAGTTGCTATTTTAACTTACTTCACTGGAACGAAGAGGTTTTGGAAGCAAGTTCTTAATCTGTAACAACGAATTTAGCTGGCTGATCTGAGAATCTTCTGATTTATCGGTGGGAGTGTCAATGAAAGATAAACTAAGCAAAGATTCTTAAACTTTGGGGATTAACACCAGCCTTAATTGCCGCTAAAACTCCGATCGCTTCCAAATATCCATGCACGGTAATACCTTTTAAGCCTAGCGATTGAGGATAAACTTTTAGGGCTGTGGTATTTTCTCTGACAAAAATAGAATGAATATGATTAAGATTATTCAAAGCTAGCATTGCTGCTCCACCACAGGCACTTTCGGGAATAATTACGACATCAATATTAGCTCGATTAATAATTCCTGATGGTTGTGAACTTGCAATAATATCTACAAATTGTGGAGATCGGCTTAAACCCATTAGCACACAGGGCAAAAACGTATATCCCAATTCCTCAGCCGCAGCACGAGGAGAAACTGTAGGATCTAGGGGCAACGGTGATAGAGCAGGGGCATGGGCGCAGGGAATCCCAAATTCTCGCACAATTAAGTGACTGATAACAGCTTCGGCTCCTGCAAGGGCATCTACTCCCTGACCTTGGCGATAATCTTGCAAGGCTGCACTATCCGTATCATCGGGGAATCTTGTAATCACAGCGATCGCCTGCACTTTACAAACATTAACTAATTTATCGGCGGCTCGGAGCAAACTATCAGGATTAGCAATAGTTCCCCAAGTTGCTCCTGATTTTCCTGCTTGTAGTTCCACACCTAGATTTTGATCGGTGGTAATGATATCGGTTATGGTTAAGCCCAAGGTAGCCTTGGCGGCGGCGATCGCCTGATGATGACGTAATGCCAAATCTGGCTCTATGGCTCTATCTAAAATTACTCCAATCCGATTAGAATGCACGGGTTTCAGTCCCCAATTGCCTAATGCTAATTGATCCAGTCCATAGCCTTCCACATACAGCACATTCGCCATAGGATAAAATAGGCTTGCCCCATTCAAAACATTGGGATGGGTAATTAAAGTATCGGCAACCGCAGCGATCGCCCGTGCCACTGGTAAAGCATCTCCTGCATAGCCACCAATTGCAGCTTTAATACCTGTAGGAATAATTAGTAATACAGTTAGCGATCGGGGCATCTGGCTGAGTTGAAAGAAAAGAGAAAACACTTTGGATCGATCAAGAAGATTATTTCATTAAGGAAATTGGAAATTGGTAAATTACTCGGCATTTTATCCATTCCAACTCCTCCACCAAATTATCCATATCTAAAGATTGCCATTGACCACGACTTAATAGGATTGACTGCTCCTGTGTCCAAGCATAAAAATCTGTCTCATATAAATCAGTAGATAAATTAGTGTTTGTTTTTGGTTCTAACTGAGATTTGAGCATTACGTTTCAGCCTAGGCTAAGTTACACATCACTATAACAAACCACTAAAATTATGTAGCATCTACACTTAAAAGCCATGGCTACTAGAGTATTAGCGATCGCCCCCTAATCTCAGTTAAAAAGCGATCGCCTCAGAGAAATCAATATTGTACAGATTTTAATACCAACGCGATCAATATGTTCTTTGAGCTTTGGCTCGGCGATCGCTTCATAATGCACGACATCAAAAAAATAGGGTAATGGCTTCTCTTCGTTGAGACAATCAGCAAATCGAGCTGTAATTTCGTATGTTATGAGATCGCCTTTTATCGCCAAATCCACATCTGATCCTGTTTTATAATTCCCCTTTGCCCGTGAGCCAAACAAGATTACTTCAGCAATTTCAGGGAATTCTCGAATCGCTTCATTGATGTAAATAAAATCTCGCTCAATTAATCCATATTTCATAGAGTTGCTATTTTGTTCTTAAAATAAGCATAAACTTCCGCGAGAAGTTGAAAATATTTGCTTCTAATTTTTGTTTCGACAGCGATCGCCGTTTCTTCGTTATAGGTATGTGATGTCAGGTTGCGGTCTTGCAGCGCGTCAATCCAGTCATGTCCATTACTAATAATTCCCGACTGAAATGCTTGTTTAATAGCTTCTCTAGGAGTTTTGGCAATCAACCCTTCTGTCTCTTCATAGTCCTTGAGCAATTTCCAAGAGAGTTCAAAGGTCATCTCAAAAAATTGAATCAATCCTGCTCTTTCTAAAATGGAAAGTTGTTCTGTTTTGAGTGCGTCCTGCAATAAAAGGAATGCTCTCTCAAAGTTTGAAAATCGCTGTACCCATCGAGTATCATCTTCTAGCATATATGATTTTCTGAAAAATTACTTGCGACCAAAATCAGCAGGGATATCACCCCAATTTGCTGTGTCCCACTTCAAAATAGGATTGGAATAGTCGTTATCTTCTAACTACTTCAATCCCCTCTCTGCTAAATCAAATATCTCCTTATTGTTATCGCTTTTTTCTAATTTAGTTCGCATTATCTTCTTTCTAAAACTGTTGTAGAAAACATACTTACCATATCTTAGCTGCAAGATTAGGCAATTGCGATTTTGGTTAGATAATTTTATGAGAGAGGCAATCGCACTTTTTGACAAAATTAAGCTGAGGTGCTTTGTAAATAGCGACTGTCACAATAATCTAATGTAGTATTTATACTTTAAGAGCTTTTAACATGGCTACAGTATTAGCAATTGAAACTAGTTGTGATGAAACCGCAGTCGCAGTTGTCAGCGATCGCCAGATTCTGAGTAACATTATTACCTCCCAAATTAAAATTCATGCTGAGTTTGGCGGAGTAGTACCAGAAATTGCAGCTAGAAATCATTTAGAGACTATTAACTATGCGATCGCCAAAGCCTATCAAGAGTCGGGACTAAATTGGGATCAGATCGATGGGATTGCCGTAACTGCTGCTCCCGGACTAATTGGTTCTTTGATGATTGGGATGACGGCGGCTAAAACCCTATCTCTAATTCATCAGAAGCCATTAATTGGTGTGCATCATTTGGAGGGGCATATTTTTTCAGCTTTCTTAGCGGAGCCTACCCTAAAACCACCTTTTTTATGTTTATTAGTGTCGGGCGGGCATAGTAGCTTAATTTTGATGAAAGACTATGGGCAGTATCAAGTTTTGGGCAAGACCCGTGATGATGCCGCAGGAGAAGCATTTGATAAGGTAGCTCGGCTTTTGGGTTTGGGTTATCCAGGGGGGCCTGCGATCGAGCGAATTTCCAAAGAGGGAAATGCCAAAGCCTTTAAGTTTCCCCAAGGCGTAATTCCCAATTTCCCCTACGATTCTAGTTTTAGTGGATTAAAGACTTCTGTTCTGCGTCAAAAGGAAAAATTTACTGAAGAGATCCCGATCGCTGATATTGCCGCTAGTTTTCAGGAGACGGTAGCTCTGGCTTTAAGTACGAGGGCAGTAAGATGTGCATTAGAGCATAACTTAGAGACAATCGTAGCCGTGGGAGGAGTAGCAGCTAATTCGGCTTTGCGATCGCATTTAACTAATTTAGCCCAAACTCATAATCTGCGTTTAGTATTTCCGCCCTTAGTTTTATGTACAGATAATGCTGCCATGATCGGTTGTGCTGGGGCAATGCATTTAGAACGGGGAGAAATTTCTAATTTAAGCCTGCGATCGCATTCAAAACTGGATATTACCGATAGCTATAAACTTTATGAAGCCAGTAACTAAATAAGCGATCGCTAGTTGAGCTTTTTTTGTAAAAAATCATAGTTGAACTATTATGTGAAAGTTCCAAACGTAATTAATTCTCTGTGCATAATCTTCTCCAAACCCTGTGGGCAGTCATAGGACTATTTTTGACTACGGGAGCAACATTTTTACAGGCTTATATCGTTACGGGCAATTTATCGATTCAACCAATTAACGTAAGCTTACAAATTGGAGCAGTACTACTTACTGGCTGTGTCGGCGGAAAAAATGCAGGAATGTTTGCCCAAGTTATGTATATTTTTTTGGGTTTAACTGATTATGGGGTTTTCTTTCAAGGCGGTGGCATAAATTATCTGCGATCGCCTGCCTTTGGCTATCTATTGGGGTTTATTCCTGCAGCTTGGCTCTGTGGGTTTTTAGCATTTGGGGGAACTAAGCAAGGAGACTATCAAAGAAAAACGACTCTATCCCAGTTAGTCCTGATTTGTACCTTGGGTTTAGTCGTAATTCACATTGTTGGATTTATCTATTTGGTCTTATTAGGTTTACTCACAGGAACTACCGACGATCCTTTCCCCTTTCAAGACAACTTAATGCAGTATTCGATCCAAAAGCTACCTGGGCAATTTTTAGTAGTTTGTGCATCCGCTTTACTTTCATTTTTGCTCAGAGGATTGTTGTTATATTGAGCCTAATTTGCTAGAAGTTTGGGCTTCCAGAGCTTCCTGAACTAGGCGGCGTTTTTTGGCATAGAGTTGGATAGCGATCGCAAAGGCAATAACCATAGCTGCAATTAAAAATGTGGCTCCATCTGTGGGCAAGCTTCCTTTAAACACCACTAACATCACGATCAACACAAAAAAGATTGTCGGAACTTCATTAAACCAGCGAAATTGTTGTCCTGTCCATTTGCATTCATCCTTGGTAAATTGTTTGATTAACCGCCCACAGAGGTGATGGTAACCTAGTAAAATTGCCACAAACCCTAATTTAATATGCAGCCAAGTTTCATGCAAAATTTCTGGCTCTGTATAAATTAAGCCGATCGCCATCGTTACGGTTAAAAGCATGGCAGGGGTCATAATAATGCGGTATAGCCGCTTCTCCATAATTTGGTATTGGCTTTTAAGAATACTCTGGGCTGGTTCAGCCTGCTCGTAAGCTTCGGCATGGTACACAAAGAGCCTAGGCAAATAAAACATCCCTGCAAACCACGCTACCATCCCGACAATATGAAACGACTTAAACCATAAATACGCCATTAATTATTCCTCTCCGACTCTCTCTAGAAATCTCTTAAATCTGAACAGACCTCTATGCTACCAATCAAAGTCAATAGGTTTAAGATCGAGTTAGCTATAATTAATAAAAGTATTAAGAAATATTAAGAAAAAATATATGACAGATCTTAATTTAGAAACTGTATCTGAACAATTAAAAAGTACCAATTCCCGCGATCGCCTTCTCGCTTTGGTATCCCTACGCCAAGTTGAGCCAGAGGCAGCCGTACCTTTAATTTTACGGGTTATTAATGATGAAAATCTGCAAATTCGATCTATGGCGGTATTTGCCCTAGGACTGAAACAAACCGATGCTTGCCTCCCAGTTTTATTAGAAATTTTAGAAACAGAAACTGACTATGGCATTCGAGCCGATGCTGCAGGAGCTTTGGGTTATCTCAAGGATGTGCGGGCATTTGAGCCTTTACAACGGGCTTTCTATGAAGATACTGAGTGGTTGGTGCGGTTTAGTGCGGCGGTATCCCTAGGAAATTTAGGCGATCCCCGTGCCCATGATGTGCTGATTAAAGCCCTAGCAGCCGAAGAAACTGTTGTCCATCAAGGAGCGATCGCTGCCCTCGGCGAAATTGGCGATCCTAGATGTGTAGAAAATATTCTTGCCTTTGCCCAGTCAGAGGATTGGTTAACTCGCCAACGTTTAGCCGAAGCCCTAGGAAATCTGCCCCATGCTAAGAGTATTCCTGCTTTAAATTATTTATCTAAAGACTCTAATTCCAATGTCGCTACCTCGGCAGTATTTTCGCGCGATCGCCTGCTCAGTAATAGCGATTGGCAAGCCTTACTTTAAAGCTAAATAAAAGTCTAACCAAATATCTCCGCAGGATCGGCTGACTGCACTTTACGGAGGGAAATCGCTCCCGAAATTGTGCACATAACAATAGTGAGGATCAGCACCCCTGCACCCCTGGCATCTTAAACAATTGAGAGTCAGGATCGGCTCCTAAAACTAAAATATTACGGTTTTGTCCTGCGGGATCATCTTTAATTTTCCAAGCTGCTAGACCAATATAAAGCTCATTAATTGAATCCACACCTTCGTAGCCTAGAGCTTGATAAATCCTGCGCTGGGAAAAAGTCCCCATCCCCACCAAGTTTGTAGACTTAGGGCTAATTATTACCACGTCGCCCCGCAGATTTGTATGCATCCTGATCGCACTAGTAAATAGAGCATCCTGAAAACCAATTTGCATAAATATTAAAATTACAGCAAACATGATTCCAGCGATCGCCACCATCAGCCGACTTTTTTCGTCGGTCAACTGAAACCAAGCCAAGGGAACAGCAAAGATCATAAATTGGGAAGATTTTCTTAGATAACCATCCTTATATTAACTGCTTGCTTGAATAGCTCAGTTTTTCATTACTTTTGCCAATTGCATAAAAGTCCTTGCCGTAAAATAAGAGTTATTGCAACTTAATTAATAAATATGCACGATCGCCGATTTGGTAGGACGGAAATGAATGTCTCGGTGTTTTCCTTTGGCACCATGCGTTATTTAGAATCCGAAGCTAATGCCGTTGCCACAACTTTTAAAGCAGTGGAGTTAGGGATTAATCATATTGAAACTGCCAAGGGCTATGGTAAAAGCGAACAATTTATTGGGGCAGCATTCAAAGCAGGATTAGATCGACAACGCGATCGCCTCATCGTGACTACCAAAATTCCGCCGACCAAAGACGCAGGAACCATGCGGCAGTTAATAAAAGAATCTTTGCAAAAGCTCAAACTCGATTACATTGATAACTTTGATATTCACGGGATTAATACTTGGGATCATGTGGAAATGGTGAAGCAGCCCCATGGTTGTATGCAAGCTGTCCGAGAGGCGATGCAAGGGGGTTTAATTCGTCATGTGGGATTTTCCACCCACGGATCTTTGGAAGTAATTATGGCAGCGATCGCCACAAATCTATTTGAGTCGGTAAATTTGCATTATTACTATTTCAATCAACGCAATGCCCCTGCGATCGCCCTCGCCCACCAACAAGATATGGGGGTATTTATAATTTCCCCTTCGGATAAAGGCGGAATGCTCTATAGTCCACCTGCAAAACTGATAGAACTTTGTCATCCCTATACACCAGTGGAATTAAATGATCGCTTTTTACTATCCGATCCTAGAATTCATACCCTGAGTTTAGGTGCGGCTAATCCTGATGAATTTGATGCTCATAAAAACGTGTGGGATCGGGATTTCCCTCTGAACGAATTAGAAATATCTTTACTCAAAAATTTAGATACCCAATATTTAGCCCTAGGGAGCGATCGCTGTTCCCAATGTTTTGAATGCTTACCCTGCCCTGAAAAGATTAATATTCCTGAGGTTTTAAGATTACGGAACTTAGCGATCGCCTTTGACATGGAGGAATTTAGCAAATATCGCTATAAAATGTTTGAAAACGCTGGACATTGGTTCCCAGGAGCTAAAGCCAATAAATGTACCGATTGTGGTGACTGCCTGCCCCGTTGTCCTGAAGAGCTAAACATCCCTAATCTGCTGCGAGATAGCCATAACCGTTTTCATACTCAAGAAGGGAAAAGACTGTGGGAGTGAAAAAAATTTCTCAATAAATGGCAGAAATATTTAGCGATTGCAGGAATTACGGTGATTCTATGTCTAACCCTGAGCTAACTTATGCATTAGCTATTTTTAATGTTGCTATGCCTATGTTAACTTATGCCGTAGTAGCAATTTATACTTTATTCCCCTTATGGTTAGTAATAATTAAATTATTGAATTCAATTTTTATTACTTTTACGTTCGGGCTGGTATTGATTTTGAATAGTTTGTTGTGGGGTACTGGAATTTATCTGTTGGGAATATTCCTGTGGAAAAAGCTTAAGCAGAAGTAAGTTGGTTAGTATTTATCAAATATTTTTGCCTGTTTTTTTGCCCTTTTTGTAAGTCATTTTTAAATAGATTCAAGAATATATCAGCTAGAATATCGTCTATAAATTATTAGCTATAAAGATAAAGTGTCCAAACATTTGCTCATTGGCTCTACTAGAGCTTGCAGTGGAAAGTCAGCAACAGTTTTAGGACTGGGAATCCATATGCAAGCAATGGGAATGCAAGTGGGATACGCCAAACCCCTCGGCACATTTGCCACTCGCACGGTTCCCGAATCATCTATGAGCCTTGATGCTGATGTGGAGTTTATTACCCAGACCTTAAATTTAGAAAAATCCTTAGTTAGACCAACTTTACTAAATCTCGATAAAGCCTCAATACAAAAACGCCTTCTCCATCAAAACACCACAGACTATGCCCAGAAGCTATCTGATTATTTAGAAAATACCTCGGGGGAACTAGTGCTAGTCGAAGCCCCTGGTAATCCTGAAGAAGGGGCGATGTTTGGGCTATCCCTTTCCCAGATTGCCGATGGTTTAAATGCACCAATTTTATTAGTGGCTAGGTTTGAAGACTTATTAGTTGCCGATCGCTTACTAGTTGCAAAATCCAGACTGGGCGATCGCCTATTGGGAGTAGTAATTAATGACATCCCTGAAATTCAAATCGAAACTGCCCTAGAAATTTTACTTCCATACCTAGAGTCTTTACATATACCTGTGTTGGCAATGATGCCTGAGAATTTAATTCTTAGAAGTGTCAGTGTCGAGGAGTTAGTAACCCAGTTAGATGCCACAATCCTATTTCAGCCATCAGAGGTAAGCTTATCGGAAATTATGATCGAAGACCTCAAAATCGGGGCAATGGATGTCAACTCGGCGCAAATTTATTTTAGCAAATCCTTTAATAAAGCTGTAATCACTGGGGCGAATCGTTTAGATATTCAGCTTGCTGCCCTTGAAACCTCCACTAACTGTTTGGTTTTAACAGGAAATACTCTAGGGCTTAATCAAGATGTTTTACAGAGAGCCGCCGAACTTGAAGTGCCAATTTTAGCAGTGGGAAAAGACACCTTAACCACAGTGGAAATTATTGAAAAATGTTTAGGTCAAGTCAGACTTCATGAGGGCGTTAAAGTTAATTGCATTCAAGACATGATGGAAAAACACTTTAATTTTGACCGACTCCTAAAGCTTTTAGAAATTTCTAGCTAAGGAAAGAGCTAGCGATCGCCATCAATCTTTACCTATTTACCAACCATTTCTTAACCCATTTATAAACACAACTTTAACTTCATCTCGTAGGCTTAATTCAAGTTTTGAGGGTTGATAGTGGAAGTTACTTTAGAATTGCTCAAAGAATTGATTAAAGCGATCGCCGCCATATATCTGTTACTTTTGCTCGGCGACTTCTTCTCGACCTTTTTTTATCACGTTCCTGAGCACGTATTTGGGAAATTTCATACCATTGTGCATCATGGTAAAAACCGCAGCTTTCTGCACTATGCCGTCCTCACCAAAAATCCCCTTGTATTACTGGATGGAATTTTAGGCGCAGTACCATATTTTATATTTACGCCTTGGCTGTGGCAGTTATCGGCTGTGGGGACAATTATGGGGTTAGCATTGGGGGAATTTCATGTGGTTTGGCGGCATGTCTCTATCCTTGAATGGCAAACTCCAAAATCAGTTCAAGCTTTTTGCAATTTGGTTTTTATTACCACTCCCGAAAGGCATTGGCTCCATCATCAAAACGCCTTTGCTGCCTACGGAGATATCTTTTCTTTTTATGATTATCCCGCTCAAAAATGGTTGACTTTCCTTCGAGTCGTGCGCCGCAAGTATAGGCAATTTAATCAAGCAAATAGTTCACCAGTTCGCACATAATCTTGTTTCCTTACTGAAATCATGGTATCTGATAGCTTATCAAGCAAAGATCAACAGGTTGGGCTTCGATCGCTAGGATGGGAATTGTTGAAGCGATCGCAACTGAAATCACACTTAAAAAGTAACTTAAAATTAGTTTTTGCATAGTCTTAAATCTCCAGAATTTTAATTCAATTAAATGACTTTCTGCTCCCACGTCTTTAGGCTTGCAGAGCCATGATTGATTTATTGATTGAGTTGATTAATTACTGCACAATACTTGTTAATGACCAGCTCAATAGCTAGATTAAGATATACGCCAAATCTTTTTTTAATCCTGAATTGGTATTAAAAAGCACTAAATCAAACGTTTGAGCCTAGTTTATCTTTCCTCTGCAAGAAGACTCTCGGTTTACCGATGAGATGAATTGCAGTAGAAGTCTTGATATGCATAGGTTTCGTGATATAATTGGACTGGTCAACGACCTACTC
>VYKS01000594.1_pt1 | contig 10867 bp, 12 predicted proteins | sample 5114511 | NCBI WGS metagenome assembly VYKS01 (sample SAMN12291795, study PRJNA351875) | freshwater metagenome | isolation source: freshwater lake | place: USA: Michigan, Gull Lake | collected 2011-07-05 | reverse complement strand
CTAATAGTTGCTTGTCTTCGGATAAAGTTAGTTTTACTCTTAATGCTGCGGGCATTTTTTTCTTATAAGTTAAGTCCTACTATTTTAACTTTTCTTTATCCTATCTACTTAGTAACCTAATTCTCTGGTATCTGGGATTTCAGTCTTCTCGGCAGGGAGTAAGCATTTATCTTCCCAATGGAGGGGTAGAGGTAATTGTATTTTGTACAGGTTTAAGTTCAGCAATTGTCATGTTTAGACTTTCGATTATATGTATGGCAGTTTTTTTGAGAAGTTGGACTAGTAGAATCATCATTGGAGTGAGTTCAATCCTAATTGGCTTCTTTTTGGGGAGTTTTCGAGTGGTATTGATGGCTTTAGTTGTGTCTGACGAACCCGCCTTTGACTTTTGGCATGGCAGTTCTGGCAATCAAATCTTTTCTACTTTAGGCATACTTATATTTGGTTTTTTAGCTAACTACTTAATTAACAAACCTGATGAACCCAAGCTTGAGGAATCATGACTAATCGGATTACCAATCGGCAAGTATTGCTAGGATTTACTGTGCTTGGGTTACTATTCGCTGTTTTGAAACTAGCCATAGATCCTAAAGCCGCTAATCGTCAACCTCAAAGTTTTAATTTTCCTCAAACTATAGAAATTCCTGCTTTGCTAGCATTAGGATGGGAATTCGTAAGTAGTAAGGCGATCGCCCCTGAAAATCCTAAGCTAGAGGAATTTTTCTTAGATATCCATGAATATAAGTTTAACCAAGATCATAAAGCTCTAACTATTGGAATGTACTATACCCTTGGGACTAGAGGCGAGTCGTCAGAATTTTTAGCCAAGCGATTTAAAATTGAAACTGCAACTATTCCCATCAAACAGGAAATCAAAGGTAATGCTGAAACTGGATACTATAGTCTTTTTAACCATAAAGGGCGATCGCATTTAGTCAGTTGTATCAATCCCCGTGGTACCAGTACCGTAACCTCCCAACAGTTTTTACTTAATCGCAATACCTACGATTTTCAATCAGATCGAATCATCCCTTGGTTTTTGGGGCAGGTAAGTTTACGAGATCTGCGATGTCTATGGGTAGATATGTCTATGCCTGAAGCTGCAAAAAGTGCCTCAATTTTAGAAAAAGCTTGGGAGCCTTGGTACCAATATTGGCAGGGTAAATTTCCTGCTTCCTTTTTACCGCAACAATAGGAGATATCAGCCTAATTTTTAACTATTCCTTAAATTTAAACTAAAATTTTGGTATAAGCATCTTTGAGTTAATGGCAAAAAAAATTGTAAGAGTTGGGGTAGCAATCATTTGGAATCGCGATCGCTCTAAAATTTTGATCGATAAAAGATTACCCAAGGGTGAATTTGGTGGTTTTTGGGAATTTCCGGGCGGTAAACTTGAGGAAAATGAAGATGCGATCGCCTGTATTCACCGTGAAATTCGCGAAGAGTTAGGTATTGAGATTGAAGTACTTGACCATCTAATTACGGTGGAGCAGAATTATGGAGATCATTTCTCCTTAAATTTAATTGTGCATCAAGCAAGCTATATCAGTGGTGAACCCCAAGCCTTAGAATGCTCTGAAATCAAGTGGGTAAAGCTGAGTGAGTTAAATCAATATGAGTTACCCCCAGCAAATTGTGCGATCGTCGAGGCATTGCTTAAAGTTAGTTAGTCTCATTAAAGTCCTTAACCGCTTGCACTAATTTGGGCAAATATAAATCCACATACTGAAACCAACCAACTACCACATCCTGCTGGTGAGCGAGGCTAGATGGATCTATAACTTTAGGACAAAATTGAATTGTGGCTCCATCTAGATCACAGGCAGTTATACCCGCAAATCTTGCCATTGCCATGGGTGCGACTGTATCCCATAATTTGACGCGACGATTGAGATAAAAATATAGCTCCGTATTGCCTATCAGCACTTCCATGACTTTTAGACCAAAACCGCCCATATTATAAAACTCAATTTCAGGGGCGATATTTTGAATCATTTCACCATATTTATGCTGATCCTTATCGCCAATTAATAAGCGATGGCGATCGCGAAGAGGCGGATTTTGGGGAATTAGTTGCATCGGATAATCATCTCCATTTTGGGTAAATAAGCCCCCGATCGCTGCCCCACCATAAAACATCAAATCCTGTTCAGGTGCATAAATCCAGCCCATAGTTGGTTGTTGATTTTCTAATAAACCCACCATTACCGCATAGTTTTCACCCCCAGCAATAAAGTCATCTGTGCCATCAATGGGATCGATTAGCCACATTCGGCCATGATTTTGCTGCCAAATCTCCATAGAAGCAGGATTTTCTTCGGTAATAATGCCATCATTGGGGAACCATGACTGAAACTTAGTTGTACACATTTGATCGATCGCACGATCGACCGTGGTCACATAATCTAGATGTCCTTTTTGAATGACCTCAAATTTCTCCGCCCGCAGTTGTTTAGCTTTTTGCCCAACTTGGCGAATAAAATCTTTAACTTGATCGAAGGAGTTAATGGGATTCACGTTCGACCCCTGTCTTAGATTTAGGTAAGCTTACAGGGGCATCCTTAGAAAATAGGCGAAAATATAGCGATCGCCCTAACTCCTTGATCGGGAAAAACAAATAGGTAAAAGGATTAAAGGTAACGATAATATCCCGAAAATCTCGCTTTGCCAGTTCTAAAATTGCCCAAGCCACAAAGTCGGGGGACATGATGCCAATGGGATTAAGGTTACTTTTAAATGCGCCTAAGACCAGCTTCCGAACTACGCAGGGCGAACCTAACCGCCGCAGGGTAATTAAATCTCCTAGGGTGCGTTTCGACATCTCGTATAATGGGCTAAAAGCGGGATTGACTTCGGCTTCGGAAGTATTGATCCAGACTTCTTTGATCGCTTTGTGTTTAGATTGCTGGACTGTACCAAAAAATATCTCCATTAGTCGCCATGCCGAGAAAGTATTGACTTCAAAGGATCGATGAATCGCATCTGGGGTGCGATCGCCGTGGGCATTTGCGCCATGATTAATAATTAAAATATCAACTTTTTGCAGACGGTTAGCTAATTCTGATTCTTGACCCACCGCCCACTTAATTACTTCCACATTTTTACCAAATTCACTATTACTAGTGGTTAGAGCAATTACCTTTGCCCCTTGGTCTTGCAATTGACCTACAAGCGATCGCCCCAAAGCTCCATTAGCTCCAGTCACCGCTATAGTTTTACCCTTTAGAGCCAAAGCCGTTCCCCAAATTTTATCTACAAAGGTGAATGTACTACAAAAATATGCTTCGCCGCAATCAAAATGATGCCGCCAATGATAGGTTCTATTTACTGTCCATTCTGTGGGAATAGTGGGCAAATCTCCAGGTTTGTGGGTTAGATCCGTTGTCATCAGCAACCCCTTTGCCCTTGCCACGCTGGTAGTTAGAAATAGTAAGGAATAAAGGCAGCCAATGATCAAACCATAGCCCAGTCCAAGGTAATAGCCCAAACAAGCGATCGCCCCAGTGGATAACACCATAAATATCGCTTCAGGAACGTCATTATGCCATTGAGCCTGACGATAAGCCTCTAAACTCACCATACTTAAGTCAGCTCGATAAGCCTTATGGTGCATGAGATGTCCAGCTTGGAGCGGCTGCCAATAGTGACCTGCAATGTGAAAAAGATCACGAATAACTTCCGCTAGGACTATGGAAAAAATGGCAGAAACAGCGGCTAAAGGTAACTGGGAATTTAGTTCCACAAGATGATTCATAACTCTAGTTGGACTTGATGATCGCTTCACAATTCTACATCTATAGCTAATGTATTCTTTATTTTATTGCCAGCAATCATAATTAATACTTGAACCACTCTGATATATACTTCCAAACGTAATCCAGAGCGTAAATAAGTTGAAAAAAATTATTCTCACTGGCGGAGGTACGGCAGGTCATGTTACTCCCAATATCGCCTTAATTCCCAGATTACAGGCTTTGGGTTGGGAAGTTGAATATATCGGTTCCCGTGATGGCATCGAACAACGCTTAATTACAGAATTAGATATTCAGTTTCATGGCATTTCTTCAGGGAAGTTAAGAAGATACTTTGATCTGCAAAATTTTATCGATCCCTTCAAAATTATTAAGGGTGTATTTGAAGCATTTTTTTTGTTAGGCAAAATCAAACCAGATGTTGTATTTTCTAAAGGTGGATTTGTGACCGTCCCAGTAATTTTAGGAGCTTGGTTACACCGAATTCCGATTATTATTCACGAATCCGACCTGACCCCCGGATTAGCAAATAAAATCTCAATCCCCTTTGCTACTAAAATCTGTGTGACTTTTCCTGAAACCTTAAAATATATACCCCAAGCCACTTTTACTGGGCTACCGATTCGAGCGGAAATTTTAGCTGGAGATGTTGATCGGGGGAGAAAGTTTTGTGAGTTTAATCAAGAATTACCGATTTTATTAGTGATTGGCGGGAGTTCTGGCTCGGAAAAAATTAATTTAGCTGTGCGGGGAACCCTAGAACAATTAACAACAAAGTTTCAAGTAATTCATGGCTGTGGAAAAGGTAATACAGATCCTGATTTTGCGGATTTTCAAAATTATAAACAGGTGGAATATTTAGGTATAGAACTTGCTGATATTTTAGCGATCGCCGATGTAGTTATATCCCGATCTGGAGCCAACTCGATCTTTGAATTTCTCGCCCTCAAAAAACCGCATTTACTCATACCTTTATCCAAATCAGCTAGCCGAGGGGATCAGATTCTCAATGCCCAATCCTTTAGAGCCATGGGTTATAGCGCAGTTTTAGCCGAAGAAGACTTGAGTCCAGAGAATCTATGGTCAGCAATTAATAATTTGTTTAACCAACGTCAAGAATATATAGAGGCGATGACTGGTGGCAAAATTGGGGATACGGGTAAAATTGGCGATACTATCGATAAGATTACACAGATAATAGAGCAAGTGGTGAATTAGTTATGGCACAAAGCAGCATTTTAGAACTTGCCAAGCAGGGAAATAGTGAGGCGATCGCCAAATTTGGCAGATAAAACTCAACCTAGATTCCCTAGAAGATTTCTCACAGGAATTACCACAATTACTAGAAAATATTTCCACTCCGCCCCTATCAGCAACTAAAGTCGAACTTAAATCTGAATTATCTTCAGGGACTCTTGTTTACCAACCCGTGCCAATTAAGCACATTCCCCAAGCCTATCAAGATATTATTATTCGCTTTACCAATCCCCACTATGGCAATCCTAAATGCCTTTGTACGCTCTCCGAATTACTGACACACTCCCACCGATAAATCGGGGGATTCTAAACCTCACGATTTAGATTTTCTGCTTCTACACCTCTTAACTAGGAATCAACCCATGTCTCTTCCCCCCGCCAGACCGATTCCACAGACATTTTCAGATACTCTATGCCCTAGAGCGATACTTGTATATACCGTTTGCGCTGTTCGCCATACTCTTAAATTATGTACGTTTGAGTCAAGGTATCCGTAAGTTATGCGGTACAGCTTTTATACCACGATTGACTGCCATTCACCGCCCGATAAATCGGGTGTCCTCTGGCAGAAGAAAGATAGAGCAAAGATCTACCAAAATGCAATAATCTTTAACAGTAAGGCTTTTAAAATACAATTTTTTTATGGAACCCCAGATTGATAATCCTGACTTATTAAGCCAGCAAGAAGATCAAACGAGTCAACCTAAAGTCGAATCTATTCAGGCGATCGAAGAGCCGCACCGCTACGAATGTGGTTCCTGTGGCTATATTTACGAACCCATGGCTGGAGACCCTAAGCGGGGAATTGGGGTTGGCACTTTGTTTACAGATTTACCCAAGGAATGGCGTTGTCCAGTATGTACATCTCGCCCCGCATCATTCACGGATATTGGTATTCCCAGTAAGCCTTCGGGATTTACGGAAAATCTGGGCTATGGATTTGGGGTGAATGTGATGACTCCTGGGCAAAAAAACCTCTTAATCTTTGGCTCTTTGGCAGTTGCTTTTGCCTTTTTTATGAGCCTCTACGCATTGGATTAATTGCCCTAGATTAGTTATCTGTGGTTAATTTCAAATATCAACTTATTACATAAATATCAATAAAATTAGGAATTTTTCTGGTGAAAAAATATCTGCATTCCATTTTTCTCGCTCTTCTCTTAGTTATAACTATTACCTTTACAGGTTTTATCGAGCAGGCGATCGCCGCTGAATCCCCTTCTGAATCCCTTAAGACTGGAACTTGGCATCGGGTCGAACTTCCAACCAAAGCTACACTCCTAGATATTGCCTTTAGTAGCAGTAACCCTGATAGTGGCTGGCTCGTCGGTACAGATGGAGTTTTATTAGAAACCAAGGACGGTGGCAAAACATGGGAACCCAGAAACCTCGAGCTTGGGGATGGCATCTATCGGTTTGTATCTGTCAGCTTTGTAGGTGATGAGGGCTGGATTGCAGGTAAGCCTTCTTTGCTCCTGCACACTGACGATGCGGGTAAATCTTGGACAAGAATTGGGCTAAGTTCTAAATTACCAGGTGATCCGACTTTAATTAGAGCTATAGATGCTCAAACTGCTGAGATGGCAACAGATGTGGGGGCAATTTATCGCACAAGCGATCGCGGTCAAAATTGGAAAGCTCTAGTTACCCAAGCCGTGGGCAATATCCGTAACCTCTATCGGGCTGATGATGGTAAATACATTGCCGTGTCTGCAAAGGGCAACTTCTACTCCACATGGTCACCTGGAGATATCGCTTGGACTCAGCACAATCGCAATAGCTCTAGACGAGTACAAAGAATGGGTTATGCTCCTGATGGCAGAATTTGGATGTTAAATCGGGGCGGACAATTACAATTTACCAAGTCAACCACCGTCGATAGTTGGGAAAAGCCCCAATATCCCAAAGCCGCACAGGGGATCGGGTTTCTGGATTTAGCCTATCAAGACGACCAAAATGTCTGGGTCACAGGTGGCAACTCAATTTTGTTACATAGTCAAGATAATGGGAAGTCTTGGGTTAGAGATGAATCTTTAGCAGGATCTGGAGCTAATTTCTACAGTATTTTGTTTGTAGGTAGCGATCGCGGATATATCCTCGGTCAAGATGGTAGTTTGCTTGCATATTCCCCTACCTCGTAACGTAAATCATGGGTATTGCCAAAAAAAAATATGCCAATAAAATTCGAGCTTTAGAAATTTTAGTGCGCTTAAAACGGCTATACCCTGATGCTACCTGTACTTTGAATTACGAAACCCCTTTGCAGCTATTGATTGCGGTAATTCTGTCAGCACAATGCACGGATGAACGGGTGAATATGGTCACTCCCGAACTGTTTCGGCGGTTTCCTGATGCTAAAGCTATGGCAGAAGCAGATTTAGAGGAGATTACGGAGCTAGTGCGTTCTACTGGCTTCTATCGTAATAAGGCAAAAAATATTCAAGCTACCTGTGCTTTATTAGTCCAAAATTATGGAGGGCAGGTACCGCAAACGATGGCAGAAATTATCATGCTCCCAGGGGCTGCCCGTAAAACTGCCAATGTGGTTCTAGCCCATGCCTACGGAATTAATGCTGGTGTGACCGTAGATACCCATGTCAAGAGGCTTTCAGGGAGATTAGGTTTAACTAAGCATGATGATCCTATTAAAGTGGAACGGGATTTAATTAGTTTGCTGCCCCAAGAAGATTGGGAAAACTGGTCAATTCGGCTGATTTATCACGGTCGAGCAATTTGTAAGGCAAGGAAACCAGACTGCGGAAATTGTGCTTTAGCAGATTTATGTCCTTCAGCAGAAATACTGGTGTGAGTGAATTGAGTTTCATTGGGTTGTAATAATACTAGATTTATTGTTAGAGATTTGCGTAGTTTGGTAAAACTTCCTTGTCCTTAGTGCCACCCAACTATGATTCTATAAGGAAAATGTATGCAAATCCATATTAGAAATACTTACCCCTCTAACCCTAGAAAATTTTTATAGCTAGAGATCGCATCTTGACTTTATCCAGAGTTACACCTTTATCTATGGAGTTAAAATAACCCATACATAGCGATCTCAACCAGAGGAATAAACACTCCTGGTTTCCCGTAACGATTCTTAAGGACTATCGCCTCCATACATAGCGATCTCAACCAGAGGAATAAACACTACTGGAAACTCAAGCCCCTTACTAAAAATAGGTCCCCAAGAGCTAGACGCTCTGAAAATAGGTCAATTTCGGCAAAGTGGAGAAATCCACCAATGGATGTATGATCATTACTCATTATCTGTGTTGTTAAAAAAATGTGGTCTAAAAAGCATCACGAAAAGATCTGCCTATGAAAGCTATATTCATGACTGGACGAGCTTTAATTTAGATACTGAACCTGATGGCTCTGTCTATAAACCTGATTCTTTATATATGGAAGCTCTAAAACCAGTTCTATGAAAATTTTACATATTAATCAATCTGATGTTGGAGGAGGAGCGGCGATCGCAGGGTATCGTCTTCATCAAGGATTACTAGAACAAGGTATTGACTCAAAACTGCTAGTGGGAACTGTAAAATTAGATAGTGATCGCATTTCAACTTTCCCGCGTAAACAACGTATTGAAAAACAACTATTTCGCATTACAAATCGTCTTGGACTTAACTATATTAATTTAGTTAGCTCATTTGATATTCCCAAGCATAAATTTTATCAAGATGCGGATATTCTAAATTTTCATAATCTTCATACTGGTTATTTTAATTACTTAGCAATCCCTAGATTAACTGAAGCTAAACCCACATTTTTTACTCTCCATGATATGTGGAGTTTTACAGGTCATTGTGCTTATAGTTATGATTGCGACAAATGGAAAATAGGCTGCGGAAAGTGTCCCTATCCTGATACTTATCCTGCCATTTACCGAGATAACACTCGTTTAGAGTGGAAATTAAAGGACTGGGTTTACAGTAAATCAAATATAACGATTGTTGCTCCCAGTCGTTGGCTAACTGAGCAAGCAAAAGCGAGTATGCTCAATCGTTTCCCAATTCACCATATACCACATGGCATTAATACAAATGCTTATCAACCTTTAGACCCTTTATTATGTAGAAATTTGTTAGGTATTCCTGAAAATAAAAAAGTTTTACTCTTTGGTGTAGAAAGTCTTAAAGATAGTCGTAAGGGAGGAGATTTATTATTAAAAGCTCTTCAGATGTTGCCTCAATCCCTGAAATCTGAAACCATAATTCTTACCTTTGGTAGTGGTGGTGAAACAATTGCCTCTCAAATAGATACCCCAACTATTAATTTGGGATATGTTAGTAGCGATCGCCTAAAATCTCTAGCTTTCTCAGCAGCAGATTTATTTATTTTCCCCACCCGCGCCGACAATTTGCCCTTAGTATTGCAAGAAAGTATGGCTAGTGGCACGCCCATGGTTTCTTTTGACATCGGCGGTGTCTCTGACCTAGTGCGCCACAACATCACAGGTTATTTAGCCAAGCCCGAAGACACTCAGGACTTTAGTAACGGTATTGTCAATCTGCTAGAAGATGATCAATTGCGGCAAACTATGAGTCAAAACTGCCGCAAGATCGCCCTAGAAGAATACAATTTGGAAAGACAAGCCAAACGTTATATTGAACTATATCAAGAGGTACTGATATAAAATTTACAACTGTTATATGGTGAAGTGATCAGTCTCTATCCCTTAACTAGAATGCCTCGGTGAAGCCTTATTAAATCTAGAAAAATAGTTTTAGGACTTACGCATTGACAAAAGTAACGATTAATGTATTTAGCTTCGCACTGACTTCGTGAGATTTTTCAAGATGAATTCATGAATGATAGGGGTAAATAATTGTCTTGATATCTGATAGAGATTATCGATTAAGCCATGAATTCGCATAGTTTGCAATTTACTAAAGCCTCTTATTGAGCAGAAGAAATGATTACGGATAGCTTGCTCATCTCTGACTTGAAATCGTTCAATATTACAAACCTGTTTTATAACTCTGTGAAAGCTCTCAATTAGCCAGTGTCTATCATGGACTTGCTTAAACTCATGCCGAGTCAATTGTTTGAGGTTCTGCAAATCTGGCAAGTACAGGATATAGTATCGAGCTTCGTGTTTGAAGTCCTGACGAAATATCTTGACCCAGCCGAATTCTTTCAGATAAACCACGAGTCCACTATCACAAACGTCTAACGTCTGGATCTGAACTTGTTTCCCTTGCTCCTGAGAAACTTGACGATTATTGGCAACTCCAAATAGAAAACCTACTCCCTCGTTTCTGAGGAATTTCAAGTTTTCAAGGCTTGCATACCAACTATCTCCACTCACCCAAGCAGGTTTTAAGACCCCATGCTTGAACTTGTTTTATCATCTCTAAAAAATAATCATTTTTAGTCTTGCCTTCGCTTTTGTCATAAATGCGATAGTTGACTGGATACGAGTTCCCGACTACATCCGTATAGTACAACGTAATCAGATTTATCCCCTTAACACTTCGTTTGTGCTTACCTGACCAGAAATAACCTAATAATGCTGTTTTTTTAAGGTTACTGTAAGGTTTATCCACCACACTATCGTCAATACTGGCAGTTCCTCCTTCAAGATTTAGTTCCCCTTTTACTTCCTCGAATAAGTCTTGTGGTGTGTAATGCTCTCGTAATAAAAAGCGGTTTACACTGTCATGAGAGAGATCCTCTAGAATCTCAGCTAGTCTTATACAACTCACATACTTTGGCTCTGCCAGTAAAAATAAAGGTAATTGCTCAACCACCCCTACAACGAGGAAAATGAGGTAGAGTAAAGAGATGAAAGAACTGCCAACCCTAAGCCACTTAAACATGGAGGACAAAGATGCCCTAATCATGAAAC
>VYKS01000592.1_pt1 | contig 10897 bp, 12 predicted proteins | sample 5114511 | NCBI WGS metagenome assembly VYKS01 (sample SAMN12291795, study PRJNA351875) | freshwater metagenome | isolation source: freshwater lake | place: USA: Michigan, Gull Lake | collected 2011-07-05 | reverse complement strand
CATGATCCGATCAACGGCTACCTCCCCGCCGGCTGGACGCTGGAGCAATGGTTTGCCAAGCGCGAAACCGCCCCCCACGAAGTCGAAGCCGCCGCCCGCGCCTCGATGGCTACCCATGTCCGCGCAATGCTGGCGTTCGAGGAGATGGGCGTCCCCACCTTCGACTATGGCAACAATATCCGTCAGGTCGCGAAGGACGCGGGCGTCGCCAACGCCTTCGCCTTCCCCGGCTTCGTCCCCGCCTATATCCGCCCGCTCTTCTGCCGCGGCATCGGCCCGTTCCGCTGGGCCGCGCTGTCGGGCAATCCCGAAGACATCTGGAAGACCGACGCCAAGGTGAAGCAACTGCTCCCCGGCAACCACCACCTCCACCACTGGCTCGACATGGCGAAGGAGCGGATCGCGTTTCAGGGCCTGCCCGCGCGCATCTGCTGGGTGGGCTTGGGCGACCGCCACCGCCTCGCCCTCGCCTTCAACGAAATGGTGGCATCCGGCGAACTCGAAGCCCCCATCGTCATCGGCCGCGATCACCTCGACAGCGGATCGGTCGCCAGCCCCAACCGCGAAACCGAAGCGATGATGGACGGATCGGACGCTGTATCCGACTGGCCCCTGCTCAACGCCCTGCTCAACACCGCCAGCGGCGCCACCTGGGTCTCGCTCCACCATGGCGGCGGCGTCGGCATGGGCTATTCGCAACACAGCGGCATGGTCATCGTCGCAGACGGCACCCCCGAAGCGGCCAAGCGGCTTGAGCGCGTGCTATGGAACGATCCCGCAACCGGCGTCATGCGCCACGCCGATGCGGGCTATGAGATCGCGAAAACCTGCGCCGGGGAAATGGGTCTGGACCTGCCAGCAATCCTCTAACCCCGCGTCGCCCCGGGCTTGACCCGGGGCAGGGCTTCTTGTCACGCCCGGACGTCGGTAGCGCCTAAACCACCCGCCCCCGCCAGTTCGCCACATGCGCCCCGGCCAGCAACAAACTCCCCGCCACCGTCACGCCGGTCTCGACCGCAACCCACTCCTCGAACGCCAGCCCCGCGGCGAGCAGCACCAGCCCCGCCGCGCCCACAAACAACGGCGTCAGCCCGCGATGCCGCCGCCAGCCCTCGCCCAGCGCAACCGCGCTGACTGGCAGCGCGAACGCCAACACGCCAAGGTGAAACCCCTCGCCCAGATCGAGCCGCGCGGCCAGCGCGGGCAATGCGGCGATGACGATCGGCAGCGCTAAACAGTGGATCAGGCACAGCACGGACGCCCCCACTGCCAACCCGTCGAACCAACTCACCAACCGCGCCCGCATCGCCTACTCCTGCATAAGCGGCGCAGATGATACTTCATATCATCGATTGCAAGGGTAGAAGGGCGATGGTGTAACGCTCCGCGTAAACTTCACCCGCCCGCCAACACCGGCGCCTCAGGCGGCAACGCAGCATTGCGCCAGCGCGCCACCGGCACCGTCGTCACCGCGCCCTCCGCCGTCCGCCGCCGCTGGATCAACGTCGCCCCCTGCTGCACCGTATCGCCGATCTTCGCCCGCACGCGGACCCAATAGGTGTTGGAGCTGAACGCCGTCCCCGGCGGCTGGCTGACCTTGAGGTCGGACAGGTCGCGCAGGGTAATCTGCCCATTGCGCTTGCGGATCGCGACGATCCGCTCGGCCGCGACCGGATCGCCGATCAGGAACGCCAGCAGTTCCTGATCCGCCGCATTCAGGTTGATCGTCGTCTTGCCGGGCAGCGCGGTGACCATCCGCTCCAGCCGCGCTATCGCCGCCGGGTCGGCACCAGGGATCAGCCGGATCGGACGCACATCGCTGACCGGCCCCTGCGTGCGGATATAGGCGATCGCCTCGACCGTCTGCTGCTCGTCCAGCCCGGCGATCCGCGCCACCTTCTGGAACAGGATCACCGGCACCGCGTCGCCGCTGCGCAGCATGTTGACGTTGAACCGCCCCTCGGCATCGCTCACCGCCAGGTCGAACGTGCCGCCATCGATCGTCGCGCCACTCGCCCCGATCGACGCCCACGGCTCACCCGCATGATCGACCTGCGGCGCGGTCAGCGCGTCACGCTGAAGCGCGGCCAGCGCCGACAACTCGCCCCCGCGTACAATCGCCGCCGCCCGCGCCGCCTCCCGGCTACGCAGCGCGCGGTCCAGCGCCAGCTCCTCGCGCCCGATCATCAGCAGCACCAGCCCGCTGGCGATGGCGACAAACATCAGCACATTGACCAGGATCATCCCCTGCTCGTCGTCGCGCCGGGTCATTGTGGTTCGTCCTGCGGCCTGACGGGCAGCGCGACGACGCGGCGCAACGTCCCCTGCGGCCCGCGCTCGCCCGCCAACTGCATCTCGACCTGCACCGCGCGCGGCCACTCCTCCTTGCGCTCTTCGTTGGGCGGCCAGCGATCGACCCAGCGTTGCCCGTCGAGAAAGCGCCAGCGCACCCCGCTCACCCCCGTCAGCAACAGCTGCGGCTGCGGCGCGGCCCGCACCAAAACGCCCCCGGTCGCGGCGTAGCGCAACGGCACCGGCGGCCCGCCCATCCCCGCGGCGACGCGGGTAAAGGCGACATTGCTCCCCCCACCGCTCACCGCGCCGCGCGTAATCTGATCGAGATCGCTCTGCAGCACGAACATCGTCCGCTGGATCGCCGCCGTCCGGTCGAGTCGCCCCTCGGTCCGCTCCTGCGTCGTCATCACGCTGTTCAGCAACGTCAGCCCCGCCACCGCGATCAGCGCGAACAACCCCAGCGAGATGATGAGCTCGAGCAGGGTAAACCCCTCCTCGCCCGATCCTTCTTTCACGCCCCCAGGCTCACCGCCACCGGCGCATAGCCCTGTGCCCCGGCGACCAGGATCGCCAGCTCGCGCGCCACGCTGCCATCGCTGCGGAACCGCGCATTGCCGGTCACGCAGGTGTAATTGGTCTCCGCCAGCAGTGCCGCCTCGTCCAGCGACCCCTTGTCGCGCAACGTCTTGACCACCCCGCCCGCGTCAAAGGCGAGCGCCGCGAGCGCCCCCGGCGTGTCGCCATGGCGCGATCGATACTCCCCCGCGAACCGCCCGAACGCAGCCGGATCGGGGCTGGCAATCCACGCACCATCCAGTGCCTCCAGCGCCGAAGGCCGGTGGTCGAGCGCCTGCACCGTGCCAAGCAGCTGCACGCCGGTCCCCTTCAGGTTCCGCGCCGCCGCCAGCACCGCTTCGCCGCTTCCGGGCAGCAACACCGCATCGGGCGCGTCGCCCGCGACCGGCAAAGGCTGCCCCTCGACCACGGTCAGCGACCGCACATCCAGCCCGACCTCGCTCTGCATCTTGCCCGCCGCCAGCGCCGCAGCGACGCTCCACGGCGATCCGTCATCGACCACGACCACGCTGCGCACCCCGCGCGATCGGGCATAGCGCAGCACCGCGCTGGTCACTTGCGCCGGGGTAATCCCGAACACGAAACTGCCCGGCCCGCGCGCGACGGCGTTGTTGGTGAAGGCGATCACCGGCACTCGCCGCGCGACCTCCGCGCTTACCGCGTTCAGTTCCTCGGCGGTGACCGGCCCCAGGATCATTGCAGCCTTTGCCTTCAGCGCATTGCGGGCCGCCAGCGCCGCCCCCTCGACCGTCCCGCCGGTATCATAAGCGGTGATTTCCGGCCCAGAATCAGCGAGCAACACCGCCTGACGCATGCTAAGGCCCAGCGCGGCACGCGGTCCCGACAGGGGCAGCAGCAATGCCACCGGCCGCTTGTCACGCTTGACCTTGTCGGCCGCAAAGACAGAGGGACCAGCGACCAATGCCGACGGCAATACCAGCCCCGATCCCAGAGCGGTCAGTAGCGCACGGCGTCGAATCGGCGGCATTGTCACGGGCATCCTGGTCGGCTCGCCGGCGTCTTACCGTCTTCGTCGTGCTGGGCATAGCCGCTTATGCCCTCGCGATGGTCGCAACCATGCCCGCCAGCGTGATCGTCAAGAACCGCCCATGGCGCACCGGCGTCGCCGGAACGGTGTGGAATGGCGAGGTTGGCGTCGCGGGCGGCAGCAAGTTCGAATGGCATTGGGCGCCCTTACGCTCGCTCACCAGCCTCGGATTCGCAGCGGACTGGACCGCAACCGGCCCCGACACCGACATGGGCGGCCGCGCGCTAGCCGGGTTCAGCAGCACCGTGCTCGACAAGGTCAGCGGCAGCAGCCACGCCGCGCTGCTTCAGGCGCTTCAGCCCAACCTCCCCTTCGCCTGCGACATGGTGATGCAGCTCGAATTCGACCGGATCGCGGTCGGCGGGTCCAGCCAGGGCATTGACGGCCGCCTCACCACCGATGCCGGCACCTGCACGGCCAAGGGCGGCGGGGCTGCGATTCCCGTCCCCCCGCTGCTGCTGGTTTCCGAAAAGATCGGGACCACCACGCAGATCCGCCTCACCCCCCGCGCCCAGCAGCGTCAGATCCTGATGACCGCGACGCTCAGCGAAGATGGCCAGCTGACGATCCGCATGACGCCCGAAGGCGCGCGCATCCTGCCGTTCGCCGGGCTACCCGCCGGGGCGAGCATCGCTGGGCAACTGTAAGAGAAAAGCCTGCCCGTTCCGGGGAGGACTGCCACCCCTACAACGTCACCAGATCGTTCAGATTGATGATCGGTAGCAGGATCGCCAGCACCATCATCAGCACCATGCCGCCCATCAGCAACAGCACCATCGGCTCGACTAGCGCGACCAGCGCGCTCGTCACCGCGTCCAGCTCGCGGTCGAGTTCGTCGGCCGCGCGCGACAAAGCCGGGCCGAGCTTGCCCGATGCCTCGCCCGACGCGACGATCGCGGTCAGCATCAGCGGGAACACCCCCGCCTCCGCCATCGCCGCGCGCAGGCTGATGCCTTCGCGCACCCGCGCCGCGACGTGCATCGCCCGCGCCCGCACCCACAGGTTCGGCGTCACCGCCGCCGCCGCGTGCAGCGCATCGACCAGCGGCACCGCGCTCTCGACCAAGGTCGCGAGGCTCCCCGCAAAGCGCGCGGCATTATGCTGGCGGGAGAAGCGCTTGAACGGCCAGCGTTCGGTAAAGCCGCGATGCACCTTCAACTTGTTGGCCGGGATCGCCGCCCAGCGATTGAAGGCAAGATAGGCCAGCAGCCCCGCGATCAGCAGGTACAGTCCCCAGGCTTGCAGGAACCCCGACACCGCGATCAGGATGCGGGTCAGCAGCGGCAGATCAGTCCCCCGCGACACGAACACATTGACGATGTCGGGGATGACATAGACCAGCAGCAGCACGATGACGCCCAGCGACACCGTCGCCAGCAGCCCGGGATAGAGCAACGCCAGCTGCAGCTTCTGCGCATTGGCCTGCCGGTTCTCGACGAAATGCGCGAGGTGGCCGAGCACATCGGTCAGCTTCCCCGACGCCTCCCCCGCCGCGACCGATGCGCGGTAGAATTCCGGAAAAGTCTTGGGATGGGTCGACAATGCACTTGCAAAGCTGCGCCCGTCCAGGATCGCGCCGCGCACCTCCATCAGGATCGCCGACACACGCTGCGTTTCCGACTGGTTCGCGGCGAGGCGCAGCGCCTCCTCGACCGGAATGTCGGACCCGACCAGCGTGGAAATCTGCCGCGTCGCCGTCGCCAGCTCGCGCGCGCTCATGCCCGAACGACCGAGTCGGGGCAGCTGGATGCTCCCCACCGACCGCCGCTCCCCCGCCGCCTCGACCGCCAGCGGCAACAGCCCCTGATCGCGCAGCATCGCGCGAGCCGCAGCGGCGCTGGAGGCTTCGACCACACCCTTTTTCTGCGCGCCAGACGGGTCCGCGGCGCGATAGGCAAAGGCCGCCACTAGCCCTCGTCCCTCACCACCCGCGCCACTTCCTCGACCGTTGTCACCCCAGCGCGCACCTTATCCACGCCATCGTCGAGCAGCGACGGGTTCTCGCGCCGCGCATGCGCCTCGATCTCAGCCTCGGACGCGCCGTCATGGATCATCGCCTGGAATGCGTCATCGATCGCGACGACCTCATACAGGCCCGCCCGCCCGCGATAGCCATCGCCATGACAGGCCTCGCACCCGACTACGCGCCACACCGGATCGCCAGCCTTCAGCGCCCCGCCAAGCAGTGCCGCATCGGCATCGCTCGCCACATCCTCGCGACGACACGCAGGGCACAGCCGCCGCACCAGCCGCTGCGCTGCCACGCCGACCAGCATCGGGGCGAGCAGGTAGCGCTCGACCCCCATGTCGATCAAGCGCGTCACCGATCCGACCGCGCTGTTGGTGTGCAGCGTCGACAGCACGAAATGCCCGGTCATCGCCGATCGCACCGCGACCTCCGCCGTCTCCTGATCGCGGATCTCGCCGACCATGATGACATCCGGGTCCTGGCGCAGGATCGCACGCAACCCGCGCGCGAACGTCATGCCGGTGCGCGCATTGACCTGCGTCTGCGCCACGCCGGGAAGCTCATATTCGATGGGGTCTTCCACCGTCATGATGTTGCGTTTGCGGTCGTTCAGCCGCTGGAGCGCGGCATAAAGGCTGGTCGTCTTGCCCGACCCGGTCGGCCCGGTGACCAGCAGCATCCCGTGCGGCCGTTCGAGCAGCCGCGCGAACACCGCGCGGTCGCGCGCGCTCATGCCCAGCGCTTCCATGTCGAGCTTGAGCGAGCCTTTTTCGAGCAAGCGCATCACTACCCGCTCGCCATGCTGGGTCGGGATGGTCGATACGCGGGCGTCAACGTCATGCCCGCCGATGCGCAGCGTCACGCGCCCATCCTGCGGCACGCGCTTCTCGGCAATGTCGAGCTTCGCCATCACCTTGATGCGGCTGACAAGCAGCGGCGCGAGTTCACGGCGCGGCTCGAGCTTGTCGCGCAAAACGCCATCGACGCGAAAGCGCACGACGACGCGCTTCTCCTGCGTCTCGACATGCACGTCCGACGCGCCTTCCTTCACCGCTTCCAGCAGCAGCGCGTTGATCAGGCGGATCACCGGTGAGTCATCGCGCGAGTCGAGCAGATCATCGACCGCCGCCGCACTATCGGCCAGCGCGGCGAGGTCCATGCCGCCCAGATCCAGCTCCGCCGCAGCGCCCGCACTGCCCGAATAGCTCGCGGCCAGCGCCTGGTCGAACTCGGCATCCGGCACCGCCACGAATGCGGCGCCCGGCGCGATCCGCTGCACCTCGAGCAAGGCATTGAGCGCCGCGTCAGAACGATGCAGGCACTCGACCCCAGCAGCCCCCACGCGCAACACCACGCCATGATTGCGCGCATAGCTGTAGGGCAGGCTCGGCAAATCCATCGTCACGGCATTCACTGGCCGAACTCCACGCTCGCGACGACCCGACCGGGCGCGCCACCCTTGGTCATCTCGACCCGCCGCGCGCGCAGCACTGTGGTGCGCTCGACCGCCGCGATCCAGCCGACCACGGCTTCATAGCTAGCCTCCGCCACCTGCCCGGTCGCGCCCGCACCACCGGGGGTCAGCGTCACGGTCAGCCCCGCCGCACTCGCGGCAGCCTGCGCCGCTTCGATCGGGGGACCATCGGCGAGCTTGGGCTGAGTGCCCGGCGCGACCAAAGTCCCCGCCGCGCGCACCCGCGCCGCGAGCGTCTCATGGCTGCGGATATCCGCAATCGCATCGGCGCGTGCACCCTGCAGCGGCTTGACGATCCCGAACACCAGCACCACGCCCGCCAGCAGGACACCGAGCGTGCCCACCAGTACCCGCTCACGCGGACTGAGGCCACTCCACCAGAGCTGAATCTTGAGCACCGCCGCATCGATGGTCGGGGAGCGTTCGATCTTCATGCCGTCACCGTCACGCGAATGGCGCCATCCGCACCTGTTGCGACCTGCGCCGGAACCGCCGCCGCACGAAATGCCGCGCGGACGCGATCGGGCAGGTCGGGCTGACCCGGCTCGATATCGAGCACCAGCGCATTGCCTTCGAACCGCATCGCCCGCGTGGTCACCGCGCTCGACAGCGGGGCGAGCGCGCGCGACGCCGCCGTCACGACCGGAACGAACCGCCCCGGCGGCGGACCCGCCACCGGCAGCATGCCCACCACTGCAGCCTCCAGATCACCTGAGAGATTGGCTCCGGGCGCAGCCTGCGCCACCGCAGTGCGCACATCTTCGGCGCGCCGCTCGGCGATCACGCGCAGCATCACCACATCGGCGGCGGCAATCACGACATGCGCCGCGATCCCGGCAGCGGCGATCCAGGCAAGCCGGCGCTTCCAGCTGCTCCCGCCGCGCGCACGGCGCGCATAGGCGCCCTGCCGCAAGTCGATCGCCGGGTTCGCCAGCCGCTCAATCAGCCCGCCACCACCGCCCGACCAGGGCGCCTGCGGCAACTCGCCGATCGGCGCCGCGCCGATGTTCCAGATGCGCGGCGACCCAGCCCGCTCCCACGCCGCACCGATCAGCGCGCTCGTGATCGCAAAGCCGGTGCCATCGCCGCTACGCACCAGCACGCGACCGTCTTGCGCCTCGGCACACCATTCGCCCGCCTCGGGCGCTGGCAGCGCGAGCGCGTCGGGAATGATTGCCGCATGGCCAAGCCCGGCCAGCTCTGCCGCCTCGACCCATGCCGCCATCTGCGCATGGCGTACGACCGCGACCAGATAGGTCCGCGGCGCAACTTCCGCGCCCAGCGCGATATGCACCGATTCGATCGGATCGGCGATCCGGTCCTCGATCGCGAACGGCAGCGCCTCGATCCGCTTCGCCCGACTCGCCAGCGGCAGCGCAACGCGCAGCAGCAATACCGATTCGCTCGGGACGAGGATGGTTGCAGGGCCTTCAGGCTCGGCTATGATCGCCCGACCGCCCGCCAGCGTCCACACGCCGGTGGCGCGGGATTCCGTGGCGCTCGAAATGGCTTGGCCGGTCATGCTGTGGGGTGCTCCGGCTGTAACATGGCTTTCACGATGGGAACGCATGGGGCCGCGATGCGCATAGTTTTGAAACAGTTCGATGACACCGTGGCAGTCGATGCCGCGAAGAGCAAGCGTCCGGCGGTTCCGCATGGCGAAGCGGGCCTCACCCTGTTGGAGATGATCGTCGTCCTCGTCATCATCGCGATCGTCGCGGGTCTGGTGACGATGAACGTCGTCGGCCGCCCCGATCAGGCACGCGTGACGACGACGAAGACCAACCTCGTCACGCTCTCGAGCGCGCTCACCACCTACCGCCTCGACAATGGGCAATATCCGACGACCGAACAGGGGCTGAAGGCGCTGGTCGAAAAGCCGACCACCCCGCCGCTGCCCACCGCGTGGCCCGATGGCGGCTATGTGAAGTCCGCTCCAGTCGACGCCTGGGGCAACCCCTACACCTATGTCTCGACGGGCAGCAGCTTCGAGCTCAAGTCGCTCGGGCGCGATGGGAAGCCGGGCGGGACCGACCTCGACGCCGATCTCGATTCGCGCGACGCGGCGCAAACGCCCGCCAAGGGCGGATAAGCAGCATGCGGGGGGCGACCATCCGCAGCGGTGAGCGTGGCATGACGCTCATCGAAATGCTGATCGTGCTCGTCATCATTGGCGTCGCGGCGGGCGGAGTCGCGCTCGGCATCGGTTCCGCCACCCGCGCCCCCTCGGTCGAGACCGAAGCCCGCCGCCTTGCCCTGCGGCTTCAGGCAGCCGCCGATGATGCGATGATCGGCGACCGCATCATCGCCTTCACCGTCGAAAAGGACGGCTACGGATTCGCCGCGGTCGGCCGCGACGGATCGATGGCGCCGCTGTCCGATGGTCTCGCCTTCCACCGTCTGCCCGGCGGGATCGCGGTCGAACTCGATGTGACGCCCCCGGTGATGATGGGCGTCGACGGCGCCGGAAAGCCGCTCAACGCAACGATCAGCAATGGCGAGCAGATGTGGGTCGTCCGCTACGACGGCATGACCGCCACCGCCACCCAGGCCGAGGCATCGTGAAAGGCGACCAAGGCTTCTCGCTGATCGAGGCGCTGGTCGCGCTAACCGTCCTCGCCATCGCCACCGTAGGGCTGGTCCGCGCGGTCGAGAGCCATGTCGATTCGACCCGCGGCCTCGAACGCCGCGCCGCTGCCATGTGGGTGGCGGAGAACCGCCTCGCCGAACTCCAGCTCGCCGACCCCGCCGCCGCACAGAAGCAGGTCGAACTGCTCGGCCAGCAATGGCAGGTCGATGTCGCCCGCACCCGCACCGAAGACCCTGCGATCGACAAGGTGCGCATTCAGGTGATCCCCGCGGGCGAGCGTTCGCCGCTTGCATCGCTCGACGGGTTCGTGGAGGGCACACGGACATGATCCGCTTCCCCGACCTCTCGCCGCGTCAGGCGCGCACGACGCTCGACCTCGTCACCGGTGCGGTGGTCGTCTCGGTCGCGATCGCGCTTGCCGGGCTGACCTGGCGGATCGCGGGGCATGCCAGCACCGGCGCGGTCACGGTCCCGTCCGGCGCGCGACCGGTCGCGGTCACTGCCGACATCACCCCCGCCCTCGCCTTCGCACCCTTTGGCAAGGGCGCAGCGACCGATGCGAGCCAGCCGACCGCATTGCCGCTCAAGCTCAAGGGCGTGTTCGCCGCGAGCCCCGCTGCACTCTCGGTCGCCTATATCGCAGTGAGCGGTGAGCCAGCCAAGCCGTTCCGCATCGGTGAAGCCCCCGGCGGCGGCACGATAGAGGGCATCCTGCGCGACCGCGTGATCCTGCGCGTCGCGGGGCGGATCGAATATCTCGCCTTTCCTGACCCGTCACTGACGACGGAACAGCAACAAGCGGCCGCAGCGCCGCCCGCCCCCGCTGCGCCCGCCCAGCCGGCCGCTGCGCCTGCCGGTGCCGCTGCAGCAGTCCTTTCAGCGATGACCCCGGCCCCGGGTGGCGGGATGCAGGTCGGTGCCAACGCCCCGCCCGGCCTGCAGAGC
>VYKS01000891.1_pt1 | contig 10901 bp, 14 predicted proteins | sample 5114511 | NCBI WGS metagenome assembly VYKS01 (sample SAMN12291795, study PRJNA351875) | freshwater metagenome | isolation source: freshwater lake | place: USA: Michigan, Gull Lake | collected 2011-07-05 | reverse complement strand
AATTATCAGTTGTTCACTATTTAACTTGGTTGGCGGACTTCCCCCTTGCGGACGAGGACGGATATCTCCTGTTTCTTTATGTTGCTTCAATAACTTCTGAATAAAGCTTTTAGCTACGTCAAATCTCTGGGCTAGTCCTCGAATGGAAATTTTTTCTTTCTTCCAGACATCGATAATTTTTTGGCGAAAATCTACAGAATAGGGTCTCATAGGAAGCGGGTAAGTTCTATTATTTGTCTATTTGCTTTCCATTGTACCTCATAGCTCCAAGAATTGCTATATTCTCTCTTTGAAGTAGTCCCACAGGAACGATACTTTGTTAACTTTTGTGTCTTTTTTGTAGCAATTATGTTCTGCGTCCCCAAAATTGCTTTGAGCCCTGGACAATTTCCCGGCGCCCACACCCCACCTTCAAACGTAATCTTACTATACTACAAACTGAAGTGCGGAATGTGGGTTTGAAGATAGATTTAGTCGTCCCTTTAATTTAGACTATCAACCCCATTTTATGGCCAATCCATGTGAGATCAAGGCAAAAGGCAAAAGTCAACAGGCAAAAGTAGAGAATATTGATCTTTTATTACCTAATCATAGCCAAAACCTCAAACCTGAAACCTCAAAAATTGAAGTTATTCGTCAATTAGTCGCACAAAAAACAGAATTACCCCTAGAAACCATTGAAAATCATCATCGCTTGTTGGCGGATCTGCACCTTAATTCTATCAGTGTCAGTCAATTAGTGATCGAAGCAGCGCGTCAGTTAGACTTATCTCCTCCCCATTCACCGACAGATTATGCCAATGCAACTATTCAGGCTCTAGCAGCAGCTTTAGAAGAATTAGGAAAAAATAATCCTCAAATTCCTCAAGAATCAATTCCTATGGGTGTTGATAATTGGGTGCGTGCGTTTACGGTTGAATTAATCGAAAAACCGTTAATTAAATCAGATAAAAAGCAAATAAATCGAGAAAAAGCGGAAAATTGGCATATTATCGCCCATGCTGCTCATCCTTTATTACCTAACTTATCTGTTTTACAACCCACCTTAAAGCATGAGCAGGAAAAAGGGATCATTATTTGTTTAAACCCCCATCCTGATGAATCAGAAATTGATTTGCTTTTAAAAGGAGCAAAATTATCTATAAAAGAGAAAAAACCCTTGATTTTGATTCAACAAGGAGGAGGATATGCGTCCTTTGCGAGAACTTTTTATCTAGAAAATCGTCAAATTCCTACCTGTGTGATTGATATTCCTTTTCATCATCCCAATGCAGTTAATATCATTCTCTCAGAAATCACTGCAACCGATAGCTATACAGAAGTTTATTATGATGAAAACGGAAAACGGTTTGTTCGTCAATTAAACTTGTTAGGGTTAGAAAAAGATCCCGATAACCCTAAGCAGAAAAAAGACCTAAAAAGGCCAAATAAAAGCAAAATCAAGGAGCTTCTTTTGGTGACGGGAGGAGGGAGAGGTATTGCCTCAGAATGTGCCTTATCCTTAGCTAAAGAGAATAAAGCTACCTTAGCGATTTTAGGACGTTCTCAACCTGAAGATAACCAAGAATTAGCCGAAAATTTAGCAAGAATGAAGTCTGCAAACATCCAAGTCCATTATTATTCTTGTGATGTCAGTGATGCTGAGTCAGTTCAGCAAACTATCGCCGAAATTAAGACAAATTTAGGAGAAATTACGGGAATTTTACACAGTGCGGGGGTTAATACACCGAAATTAATTCAACATCTCGAACCAGAAGATTTCTTAGCAACTTTAGCCCCAAAAGTCAAGGGTTTGCAACATATCTTAACGGAAATTAACCCCGATTCTCTCAATTATTTAATCACCTTCGGTTCAATTATTGCCGAGACTGGATTGAAAGGAGAAGCAGACTATGGGTTAGCCAATGAATGGTTAGGGAATATTGTAGCGGAATTTAGTCGAAAATACCCTAATTGTCGCTGTTTAAACCTAGAATGGTCGGTTTGATCCGGTATTGGCATGGGAGAACGTTTAGGAACAGTTGAAAAGCTAAGAAATGAAGGCATTACCCCTATTTCTCCCGATATTGGCATTAAATACTTACATTTACTTTTAAATCAATCCCTACCCACTGCCTCTGTTATCATCGCCGGGCGTTTTGGTGAACCTCCCACTTTAAGCTTAAAACCGCAAGAATTATCTTTTTTCCGCTTTTTAGAGACAAAGAAAGTTCATTACACGGGAATTGAACTGATTACTGAAGCAGAATTATCCTTAGACAATGATCCTTATTTACAAGATCATGTTTATCAAGGAGAATACATTTTCCCCGGTGTCCTGGGGTTAGAAGCGATCGCACAAGTGGCCACTGCATTACTCCCCACCTTAGCAAGGAAGGAGGATCAAACTCTTAACAAGGGGGAAAACCAAGATCCCCCTTCCGTCCCCCTTAACAAGGGGGAAACTGGAGGATTAACGTTTGAATCGGTTAAATTTAACCGTCCGATCGTGGTTTCTGCCGATCAACCCTTAAAGATACAAATTGCTACCTTAATCACCGATTCTGGAAAGGTTAAGGCCGTTATTCGCTGTGCCAATACAGGGTTTAGTATCGATCATTTTGAAGCCATCATCAGCCATTCTTCTCTAGGGGTGCCAGACTGTCGCCCAATGATCCCCCCTGTTTCCCTTAAAGAAGGAAAAAATAACCCTCAAATTAACCCAGATACGGACTTATATGGTCATTTATTGTTCCATAAAGCAAGATTTCAACGAATTAAGGGTTATTCTCATCTCAAAGCAACCGAATGTATTGCAGAAATTAACATTGAGCAAAAAACTGCTTGGTTTAGTCGTTATTTACCTCAATCCCTGATTTTAGGCGATGCAGGGGCAAGAGATGCCGTTATCCATGCTTTACAAGCTTGTGTTCCCCATGCCACTATTTTACCCACTGGCATAGAACGCTTAACGGTATATTCTGTCAATTTAGGCGAAAATCAGTTTGTTTCAGCCAAAGAAAGACTGCATCAAGGAGATACCTTTGTCTATGATGTTGAGGTATTGGATAACGATGGCAATCTCTTAGAAGTGTGGCAAGGATTGGAATTAAAGGTGATTAAACACAGAAATCCTCAATATCCTTGGATTCTAGCCCTTTTACCCTGTTATTTAGAACGAAAGATTAAGGAGGTGATGCCTAATGTCGATTTAACTTTAATTCTCGATCGGGATGCAACGGTAGAAAGACGATTCAGAAGCGATCGCAGTTTAGGGATGTTAACCTCATCCCCTAGTGTAATTCAGCGTCGGGGGGATGGCAAGCCCGAATTAAGCGATAACGAGGCGGTTTCGGTGTCTCATGCGGAAGATTTAACCCTTGTGCTTAAGGGTGCATCGGGATGCGATCTGGAACCGATTATCCCCCGTGATGTGGAGATGTGGCGCGATTTATTGGGGGAAAATTCCTTTAATTTAGCGGAGGTAATTAGTCAAGAGAATCATGAGGATTTTAATATTGCAGCGACTCGCATTTGGTCTGCTAAAGAAAGTATTAAGAAAGCGGGTTTGAGTCTCGATATCCCGTTAACTTTATCGTCTTTCTCTCAACAATTAACCCCTTTATCCACTATTTTGTGGTTATCTTCAGGAAAGGATTTAATCATCACTTTACCTGTTTCTTTCAGAGAAATCAAGACAGCTTTCATCTTGGCAATATTTGTCCAAACAGTTCAGAAAAAATCGGACTTACTTCAGACAGAACCATTAAATGTTTTCTGATAAAAAATTATCCATTTTTACCCTTTTTCAAACCCCAGGAGAACCAAATCATGACGACAACTCGACAAATTACTAATCGAAGAAATCCTATTCAACCGATTTCAAATATGATCCGTTCTTTCGTTTATGCGATGAATGGACGCTGGCATAAATTGGGGATGCAAATCTTTATGATAGTGACTATTGCCCACATCTCAGAACATATTATTCAAGCTTATCAATTGTGGGGTTTAGGATGGCCGAGACCAGAATGTTTAGGGTTATTAGGACTCTGGAAACCTTGGTTAATGCGCTCGGAATGGCTACACTATGGACACGCTCTTTTTATGTTATTAGGGTTAGCTATTTTTCGTCCTTCTTTTCATGGAAAAGCTCGTCTTTGGTGGGATTTGGTTTTAGGATTACAATTCTATCATCATTTTGAACACGCTTTACTCTTAGGACAAGCTGTTATTGGTCAAAACTTATGGGATTCTCGCGTTCCTATTAGTATCGGACAAATTTGGTTTCCTCGGTTAGAACTGCATCTTTTCTATAACTTAATGGTTCTAATTCCCATGATGATTGCCATGTATTATCATCGTTTTCCACCTATGAATGAGGGGAGATTAGTTTACATCCTCAATTTGGTTAATCGTTTCAATCAGGGAATTAGGAATCTCCCCAAAACGACTTTGTAAAGCCAAAATGATATGTTTTTGGTTAGTTAATTTAGCTCCTTCTTCGAGGTCCATTTCTTCTATGGTGCTTAAAAAAGGCATTTTGTTTTCCTCCTCGTATTGACTAAGATAAAGAGTCATTAACTAGCTGTTGAAATTCCCCCAATGAATTAATAGTAATACTGGGAACAAAAAGACTCTCTAAGACAGACACATCCTCAATTTGGTTAATCGTTTCAATCAGGGAATTAGGAATCTCCCCAAAACGACTTTGTAAAGCCAAAATAATATACTTTTGGCTAGTTAATTTAACTCCTGATTTAGCTCCTTCTTCGAGAGCCATTTCTTCTATGGTGCTTAAAAAAAGCATTTTGTTTTCCTCCTCGTATTGACTGAGTTTTGTTTTAAAGTTAAGTTGAAGTTGCGGGGGTAAGGTCATCATTTTATCAATGAATTTCCCTAGATTGATAATCTCAAACTTGGTTAATCCCCTTTGATATAAACCTCTGACTAAGTTCCACTTCCATTGTTCACGCTCCCTGAGATTATTATTGGTGACCTTAGTTTTTAGGTGTGCCATCACTATTATAGCCCAAATATTCTCACTTTGTTCTAAGTCTTCCCATTGATAATCCAATAATTTGACCATTAAAAAATCGACTCTCACTTGACTTCCCCCTAACCCATATTGATAAAAATCAGGTCGCCAAGACCTACTTTCATCCCCTAAAATAGCTAAACTAATAACGGGTTTATGGTACAAGTCAAAGGCTCGATAATTATAAATAAACATTCGTTGAGGGAATTTTAATTCATATTGACTTTGGACTTCAATATGAATTAAAAGCCAGATTTCCTGATTATCTAATAACCAAACTTTAAATAATTTATCAGCATAGCGTTGCTCAGTTTCAGCAGCAGCCGTAATTTGTTCTAATTCTTTATCAAGGGAAATAGGGGTTTATAGCGTTTCCTGTTAACAAGAGGTACATTCTCAATCCTGAAAAGCTTAATCAGCAAAGGTTAAAGTGTGCCACACAGATGTGAGAAACGCTATAATTCCAGTCAATTTCTTGATAAATATTGGGATAAAAGAAGTTTAAGAACTCTGCCCAATAAGTGCTAATCGCTTCTTTCCATGTTTTGTCGTAATTAGCTGTCACCTCAGCCATGCCTTTCCCACCTAATTGCTATATAATAAATAATATCCTAATCTTTCAAAAACAATGGACAATTCTAACCCTACTCCTATCCCCTGCGAAAATAGTGATACTTCTTCCTTAGAAACCGCTAACCACAAACCCTTTTGGAAAGCTATTGTGGAAATTGGTGAAAAAGTTCCCATTGAAGAGTGGAACAAATTACCTAAAGATTTTGCTCGCAATTTTGAACATTATATGTATGGCGCACCCAGAGACGAGGATTACGAAGACGAATGAGAAAGATTTTTTTAGATACTGCTTATCTTCAAGCACTGGTTGACACTCGTGATAGTTTACATCAATCTTCTGTAGCTATTACCGACGAGTTAGATATATTTCTATCTGTTACTAGCGAAATGGTGTTAACTGAACTACTCAATGCCTTATCTGGAAGGGGTGGGTATTTAAGGGATGCCGCCCTAGATATTGTGGATAAATTACACCAAGACTCATCAGTAGAAATTATCCCTCAAACCTCTCAGTTATTTGCTGAAGCATTGCTATTTTATCGCCAAAGACGAGATAAAAGCTATAGCTTAACAGATTGTGCTTCGATGTTGATTATGAGACAACAAAATATCTCCGATGTTTTAACTTTTGATCGCCATTTTCAACAAGAAGGATTTAATGCACTACTGAGAAATTAGGAGGTAAAATAACTAATTGACTTTCTGAGCTACTTCTGCTAAACAATCAAAGTGACGACCATATTTAACAATAATCGTCATCGATCCTCGATAATCAATTAACCCTGTCATTACCGCTTTAACTGCACCAATTTCTTGATTAACAAATCGTTCCCAATTCTCTCTAGTTGCTGAAAAAATCGGTAAAGATTCATCCATTTCTTCAATCAGTTCTAAACTAACAATCTGACCCTGATCATCCCATTCTGAACAAACAGAAACCCCCTGACGATCACTAAATCAAAGAATTACTTTTCCCAATTTAGTGAACTTTTTACCTAAGTTTTCTTGTTCGTTCCATGTCGTTTGATAGGCAGACCACCATTCTTGAGAAAAACGAGTTAACGGTTGATTCATGAGGTATAATCAGAAAATAAAAAACTTGTGTTTAGTTTACCATTATCAGGATAACCTATGATCATCTTAAAATTCCTACTTTATGCCCCTCAGGGTAAGCGCAATCCTTGACAAAATGAACTTTATATGGGTTGCCTACCCAGAGCGCAATCCAGACATATTTGAGTAGAATTTGTCATCGCAGTTGAGTTCGTAACCATTCTGATTGACTGGTATGATTGCAAATGTCTAGAGGGCAAGCAGCTGACAAAATTTATCAATTGTCAATAGCGTTCTTTTAAAACCGTTGTTAATCTCGAAAAATCGCTAAATAGTCATTATGAAAGCCTACGAATATCATCCCATTGTCAGTTTTCAAGAAACTAACTTAGTCGGTAATGTTTATTATGCCAATTATGTGCAATGGCAAGGTCGTTGTCGAGAAATGTTTCTCAAAGATAATGCCCCAGATATTATCACAGAATTATGCCAAGGATTAGCCTTAGTAACGGTTCGAGTATCCTGTGAGTATCTGTCCGAATTATTTGCCTTTGATCATGTTATTATTCGGATGCGTTTAGGAGAGATTAAACAAAACCGAATTACCATGTTATTTGAATATTGGCGAGTGACTGATGAAGGTGAAGAATTAGTAGCAAAAGGGGAACAACAAACAGCCTGTATGCGACGAGAGGATGGTGAAACCAGACCCACTCCAATTCCTGCTCAACTGAAATTAGCTTTAGAGAACTATCACATCCCGATCTAAAGGATAACCCGAGGAATGTGAGATAAAAATAACCGATAAAAAATGACTCTCCTAGACTGGTTATAGCCAATTAGTGGTTTAAATGAGCTTAACCCGAAACTTCCGCAGCTTTCATTTATCCCAGTATGAGCCGACTCCTGTTGAGGCGGCTTGCCTAGATGACCACACTACCCGTAAACCTTTTCAAACATACTCTAAAAAATATCGGCAGGATCGGCATATTGGAGCTTATTAATAGCCGTGGCTCCAGCAATCAAGGACATGAGCAAGGTTAAGCCAAAGACGAATATTGCTCTAGTAGGGGTCATTTCAATGGGAAGTAAGGTGTATTTTTGGGTAAAATAATACTGAATCATCCCTAATAAAAAGCCAGGAATATAACCCAATACTGCAATAATCAGAGCTTGCTGAAAGACGAGCCACAGAAGATAACGATTGTGATATCCCATTGCTTTTAGAGTTACATATTCTGCTAAGTGTTCTGCAACATTGGTATAAAGAATTTGATAAACAACCACAATCCCGACCACTAATCCTAAAAATACACCCAAATTAAAAATAAAACCAATAGCTGTACTGGTTGCCCAATAATTTTTTTCAAAGTTAATAAACTCTTGCTTGCTTAATATTTTGACATCTTTCGGCAAATATTTCTTTAACTTTTTGAGTAAGGATTGCCGATCAATATCTGGTTGAAACTTAATTAAGCCAATATCAATGAACCGAGATGAACGATTCTGAAATATTCTTAAAAAGTTAGGGTAGCTCATTAGTAAGTTACCATCTGAACCAAAAGATGTACCTAATTCAAAGAGACCAACCACTTCTATTTTTTGATTATTACCAGAATTTCCCACCTCAGTAATAATAGTTTTACCCTTCTGGAAATCTTCAGTAATATTTCCAAACTCCCTCCGAGAATTTTGGTCAAATAAGGTGGTATATTTTATCTTTAATTTTTGCCAATTTTCTTTGATTCCCACAGCCTTAAATGCTTGATATCTTAAATCAATTCCAATTACAAAAATATTACGCCAATAGTTTTTTGTATCGGGATTTTTCCATTGAACATAGCCTACATAGATTGGACTGACTAATTCCACTTCATTAAAGGATAAGACTTGTAATAGTCTTCGCTCACTAAAACTTTCCATGGCAATTAAGGACGTAGAACGAGGACTAATCAGGAAAGCATCACCTTCTAAACTATTATGTAAATGAACAGCACTCTCAAATAAAGCATCTCGAATTCCCAACTGCATAAAAATAATCACGGTGGAAAAAATAATACCAGATAGTGCAACAATTAAACGAGTTCTTTTATGAGCTAATTGTAACCAAGCAGTAGGAATATTCATCTTCTGAATGAGTTATTTAGTTAGGATGAATGATCACATTAACCTTTAAGTTAGTTAACCGATTAACTTTAGCACTAGAGCGATGATCTAAGCTAATTTTTACCTCGACGACTCTAGCATCTGTATCGACAACAGGATCGGTTCCTAAAACATCTTGTCGTCCCACTTTCCAACCTATTTCTTCCACAGTTCCCTCTAAATCTCCGAGCATTTTATCGGTTTTTATCGTTACAGATTGACCTAATTTAACTCGACTAATATCGGTTTCATACACTTCTGCTGTCACATACATTTTTTGGATGTTTCCCAATTCTAAAATCTCTTCATTTTTCACTAATTCTCCAGGAAAAGTATTAATTTTTAAAATTATTACTGCATGGGGCGCACGCACATAGGATAATTCTAATTCCGCCTGAGCGCGTTCTACATTAGCCTTAGCTGTCATTACTTCATCTTGAGCAATTTGAAGATCAACAGGACGAATTTCCGTAACTGCACTTAACATAGCTTGGTTTTCTTGAATTTGTTGTTCTAAAGTATTAAGAGTTCGTTGTAGATTGGCTCTGGCTTCCTGAATTTTTTGTTCTAAGGTCGTCGTAATGCGTTGCAAGTTAGCCTCAGCTTCTTGGAGTCTTTTTTGTGTAGTTGTCGCCTCTAAACAAAATCGCTCTTTTTCCCCTTGAGAAACTGCACCATTACGGTATAAAGATTGATAACGTTGACAATCTGTGAGAGAATTATTCAATTCTGCTTTAATTCTTTCAACGGTAGCTTTTTGTCCTAGTTTTTCCCCTTCAAGTTCCGATTCCAAACTAGAGATCGCTGCTGTTTGCCTCATTATTTGTCCCTCTAATTCCGCTTTGCTTTGACGCATACGGGAATCTTGAGCCATAATTTCGCCTTTTTTTGCCCCTTCTCTCACTTTTTCGAGTTTAGATGCTGCTAAACCCAGATTTGCTTGAGCTTGTTTCAGGGCTGCTCGCAAACGGGCATTATTATCTAAAATAGCCATAATTTCGCCTTTTTCAACTTTTTCTCCCTGTTTTACCAGTATTTTATCTACTCTACTTCCTTCCAAAAAGGCAGTAGCTGATATTTGAGTAATTCCACCTTGGGGTTCAAGATAACCAAGGGCAGCAACAGCTTCGGGAGTATCAGGAGAAACCGTCGGGGAAATCGATAACTGGGAAGCTTTCAAGGATGATTCTGGTCTAAAATAGAAGATAATAACGGTTGTTCCCAAGCTAAATCCCATAAAAGCTCCTAAAAGACCCCAAAACCAATATTTTAAAGAATAGGAATTTTGAAGGCGAAAGTTAGCCATTGTTGTTAACAGGGATAAGGATTCATCAAATAAACTTTGTTTAAGGTAACATGAGGTCATATCTTCGGCCTCCCATCAAGGGTTGTCAACTTTGTCAACTTTTTTTAACAATGGCATCTAATTTCTCAGGCACACCCTTCGAGCATCCTGCTGTCAATTTTGATCACAAATTTTCTCCTAGGCAGGTAAATCGTTTTCCACAACGATTGTTGCTCCTTTCACCCCAAGCGGCAACCTTTAATCAGCGTGGATTCATCTGTGATCCGCAAAGCCGCAGCCCGGCTGTTCAGCCTCAAAAACAGATATATTTGGAAACGATCGGGCAAACTTTTATCTATGGCTATAATGCAGCAATTATGGCTCATTCTCTCACGGACTTGTTTCCTCTTCTTGAAGGTGTCACGCTCAATTTGAGAGGATTTGCTTATGAAGGGGCAGCGATTTATCAGATGTGAGTTTTTAAGTGTGCAGTATTAAATAGAATTTTCCTACTGTATTTTTACTGATTACTGTTTACTGATTACTGTTTACTGATCACTGATTATAGAGTGTCTTTAATGAGCGCAACCGACTTGACATTATTGATAGATCTAGTTAAAATAGAATGCAGACAGACACATTTTAACTCAATGAAAGCAAGGTATCAATACCGCCTTTACCCAACAAAAGAGGCTTTTGTCTCAATTGTTCGGTTGTGTGCGTGTTGTCTGGAACGATACCTTAGCTTACTGCCAAGAACTATATCAACAAGGAGAGAAAAAGCCAAAATATACAGAGTTGTCCAAAAGACTAACTCAGATTAAAAAA
>VYKS01000602.1_pt1 | contig 10902 bp, 9 predicted proteins | sample 5114511 | NCBI WGS metagenome assembly VYKS01 (sample SAMN12291795, study PRJNA351875) | freshwater metagenome | isolation source: freshwater lake | place: USA: Michigan, Gull Lake | collected 2011-07-05 | reverse complement strand
CGGTATTGATACCTTGCTTTCATTGGGTTAAAATGTGTCTGTCTGTACTCTATTTTAACTAGGTCTGATAATTATGTCAAGTCATCTACGAAAAGAAAGACACTCTATAATCAGGGATCAGTAAACAGTAAACATTAAACATTAAACATTAAACATTAAAAAGACAGTAGGAAACTTCTATTTAATAGTGCACACTTAAAAACTCACATCTGATAACTGATGACTTACCCACTGATAACTGATAACTGATAACTGATAACTAATTGAATACCCACCGAAACTATCTATTTCTGTAATGGTTAATTCTTTAAGTTATTTTGTTTCTTCTGTAGGAGGTGCGCCATTGGAAGTTCTTAGGTGCTATATTAAAGATCAAGAAAAGCCGTCGTAAAACGACGGGGTTTTAACCCAAATTTTCGATAACGATAATTTTCTTTCTTGCCTTTAATTCTCGTGTTCTAAACTGGTAAAAAATCAAAATCTATAATTTCTGCAAAGGTGTAAGGACAAACTTGCGGAAACGTATCCAAAGATAAACCAGTTTTTTTGCTCACCGATCGCTTGGCTTTATTATAAATTATATCTAGCCTAGAAGCCCCATAATTGTAGAGGGTTTTTGACTGGAATAAAATTTCTAGTTCTAGACGAAAATTATCGATTTCATCGGCCCATTCCTGGCCACAATTACCTTTTTCAGTCAGCCAATACTGATACATTAATAAATGTTTAACGGTTTGAATTAGATAGCTTTCCACTTTGTTTCTTTGTTCTCTCCCCAAATCTTCTATCTCCGTTAAAAGATGTTCCCAATCTAAATTTTTCATCTCCCCGCGTCGAATTTGTTCGGTGGTTCGCTCAATCCACAAAACAAAGTCCTGATCATAAAGTTGTTTTAATTCTTCCACCTGCATAGATTTTTGAGATTGAGCCGCGCTTTTATTATCAATCATAAACAAAACCCCCCACCAATGGGCGGGGGGTTTTTTAGTCACCTAATTCAAGGTTTAGCCGAACTTGCCAGCAGTGGAAGCGATCAAGAAGGCGGCGTAGGTGAAGATATAGCCAACGGTGAAGTGAGCTAAACCAACCAAACGAGCCTGAACGATCGAGAGAGCCACAGGTTTGTCTTTCCAACGAACGAGGTTCGCCAGAGGAGTGCGTTCGTGGGCCCAAACGATAGTTTCGATCAACTCTTGCCAGTAACCGCGCCAAGAGATCAGGAACATGAAACCGGTTGCCCAAACGAGGTGTCCAAAGAGGAACATCCAGGCCCAGACAGAAAGGTTATTAACACCGTAGGGGTTGTAACCGTTGATTAATTGAGCCGAGTTAGCCCAGAGGTAATCGCGGAACCAGCCCATCAGGTAGGTGGAGTTTTCGTTAAACTGAGCCACGTTACCCGACCAGACACCGAGGTGTTTCCAGTGCCAGTAGAAGGTTAACCAACCCAAGGTGTTCAACATCCAGAACATGGCTAGATAGAAGGAATCCCAAGCAGAGATGTCGCAAGTACCGCCACGACCGGGACCGTCGCAAGGGAAGGAATACCCGAAGTCTTTTTTATCGGGCATTAATTTGGAACCACGAGCGTCTAAAGCACCTTTAACCAGGATTAGAACGGTGGTGTGTAAACCAAGAGCGATCGCATGGTGAACTAGGAAGTCGCCAGGACCGATGGTTAAGAAGAGGGAGTTAGTGCCGCTATTGATTGCGTCTAACCAACCGGGTAACCAAACATCACCGTAGTTGGGATAGGCGGTGTAAGCGATGCTATCGGGGTTAGACAACAGTACGTTCATGCCGTACAGGGTTTTACCCGAAGCTGCTTGCACGAATTGAGCGAACACAGGTTCGATCAGGATTTGTTTTTCGGGAGTACCGAAAGCGACGACTACATCGTTATGAACGTAGAGGCCGAGGGTGTGGAAACCTAAGAAAAGGGAAACCCAGCTTAGGTGAGAGATGATCGCTTCTTTATGCTCCAGCATCCGCGCCAGCACGTTATCTTTGTTCGCTTCGGGATCATAGTCACGCACGAAGAAGATAGCACCGTGGGCGAAAGCACCCACCGCTAGGAAACCAGCGATGTATTGGTGGTGGGTATAGAGAGCCGCTTGGGTAGTGTAGTCCTTAGCGATAAAGGCATAAGGGGGTAGCGCGTACATATGCTGCGCCACCAGAGAGGTGATCACGCCTAAAGAAGCGAGAGCCAAACCGAGTTGGAAGTGGAGAGAGTTGTTAACCGTGTCATAAAGATTTTTGTGACCGGCTCCTAACTTACCACTGGGGGGTCTGTGTGCATTGAGGATGTCCTTGATGCTGTGACCGATGCCCCAGTTGGTGCGGTACATATGACCAGCCACGATGAAGATCACAGCGATCGCCAAGTGGTGGTGAGCCATATCGGTTAACCAGAGGGACTCGGTTTGGGGATGGAAACCACCTAAGAAGGTGAGAATCGCAGTTCCCGCGCCTTGGGCAGTACCGAAAATGTGGTTAGCAGTATCGGGGTTTTCCGCATACACACCCCAGTCACCGGTGAAGAAGGGTAGTAAACCCGCCGGGTGGGGGGGAGTGGAGAGGAAGTTGTCCCAACCAACGTGCTGACCGCGGGATTCGGGGATAGCAACGTGAACGAGGTGTCCGGTCCAAGCTAAGGAGCTAACACCGAACAGAGCGGCGAGGTGGTGGTTCAGGCGAGATTCAGCGTTTTTGAACCAAGCGAGGCTAGGACGGAACTTAGGTTGTAAGTGTAACCAGCCAGCAAAGAGGAAAATCGCCGAGAGAATCAGCAGGAACACCGCACCTTGGTATAGGTCTTGGTTGGAGGTCATACCGATGGTGTAGAACCAGTGGTAAACCCCGGAATAGGCGATGTTAACCGGGTTAGAAGCGCCAGCTTGGGTGAAGGCATCTACAGCGCCTTTACCGAACTGGGGATCCCAAATCGCGTGGGCGATGGGACGGATGTTTAAGGGATCTTTGATCCACTGCTCGAAGTTACCTTGCCAAGCGACGTGGAATATGGTACCGGAAGTCCACAGGAAAATGATTGCAATGTGGCCGAAGTGGGAAGCGAAAATCTTTTGGTAGAGATTCTCTTCCGTCATGCCATCATGACTTTCAAAATCGTGGGCTGTGGCGATCCCGTACCAAATCCGACGGGTAGTCGGATCTTGGGCTAGATCTTGGCTAAATTTAGGGAATTTAGTTGCCATAGCTGTTTAGGAAATTCTCCTCTCTAAATAACTGAGGCTCTTACACGAGTGCTGGTTATTTCCTTTTTTCAATTCACCTACTGTAATAGGAAACGCTTACAGAGGTATCGGTCAATCGACGCTGGTTCAGCCTAGTCTTGCCAATCCCCGGGGGACTGGCAAGCCCTTATAGGCAAGTTTAGCCAATCGAGAGACTTCTGGCCAAGAAGAATGCCCAAGTGGTGACAATACCGCCTAAGAGGTAGTGAGCCACACCAACGGCACGACCTTGAATGATGCTCAGGGCGCGAGGTTGGATAGCGGGGGCAACTCTTAACTTGTTGTGCGCCCAAACGATCGACTCGATTAATTCTTGCCAGTAGCCGCGACCACTGAACAGGAACATCAAGCTAAACGCGAAGACGAAGTGACCGGCTAGGAACATGATTCCGTAGGCGGACAGGGCAGAGCCATAGGAGTTAATGACTTGAGCCGATTGCGCCCAGAGGAAATCCCGTAACCAGCCGTTGATGGTGATGGCACTTTGAGCGAAGTTACCGAGGGTAACGTGGGTGACAGTGCCATCGGGGGCGACGGTTCCCCAGACATCGGACTGCATTTTCCAGCTAAAGTGGAAGATTACCACCGAGAGGGAGTTGTACATCCAGAACAGGCCGAGGAAGACGTGATCCCAACCCGAAACTTGGCAGGTACCGCCGCGACCGGGACCATCGCAGGGGAAACGGAAACCGAGATTTGCTTTATCGGGAATCAGACGGGAACCGCGAGCGTAGAGAACCCCTTTGAGGAGAATCAACACGGTTACATGGATGGTGAAGGCGTGGATGTGATGCACGAGGAAATCGGCAGTACCGAGAGTGATCGGCATCATGGCCACTTTGCCACCCACGGCTACCACGTCGCCACCGAAAGCATAACTAGCGGTAGTTAGAGCGTTAGGAGCGGTGTTGCCGGGGGCTAGGGTGTGGAGACTTTGTACCCATTGGGCAAAGATGGGTTGTAGTTGAATTCCCGTATCCGAGAACATATCTTGGGGACGACCAAAAGCCCGCATGGTGTCGTTGTGAATGTATAAACCGAAGCTATGGAAGCCAAGGAAAATACATACCCAGTTCAGGTGGGAGATAATTGCGTCGCGATGACGGATCACCCGATCGAGCAGGTTATCGACGTTTTTGGCCGGATCGTAGTCCCGTACCATGAAGATCGCTCCGTGCGCTCCCGCACCGACGATTAAGAAGCCACCGATCCAAGTGTGGTGAGTGAACAAGGATAGTTGGGTGGCGTAGTCAGTCGCCTGATAGGGATAGGGCGGCATGGCGTACATATGGTGGGCCACGATGATGGTTAGCGAACCTAAGAGAGCAAGGTTAATCGCTAACTGAGCGTGCCAAGAGGTGGTCAGGATTTCGTACAGTCCTTTGTGACCTTGACCGGTGAAGGGACCTTTGTGGTTTTCGAGGATTTCCTTCATGCTGTGACCGATACCCCAGTTGGTACGGTACATATGACCGGCAATGATGAATAATACAGCGATCGCCAAGTGATGGTGAGCGGTATCGGAAAGCCAGAGACCACCAGTCACGGGGTTCAAGCCACCTTTGAAGGTGAGGAAATCCGAGTAAGCACCCCAGTTAAGGGTAAAGAAAGGGGTCAAACCCTGGGCGAAACTGGGATATAAATCCGCCATCTTGCTCGGTTCGAGAATGAACTCGTGGGGCAAGGGGATGTCTTGGGGAGCTACTCCAGCATCGAGGAGTTTGTTCACCGGTAAAGAAACGTGAATCTGATGACCAGCCCAACCTAGGGAACCTAAGCCGAGTAAACCCGCCAAGTGGTGGTTCATCATCGATTCCACGTTTTGGAACCATTCCAGTTTCGGTGCGCTTTTGTGGTAGTGGAACCAACCGGCAAACAGCATCAGGCCCGCCATAACTAAACCACCGATAGCGGTGCAGTATAGCTGATAGCTGTTGGTGAACCCGGAGGCCCGCCAGAGGTAGAACAGACCAGAGGTGATCTGAATACCGTGGAAGCCACCGCCCACATCGCCGTTGAGGATGCCTTGACCGACGATCGGCCAGACCACTTGGGCGCTGGGTTTGATGGCGAGCGGGTTGGTTAACCAAGCTTCATAGTTAGAAAATTTCGCGCCGTGGAAGTACATTCCACTCAGCCAAACGAAGACAACGGCGAGATGTCCGAAGTGGGCACTGAAGATTTTCCGAGAAATATCTTCGAGATCGCTGGTTTGACTATCAAAATCGTGGACGTTGGCGTGTAGGTTCCAAATCCAGGTGGTGGTTTTGGGTCCTTTGGCTAAAGTGCGATCAAAATGCCCCGGTTGACCCCACTTCTCAAAGGAAGTAGGTACTGGGTCTTTATCTACAATCACTTTAGCTACCGCTTTGGGGGGGAGTGCCATGAGGATTCTCCTCTCTCGACAATAGACTTAGCGTTTTATTTGAGGATAGATTTTTTAACCTAAAAAAGGCAAGTTGAAATCTGACCCACCTTTTGTTAATGTCGCTTGACTTTCCTCTTGGGTGAGATTCCAGTCGAAAGCATCAATAGTAGATGATAAGTCTTTGTTCTCTTGTCTGTTCGTTATGCTTAACAATAATTAAAATTGTCTTAATCCTTGATAAGCTAAACGGCTTTTACTTCGGATCACCGATATAGACTCCAAAAGGGTTATAGCTATTGGATCATGCAGGTTAAGCGCCGTTTAGCTTAGGAGAGACATTTTCTGCTATGGACGGTCTCAGTCAGGGTCAGACCAGTGATTTTTCTTGACAAAAGTTTATTAATTGTCGCCCCAGAAGCCGATTTCCCCCTTTTCTCCCTCACCAGACCATATAGAAAATTCAATAGATAGATTCTCAAAAAACAATCAAACAATTCTGTAAAATTGAGGCCATAACCTGATCTTCTCGCGCTTTTGCTGACACCAGAGCATTCGATGACTCTCGCAAAAATCAATGGTTTGTATAGATTTTGGCCTTGGCTCTAGGAGGAACGTGCTATCCCTACTACATAAATTAATCCCAGTCAAAACCCTTCATATATGTCTTGTGATCGGTTTACTGACCACCCTATTAACCGCCTGTGGCGATCGCCTGACGGCTACCAATCTCCCCACTTCCGAAACCTCTAATCTTCCCGTCGTTCGAGGCCGCATTTCTGAGGTTGCCCCCCCGGCCCTAATTCAGCAACTGCGCCCCAGTTTAGATCGTTACGCTCCCCAAGTAACGATTCTCAGTCCTCTGGCCGAACAAGTTTTCGATGACCCTCAGGTGACAGTTAAACTACAAGTGTCGGAGCTGCCAATTTTCCAAGACGACACCCTGAAATTAGGACCCCACTTGAGCCTAATTGTCGATAATGAACCAGCATCGGCTATCTACGACCTCAAGCAACCGATTATCTTAGAAAATCTCGCCCCCGGTACTCACACCCTCCGCGTCTTGGCCCTGCGGCCTTGGCAGGAAAGTTTTAAAAATGATGGGGCCTTCGCTGAAACAACCTTTCATATTCTGACAAAAACAGGCAAAAATGCCCCTGATAACAACTTACCCCTACTAACCTACAGTCATCCGCAAGGAATCTACGGTGCAGAACCGATCCTGCTCGATTTTTATCTGAGTAATGCTCCTCTACGTCTGCCCAATACTGTCAACGAGGATAATAGTCTTCAAAATTGGCGCATTCGTGTCACTGTCAACGGTGAAAGTTTTCTGCTTGATACTTGGGAACCGATCTATCTCAAGGGTTTTGACAAGGGCAATAACTGGGTACAATTAGAATTCATCGATGGTAAGGGAAATAAAATCGAAAACGAGTTTAATACCAGCGTGCGCGTGATTAGCTTTGATCCCTCTTACCAAGACGGCCTTAGTCAATTAGTCCGCGGCGATTTATCCCCTATAATTGCCCGTAGCATTGTTGATCCCAACTATAAAACCATTCCCAGTCTAGAGGAAAAAACTCCCATAGTTGAGGAAGAAACCCCCGTTATTGAGCCAGAAACCCCTATAGTTGAGGAAACCCCCGTTATTGAGGAAGAAGAAACCCCTATAGTTGAGGAAATCCCTGTTATTGAGCCAGAAACCCCTATAGTGGAAGAAACACCGGTGGAGACAGAAAGCCCAATAGTGGAAGAAAATCCTGTTATTGAGCCAGAAAGCCCAATAGTGGAAGAAAAACCAGTAGAGACAGAAACAATCGAAAAGGTGGAGGAAACCCCTGAAGCGATCGAATCTCCCTTAACCACCATACCGGAGACAAAGGAGATTAACGAACCGGCCTCTAGTATTTAGCCTCCGGTAGAAGTGGAACCTATTCCCGAACCCCAGAACAATAGCGAGCAAAAAATCACCATTTTCGATCGCATTCAACAAACCTTAAATCGTTTCCAGTTACCCTCTCCCCCAGCAGAAACAGATAGCGAACTACCCATCCTCGATCCTGAATTATTTACCAATGGGGATAGGGGTTAGGGAATAGGGGTTAGGGAATGGGGAAATGGGGATTTTTCAGTGAGCAGTGAACAGTAAACAGTAATCAGTGAAAAGAAAGTTCCCAAGTTTGCTTCTATTGGAGTTAAAGTGATAAGCTTATCTTATCGAAAAAAGGGCATAAGCCTTATGTCCCTACCATTAATATCGTGCCGGCTGTAGGGGCGCAAGGTTTGCGCCCATTATGTAACACTGTGAACATTTTTCACCTGATGTCCAGAAGACCCCGAAGTTTTCACCTAACACTGTCCACTTAAAACTGCAATCTGATAACTGATAACTGATAACTGAAATCCCCAACACCTCGATCGAGAAATTATTAAACAAATATTTCGCAATATAGACAAAATTGGGAACTAAGTTATAATCTAGAACGTCTCTAGGTAATTTACTAACTTTTTGCTTGAGGTAATTGTGTTTAACAAAATTTCCCTTGTCGCTGGTTTTGCCGGTTTAGTTGCCCTGACTACCGTTGGCGCTGTACCCGCACAAGCAGGACCGGAAAATAACGAAATCCTGATCAGTCAACTGCGCGGCCATAACACCTACAGAGGTGAACCGCAACTCAACCCCGGTGACTATGTACTAGGTCGCGTCCGGGGAACCGTGGGAGGGATTATGTCCATCCAATTGATCAGACCTGTAACAGTGGATGGCAAAGAAATTTTCAGTGGCGACTTTGCTGACGGAACCACCGCTCGTATTGTTGGGGATGCCACTGGTGGCGACGATGTACTATTGCAAGTGGTAGATGGCAAGTTAATTTATGTGGGTAAAGCTCGTCCCTATTGGGTTTCCCGCTTGAAACTAAAATCGGAAATCACCACCAGCAGCAATCGCTCACAACTTTTAAGAGAACTTAACGAAAAACAACCCGCTTGGGGACTTCCCGCTTTACCCCCGGAAACCAGAACCTTTACTGAAGTTGCTCCTCAACCCGCTCCCGAGCCTAGTGTATCTCCTATCCGCGGACTTTGGTAGTGGCAAGACATCAGCAGAAAATCTCTTGTCTTTAGACTGAGAAGCTGAAAAATCTTCTCAAAATCTAATACAAATATACTAAAAATCCCCCCTTTTTTCGATCGAAGGAGGGGTCTTTTTTCGTCAAAAATTGAGAAATAATTGTATTTCAGCCCAGATTCTCGTCAAAACATCGGTAAGGGCATGATCGCTATCTAATTCGACTAATTTTACCCAAGGGCGATTTATGCAATAATGGCGACTATTTTCTAGGGGAATCACCTCATCGGCACGACCATGAACAATCAGGGTGGGGAGCTGCCTGATTAACTTTTCTTGGGGATAATTAGCTAAATCCTCGATGAATTTGTAATAAATTGGCAGAGAACGACGATAACCGTAGTGATAAACCGATAAACTCCCAGATTTTTGCCAATTGGCTAGGGTTTCTGCTCCCAATTGTCCTAACCAAATCGGCCCGAAATTAAAAGCCGGAGCTAATAAAACGAGCCTTTGCACCTGAGAATAAGTTTCTGCCAGCCAAGCTGCCGTTAAACCGCCAAAACTGGAACCAATCAGAGTAACGGGAAGCTGAGATTGTTCAATCAATTGGCCGACTTGAACAATCTGACGAGTGAGAGTTAAGCTAGAAAAGTTATCACCGTTAAGATCGGTAATTTCCATTGCTAAACCCTTATTTTGCCAACAATGTCTCAAAAATTGCGCTTTTGTTGATTGGGGGCCAGAAGCAAAACCGTGTAGATAAATATGTCTGTTATCAAGGACTGCCATTCTAGAACCAATTAGATTTCTTCATCTTGCTCTTTGGTGGCACTGGGAGAAGAATTATAAATGGCATCTAACTGCTGACGAGCATCTTCGACAGTGAGAGAACGAATCACTAACAAAGGTTCATTGATTAGTTGTCCGGACTCGTCCAAAAGTTCGGGATGGGAAGTCATGGGATAACCGTAGGGATTATAGGAATTACCCGATTTAGCAGGACGTTTCTGGGAATCCATGCTGACAGTAATCAGACTACGAATTAAATTATTAATGGTCAAAAAAGCGATAACCGTGAAGGCGAGGATATAGAGCAGATGTAGCATTGACTAAGTCTCCCATGAATTATGTGTGAATATTCCTAATTGCCAAAACTTTATGCTAAAAATTCGCTCAACTCTCTAGCTTACCAAAAAGTTTCAGATTAAGCGTCAGTTTGAGGAGATTGATATTCTCCCCAACCCTGTAATCGACGACGACGACTGCTGACACCCCAACACTCTGCCACCAACTGATGCCAAGGCAACAACATCTTGGCCTCAATACCCACCTGACCACCTGTGGTTTTAAAGAGTAAATGAGCCGTAGCCACCTCCTGTTGGGCGTTTTTGACTCTGGCCAATAAATCGTTTTGTTCCTCGAGGCTGAGAAAGGATAATCTCTCGGATTCGAGGAGGAGACGGGAACGGGAAAACCAATGGGTGAAATCCTCCAGTAGAGGTTCCAAGATAGTTTTCAGGAGTTCGTTTTCGGTGGGTTGCGAAGGGAACATTATTCTTATAATGACGATTTTGCTTACCTTAATCTTAGCGTTATTTATATTTCTTAACATTGTGACGGGAAAATTTTAAGATTTGCCCCGGCTGTAGGCGGCACTAAAGAACTCCTGTTCACAACTAAGGGCATAACGATAGGATAAAGAGATATTTTCCGTCATCAGAGCGTATTTATCCGCCAATTCCTCTAACTGGCTTGCTAAAGCTGCGAATTCATCCCCACTATAACTATCAATCCAAGCTTGATAGGGATTCTCAGAAATCGGTTCTAAGGCTAATTGTTGGCCCAGATAAGCATAAAGACGCATACAGGGACTCATCGCCACGGCAATCGCACCGATATCACCCATCCAAGCGGTAGCGAGAAGAAAATCCCGATAGCGACGGGTGTCGTTAGCGGGCTGAACCTTTCTCAGGTCAACCCCCCACTGTAAAGCGTAATTTTCGTGTAATTCTAATTCCTGTAATAGTTAGTAAAAGTATAGTCAAATATAGACAGACTGAATTCCATTTCAGAAATTCCCTTCACTTTTGCTTCGAGAGATTAATTCTCCTTGGGTGAACTACGCACCTCTCTATCCCATAGCGGTTAAACGCATTTGGGAATGCTTTTCGCAAAATGTTGTAGGAACCCATCACATCAGATTG
>VYKS01000591.1_pt1 | contig 10909 bp, 6 predicted proteins | sample 5114511 | NCBI WGS metagenome assembly VYKS01 (sample SAMN12291795, study PRJNA351875) | freshwater metagenome | isolation source: freshwater lake | place: USA: Michigan, Gull Lake | collected 2011-07-05 | reverse complement strand
TGCGGCTGATCGGCACCACGCATCGGAAACGCCTCGGGAAAGAGTCGCGCCCACTATACAACACGGCGCGCCATACGCCAGGTTTTTGCGGCGACTTTTTCATCACCCTGCTAGAACTCTGCTGTCTGCCGTCTCGGCGCGATGCCGCAACTTCGCGCCGAGACGGCGGACGGCAGGGATTTAGACGGCAGGGGCGGGGGAACGGCGCTGCCCGCCGAGCAGTAGCGCTGGCATGAAGAACAGCACGCCGAGTGTGCCTGCCACGGTGCCGCCCGCCGTGGCGAGGGCAATGGCGCCGAAGAGCGTATCGGTGGCGGTACCAATGCTGAGCGGCGCCAAGGACGCCAGCGCGGCGAACGTGACGAGCACGATCATCCCCGAGCGGTCGAGTGCGGCCTGCACTACGTCATCGGCGCCCAGGGTGCCGGTGCAGCGACGCGTTTCGAGCGCGGCATCGACAAGCAGAATGGCCTGATTGACGGCGAGCCCTACCACGAGAATGACGCCAACGGCGGCTTCGCGCGTGAATGCCGTACCAGTCAGCCAGAACGCTGCCACGACGCCGCAGAGGGCGAGTGGAAGCGACAACAGCACCATGGTCGCGCCCCAGATGCTGTCGAATACCAGCGCGACGCTGAGCACGACGAGCACCACTCCGAGTGCGAAGACGAGCCAGAGCCCCTGCTGGCTGCCGTCGTCCATGCCGAAGCCGCCCTCGCTGAGATCGGTGAAGGTGTACCCCGCGGGCGCCGAGAGCGATTGCATGAACGCCTTGTGCGTACGCTGCGCGAGCTTGTTGGAGCCGCGGAAATCGTAGCTCACCTGGCGGATGTACTGCTGGTCTTCGCGCACGACACTACCGAGGGCTTCGCGTTCAGCCACGCGCGCCACATCGCTGACGCGCACCGGCGTACCCGACATGGACGGCAACAGCGCACGTTCGAGTTCGGACAGCGAACGATCGCGCGCGCCGCTCGCCTTGACGGTCACCGGCACTTCTTCACCGCCAATCTCGAGCCGCTGCTGGCCCACGGGGCCGCGCACTTCGCGCGAGACGGCGGCGACAAAGCTTTCTGCGGTGAGACCGAAGCGTGCGAGCGCCACGCGATCGGGCTCGAGCGTTACCTGTGACCCACGCTCGCCGCCAAACCAGCCGCCGCTGGTGACGCGCACCTCACGCACCCGCGTGATGCGCTCGAGCCTCGCCTTGAGGTCACCGGCGAGCTTGTCAACGCCCTCGTAGGAGAAGCCTTTGACCTGCACGCGGAAGCTCGACATGCTGCCACCGCCGCCGCCGTTTGAAAACGCGGGGCCTTCACCCGAGACGTAGATGCTGGCGCCGCCCACGAGCACCGCGCGCTGCGTGAGCAACTCCTGCAGTTCGAGCGGCACCATGCTCATGCCACCGTCACGCGTGAATCGCACTACCATCTGCGCGCTCGCACCGCCGCCGCTCGTCCGTACCTGTTCCACTTGCACCCGGTTGCTGACGATCTGCTCGAAGTCGCGCATGGCCGCGTCGAGGGTGGCGGGGTCGGAGCCACGTGGAAAGGTGACGCCCACCGAGAGTGTGCTGCGCCGCTCGCCCCAGTTGCCGAAGCTCGATTTGGGCACCTTGGCCACAAAGCCCCACGTCATCACCCCGAGCAGCGCCACGGCGCACAGCCTCGTGGACCAGCGAAAACGCAGCGTGAACAGCACCACCTTGCAATACACGCCTGCACTGCGCGGCCAAGTGTGGGCGGCATACGCCGCACGCTCTGCACCAGTCTCCGGTGTGCCGATCCCACGCGCCACCGCAGGTAGCATGACGAGCGCCGTGAACACGCTCCACACCAAGGCAATCACGAACGCCAACGCGAACGGGGCAAACGCCGCACGCGCATCGCCCTGCAGATACAGAAACGGGGCCAGTACCACCGCCGTCGTGAGTGTACCACCCACCACCGCCGGCACCATTCGGTAGGTCACGTCGGCGCGCGACTCGGCGCTGTCGGGTTCGCGCAGCAGACGCTCCACCACCACGATGGCGTTCTGCACGAGAATACCCACCCCCATCCCCAGTCCCGCGAGCGTGAGCAGATTGGCCGGAATGTCGAACAGGTAGAGCGTGAGCGCCGTGCCACCAATGGCCACCAATGTCGTACCCATAACCACCGCGACGGCACGCACGCGCCGCATGAACAGCAGCAGCACCAGCAGCACGGCCAGCGTCGCCAGCGCCCCACGTTTGGCGAGGTCGTTCAGTTCACGCGCGAGCCCTTCGCTTTCGTCGGCGGCGACGACGAGGCGCACACCGGTGGGGAGTGTCCCCGGCAGCGCCGCAATCTCGGCGCGCAGGGCCGCGGCGGTGGCAATGGCATCGGCCCCCGGATGCCGCGTAATGTCGAGCGCCACGGCGGGTCGGCCGTCGATGCGAAAGAACTGGCCACGCGCATCTTCGTCGGCGCGAACCACCGCCAGTTCGCTCAACCGAAAGCGACGTTGGCCTGCACCAACCACCGGCAGCGAATCGAGTGACGCAATGGCCGCTGGCGCATCGCGCATGACGACGGCCCGTACCCGCCCGCCTTGAGTGAGCGTGCCAAGCGATTGCACCACACGCGATGCTCCCACCACCTGCGCGAGGCGTTCGGGGGGAATACCCAGTTGTCGCAACCGCGCCGCGTCGTAGCTCACCGACACGCCGCGCTCGGTACCGCCGCGCGCGAACACCCCCGCAACACCTGGCACGCTCGCAAGGCGCGGCTGTACGCGCTCTTCGAGAAGCCGTTGCAGCGTGCCCGGTGTGTACGGTCCGCCAATGGTGAGCGAGAGCAGCGGCGCTTCCTCGAGCCCCTCGGGCACGTAGTTGCTCACCTGTGGCTGAAACGCGCCCGGTGGCAGTTCGCGGCGCAACAGCTCGAGGCGCTCGAGAATGGCAAGCCGTGTGAGCTGCACGTCGGCACGCGGCTCGAGCTCCACCGTGAGCATGCACGCGTCGTCGCGACTGGTGCTGTTCACGCGTTTCACGCCGCGCACCCCCTGCACCGCCGCTTCAATGGGCGACGTGAGGTATGTCTCGATGACCTCCGGCGACGCGCCGGGCCAGTAGCTGCTAACGGTGAGCCGAGGGAGCTCCACCGACGTGCGCGTGGCCAACGGCAATCGTGTGAAGGCGATGCCGCCGGCCATGAGCAGCGCCACCGCCAGCGCCCACATGACGGCGGGGCGCCGCGTGGCGGCGTTTATGAGCGCGCGCATGGCGTTGTCGCGCATCGTGTGGTTACGCGGTGTGTGGCACGCACTTATGCACCACGCTTCCGCTCGAGCACCGCGTACGCGGTGGGGAGCAGAAAGAAGGTGACGAGCAAGGCGGTAATGCTGCCGCCAATGATACCGGCCGCCAACGGCTGGTACAGCGACCCGCCGCTCCCCCACCCGAACACCAGCGGAAACACGCCCGTGATGGTGGTAATGCTCGTCATGGCAATGGCGCGCAGTCGCTTGGCACCGCCCTGCAGAATGGCGTCGTGCAGCGGCACCCCTTCTTCGCGCAGCGCACGAATGGCGTCGAGCTTCACCACGGCCTCGTTGTCGGCCATGCCGATCATCACCACGATGCCAATGAGACTCACCGCGTTGAGCGACTGACCGGTGAGCCAGAGCAGAATGACCGCGCCCGCGCCCGCCAACGGCACCGTGAGCATGACCACCAGCGGAATGGTAAAGCTCGCGAACTCGGCGGCGAGCACCAGGAACACGAGCGCCGCCGCGAGCACCGCCACCAGCACCAGTTCGTTGCTGGTACGTTCGCGTTCGGCGTCGGCTCCACCCACCTGCCAGCTGATGCCGGGCGCAAAGGTCATGGCGCCCAGCACCCGCTGCACTTCGCTGTTGGCACGGGCGGTGCCGCCGCTTTCCACCAGCGCTTCCACCAGGCTGACGGGGCGCTGATTCACGCGCACCACCTCCAGCGGCGCACGCGTTTCTCGAACCTGCACCAGTTGCGACAGCGGCACGCCGTTGAGCGGCGTGCGCAGCGCGGCATCGAGACTCTCGTTGGCCACACCGGCGTAGCGTACGGCAATGGGAGTGCGCCGGTCGGTTTCGCGCAGTTCACTGGCCGGCACGCCGCCCAGCGCCCCCGCCAGCGCGCTCACGACCTGCTGCGGCGCAATACCACGCTCGGCCAACCGATCACGCTGCAGCGACAGCTCCACCAGCGGCTGCGTGCTGGCGTACGCATCGCGCACATCGGCCAACTCGGGCAGCGCTTGCAGCGCCTTGCGTACCGAGTCGCTCCACTGCTGCGACAGCGCGGCCGACGCGGCCGAAAGCTCCACGCGCACAAGGCGCCCTTCGCGCCCAATGAGGGCGCCAAACTCCGACTGTCCCGCGAGGTCGATGGCCAGCGCACCCTGCGCGAGGTCGGGCACGGCGGCGCGCAGCTGCTGCGCCATGCGCGCGGCGTTGCGGTTTTTGGGGACGGCCACGATGATCTGCGCCGACGCCGTCGAGCCCGGATCGGCACCGGCGAGGATCTCTTCGTCGGTGGCTTTGCCCACGCGCGCGTACACGTCGCGCGCGCCAAGGGTACGCGCGGCCCGTTCCACGCGTGCGACCTGGGTCGTGGTGGCATCGAGCGCGGTGCCCTGTGGCAGCGACAGTTGCGCCACGAGTACGCCTTCGTCAACGCGGGGCAGGATTTCCTTGGGAAGCCGTATGATTAGTACGACGGTGACGAGCAGCAACACGCCCGCCATGCCGAACACGGCGGCCGGACGCGCGAGTGCCCAGCGCATACCGTGCTCGTAGTAGTCTGCGAGCTGCTTGCCCAGCGTATCGAGGCGGCTGTTCCGGGTCGGCGAAGGCGCGCGCGGTACACTGTCGCGCTTGCGCCGTCTTCCCACGATCATGACCGGCATGAGCGTGAGCGCCAGCAGCAGACTAGCCGCGACCGTGGTGACGACACTCAGCGACAGGTCGCGAAAGAGCGCCGCCGCCAACCCCTGCACGAACACGATGGGGCCGAACACGAGCACCGTGGTAAGCGTGCCGGCAAAGAGCGGCGCGGCCACGTCGTTGGTGCCGGTCACCGCCGCCTCGCGCAGCGGCATGCCTTCGTCGCGGCGCCGCGCGACGGCCTCGGCCACGACAATGGCGGTATCCACCAGCAGGCCGGTACCCAGCGCGAGCCCACCGAGGGAGAGCACGTTGATGCTCACCCCAAGCGCCTGCAGCGCCACGAGTGCCATGAGCACCGAGAGTGGCACGGTGAGGCCAATGGCCAGCGAGAGGCGCCAGTCGCGCAAAAAGAGCAAAATGACGAGCAGCGACAGCAGCCCGCCGGCGACGATTTCCTGTCCCAGATTGGAGAGCGCGTCGACGACGAAGTCGGCTTGCGCGGCAACGACGGTGAGCGCGAGCCCCGGATACTCCTGTTCGAGTTGCGCCACCTGCGTCATGAGCCGCGACGTGACCGACACCGTGTTGGCGCCGGCGTCCTTGTAGACCACGAGTCCGATGGCATCGGTGCCATCGAGGCGCGTGCGCATGTCGGGCTCGGCGAGGGCGAGCTGCACCGTGCCCACGTCGCGCAGCAGCAGCCCGCGTTGCGGCGGGCCAATGGGGGTGACAAGCAGTTCGTCGGCGCTGCGGAACTCGGTGAGCGCGCGCACGGCAAAGCGGAATTGTCCGCGCCGAATGGTGCCGCCGGCCCCGGTGACGTTCTGGCGCTTGATGGCTTCGGCGACGTCGTCGGTGGTGACGCCGAGTGCACGGAGGCGATCGGGGTCGAGACTCACGCGAATTTCGTCGCGCGGCGCGCCGGCCACGGCCACGCTGGCAACGCCTTCAATTTGCTCGAGACGTCGTGCGTGTACCTCGGCGGCGGTACGCGCGAGGGTACGCAGGTCGGCACCGCCCTGTCCCTGCGCGGCAACCGGGCGCGAGGTCATGGCCAGCACCGCAATGGGGCGTTCGCCCGGGTCGCTGGTGAGCAGCGTGGGGCGTTCGGCCTTGTCGGGGAGCGCACTGCGAGAGGCATCGAGCCGTTCGCGCACCGTGAGCACGGTGGCGCGCATGTCGGTGCCCCACGCAAAGCGCGCGGTGGTGGTGGCTTCGCCGTTGCGGCTCACGCTGCGCAGCTCCACCAACCCCGGCGTGGCCCCGATGGCCTGCTCGATGGGTTCGGCGACAAAGCGCGACACTTCCGGGGCCGCAGCGCCCGGGTATACCGTACGCACCGTGAGCACCGGCAGCGCGACATCGGGGAGCAACGAGACGGGCAAACGCGTAAGCGACACCGCGCCCAGCATGAGCACGGCGAGAATGGCCGCGACGGTAGCAACCGGGCGGCGAACGGCAGCGGCGGCGAGACTCATGCGTGGTCTCCCGCGTTATGGTATTCGTGCTGGCGCGGGCGTACGCGGTCGAGCGTCGGGCTTGGGCAGCAGTTTGACCGGCGCATCGTGGGTGAGCGTGAGGTGCCCGTCCACGATGACCGGGTCACCGGCCTTGATGGGGATTTCGCCGCTGCTGCTGTCGGGGAGCACCTCGGTGTCCACGCCATTGCTGCGGCCGGGCACGATATACGTCCACTGCGCGCGGCCGTCTTTCACCACGAACACCAAGGGGCGTCCATCGCGCTCGATGACGGCGCGGGCCGGCACGAGGCGACGATTCCGCAGGCGCGTGGCTTCGAGCTGTACGTCGGCATACATGCCGGGGCGGAGCGTGCCGTCGCCGGTGAGGCGCACGATAGCGCGTCCCGAGCGGGCCACGCTGTCCACGAGTGGCAGCAGCGCGTCCACCCGTCCGCGCAGTGGCCGGTCAGGGGCGCCGGCGCTCGAGACAATGGCTTCGCCGCCCACGCGAATGAGTGGGAGGTCGTGTTCGAGCACCTGGGCTTCGACGCGCAGACGACGGGTATCGACGACGGTTGAAATGGGCTGCCCCGCCGAGAGCTTTTCGCCCACGGCGACATCGATGCTTTGCACGACGCCTGCCACCGGGCTCGTGATGATGGCGCGCGCCTGTTCGAAGCGCGCGCGTTCGAGCAGCAGGCGCCCGCCGGCGAGGCCGGCCTTGTTCATCAGTGCTTTACGCTGCTCGGGGGTGGGGCCGCGCCCGGTGACGAGCGATTCGGGGACGTAGCTCTCGAGAAAGCGCTGCTCCGCTTCATCGGCGCGCGCCTGCGCCTCGCGTACGGCGAGATCGAAGGGGTACGGGTCGAGCTTGACGAGCGGCGTGCCGGCCGCCACCTGGTCGCCGGCGCGCACGAGGAGCTGTGCCACCGTACCCGCCACTTCGGCGCGCAATGGGACGACCGCTTCGGAGCGTACCTGGCCGGTCGTGGCGACGCGCAGGATGAGGTCACCGTCGCGGGCGTCGAGGGCGGCGACGGGGAGCGAAACCGGAGCGGCGCCGTCGTTGGTCACGTCACCGGTGGCGACGGCTTTGGTAACCGCGTTAGAATCAGCCGTGGCCGCATCTTCGCCTGTGCAGCCGGCCAAGATCGCAATGGCAATGATTGCAGGAACGGCCATCTGGCGAAGTTGAAAACTCAGACTTTTCATATTGAAGGGAGCCAAACATGACGCGCGCTTGCATCTGTCGTACGACAGCGTCAGCGATTCGCTCTACTGATTTACAATACCACGAGTTGCGACGCTTCGCATCACCACAACTGCGCGGCAACAGGCAAATCTACGGACATGGGCCGCAAGTGTGCGCCTAGCTTCGAGGTCTCGTCAAGAAGTGTGTAAATGCGCGTCAGGCGGCGGCCTTCTGGGTGGGTGATACGGCGGGGATTTCGATGCCATCCGCGTAGCGGACGCCGCGAAACACATCGCGGCACTGCTCGGGCGCGTTGAGCTTGCGCAAGCGTTTCTCCGCCACGCGCAGCAGCCGCCAGATGAAGGCCGTCGCGCGTTCGACTTTCTTGAAGCGCTTCGCCGCGCTGGTGCGCAGCCGCACCGCCGCAAACGGCGACTCGACGACGTTGGTCGTGCGCGGATGCCGCCAATGCGCTTTCGGAAACTGGTAGTACGTGTTGCCGAGCGTGTGGTTCCAGCACCGTTGTTCCGCCGCGTGCGGCCACACCTGGCCCACCGCATTACACAGGCCCAGCGCCCCGTCGCCGACCACGCACGCCGGCGCCGGCAAGCCGCGCGCGGTAAGGTCGCGGAGGATCTCGGTCCAGCTCTCGCTCGACTCGCGGTGGCCACTCTCGACGGCGAGCACCACATTCGTGCCGTCCGCGAGCGCGGCGATCAGCACCAACAACGCCGCCTTCGTCGACTCGAGCCCCTCCTTCACGTAGATCCCGTCCGCCCACATATACACGGGCTCGAGCGCGGACAGGTCCTGATTTCAACTACGACCCACTAGGCGTAGTCGCGCGGCCAGTCTTCGGTCAGGCGGTGCACACGGCTCGCGCTCAACGGCGCGCCATCGCCGAGCAACCCGCGTAGTGCCAGCGTGAAGTCGCCACTCGCGAGGCTGAGCAGAAGCTGCTCCGGCAACAACTTCGCCACCTCCGGGGTGCGTCGCTGAAACAGCGGCAACACGCGACGCACGAAGCGCGCGTCCAGATTCCGCACGCGTGGCCGTCGCACGGTCACCGTACCGTCGAGCAGCGCAAGCTGCCGCGGCTGGCCGTAGCCATTCCGATAGCCGCTCACCGCAGTTCCCCGTCGCTCATGCTCGGCGCGACCGAGCAGCTCCTCCACTTCTTCCTCCAACACGCGCTGCAGGTAGGCTTGCACTTGATCACGCTCGAACACTTCCAGCGACCGCCAGGTTGGGCTTGACGATGCGGCAGAATTGTCGATCTTGATCACAGGCGGTCGCTCGTTTTCGATGCCGGGATTCTCCCGGGGTGATTGGATTACCCGAAAAGGTGCCACCGACTGCCGTTCAGTTCCACACTTCTTGATTGTACCTCCCGCCGTGTACTCGTAGGAGTCAACATTTGTTGTGTGGCTGGCAAGTCTGGTTGAACCGGCCGTCGTTTCTACTTAAGGCGTCCTGTCACCATACCCACTAACTGCTCGAGATCCTCGGCAAGTAGCGGCCGTTGTCCACCACCCGTTCGGCGTAATGCGGATAGAACTCTACCATCGTTGGAAAGCAATTGGAGGGTGACGCCGCCGCCTTGCGCAGGCGCCGAAGCTTTCCATACGTCCATATCAATGGATAGAATCGGAACCGTGAGTCGCGCACTCGAAAAATACTCCGATACGGCCGCTTGATCATCACTGGTGGTTACCACTAACAGCGGCAGATGGGGCATGCGCTGTACCATCGCGCGAGCCTCCAGATCTAGCCCCAAGCAAGACTCACAGGCTTCCCTGTCGAGCCACATCAGCAGTCCACCTCTTGGCAAGCGCCCCCGAACGGAGTCCTGCACGCTCAATTGGAGTTCTCGCGGAATCTTGGACACCAAGGGCGCTCGTACCGACGCTCGTTCGCATGCCGCGAGAAGCATGATCAGAAGGACACCGCTACCGAACGCCCTCATTGGTGCACCCTTGTTCTTTGAACGATATGCGAAACGGGTAGGCGGCCAAGACGGAGCGTACCGTTGTCATCTTGTGAGGCGATGATTGCCTCGCCACCGGCTACGTCCGTCACACGCAGATCGCCGAACGAAGTGTACCGTCGACCAGAACGGGTGATGAGGACATAGCGGTGTAATCGTCTCCCGGCATCAACGATGGTGTCCTGTCTGACTAACGCTGAGTCCTTACCGACGACCCAGAGGCCGGCATTCACTACGCCAACCTCTAGCGCTTTACTTGGCGATGTTCCGCGCCGTACCGCGCTGTCCATCTTCGCAGCCATCGTTGAACCTTCAGAGATCATGGCCTCCCAAAGTGGGACGTCCCGTCCGAATGCATACCACGCAATTCGGTTGCCGAATCCTTCCGCAGCCACGAGTTGACCGACCGAAACGTCGGTGAGAAGCTGAGAAATGCTTGAGTTAATGCCTTCGCTCCATTTCGTCCACGTTCCGAACGCCAGGACCGACTCTCCGTCTTCTCGAAACACGAAGAACACGGTGTCGGGAGATGAAACTCTTCCGAAAGGGGTGTACGCTAGGAGCGAGTCACCTTCCAAATAGTGAATCGTTCCCATTCTTGGAGGCACAGAAAAGCGATCGACCCGAAACGAGTCCGCAAGCTTTCGCGCGATACTGATTGAAACATTCTGCGGATCCAGAATTGCTACGCGCGAGCCGTCGGAGGATGGGCTACCAACGAGCAGCATTCGAAACTCCTCTGGACCTGAGCCAACGCGACCGAATGTACCCTGTACCAATCCTCCTGAGTCGTACGCCACCACCCTTCCAAGGCTGAAGTCCAGAACGAGGAATCCACGCCCAAAGGCGTACGCATCTGTGATCTCTCCGAGTGGTGGTTGTGGATCACCCATCTTCACGTGTGCGCTATCTGCGTGCTGCCATTCTTCAACCGTAACATCATGAGAAGGCGCTTGATCGCTTCGGCACGCAGCGATGACCAAAGCACACAGTAGGGGCAAGCATGTGGAGCGGGGGAGGCACACCCTCCCCCGTCCAGTTAGTACACCAAGCAACAGAACCCCCAGCCGCAGCTATACATCCAGCAGATTTTGCGATTCGTGGTCGTAATCTGGTACTGCCTCAGCCCCCCTTCCGAAAGCTCCTCCTGAACCTCTTGCGCTGGCGCGCGCATTGACACCGTTCCCAAAAGCACGGTCGCCGCTACTATAACTGGTCGGCGAAGCTTCATCGATCGCATAGATAGTCCTCACTCCGGATGGATGGTTTTAGCAGGGTGATGAAAAAGTGGCGGATGGACGTGATTTTTGCGTCCCGCTGACGTGTTCAGCGATTATTGCGCGTGAATTTCGTGCGGGGGGCAATGCCCACGTGCTCGGCGGC